>Ga0172369_10009606_pt1 | contig 10665 bp, 15 predicted proteins | sample LakKiv25m_FD_114539 | JGI IMG/M metagenome (GOLD analysis project Ga0172369, IMG submission 114539) | Freshwater microbial communities from Kabuno Bay, South-Kivu, Congo - kab_022012_11.25m | ecosystem: Environmental > Aquatic > Freshwater > Lake | place: Democratic Republic of the Congo...
CACCGGCCGAATGATGAGAGCCTCGCCGTCGGTGCTGATGTCGAGGGGCGTGTCCTTGGTGATGCGGAGAAGCTCCAGAATGGGCCGCTCAATGATGAAGCCCAGGCTGTTGCCGACGGCGGAGAGTTTCTTGATCATGGGGCACCTCGTACTACGTACGTACGAACGCCATTGTAACGCGCATGGGCGGCCTACGCCAGTTTGGCTTCGGGCAACTCACAGGGAACGGCCAGGCAGTGCGCTTCAAGACCGGCGAGTTCTCCGAAGCCCGGACTCGCGGTTTATCAATCAGGACCAAGTCGTCCGAGCGCGGATTAGACGCTGATGACTTCGACGAGGTCGCCCAATGCCTCGAAGTCCTCAGGGTTTCGGGTATAGAGCGGCAGTCCCGTCGAACACGCCGTTGCAGCAATCAGCAGATCGACCGCTCTTGCGCCTCGTGCCTTGCGTCCTACGGCGACGACGGCCGAATAGACGCGCCCGTAGGCGCGTGATGCCTCAGAGTCGAATGGCAGCGGATCGAACGCCGCCTCCGCACGCTGAAGCCTGTCCTGACGGCGCGACCTCTCTTCGGGGTCTGCTGTGGCATGGGGGCCTGCGGCAAGTTCGGCCATGGTGATCGCACTAATTGCGATCTCGATGGGCAGTTGTTCCGGATCGAGGCGCTCCAGATCGATGACGACCGAGGTGTCGAGAATTCCGCGAGCGCGACGAGCCTCAGGCACGAGGATCGGTACCCTGAGCGACGACGGCATCGAGATCGGCGCGGAAACGCGCGGCATCGATGCCAGGGGCGTTTCGGAACATCGCGATCACGGCGTCCGCGGCAACGAAGCGATGACGCCGGAGCGGGCTGAGTTCTCCCACAGGCGTGCCATTGCGGGTAACAATGAACGTCTCGCCCTGGTCGAGGCGGCGCATGATCGCGCCGCTGTCATTGCGAAGTTCTCGCTGGGTGATCGCCTGAGTCATGGACATCGCGTAGCACGGCGCGCTACGCGATGTCAACCGCCCGGCGGCAAGGTCGGGGACTGGCACGGCGGAACTCGAGGCGCGGATCGGGAGTTTCTTGGGGTCTGGGAAAAGGTGCATGGTACGAATGGGATCCCACAGGGTGTCATCGCGCTGCGCGCCCGCCCGTGGCATGGCGCCACGCACCGGTCATGCGCGTCCTCGTCTACAGGGGCCTCTCGCTTGGTCGCCTGCGACCGGCGTCCGAGAAGGTTCGCGGCGAAGTCGAGAGCACGGAACGTCCGGCACGCCGGCTGTGGGCACGCGCAGCGCACGGCTGCTACGTCCCGAACCCCGCAATGCACTCCGACAAGGCGAGAACTGGGTGCCAGTCTACGAGGCCATGAACCTGGCGTGGATCGAACGCGGAACGGCAGGCGGGCCGTACGTGCGCGGTCAGCGGCGATCGTCGAGCGCGTGGCAACGGAGCGCGAGAAAGTGGCGAAGCGGCAATCGGCGCGCTAGGAAACCAGTTCAGCCCGCGCTGACACGCCGGGCGCTCGGGAAAGTTTCGCGTCGCAGGTAAGAAGAGTGGCCTCGAGCGCCTCGGCAAGGGCGACGTACGTGGCGTCATAGGCCGTAAGGTTCTGTCGAAGCGCCCAGATGCGGCCCAGCAACGGCTCATGGGCATGCCGCTGGACATCGAGAGCCTGCAGATTCTCCAGCGCCGACATCGATGACGCGGCGTCCAGTTCGCCATCGCGGACGAATCTCCGGAGCGTCTGGGCGACCTCGACATCAGCCAGATGCGGTATGTGCAGCGCAACCTCCGGGTCAGCAATACGCGACGCAATTGACCGTCCGCTCTCGGTGCCAAGAAGCAGTTCGACGAGCGCCGAGGCGTCGAGCACGATCATCTCGATTCGCGCTCAGAACGAATCACGTCAGCGGCAGAGCGCCGAAACTTACGGACCGGCTGCGCCTGCACCCGATCGAGAACTTCCTGGCGCGTTGGGCGATCGAGCGACTTTCGAATCTCGCGCAGGACGTAATCGGACATCGACATCCCTTCCGTGGCCGCGCGGACCTTCAAGCGCCGGTGAAGCTCGGAGGGAACATTCCGGATCTGGACCATCGTTGACATGTGCAGGCAGTACTTTCATCGCATTTTCACGTCAAGTGGTCGGCGAAGGTGAGCTCTCGGACGGTGAAGTCCAAATCGGGGCTGACGTGGCGGGCGGCTGTTAACCGCGGGCGTGATATTTCGAATTCCGAATGCGGAGCCAAATCCTTGCCAACACTGAATCTCTGTCTGCACACCGCCGCAACAGATCGTCTTTTCAGTCACGCGACCGGCAGACGATTGCGACGGAGCTTCCCCTTGTTTACCAGGGTCGTCAGAATCACCATTTCCGACACCCCGTAGTGCGTTGCCGCATCGGCGATCGCGTCGTCATCGGTCCCAGACTCGTCCGTAAAGACGTCGAGTTCCTGCCAGGGACACAAAAACTCCTGCGCGAAGGAACGCTCAAATTTCTGCAGCGCCGTTCCCGCATCTGATACTGGCAGCACGTGCTGCTGCTCCGCCGCTCGGAGCTCCGCGCCTGCGAGACGCCCAAAATAGAAGCGCTGGCTGTATTCGTGCATGTTGGTCACAAGCACTGACGTACGACCATTCGTGGCGTTCGCCCGATAACCGCCCCGCAATGAACGGGGGGTATTACTTGGCGACTTGGGGAGCGGGAACTTTGCCTCGCACAGATTCTCCAACTGCGGAGTCGTGATCGGACCCTGGAACAAACCGAGCTTCGCTCGGAGTTCATGCGCCATACGGCTCCCGCGCTCCCAAGGTAGCTCCCGACTGTGTGGCTGCTTGTCCTCAAGGTCTGCCCAGTCGAGCTTGAGACTGGCGTTCGAAGTACGCATCGCACGAATCACCTGTTCCGCGCCCTCGAGCCCGTCCGGCAGAGCAGGGACCACCGCCAGGATTTCCTCCGCGGCCGCAGCTCCAGCGGTCGCCGCAAGACCCTGCGCAGCACTCAGCCATTGAGTAGAGGCGGATCCGGGGTCTAGCCCAGAAAGCGCCTGCAGCTTGCAGTGCATCGCTCGGGTAGCGTCGCAGCGTTCCTCGCGCAGCTCCTCTCGCAGCTCGCCGAAATCCCGTTCACCGGGCACCCGTAGGCCCAGACGTGCTTCGACTCGATCAAGGAACTCGTCGATAGATGACTCAAAGTCAGCAACCGGAATGTCGAGGGCGACCGAGCGCAAGTATCGTACCGCAGAGACATCCGGGGCCGCCTCCGATTGGAGCCGGACATTAATGAATTCTCCGTCGCTAGCGAAAATCACCGGCGGCCACGCATAGTCACCGCTGACCGCCGCCAAGCAGTGGCTACGTAACCAGTCGGAGGATTGGCACTGGCGTGTCGGCTCCCAGCGAAGACGCCACCAATTCACCACTAACCACCGCGCCAACGAATAGGCTGGCACGTTGATGTGCTGACGCACCGTCTGGGCAATCGAATCGTCGACCTCGGTTAAAGGAATCCTATCCGGCCCTACGGTGATTCGTAGGGATGCGAGCGTCTCGCGCTCAACCGGCTCACTGTCCGATGCTGCGAGCCAATCCAAATCGAAATTGAGTTCTTTCACGCGCGATCGGCCCAAGCCTTGCACACTTCGTCGAACAGAGGATCGGCCCGACGGATGGGATACCCGTGATAGCGACCAGCAACCGATCCGCCGTAAATTGCTTCAAAGACACGTCCCTGTTCGTCAACTACCCAAAGCTGCTTCGGCATACCATTGCCCGCCTTCGATTCACTCACGAGACCTCGTTCGACGGCACGCTCGAACAGCTGTTGCGCCAATGAACGCTCGAACACCCCCGCCTCATCGCAGAGTGTCTTATCGCGCCGTGGAGCAACTGGAGGCGTCAGCCCAAAGTCGCCTGGATTGCGCTTGTGATGAGGGCTGCCCTCGTACGCTGCGCCCGCTCGCATGGCCGTTCGCTCCTCGTTGGTCAGCGCGGTGTTACGGATGCTGCGGACCGTAGCCTTCTTGATTTCAAGCGCCTTCCTACCCATTGAGTTCGCCTTCCCAACGATACCTTTTCGGCCCGGTGCTGACCAATCCGCAGGGGCTGCCATGTGAGTCGGGTCGCAATCCCGGATCCCCAAGGTCCGTAGGACGGAAGTCGCGCACATTGCGCGTGGCCACGCTCAGGTCGTGCTTCGACGCGGTGTCGGCCGCGCATCACCGGAATGTCGTGGGTCTACTCGGCGCGGTCAAGAAGTCTGAATGAGTCCCTCTGGCCGGGCAAGCGGGAAGGAGACTTACCAGCCCCTCGTTGCGCGGGCTGTTCTCTCGCCTCAACCGGTATTCGCCGCGGTCGATGCGCCCGACCTCGAATTCCTCGCCAGCAGGGACGTTGTCGCGCTGCCGCAGTTCGGCGATGGTCAGAACAGCTCTCCTGCGCCGGACAGAGTGCCGCAGCGCGGGAATCCGGCAATTCGAACGCTCTCGCGAAGAGTTCCCGCCGCACGTCGGCATCCGGCCTTGGGGGGCCGGTCTCGGAACCGCCCTGCTCGCTTTCCGAACAGTAGGTTCGGACAGAATCCAACGCCATTCCAAAGACTTACGGGCCTCGTTTTGGATTCACCGGTACAACCGCTGCGGTGCCTCAATTTTGTCCCAAGGGCCGGCGCGAATATTGCCCGGAGCCGCTTTCCGACGCGCCCGGCATCAGCCCGCTCCCACCGGCCCCCCGGCTTTCCGGTGACGGAATTCCGCGGGCTTTTGGTGACAAAACTCAGACAGCGAGTTTCCGTTTCAGAAATCCGTGCCGAGCCAAATCCTTGCCACACCAACTGTTTCTCTGCGGATGATACGCGCCGAGCCCCTCGCAGGGACGGCGCGATTTCCGCGTGATGGCGCGGGGGTTTGCGGGTTCTGCTTCGCTTGGCGCGGCGCCGTGCTGTTAAACGGGGGCGGTGGCTAAGACCCCGGCAAAGCCGGGGCATCTCCTTACTGGTCTAGCGTCCCTTGAACACCGGAGTCCGCTTCTGCATGCGTGCCGTGATGCCCTCAATGAAATCTTCGCCCGCCATCAGCTCGTTCAGAGCCTCGTTCTCGAGATCCAGAGCCTGCGCGATCTCGTCGAATCTTTGCTTGTTCACCACGCGTTTCATGGCACGTACGGCGGCACCGGCGCCACGGGGCGGGATCAGGTCGAGGGCCTTCTCGCGCGTGTAGGGCAGCAACTGCGCGTGGGGCACGATTGCGTTGGCCAGCCCGAGATCGAGCCAGGCCCGGGCGTCGAGCTTGTCGGCGTAGAAGAATAGTTGTTTGGCCCTCTGCATCCCGAGCAGCCGCGGCAGCGTGTAGGTGGAACCCAATTCGGCCGAGATGCCGAGGCTGACGAAAGGGAGCCGTGCCCAGGCGTGCTCCGACAGGAAGATCTGGTCGGCCACGGCCAGCGGCAGTGTGAAACCACCACCGATGGCCAGTCCGTTGATGGCCGCAAGGACCGGCTTGTCACACCCGAGAAACTCGAGAACCGTGGCCTTCATCGCGATGTCGGTCAGGTCGATCTGCGCCATGACCTCGGCCGGCAGGTGGGCGTAGATGTCGGGCACGAAGTACCCGCCGCTGCTGAAGGCCTGTCGTTCCGGACCGAGGTTCGGGTCGGCCACGCCGGTCAGGATCATGGCCAGGGCCCTGCCGTCTTCCTTGAAATGCTTCGCCGCCCAACGAAGCTCGAGCGCCGTCAGGCCACTGATCGCGTTCTTGCGCTCCGGCGTGTTCATGGTGACGGTCACGATACCATCACCGTCCAACTCGTAGCCGATATCCGAGAATTCGTCGGTCTGCACGTCGTCCTCCTCGCGCAACATCTCAAGAGCGGTCACTTGGTGCACGGAACGTTTCGTTGTTCCTCTACTGGTTCTTTGTCCTCATGTCACTTGTTCGTCCACCCCGTACGGTGCCACTATTGCGCCGACCCTAACGCCGCCTCTCGACAGTAGAAATTAACGAACCTCTCCGCGTCTGCGCTCAGGTTGGGACTGCGTGCAGGCAACCGGATTGGTCACAGCCACGTTTCGGGATCGGCTCTGCGGCATGCGAAGCCGCGATTAGTCGATCAGCAATTCGGCCAACGAGCGCGGAGACTGAATCGCGACGCCATGAACCGTCCTGCCGTAGAGCGTTCCAAAGTGGGCGCGGTCACCCGTCACCAGCACGTCGCACCTGAGCCGGATCGCAGCGGCAAGTACCGGACGGTTCTTTTCAGGTAGCACGTCCGTTGACGAAGGAGGCTCCGCCGTCGCAAACGCGGAGACGCTGACGCGGTCCATGACTTCCTCGAGCGCAGTCACGCCACCGGCGGTTTTCGCGACGAGGTTGCGTCTCGCTTCCTCGACGACATAGGTGTCGGCATGAAGCTCGTGACCTGCAGCAACGAGGAGTCGCAGGAACTCCCGCATCGCACCATTGGATCGCGCGGCCGAAAAGAGAACGTTCGCGTCCAGGAAGATCCGCATCCGAGCTCAGCGGGCGATCGCCTTCTTTCGCTTCAGGATGGTCTTCAGTTCTGCTTCGGATTCCTCAAACTCGCGGAGCCTCTCGTCGGTGTAGATCTCGACCGGAAGAGTCACGGCGGGGCGCAGCAGTGTAACGCATGTCTTGGGTCGCTCTTGCCACACCAACTCCTTTGCTCGCACGGCCTGCGCCCTGCCCGGTTCGGGTGGGGCGCGGAGGCCGCGGAAGCGCGGCCGTTTCGCGTTTTCTCTTGAACTCAACGGTCTTGCAGAACGATGGACGAATCCCTGAAATGCGAGTTCCAGACTCTGGACCGGCCGCGACTCGCGCCGAGCAGAGTCGGCTGAGGTCTACTCGTGGCTAGCCGTCGCGGAACGTACGTGACCGATCTGAACGACTTCCTCACCGAAGGCGGCGATCTCGTCCACGACCTGCCCACTCCAGCGCTGAATCTCGCCCTGCACATCACGTCTATCGTTGCCTGGATGACCAATCAGAAAGCGATCTCGGAGTACGAGTGGACCAATGTTGCGTGCCGCCGGAAGCCGAAGCGTCGTCGCTGTTCGGCCGACATCCTCGCCTGCTTCGAATCCACTCCGGTGTTCGGGATTCGCTGGTGGTGCCCGGCCCGTAACGACAACGGCTTCGTCTACGGCTGGGAGGAGTCGTTGTAGGACAGGGGCACGTGGAGCGAGAAGGGCTCGGTCGAGCACTGATGTTTCTGTCGGGTCACGTCGCGCGACGAGCGTCCCATCGGGGGGCCGCCGAACCCTCGCGAAGCGGACGAGCAACAGGCAGGATCGCGCCATGACCCGCTTCAATCCTCGCTTCGATCGCTGGTCGCCCGCCCTGCGTCGCGCTGTCATGCGCGTGCGTCCGGAGTTTTTCGGCTGGCCGCCGGAGCAGCAGACGCGCTACCGGGTTGCGCTTGCGTCGCCGGACCGTGCGGCTCTCGTATCGAGCTTCCTCGAAGCGCTGCCTGAGGCAACGTCGCGACGCAACGAGCGCCACGACGACGAAGACCGACTGCCATTGCCGAGCACCACGTCAACGAACTCCTGCAACCGCTGGTCGGCATCGGCGACGACGCATTCTTCCTCAACGAGTTCTTCGAAGAAGGCGTCTCGATTCTCGACTTCCCGACCCTTCGCGTCTACGACGAAAGCTGCCACGCCACCGACCAGCGCCTTCGCGCCGAGCAGGACTCCGACCACCACCCGCAACCCTACCGCGGCTACCTGTACGGCACCTGGGCTCGCGTATTGACTGACGCTCGGCTCTGCTACCTGAGCCTGTCGATGGCAGATGCCCATGTGTTCGACCGCGTTCAGGAGGCCGCCTCCGACGAGATCCAGTCGCGCATCCCTCACCGATACGTATCGGGACCGCACGACGGCGAGACCGATGGCGACCGGATCCGCTGGGACGTGCGAACTGATGCCGGCTGACAGGAAGCCCTTCTCGAAGAACTCCAGCACCGTGTCTGGGACTGGGAGGCCGAGCGCTGGCCGGTGCTGCAGGAACACTGGGAGCAACTCGGCCGCGGCGGCGCTTATGTCCTCGACGGCCCCGCTCCAGCGGACAATCCTGACGAGCGTAATCTCGAGATCGTGTTCGCCGATCCCGTCGCCCTCGGCCACGTTCCCTTCGAGACGTTCCTGTTCGACGTCCGACGCATCGAGCGCGAAGCCGAGGAGCTCGAAGCCGCCGCAGCGGCGGAGGCGACTCGGGCGCGCGCGTTCACCGCAGAGCAGCACTTTCGCCAGCCGTCCGCGCACTCGCCGCCCAAGAGGCGACTCGGGCTCGCGCGTTCACCGCAGAGCAGCACGCCGAGTTGCTGCGAACGTTCAACCCGCAGATCGCCCGGCTGCGGAAGAGACCGAAGGTCATGGTCCATCGCAAGGCCTTCGACGACATCCCTTCCGAAAGCTGAATCGGCCCCTCCGGGCAGAACGGCCGGCGTCACCTTCACAAAACTCCCTCATGTCGCAACGGCAAATGGGTCCACAACCTTCACCCCGGCCTTCCGCAAGATCGCGCACGTCGCGCGTGACCACGATTCGATTGTGCGCCAACGCGGTGGCCGCGATCATGCTGTCCCGTAACGGTAACGTGTGCCCCTCGGAGGACACCCAAGAGCGGCCAGTGATGGACACCTCGAGAGCGGCCAGTCAGGTGTCCACCGACCGGCACGTCGATGTCGAAAGCCGCCGCCGGTCTCCTCTCGAGCCTCGACCGGCCCGTCAGCGCAGTTCCATCAAGAGTTCGGACCGCAGCGCATCGATCGCGTCGCGGGAGCCGATGGCTCTAAGCGGATCGCGATTGAGCTCCGCTCAGCGCCGCCCCAACGGAGTGTCGCATCACGGGGAACCAGCCAATCGAATCAACACACGAGAATCCTTCACCCCTCGCACTCCAACCAAGAGAGGCGCACGTGGAAGACAAACCTACGGATGCGCCGTGATCGACAGAATCGTGATCTCCCGCTGGCCAGGTCCGTAGTGCCAGACGATTCGGTAGGCCGCCGGCGTCCGCTGCTCGACGTAAGATTCCCAAACATCTTCTCCGTGAGCGCCTTCGAGACTGTCGTACTTGTGAGATTGCAGGCCCGGATAACGCGGGCCGTGGAGTTCGAGTAGCCCGAGCGTCTTGCGGACCACCTTCAGCCGCTTGGCGAGACCGCTATCCTTCTCGAGCGTAGCGAGACCGCTATCCTTCTTGAGCGTAGCGAGACCGCTATCCTTCTCGAGCGTAGCGAAATCGCTCTGCGCCTGCGGCGTGAGGAGGAGCGCGAACGCAGGCACCGCACTCTTACTTTTCGTTCAACTCGTCGTCGGCGAATTCGGCGAACGATCCGGCAGGGACGGCCTCTCCTCTGCCCGCCTGCGCGATGCCCTCGCGCACCTTGGAGAGTGCCGTGGGATTGCGCAGCAGCCACGCCTCGTGGGCCGGCACCGGGACGTGCGGCGTCAGCAGAATCTGGCCAACGCTGTTGATGGCAACCGACAAGTGGACGCGCGAGAGCGCCGCGTCACCGATCAGCGCTCGGAGTTGTTCGACCGCCTTGGAGAGCGTTACACGGTTGCGCTCGTCTAGGCGGCTCTCGCCCACTGCCTCGAAGTGCTCGTCCGCGATGATATCCGTCGCCATGGCCAAATGGGCTATGCCCATTCGCCCCGCAGGTCAACGCGGAACGGTATCTCCAGGAGTCTCATCCCAAGAAACCGTCCCGAGTGTGGGTCGGAGCCCGGCCTCTGAGTGCCTGACACGCAAGCTCGCTCGGGGAGACGACACGGCAGCCATAGACCTGCCGACGGACTTCGCGCTGTGCAAGGCGGACGTCCACACCGGGATCAGCTTGGTCTCAACCCGTTCGCCCGGGCACCTGTCCCGCGTCGATACCGGACCGGCACCGGTCGCCCGAAGTGACGAGAACTAGACGAAAGACGGCCGTTCCGGTTAAGAAGCTGCTGGTCCGATTCCCTGGGGGTCCGTGCTAGGCAAAGCAATCGCTCACTGAAACCCGCTCACTGAAACCAAAGGTGCCTGAACGTCCCATGGGAATTCTCGATCGACTCAAACCGCAACCCCGCTGGAAGCACTCCGACTCCGTCGTTCGAGTGAGCGCGATCCCCGAACTGGATGACGCCATCGAACTCGCGGTGCTGGCGGAGCACGACCCCGATGCCATGGTCCGGACGGCTGCCATCACGAAGGTCATCGACCCCGTCGTTCTGGGACGCGTGAGCACCTCGGATACAGATCAAGGCGTACGGGACGCCGCGGCGGATCGATTGCTCGCGCTGGCCCTCGACGCGTCCAATCCCGGCGCCGTGACAGCCGCCGGCCAGTTGTCGGACGTCCGGCGCCTGTCGGTGATCGCGAAGAGCGAGGCTGCCGATGAGGTGCGCGGGATCGCGCTCGCCACATTGGCCGATGAACGTGCGCTCGGCGGCGTTGCACGCCGGGCGAAAATCGAGAGTACGGCGCTGGCTGCCGCGGCCCGCCTGGGCTCGGCCGAGGAACTGCTCGCCATCGCGCTGAACAGCGAGCACAAGGAGGTTGCTCTGGCCGCTTTCGATCGCTTGGTGCAGGCGCAACTGCCCAGCGCGGGAGTGGCCCTCCTCAGGACCATCGAAGCGCGCTCGCAGCACAAAGCCGTAGCGCGGCGCG
>Ga0172369_10009607_pt1 | contig 10665 bp, 5 predicted proteins | sample LakKiv25m_FD_114539 | JGI IMG/M metagenome (GOLD analysis project Ga0172369, IMG submission 114539) | Freshwater microbial communities from Kabuno Bay, South-Kivu, Congo - kab_022012_11.25m | ecosystem: Environmental > Aquatic > Freshwater > Lake | place: Democratic Republic of the Congo...
GCGGAGACGGCCTTCAGCGCCAGCATGATGCGCGACAGCTCGCCGCCGGAGGCGATCTTCGCCAGCGGCCTGGGTGGTTCGCCGGGATTGGCGGAGATGTGGAAAGCCACCACGTCGATGCCCTGCGATGTCACCGCCACGCGCTCATCGCCGATGGGCAGCCCGCCATCCCGCGGCTGGCGCGCCAGGTCGATGCGGAAAACAGCTTTCGGCATGCCGAGCTGCGTCAATTCGTGCTGCACATCCGTCGCCAATCGCTCAGCCAGCGCCGCGCGAGCCGCGGAAAGCAGCAGGACACGCTCCGCCAGCGCCTTATCCGCCTGGCCGATCTCGGAGGTAATCTCCTCGGTGCGCTCTTCGTGGCGCGCCAGGCGATCCAGCTCCGCGCGCTTTTCCTCCAGGTAATCGAGGATGGCGGGTATCGTCTCGCCGTATTTCCGCTTGAGCGTTCCGAGCAGCACCAGCCGTTCTTCCACCTCTTCCAGCCGCTCGGGGTCGAACTGCGCGCCGTCGCGGTAATCCGCCAACTCACGGCAGACATCGGCAATCTGCACCGATGCCGCCCCCAGCGCCTGCACCAGCGGATCCAGGCTTTCATCAAAGCGGAGCAGGCCGGCGAGCTGCATCTCCGTCTGGCCCAGCGCGTCGAGCACGGACCTGCCTTCGTCCCCTTCATATAGCAACTGGTAGGCGGCGGTGGCGGCCTCGTGCAGCTTCTCCGTGTTCGCCAACCGGTTGCGCTCCGCCGCCAGCTCTTCCTCCTCGCCGGGAGTGAGGGCGGCCTTTTCAATCTCCCTCACCTGGAAGGCGAGCAGGTCGATGGCGCGCAGCCGATCGCGCTCATCGGTCTGCAGTTCATGCATCTCCCGCAGCAGCTCGTTGCGGCGGTGAACCAGTTCGGCCACTTCCGCTTTGGTTTGGAGGAAGTCGGCGTCGCCCAGCGCGTCGAGGAAGGCGAGGTGGTGCTCCTCGCGCAACAGCGATTGGTGCTCGTGCTGGCCATGCAGGTCCACCAGCAGGTCGCCCACCTGGCGGATGACGCCCACCGGACAGGTCCGGCCATTGATGCGCGCCAGGTTGCGGCCCTCGCGGGCCACCTCGCGGCTGAAGATGATGACGCCGTCCTCCGGTTCCACGTCCAACTCCGCCAGCGCCGGCAGCAGGTGCGGGGCATCGCCGAGATCGAACACCGCCTGCAGCACTGCGCGCGGCGCGCCGGTGCGCACCAGCTCGGTGCCCGCGCGCTCTCCGAGCAGCACGTTGATGGCGTCGATGACGATGGATTTCCCCGCCCCCGTTTCGCCGGTGAGGATGTTCAGCCCGGGCGCGAAGGCGACGGTGAGCCGGTCGATGAGCGCGAAGTTCTCGATGTAGAGTTCGGTGAGCATGGCGCAAAACCATTATACCTTACGAGCGAATCGGGGGGAAGAGAGAGGGGGGAATGGAGAATGGGGAATGGGGAATGGGGAATGGGGAATGGAGAATGGAGAATGGAGAATGGGGAATGGGGAATGGTGAATGGAGAACTGTCTGGCACGGGTCCAAGAGGCACGGGCGCTGTTTGCGGATTAGCGGTCGGAGCGCGGATTGTCAATCCGCACGAATCGACCGTCACGCGCGGATTGGCAATCCGCGCTCCGACCGCTAAAACCAATTGTCACGCGCGGATTGGCAATCCGCGCTCCGACCGCTAAAACTATTGTCACGCGCGGATTGGCAATCCGCGCTCCGGTTGCTAAAACCATTGCGCCGAATTGTGGAAATTGCCCAGGTGCACGCGGTCGCGGTCCATGACGATGTGGCGCTTTTCCAGCTTTTTGGCGTCCGGCCAGTTGGTCATACGGTCGTTGGTGAGCATTACGGCATTGCGCGCTTTCGCTTCTTCGATGAGCAGCAGGTCGGCGGAGGTGCCGGGCGGGGCCATCTGCACTTCTCCGCGCTCGATCATCGCCATCAGCTCGTCCGGTTGATCGATCTGGTAGCGGAGGCTGGCGTCCACGATGGTGATGACCGGAAAATAGCCTTCCTCCCAGGCGGCACGGCGAATCTGCGCGAGGTAGGCCAGCCTGCCGCGCGCGGAGTGGCTCATGTTGGCGATGTTGCTGCCGTCCACCACCGCGGGGTGCAGCGGGCCGGTGAGCAGCGGCGCGGGGATGCCGGCCTTCACCAGGATCTGCAGGGCTTCGCGTTCCTTCTCCGGCGTCTTCGCCAGCTTTGCCAGCCCGTCGCGCACTCGTTTGAGCAATACTTCGTCATTGAGCGTGATCGCCTGGCGAATCTGGCCGGCCTGGTAGTTGTGCTTCGCGCGGCCCGCCGGCAGCGTGATGACCGTATCCTCCGCGGGCGGGAGAAGAGGAGCGCGCCTTGCGGGCTTGTCCGGCGGGGTGGGCAGAAGCGGTGGGAGGGCTTCCCATTCCGGCGCGGGCAGCCGTCCAAGGCCGCGCTGGAGGGCGGCAAGGGCTTCCTCGACGGCGGCAATAAGCTCGGACGGCGGGGCAGGTTCGGCGACCTTGCCGGCCAGGTCTTCCGCCTGCTTGAGCTGTTTTCGCAGCGCGGTGGCGTTCTCTTCCGCCCGCCGGGCGCGCCGTTCCTCGCGTTCCAGGCGGGCTTCCGCCGTTTCGTGCTGCCTGCGCAGCTCGGCTTCCCGCGTGGAGAGAAGCTGATATTTCTGCCGCAGCTCGGTAAGCTCCCGGTTCGCCGCCGCCGATTCATCGCGCGCAAGCTGCAGCTCCCGCCGCAGTTCGTCAAGCCGCCTGTGCGGCGTGTCAAGCTGCGCGGTGTCCGTTTCGTCCGGGGGCGGCGGTTCCACCACTTCGCACACCGGCGGCCCGATCTCCTCCAGGCGATCCGCCCAGGCGCGAACTTCCGCGCGTTCCGCGTGCAGCAATCCGTAATGGAGCACGTTCTTTCCGTAGGTCTGCAGCAGCGGGCAGAGCGAAAGGCCGTCGGGCATGAATCCGGCATCGTTCAATTCCGCCAGCAGTCCGGCATAAATTTCCTGCCAGGTGTTGTAGAAAAACGCCGCCAGCTCGGGGTAGCGGGTCATCTCCTGCTCGAGCCGCCCGCGCACCACGCCGTGGGTCAGCGTCGCCGGGCGCGCGGTGAAACCCTGCAGCACGGTTTTGCAGAGGTCTTTGTCCGCTTTGATAATATCGAGCAGCACGCGCGGCGGGAGGGCGGCGATCAGCAAGGGCAGCGGTTCCGGCGAATCGGGCTGGGTGTCGGTGTTGGAAGTCATTGTTTGCAGTATAGCAAGTTTAGTGGAGGGTGCTCAAGGCGGCAATGGTACTTACCTGAACTGGGAAATTCGTCGGATTCATGGATTGAAGGATTACTTTAATCCTTGTATCCGACGAATCGTGGTTCAGACGAAGGGCAGGCGGGACGCCTGCGCTCCGGCTTACCGTCTTCGCTCGAATATCCGCTGCGCGTTCCCGGACAGCACCATCCGCTTTTCCTCATCGCTGATCTGCGCGCCCAGCACTTTGCCCACTTGGCTGGACTGGCTGTAGAAATAGGCGTCCGACCCCCAGACGACCTTTGCCGCGCCGGCGCCGGCGACCAGGCGCTCGAAGAGGCCGCGCGGGGAACGGCTGAAGGCGGTGTCCAGGTAGACGTTGGGGCAGTCGTGGGCGATTTTGAGATACCCCTCTTCATTGGCGCAGCCGGCGTGCGCGAGGAGCAGGCTGGTGTCCGGGTAGCGCGCGGATAAGTTGCGAATCTGCTTGAATTCCTCTTCGCCGCCCCAGGTATGAAATAGGATGGGCAACCGGTGCTCGTTGGCGAGGGCGTAGCTGCCGTCGTAGCCCGGGTGATCGATGGGGAAGCCGTTGCAGTTGTGCACCTTGATGCCGGTAAAGCCCTGTGCGATGCACCAGGCGGTCTCCTCCGTGATGTCGGGATACGGCCACATGCTGATATAGCCGAGGATGCGCCCGGGGAAGGCGCGCATAGCCGCCAGCACCTCGCGGTTGCCGCGGACGACGTTGGGCGACATGCAGTGCATGTGGCTGACGACAATGCTCTTCACGCCCACCCGGTCCATCTGGCTGACCAGACCGGCGATGGAAAGGTCGGGCAGGGTGAAGCCGATGCGGCCGATATGGCCGTGCAGGTCGAGAATGTCGAAATCGGTTATGGGTTGGCCGGCGCGGCCGGCGGCTAGAAGAGTGGTCATATTATATTAACCTTTCCTGTCAATGGGGACAGTCCCTTGGCGGGGTGGTCAATTGGTAACGGGTGGAGATGCGGGGACAGTCCCCGAGCGGCACTCATCGCTGTATCCCCTCCATCATGCGCTGCATGTTCCCGGCGCCGATCATTTGCCGTTGTTCTTCGGTGATTTCCGCATACATCAACTGCGTGATGGCGCCCATCGGATCGCTGACCGGGAAGCCGGTGCCGAAGAGCAGCCGTTCAGTCAAACCGCGCCCGACGAGCTGCTCGATGCCCTGGTAGACGATGTAATTGTTGCCGGTGGAGAGGCAGACGTTGGGGAAGGTCTCCAGCAGCGGCAGCAGGATGCGCTGCTGGCGGTAGCTCGACTCCGCCACGATCAGCGGCAGCCGCGGGTAGCGCCGCGCCAGCCCGCCCACCTGCTCGAGCGAGACCATGCGCTCCAGGCAAAGCACCGGCAAGCAGCGCGCCTCCAGCGCGTTGAACAGCCGGTCGCACACCCACTCCGCCAGGATCCAGTAATCGGCCGCCGGGCGGATGAAGACCGCGCCCGCGCCGTGGCGCATCGCTTCCTCCACCTGCGCTTCCTCCGGCAGGTAATCCTGCCCGCTGTTCGGCATCACGATGGGGCAGGGAACGAGCGTGGAATCGGCATGGCAAGCCTTGAAGAGCATATCATTGGCGAAAGGCACGTCGAATTCCATATTTTCCGGCGTAACGCAGGCGAGCGCGCGGGCGATGTCCAGGCGGTGCATCTCCGCGCGCAGGTCGTCCGCGGTGACCGCCTCCTGCCCCGGCGCCTGGCCGAAGCCGGTTTGGATATCGAAGAGGGTGATCGACATGAGCGCACTCCGTTTCTATGCTGTTTAACCATTACTCTCTTACGTGGGCTGAATGAAAATCCCTGCCGGGAAGGAGAACGAGCGCAACAAAAAAAGCCGTTCGGTCAGGCTTCCAGCAGCCAGCACACCTCCACCTCCAGCCGCTGCCTGCCCGGCGACGCCTGGCCGGTCAGGTCGAGGTAGAAGGTATACCAGTCCGCGCGCTTCGGGTAGGCGTAGCGGCGCACCTCGACGGGTTGGCCGTTCAACCGGGCGCTGATGTCGTCCACGCGCGCGGGGTCGGCGAAGGCCAGCTCGAGGACGGTGTCGTCGTTAAAGTCCGGCATCATGCCGAAATGGGCCGGCTCGATGAACGGCAGCGTAAATTCCGTCGTGAAGGTCTGCCGCGGGGCGGAAGGTACCTGTGCGGAGGAGGGGGCGGATATGATGGAAGGTTGCAGCCGGCCTTCTTCGTCGGTCGGGGCAATTCGCAGGTCGAGCTGCACTTCATACTCTTCGCTGAAAGCGCCGGTGACGAGCCCGCCCAGGAAGGCGCACTCCGCGCGCGGCAGCTCCATCTCCACGTCGCCGGGCGTCACCCGCCAGCGGGTCAGCGCGCGGGGCGTCTGCTCGCGCGGGAAGGTGATCTCCACCCGGGCGACATTACCGCGCGCTTCCACCAGCCGCGCCGACGCGGGGAAGGTATACATCGGCACGGTGGGGGTCTGCCGCGCGGTGACTGACGTTACCGCTTCGCCGGACGGCAGCATCACGCCGAGCCGGATCGTCTCGCCCTGCGGCGCGCGCAGGGTGGCCCGGTATCCCGCCGGCGTTCGCTTCAGCACCGCCGGCAGGCCGTGGATCCGCACCCCTTCCGCGGGGGCGAACGGCTTGATCTCCAGGAAGCGCACCGCGTGCGGCGGGATGATGCAGGTGATCTCCTCGCCGCGCTCCGCGAAGGGCAGCGGCTGCTCGGCCAGCGGGCATTCCCGCGGGTAAATCTCGTGCAGCGTGAAGCGCTCGCTTTGCGCGAGGCCGAGCGTTTCGTCGAGGGCGAAGCGCGCCGTGCGCGGATACGGGTTCTGATTGACCAGGCAGATGAAGCCGGCATCGCCGTCGATGTGCGCGTAGATCTCCGTCGCGCCGGGCCCCGGCACGTCGCCCACGCGTGCGGTCCGCCGCCAGGTGTGAAAATGTTCGCGCAGGAAATTGGTCCAGCGGCGCATGAAGCGGATGCAGTCCTCCCGCCGGCTCGCGGGGATGCGGTCGAGAAAGACGCGCGTCTCCGCCGGGCAGATGTTGGGCGTCACCGCCAGCCCCTGCAGGAAGCTGTATTCGAACTCCCGCAGGTCGGGCACCCGGCTGCGCGGAAAGGCGTAGTATTCGCAGTTGGTAAAGGCGCGGTAGGGCACGAAATAGCGCTCGTGCACGCTCACCATCTGCTCGCGCCGTCCATCGCCGAGGAATTTGAGGAAGTTCAATCCCGGCGCATACCCGCGCACGTGCGGGTCGGTCAGGTAGACATTGGGGTTGTACCAGGTCAGCTTCGGCATGAACTCCAGCCAGTTGCCGGAATTCGACCAGACCAGGAAGTCGGGGCTGAGGGCGTTCAGTGCCTGAAAGATATCCACCAGCGCCTTGACTTGGTGGTAGACGTCGCCGGCGGGATGCCCGTGCTCCTCGGCATAACAGGGCGCGATGCCCAGGAAGTCGAAGCAGATGAATTCCTCGCCGTATACCCGGTTATGCTCGACCAGCCGGTCTTTGAAAGCATCGACGTATTCCCGGGAGCCCAGACAGAAGTTGCCCGCTGTGCCGCCCACGCGGCGTTGCAGCCACTCCGGACGGTCGAGCTGGCGTCGCGAGTAGTTGTAATGCTGGCAGTACAGCCCCTGCGGATTCACGTAATCGCCGATGCGCACGCCCAGCCGCCGGCCCAGCGCCACCAGCCGGCGCAGGGCGGCGCCGGTGCGCCGCTCGTCCGGCCAGTCGAAAACGCCTTCGAACACCTGAAAATACTCGACGCCGATACGCGCCATCAGCCGTATGTCCTCCGCCAGCAGCTTCGGGTTCAATGCCAGCGTCGGATTGTCGTGCATCGAGTAGAAGACGATGCCGTCGCGGCAGTCGGTCATCCGGTTGGTGATACAGGCAGAGGTGACGAGCGGCCGGTCGAAGCGCGGCGGAAAGCGCTGCTCGAGGTAGGCGCTCATCGCCTCGATCTCCGCCCGGTCATAATCGCCGGCCATGTCGCCGGACAACCGGCAGGCGCCGATGGTGAGGGTGTGGCAGGCATGAATGCTGCCCGTCGGAATCACCTCGTGCGGCGGGTAGGCGATGCCGTTGCCGGTAATGCGGCTGCATGGGAAGTCGAGCGAGAGGAAGAAGGAGACATTGCCCGCGCGCAGGAAGAGCGCGTTATCCTGCATCGCCGTGGAAGAGATCACGCGTGCGTCTATCCCCGACCACTCACCGGGCAGCCAGGCGACATGCCGCAGGAAGGTCGTTTTCTCGGCGGTCAATTCCAGCGACAGCACGAGGAACTCGCGCTTTTCAATGCCGTATTCCGCCTTCAGTGGGCCGTCGGCATCGATTCGAAAGAGCGGCCCGCGCAGCCGCACCTCCTGCCCCCCCGCGGAGAGGACCACCTCGTCATTCCGCGCGTCGATATCTACCGGGATGAAGCGTGGAGAAGACCAGTCGAAGGCGTGTGGCATCGGTGTCATGGTTTGGCATCATCTCCCGTTCTAGCGATTTCGTAACGCGCGCCGGGTTTCCTCTTTCTTCCTCGATAAAGGGAAGATGCCTCCGGCAGCGAATTTTCACGAACGATTGGAGATGGTAATGACATCAACCCCGAGCACTACAACGACAGTCACCCTGCCGGCGATCGCTCGCGGCTGGCTGGCCGAGCGCCTTGACCGCGCCGCGGTGGCGGTCGAAAACCTTTTCGGTTCGCTCTGGTGGTCGGGGGCACATGGCTGGGGATATGAGCATCCGGCCCGGTGGGTGCGCAATATGGCGATATGGGCGGAGCAGACGGGCATGGCGCATCCCGGATTGCAGGAAGTGGGTGAGGAACTGCTGCGGCTCATTGCCGAGGGAAAGACCGATGTTGACTATGCGAAGCACCAGCTCGCCGTCTACAACCATGAAGAGCTGCTGATGGGCTTGCTCGCCTGCTACCGGCATGCCGGCGACGCGCGCTATCTGGAGGCGGCACGCCGCATCGGGCGCACCATTGCCGATGGCCACCCGGTCAACCGCCACTATTACAAACAGCTCGCGATCGGGCGACTCCTCGAGCTGGCAGCGGTAACCGATGACCCATCCTTTACCGCCGCTGCCGTCGAGATTGCCGACGACTTGCAACTGGAGATGCTCTCACTGCACGCGCATGGGGCCGCGGCGGGAATGATCGGCTCCTGGTTCGTGCGGCTTGCAGGCGCAACCGGCGATGCGAAATACCTGGACTGGGCACGGCAGGTCTGGCAAGCGATGAAAGAGCGCCAGATGGCGACCGGCGGCATCGGCGAGATGCTGACGTTTTCCGCCCCACCCGGCGAGAGCGACTTGCATGATGAAACTTGCCAGACGGCATGGTGGCTGCTCTTCAACCTTGAACTCTGGAACGCCACCGGCGAAACCTCGTACCTGGATCTGACCGAGCGCATCTTCTTCAATCACTTCCTCTTTCATCAACTGCACCGTGGAGAAGATGCCGGTTTCGGCGCGATGGGCGACATCGATCAGGGGTATCGCGGCTCGCACAACTATATCTGCTGCGACAACGAAGGTTTCTTCGCCTTGCAGGAGATGCTCTGCCGCATCTGGACGGTAGACTACGAGAATCGAGCCGTCTCGGCGCACTTCATCCTGCCGGCCGAGACGACGGTGACCTTTACCGATGGCGCGCGCGTGGGCTTGCGGCAGGAATCGGCCTATCCTGTTCGCGGCGAGGCGCGCATTCGCGTATCGACACCGGAGCCGGCCGCGTTCAGCCTGCGCGTGCGCATACCTGGATGGACGCGGGCGGCGGGTGTCTATCTGAATGGTCAGGCAGTTGAATATCGAACCGAAGGCTCTTACGTTGTCGTCGAGCGATCCTGGAACGATGGCGACAGTCTGTCGATGGTCTTCCCCATGCCGATGCGAGTGGAAGCGGATATCTCGGGCGCCGGCGCCGATGCGCGCCAGGTGGTGATCGACGGCATCGAACAGCCGGCGAAGCGCGTGGCAATTCTGCACGGTCCGCTGGTCGCCGCCCTCTTCCGCGCCGGGCATGGCAATGACTTGAGCTGGGTCTGGACCGGCGATTACCCGGAAGTGCTCGACACCGGCGGCTGCCCGCACCTGGGTTATCCGGCATCGAAGCCGGATTATCTCGTCCGCGACGGCGAAACACTGCATACCGCCGCGGCGCGAGATACGATAATCGACACCGCCGGTTTGCCCACGATGCGCTGGATGGCTGACCTTGGAGACGCGCGGGTCAACTATACCGTCACCGTGCTGCCGGGTTTGCCGTTGACACTGGAATACCGCGAAGTGATCCGCGGATGGGATGGTCGCGGCGAGCTGCTGTGCGGTGGGTTGCGGTATGCGTTGCGGAAGACAAAAAAGAACCTGCGGTATACAGCGCACCTGCATCAGCGCGCCTACCCGGAACCCATGGTGACGACGAAACCGGATATCAGCGATATCACCGGCGAAGAATACGGCAACGGCACCTTCAGCCGCTTTGAGCGTTTGGAGGATAGGGTGGCGCTGCCCGTCACCGGCTCCTTTCGACTGGATAACGGATATTTCCGCACGATCTGCCTGTATGATCCGGCGCAAGTCGTCTGCCGCCGCACGGAAGACTGGGTCGGCGTATACCTGCAGCCGCAATCCGCGGCCGAGATGACGATCACGCGACGGCTGGTCTTCCCGCTGGCCGAGAAGCCGCTTTGCCAGACGATGGTGAAGCAACAGACCGAGCGCGGTCAGCAGGTGCAGGCGACGTTGGAGGGTGAGGTATTGACGCTCTCGGGCCCGGTCGTCATCGGCGCTCCGGTGCTCATTCAATGTCTCCCCGGCCTGCATGCCGGTATGATACTGTCGAATGCGTGTGCCGCGGCAATATTATATGACTATGACGCGGAGCATTTCATCGCGCGGGTCGATGTACCGGCAAGTTCAAATCTTACTTTTTATGTAATGCAATCCACCGGCAAATGAAAAGATAGCTTTACAGCCGTATACTTCCAACAGACTGATAATCTCAGGATTGTTGAAATCTTGTGTATTTCTATCGATGAAGCAGCAGTCCTGTTGTTTCAGCGTAAACACGCATGTCAGTTCTCTAATTCTAATTTTCCACCGGCAATCGATTCAATTAAACCGGAAGAAGTCAACCAGGGTTGATCCTGGAGTTCGGCTGCAATGTCATTATCCATTAATTCATGAAGCCAGAATATCATGATAAGCTGAAATGCTCCCTCAGTGATACTCTCTGGAGTCGTTTTCGATCCTTCAAAATATTTACGTAAGAAAGGCTTGGGATCGATTATATAATCAGGATGCTCACGCTCGACATGCAGAGCGGGATCTTTCCAAAGAAAAAAGCGATCAGGAACGGCAATGAGAAAGAACTTACTATTAACAATATCGTTTACCATAGAGATTA
>Ga0172369_10009608_pt1 | contig 10664 bp, 9 predicted proteins | sample LakKiv25m_FD_114539 | JGI IMG/M metagenome (GOLD analysis project Ga0172369, IMG submission 114539) | Freshwater microbial communities from Kabuno Bay, South-Kivu, Congo - kab_022012_11.25m | ecosystem: Environmental > Aquatic > Freshwater > Lake | place: Democratic Republic of the Congo...
AGGGCTACGTGCGCATCGACGGCTCGCCCGAGTACGCCGCCAACCTCAACGACTTCATGATGCGGGTGCAGAGTCTGCTGACGAGCTGAGACCGAGCGCCTGCGGTCGCCGATCGTCGCGCTCACCTGAGCGCACTCTTCTCGGACTGCCGCCCTGCGATGAGCCTCCGAACGGTTTGCCGCGCCCAGAAGGATGACGATACCTGAAGGGTAATCCTTGAGAGGGAGGGCGCCATGAGAAACGTGACTCATCGAGGCCGCGCGGCCGTCGTCGCGGTGACGCTGGCGGCGCTTGCGCTGGTGGTCATCGTGCCCGCCGCGGCGGCATCCGGATCGAGTCCGGTGCGCTGGTCGCCGGCTCAGTCGACCTACGGTGGTACCGGCTTCGTCGCCGTGCCGGCGCCGGCTCCCGAGGGGACCGGCATGACACAGCCGCCCGGGCCCCCGCCCTTCACCGGGGTCGCCTTCGGCAGCGGCTTCTGGACCTCCGCTACCGAGGTATTCGCCTTCGGCTTCATCAACCAAGTACCGACCTACTCGGGCATGCCTCCCTTCGCGGACACCGAGCTCTCGGGCACGCCGCTGACGCCCGGCACGATCCTCAAGCTGGTCTTCACCAAGACGGCAGGGCGGCGCATCAACTCCATAGCCATCATCGGCGCCCCGGATGCCAGGGTCGCGCTCGACTACGCGCCTGCGGCGAGCCTTACCGAGAGCTCGACCTTCACTGTCTGGGCGACCGTCACCGATCCGGTGGCGTCCGCCGGCGGCAACGTCGGCGCGGCGTTCGGTCTCGTCATGGACTGCTCGACGAACGCGGCACGCGACTATCACGGGAGTCTCTTTGTCGCGAACATGCACTGGCTTGACGTGCAGCCGCCCAGCTTCTCCGCCTCCGGCATGGCGGGTCTGAGCGCCAACGGGGCCAACGGGACGACGGCGACCTTCGACGGCATCTTCGCGCCGACGTTCCTCGCCGTGATGGGCATCACCGACCCGACGCGGATGCAGGGCTACGTGGACGCGACGGCGGTCACCGGCTGGCCCGGTGCGACTTTCAGCGTGCTGGGATCGGGTGACGGCTCGCTGTGGCCGGCTGGCTACTGGAAGTACCGCATCACGAACAGCTCGTGGTCGAGACACGACATCATGTTCGGACGGCTGACGAAGCCGGCCAAGGCGACCGCCGTGTCCCCCAAGGGCACGATCCGCGGCACGCGGCCGACGTTCAAGTGGCGCAAGCTCGGCACCGCCACGAAGTACGAGGTGCGCGTGTACAAGGGCGCCAAGCTGCTCCAGAAGAAGACGGGGTGCAGCAAGCTGTCGTGGAAGGCCGGCAGGGCGCTGCCGCGCGGCCGGTCTCTCACCTGGAAGGTCCGTGGTGCGAATGGCGTCGGCGCAGGCGCCTGGAGTGCGGCGCTGAAGTTCAGGATCCGCTGAGGGGTGAAGCCACCGGTGCTTGACGGGTCGGCGCTCGTGCCATTCACTGGAGAGTGAACGGGACGAGCGCCGCGCACTGCCCCCTCCCGGGAAGCGCGCGGCCGGCCGGGGAGGGTCGGCGATGGCGGACATGGCGGGCGTCATCGAGACGGAGGGTCTCTCGAAGCGGTACGCCGGCGACCGCGGCATCCTCGGCCTCGACCTCGATGTCGAGCGGGGAGAGGTGTTCGGCTTCCTCGGGCCGAACGGGGCCGGCAAGACGACCACCATCCGCCTGCTGCTGGACCTGATCAGGCCGACGGCCGGCTCCGCCCGGGTCCTCGGCCTGGACAGTCGTCGCGACTCCGTCGCGATCCGCCGCCGTTGCGGCTACCTGCCCGGGGAGCTCAGTCTCTACGGCCGGCTCACCGGCGAAGAGACGCTGCGCTACTTCGCCGGCCTGCGCGGCGGCGTCGACTGGGCGGTCGTGCGCGACTTCGCGGAGCGTCTCGACTGCGACCTCACGCGCCGCAACGCCGACCTCTCCTCGGGCAACAAGCGCAAGCTCGGGCTCCTCCAGGCGTTCATGCACCGGCCCGAGCTCCTGATCCTCGACGAGCCCACCTCAGGTCTCGACCCCCTGGTGCAGCGCGAGTTCTACGGCATGGTGCGCGAGGCGCAGGCGGCCGGGCAGAGCGTCTTCCTCTCGTCGCACGTGCTGCCCGAGGTGCAGCGGATCTGCGACCGCGTCGCCTTCATCCGCGAGGCGCGCCTCGTTGCGGTGGAGAACGTCGCCGACCTCGTCGGCCGCGCCGTGCGCGAGGTCGAGGTCGTGTTCGCCGGCGCCGTCTCGCCGGAGGCCTTCGCGGCGCTCCCCGGCGTGACGCTCGCGGAGGAGAACGGGGCCGGTCTGCGCCTCACGGTCGCCGGCCCCATGGACGCCCTCGTCAAGGCCCTGGCGGCGCACGAGGTCGTGAGCCTCACCAGCCGGGAGCCGGACCTCGAGGACGTCTTCATGACGTTCTACGGCGAGAGGAGCGGCGATGCTGCGTAACGTCTTCCTCAAGGGCCTGCGCGACCTGCGACGCTCGTTTCTCTTCTGGGCCCTGGGCACCGCGATCCTGCCGATCTGGCTCGGCCTCATGTACCCGAGCGTCAAGAAGAGCGCCGGCGTCATGCAGGACTACCTGGACAACATGCCCGAGGCCTTCACCAACATGTTCGTCGGCGAGGGCGGCGACTTCACCTCTCCCATGGGCTTCATCGACGCTGAGCTCTTCTCGTTCATGGGCCCCATCGTCCTCATCGTCTTCGGTATCGCGCTGGCCGTCCGGCAGATCGCCGGTGAGGAGGAGCGCGGTACGCTGGGGCTCCTGCTCTCGTACCCGGTCTCCCGCGGACGCCTGTTCTTCGAGAAGCTCGGGGTGACGATCGCCGGCGTCGCCGGCATCAGCGTCGTGACGTTCGCGGCGCTCGTGCTCGGCGTGCGTCTGGGCGGCGCCGACCTCGGCTTCGGCACCATGGCCGCGGCGATGACGTCGCTCTTCCTGCTCACGCTGGTGGTGGCGGCGATCGCCTTCGCCGTCGGCGCCGCCACCGGCAGCCGCGGCGCGGCGATGGGCGTGGCGACGGTCGCCGCCGCCGGGTCGTACCTGCTCAACGCCCTGGCGCCGCTGGTGGAGTCGCTCGAGCCGCTGCAGAAGGCCTCCCTCTTCTACTACTACGGCGGCACCCAGCCGCTGCGGGAGGGACTGCAGGCCGGCAACGTCGCCGTGTTGCTGGGAGTGGCGCTCATCGCCGTCGCCGTGTCGTACGCGCTCTTCGCGCGCCGCGACGTGCGTGGCTGAGCGGTCGCCGGCGGCGACCGCTCTCAAGGTCGCCGAGGGTCGCTGCCGATGATGAGAGGGGCGCGTCGGTGCGCAGAAGGGCGACTTGTGGAGGGACGAGGGATGAAAAAGGCAAGGAGCTGCCGGACGATCGCGACGGCCGTTCTGACGGTCGGTCTACTGACGCTGACGGGTCTGATCGCGGGCTGCGGGTCGACGGACGCGGGCGAGTCGCCCTCGCCGTCGGCCGCCACGGTCAGCCGCGCCGACGTGGAGGCCTTCGTCGACGATGCCGTCGCCTACGCCCGGACGAGCGGCAAGGAGGAGGCGCTCGCCGCCTTCACCGCGCCGGGCGGCGAGTTCCACCAGGGTGAGCTGTACATCTTCGCCTACGACTTCGACGGCACCGTGATCGCCCACGGCGGCGACCCGTCTCTGGTGGGCAAGGACCTCATCGGCATGGAGGACCCCGACGGTGTGCCCGTCATCCAGGAGCTCGTCCGCCTCGCCGAAGGCGGCAGCGGCTGGCTCTCCTACACCTGGCCGAACCCGGAGCACGGCGACCGCGAGGAGCCCAAGCTGGGCTACGTCGTCAAGGTCGACGACGACTGGTTCCTGGGCTCCGGGATGTACCTGCCGGCGGATTGAGGCGGGCCGCCTGCGGCGTGACTCCCGAGCGCGGCGGCCGATCCGGAGCCCCGCTCAGCGATCGGCCGGCTCGCGGTGGGAGCGCACGAACCCCAGGGCGGCGAGCCCGAAGGCGACGATGAAGAGGATCGCCGAGGTGGTCATCACGACGGTGGCGATGCGGTCCGTCGCGCCCAGCCAGCCCATCTGCCCGAGGATGTTGTGCCAGTCGTGACCGGCGCCCGAGCCGTCGTCGCCGAAGAGGGGCAGGATCATGACCTCCGCGTCGCCGATGTAGACCGACACGTTGTGCAGGTTCTCGGCCGCCCACGCGACCATCAGGATCACGGCGAAGTCGTCGCGACGCCACCAGAAGTAGGCGGCGAGCCCGAGTGGCGCGGCGACCTGCAGGAACGAGCCCGCGAGCGAGCACAGCAGCGGCGGCGCCCAGAAGGTCAGCAGGTGGCCGAACTCGTGCACGCCGAGGTCGAAGTGCGAGAGGATCGGGATCCAGCCGTCGAGGGAGTACGTGAGCCACGCCAGCAGGACGGTCACGAGGGCGGCGACGACCCACTGGACCGTGGTGCGCCACAGGGTCGGCTCCATCGCGGCCGGGGGGCGGCGTCCGAGCAGCAGGCCCGCCTTGGCAGGGCGCCCGCCGGCGCCGGCGTCCGTCTCGACGCCGCCGGCGTTCGCCGCGCTCATCTCCTCGAGTGGCCGGGGTGCCTGCGGCGCCCGGCCCTCCCGCGTCTCCGCTTCCATCGCGGTCCTCCCTCTCGGGCACTCAATCGGCAGGTCGTCCGCCGGTGATGAGCGCCGGCGCTTCGCGCGCGCCGGCGCTGTCTGTCCCGGCTACGCCGATGCGCGTCCGCAGTCGTCGCCCCGGGCCTGGCTCAGGCTCGCGGAGCCTCGCGGCCGTCTCAAGGTGGGACTCCATGCCCATCCGGTGAGGGAACGGACGCTCCGACGATTGGGGTGGGAGAGTCTGGCGTCCCGCACCCACAGCGGGGCATGGAGTCGGGAGGATCATCGTGGATGTGCTCATCGCTCATCGGGGGGAGGTGCCCCGCAAGGGCCTGGTGACGGCTCTCAAGGGACGGGGATACGACCTGCGCGAAGTCGGCGACGGCAACGCGGCCCTGGATTTCCTGCTCGGCGCCGAAGGGCCGCGCATCGCGCTCGTCGACTGGGACCTGCCGGGGATCGACGGGCCGGAGCTCTGTCGCCTGGTGCGCGACTTCCACCTCGAAGACCCGCCGTACGTCATCCTGCTGGCGGCCGGTGCGCATCACGCGGAGGTGGCGCTCGGTCTCGAGTCCGGCGCCAACGACTGCGTGCGCACCCCGGTCGCCGGCGACGAGCTGCGGGCGCGCCTGGAGATGGGGCGCCGGCTTGTCGAGGTGCCGTGGGGACGGGCGCCGGCGGACGAGGTGGGGCGCGGAGAGTCCGGCGACGCCGCGCCTCCGGCCGGCGGCAGAGACCTCCTGCGGGCGTTCGTCGATGCGGACTCGCTGAGCGCGGACGATCCTCTCGGCGGCGGCCCCGTCCGGCTGGACGCGCTCCTCGGCGATCGGTGGCAGACGGCCTGACCGATGCGATCCGGCCGCTCTGTGGAATACTCCACGGAACGTGCCTATCTACACGGACATCGGGGTCTCGACCGGGGCGTACGCGAACCTCTCGCTCGCGGCGGCGCTGCTGCGCATCGCGGAGGTCGCCCCGTGCGCCGAGATCCTCTCCCTGGGCCACCACTCGCTGCTCGAGCCGGCCAACGCGCGCGTGATCGAGCTGTCCGGCCTGCCGTTCACCGTCCATGGGCCGTTCCTGCACTTCCAGTTCGGTCACCGTTCGGCGGCGAAGCACCGCTCCGCACTCGACGAGCATCGCCGCCACATCTCGGCGGCGGCGGAACTCGGTGCTCGCCTTTACGTCGTCCACCCGGACCTGCAGCGCCGTCAGCGATCCTGGGACCGCCGCAGCGTCTACAATCTCGAGAGCGCGTTCGAGGAACTGGCCGTCCTGCAGGAGGAGACCGGTCTCAGCATCGTGGTGGAGAACATGCCGTTCACCCGTCACACGCACTTCCGCGCGCCGGGCGACCTCGACCTGAAGGGTCTCGGGCTGGCGCTCGACGTCGGGCACGCCGCCGTCACCGGCACGCTCGGCCTGTGGCTGAACGACCACGGTCACGACCTCCGGCACGTGCACCTGCACGACAACGAGGGTCACGTCGGCTGCGACCAGCATCTCGCGGTGGGCCGGGGCGTCGTCGACCCCGCCCCGGTCATGGCCGTCGCCCGGGCGGCCGGGGCCACCGTCGTCCTGGAACACAAGACCGAGGCCGATGTCCTGGAGAGTCTCGCGCATCTGCACGGTCGCGGCCTTATCGAGCGGGCCGCAGGATGAGACCACCACCGATGACCGGAGGACGGCACGGATGACCGCACGGACGAACGTCGATGACGGCCGCGTCGAAGAACGGATGGAGTTCCTCCGCACGATCGAGCCGTTCAGGGGGTTGCCGCCGGACGAGGTGCAGCGAGTGGCCGCCGCCATCGAGGAACGAGCGGTGATCGCCGGCGAGGCCGTGCTGGTCGAGGGCGGACCGCCCGGCACGGAGCTCTACGTCGTCCGGCACGGGACTCTCGAGCTGGCCCACAAGGACGCGGTCGTGACCTTCGTGACCGCGGGAGAGGTCGTCGGCCACCCGACGCTGCTCACCGGGCTCGCCCCCGAGTTCACGACCCGGGCCCGCGACGACTCGGTGCTCTACTGCATCCCCGGCGTCGTCGCCCTCGAGGTTCTCAGCCGTCCTGAGGGCGTCCGGTGGCTGGCGGGGAACCTGCGCGAGCGCCTCATCCAGGCGGCGCTCACCATGCGCGGGCTGCCCGACGTGCGCAGCACCTCGCCGGTCACGTCGGTGGTCCGCAGCAAGCCGCTCTTCTGCGATCCCGGCATGAGCATCCAGGAGGCCGCCAAGGTCATGATCGCCGAGAAGCGCTCGGCGATCCTGGTGGGCGGCCCCGGAAAGCTGCTCGGCATCGTCACCGACGTCGACCTGCGCAACAAGGTCGTCGTCGGCGGGGTCTCGCGGCACGCGCCGGTCACGGAGATCATGACGTCGCCGGTGCACACGGTCGGCGCCGAGGTGCTGGCGCCGGAGGCGAGCATCGCGATGATGGCCGCCGGCGTGAACCACGTCCCCGTCCTGGACGCCGACGGCGACGTCGTCGGCATCCTCTCCGCCAGCAGCCTGATGACCCTTGAGGCGCGGAGCCCGTTCGCCCTGCGCCGGACGATCATGCAGGCGCACGACGAGGACGAGCTCGTCGCGTCCGCCGCCGACATCCCGCAGCTCTTCGTGGACCTCATGGGCGCGCACCTCGACGGGCCGTCGATCACCAGGGTGCTCACGGTGCTGCACGACTCGCTCACGGCGCGCCTGCTGGAGCTCGCCTTCGAGCGGCACGGCGAGCCGCCGGTCGCGTACGCCTGGCTCGCCTTCGGCAGTGCCGCCCGGACCGAGCTCACCCTGGCCTCGGACCAGGACAACGGCCTCGCCTACGACGACACCGACGACCCGACCGTGGACGACTTCTTCCGCGTCGTGGCCGAAGAGGTCAACGACGGCCTCGCGCGCTGCGGGTTCCCCGCCGACCCTCATGGGGTCCAGGCGCGGTACAAGGCGTGGCGCATGCCGCTGTCCCGATGGGAGGCGGTGTTCGAGGACGCCATGGAGGACAAGGACCTGGACAGGCTGGCGCGGGCCTGCGTCGCCTTCGACTACCGGCAGATCGTCGGCGAGCTCTACGTCGACAAGGCGCTCACCGACATCATCCGTGAGGCGCCCAAGCAGCGGCGCTTTCTCCAGGGTCTCGTCCGGCTGGGCACCCGGGTCCGCCCGCCGCTCGGCTTCCGCGGCAAGCTGGAGGGCAGCATCGACGTCAAGAAGAACGGGCTGATCCCGATCCAGAACCTGGCGCGGTACTACGCGTTCGCCACGGGCGTCACCGCTTCGAGCACGCTTGAGCGTCTCAACGCGGTCCGCGAGGTCATGGGCGAGGACGAGCAGTCCGAGCAGACGTTGCGTGAGGCCTTCGTCAGCATGACCCACCTGCAACTCCGGCATCACGCCAATCGCCTGCGCAACGGACGGCCGCTCGACAACATCATCGACACGTGGACGCTGCGCCCGCTGACCAAAGTGGCGCTGCAGGAGTCGCTGCGCGAGGTGACCGCCGCGCAGAAGCGGTTCAGGCCGGTGGAGGCGCCGCGCTGAGGCGGGCCACGCCGTTCGCGGCCGGTCCGGTCGTGCCGCGGCGCGTCAGTCCTCGCTGAGGTCCACCATCCCGCGGGCGATCACCTGCGCGCACGCCTCGACGACCTTCGCGTCGTAGAGGCGGCCGGCGCCCTCGCGCAGTTCGGCCAGGGCTTGGTCCACGCCCAGGCCCGGACGATAGGGCCGGTGGGAGGCCATGGCCTCGAGCACGTCGACGGCGCCCAGGATACGCGCCTCGAGCAGGATGTCGTCGCCGGCCAGGCCGCGGGGGTAGCCGGATCCGTCCATGCGCTCGTGATGCTGGTACACGATCTCGGCGACGGGCCAGGAGAACTCGATCGCCGAGAGGATCTCGTAGCCGCGCACGGAGTGCTCCTCGACAAGCATCCGCTCGAGGTCGCTGAGCCCGGTCGGCTTGGTGAGGATCTCCGCCGGCACGGCGATCTTGCCGATGTCGTGGACCTCGCCGGCCACGACCAGGCCCTCGGCCTGGTCGTCGGGGAGTCCGAGGACGACGGCGACGGCCTGCGCGAGCGCCGCGACCCGTCGTTCGTGACCGCCGGTGTACGGGTCGCGCATGTCGACCACGGCGCCCATGGCGCGCACCGTGCTGCGCAAGGTGGTGTGGAGGCGACGGGCGCTCTCCGTGCGCTCGCGCTGGCCGCGCCGTATCTCGGTGACGTCGCGGACGACCGCCAGCACCTCGTCGGCGCCGCAGGGGACCAGGCGCGCCTCGAAGTGGCGTTCCTCCCCTTCGACGTCCATAGGGTAGTCGATGGCCACCGCCGTGCGATCCTCGAGTGCGGTGGCCAGGGCGCTCATCACCAGGTCGGCGACCTCTGCGGGAAGAAGGTCAGGCACGCTACGGCCGACGATCTGGTCGCGAGGGACGAGCAGGGCCGCCGGGTCCGAGGCGTGCGCGTCGAGAAAGACGCCCTGCCGGTCCAGGCGGAAGATCAGGTCCGGCATGGCGTCCATCATGGCCGACATGCGGGACTCGTTCTCGGCCAGTCGCTCGGCGACGCGACGCTCCTCGGTGACGTCGCGGCCGCTGCCCACCGTGCCGATCAGCTTCCCCGAGTCGTCGAACATCGGCGCCTTGTAGACGTCGAGGAAGAGGAACTCGCCGCGCACGTTGCCGAACTCGTCGAACCGCTGTGGCTGCCCCGACTCCATCACGATGGCGTCCGAGTCGCGGCAGAGCTCGCCGAACGTGTGCCAGTCCTGTCGCTCAGGATGGGTCGCGCGTTCGCGCTCGGCGAAGAACAGGTCGGTCTTGCCGACGGGCTCGTCGGTGTCGGCGGCCTGCAGCAACTGCTCGCAGATGGCCTTGTTGGCGAACAGGAACCGCCGGTCCAGATCCTTGGCCCAGATGAGGTCCGGGACGGTGTCGCACATCAGACGGAGCATGCGGTAGAGGGAGCGATAGCGCTGCTCGCTCTCGACCTTTGCGCGGGCGCTCATCTGGCGGGCCAGGGCCGCGGAGAGCGCCGCGGTCGCAGCCTGCAGGAGCTCGATCTCGGGTTCGTCCCACGGCCTTGGGTCGCGGCAGTCGTCAAACCCGACGAAGCCGAAGAAGCTGCCCCCGACGGTGAGCGGCAGAGCGAGGAGCGAGAGGATGCCCTGCGGCTCCAGGTAGGCGCGTTCTGACGCCGGGAAGTCGGCCACCGAGCCCGCCACAGGGGATCCCTCTTGGAACAAGGAGCGCCACCGGGGCGCCGCGGAATCGAAGGGGATGTCCTGCAGGTCCGGGTTGCCGAGCTGCGGCTCGATGCCCTCGGCGACCACCTCGGCGACCTGGCTGAACAGGAGGGGTCCGTCGCCGTGAGTGACGAAGGCGTACACGCGGCTCGCCTCGGCCGCCTCCAGCAGCAGAGGCAGGACGAGACCGTAGAGGTCGTCGTCCGGGCCGCACTCCAGCAGCCGTCGCCCTATCGCGGCGACGGCAGTGAAATAGCGATCTCGCGGACCCCGTCTCAAGTCCGCGTCTGCGTCCACTCCGGCCCCCTTGACTACTTCACGCTGCACCGTACCCGTTCGCCGGTGGTCCATGCAAGTGGGCCTGCGCCTGGCGGCCGGCGGCCTGCTACAATCCACGCGTCAACAGCCCCCGCCAAGGTACGCGGGCGCGCAGCACGAAAGGACCGGTCTCCGCATGACCCTGCACGTCACCCTTCCCGACGGTTCCCCTCTCGAACTCCACGACGGCGCGACCGTGCGCGACGCGGCGGCGGCGATCGGGCCGCGACTGGCGAAAGCCGCCATCGCGGGCCGCGTGACCGCCGCCTCCGACCCCGATGTGACGCTGCTCGTCGACGCGGCGGCGCCGCTCCACGACGGCGACTCCATCGCGATCGTCACTCTCAAGGGCGACGACCCCGACGCCGTCGACGTCCTGCGCCACACCGCCTCCCACGTCATGGCTCAGGCGATCCTGCGGCTCTTCCCGCAGGCGAAGTACGCCATCGGACCGACGATCGAGAACGGCTTCTACTACGACTTCCAGTTCCCGGA
>Ga0172369_10009612_pt1 | contig 10661 bp, 9 predicted proteins | sample LakKiv25m_FD_114539 | JGI IMG/M metagenome (GOLD analysis project Ga0172369, IMG submission 114539) | Freshwater microbial communities from Kabuno Bay, South-Kivu, Congo - kab_022012_11.25m | ecosystem: Environmental > Aquatic > Freshwater > Lake | place: Democratic Republic of the Congo...
CTGCTTTGCTAAAAAACTTAAGAAATCTCCTGAAATAAAGGATTTTCCGAAGAATATCTGGCCGGAGCATAAAAATATTTCTAAAGCCTCGGAAGGTATAATGTTTTCCGACCGTTTCAGAGTTCAGTTAAAAAATAAGCCGTCTACAACGATTACTTCCCATATCTCAAAAGACGGCCATTATTATATTCATCCAGATCCTATCCAATGCAGGAGTTTAACAGTGAGAGAGGCGGCGAGACTCCAAACATTCCCTGACAATTATTTGTTTGAAGGACCACGCACTTCTCAATATCAACAGGTGGGTAACGCTGTTCCTCCACTTCTTGCAAGACAAATAGCAGGGATTGTTTCAGATCTTTTTGAGAGATTGGATGAGCATGGACAGGCTCACTAAAGCAAAAAGAAGCTGGAACATGTCCAGAATCAGGGGGAAAAACACCGCCCCTGAATTAACCGTTAGATCTTTTTTGCATCGTAATGGGATACGTTTCAGAATTCATGCAGTAAATCTCATTGGCAAGCCAGATATAGTTCTTCCAAAATACAAGACAGTCGTATTTGTTCATGGTTGTTTTTGGCATAGGCATAAAAATTGTAAATATGCTTATGAACCAAAAAGCAGGATAGCATTCTGGAGACATAAATTTAGTGATAATGTAAGAAGATTCAGTCAAGTTAAGACAGAGCTTGAAAAAAAGGGATGGAAAACCTTGGTAATTTGGGAATGTGAAGTGGGTGATACGAAAAAACTATCTAAAATCTTGAATAGTTTGGTCCGTGGCAAGGCTAACTAATGAATATCATATTATCTCAACGTATTGATACAGATTCTGACTATGAGGATATACCTTTTCAGCTCTATCACTATCCTAAGCGATACTATAGGCAAATTAAGCCGGGCGATGTTTTCATATATTATCAAGGTGACCGGTGGAAGAGAGAGAACAGATACTATTTTGGCAGCGGGGTTATTGGGGAGATTGAGTCCCAGGATAATGGGCAAACCTACTTTGCTAAAATAATAGAAGGTCAGCAATTTCCTAACAAGGTCCCAATTTATATGCCAGACGGGAAGAGTTTTTATGAATCAATTGGCTATGAGAAGATACGAAATAAACCTAATCCTTCTTGGCAGAATTCTATAAGAAAAATATCCTTACAGGCTTTTAATTCTATTTTGCGGGCTGCTTCAATTAGAATCGATATATTTTCTGGTAGTTCAAGCGTTGAAGTCCAATTGGACGATATTAGTACTTTGAGGCAACTGAATCAAAGATATAAAGATCTTCCTCCTCTTCAGAAGCACAAAAAGATAGAGGCACACTTGGATAGAGGGGAGGCTGTCACTAAAGCGCTGAAGAAAATATTAAAACCTGTCTGCCAGGTTTGTGGTAAGGAGTGTTTTGAAAAACACAATGGAGACAAATATATAGAAGCTCATCATATAAAAGAGATATCTAAGACTTCTCCCGGGGCACTTTGTACTGATAATATTATTTTAGTCTGTCCGAATTGCCACAGAGAAATACATTACGGTAAGCATTTTTCTGTTTCAGATGAGGGAGATTTTATTGCGCTGGCAACTTCGGCAGGCAAGGCAAAAATAAGCAAAAACACAATGGACAATTTGTTGAATATTATTCAAAAAAATAACATAGGCAAGTATGAACTATAAACTATCCCCATCCGATTTAACCTATCTATTTGAAGGCTGCAAGTATTGTTTTTCTTTAAAAGTTAAGCATAAGATAAGTCAGCCATCAATGCCTATGCCTGGAATTTTCAGCGCGATTGCAGGTAGGCAAAAAGATTTTTATGTGGGAAAGAGGACAGAGGAGTTTTCATCTGAAATACCTCCAGGAGTTATTGAATACGGAGAGCAGTGGGTAGAATCTATTCCTATAAATCTTGATGGATGTGCAGCCTCTTGTTATATAAAAGGTCGTTTTGACATGGTAATAAAATTTGATGATGGAAGCTATGGAGTTATTGATTGCAAGACCGCAAGCCCTTCAGAAACGAAATCTCAGATGTATGGGAGACAATTACAAGCTTATACTTATGCACTTGAAAATCCGGCTAAAGATCAGCTTTTTTTGACGCCGATTACGAAACTCGGCTTACTTTATTTCAAACCAACCGGTTTTGAACAACTTAATCTTAATGAGCAGGCTTTTAGAGGGGATCTTGTCTGGCATGAAGTGCGGAGAGATGATGCGAGTTTCCTTGGTTTTATAAAATCTGTTGTTAGTGTTTTGGAATCAGAAGAAATTTATCCGCATACTTGTGAACATTGTGAATATTGCAGGCAGGGGAATGCCTGTCTTGTGGGAAAGCAGGATGCTTTGGAAAGAGGATGTACTTGTTGTACCTGGTGCACATACAGGTTTAGGATGAAAGAATTAGATGGTTCTGCGAGCGCTGCTCTGAAGGATCTGTCTTTTAAGCCGCTTCCTACTTGTCCTCAATGTGGAGGGCAGATGATAAAAAGATCCGGAAAGTATGGCGTTTTTTTTATCATGCAATAAATATCCTGACTGCAAGGGTACAAGAAAGATATAAGCCAAAAAATCAACTATGCGGTCGGTTCATTGTAAACAACATATAAATGTGTTATATTATTTATAGTAATTTATCGGCAAGCGGTCGCAAGACCGTTTTCGAGCCATAAGGCTCAAATTACCTAGGGCGATGAGCCCAGGAGATTACTGTCGATCCTCGCGAGAGAAAACGCAAGGGTTGAATCGGCGGAGAAGAAATTCAAAGGGGGGAACACTTTGGATGACTTCTCTTTTTGTTTATTAGGGGCGAAAAGAGGAAATCTCAAAGATGTTAGATGGGATAACTCTCACTGCCCCTAAAAAACGAGAAGGAGGACGCCGATGGAAATCAGAATAATCTCCGTCAGCCAGATTAACCCTGCACCGTACAACCCGCGCATAGACCTCACCCCAGAAAATCCGGAATATCAAAAATTGAAAAATAGCATCAATGTTTTTGGTTATGTTGAGCCCATCGTTTGGAATGAGGGTACCGGTAATCTTGTCGGTGGCCATCAGCGTTTTAAGATTTTGATTGAGCAAGGAGCAAAAGAGATTGAGGTTAGTGTAGTTAATTTGCCTATCGAGAAAGAGAAGGTGCTGAATATCGCCTTAAATAAGGTAAGAGGCGATTGGGACCAAGATAAGCTGGCGGTTCTTCTTGAAGAGCTGCAAAAGACACCCGATTTTGAAATAGGCCTCACTGGCTTTGATTTACCCGAAATAAGCCAGATTCTTGATCGTTATGGTGAACATAATAACGCCGATGATTTTGATTTTGGTGCCGCTCTTGAGGCGATAGAATCACCTGTTACGCAAGAAGGTGATTTAGTTGAGCTCGGGCCCCACAGGATTCTCTGTGGCGATTCATCAAATCCGGATCACCTCAAAAAGTTGCTGGCTGACAGCCAAGTCAACCTTCTGCATACTGATCCGCCTTACAATGTCGATTATTACGGCGGCAACAGGCCTAATGCCAGCTCTCGCCCAGCAAAACACAAGTTATGGGACCGGATATATTCCGACAATATGTCTCAGGAGGAATATGAGAAGTGGTTTAAGGTTATTTTATCTAATGCTACGCCTTTCTTGGCCGCTGGTTCTCCAATTTATATCTGGAATGGCCATCGTCAGTTTGGGCCGATGCATCAGATGTTGAAAGAGCTGGGATTCCATGTTTCGTGCGTTATTACGTGGGCCAAAGAGAGCTTTTCTTTAGGCTTCGGCGACTACAATCAAAGGACGGAGTTTTGTTTATATGGTTGGAAAGCCGATAACGGCGCGCATCTTTGGTATGGCCCCAACAACGAAAGCACGCTATGGGAAATCCATCGCGATTTGACGAAAGGATACAGGCATCCGACTCAAAAACCTATCGCTATCGCCCAGCGGGCTATCTGCAATAGTTCAAAACGAGGAGATGTTGTTCTCGACCTCTTTTTAGGTTCTGGCTCTTCGCTTATAGCAGCTGAGAGCCTGGAGAGGCGCTGTTTTGGTATCGAGATAGATCCGCGTTACTGCGATGCGATCGTGCGTCGGTTTATTTCTTTTGCAGGGAAAAATAAAGTTTCAGATAAAGTCAGACAAAAATATACAAGGGAGGTGTCAGATGCCTCCAGATAAAACCCTGAAGGAAGAAACGCCCATTCTGTCCCTGATTCAGGAGATTAAAGACGGCAGAGTAGATGCAAGATTGATCGGTAAGGACGAACGCCAAGGATGTATTGAGGTGCTTATCGGAGAAGGGTATAACGTTCCGCAGATTGCGCAGACATTGAAAAGATGCGAAAAGACCATACGTCGCGATCTTGATGGGATACGAGCGCGCAACGCAATCTCTCCAGATACGGAGTTAGCTAAAAAGATCGTAGGGGACATGTTGATGTATGTAAGGACTCATCGGGATTACCTTATGCGCTTGGCACGGAAGGGTGATGCTTCTGTTTCAGAAAAAGCTCAAGCTGAATTCTATGCGGCCCAGCTGGACCTCAACCTAATCGCAAAACTCCAATCGCTTGGTTATTTGCCCTATAAAGATAAAAATGTGTGTGTTGATTTATTCACAAAGTCTGTTTTGCCTCCACCAATGATTTTCTTCGAAGATCGCGAAGAAGGTGAGGAGCCTACAACTATAGAAAAATATTAAAAAGAAAAAGCTGGTTAAATTCTAAAACTATTTGACAATAAAATAGTTAGGGAATATAATTCATTTAACAATTTGGATATCAGTGGTGAAGTTAGAAGGGGTAAATCCGCCACTTAAAACAATAAAAACCTTCGCCCAAACAGGCGGAGGTTTTTTGTTTTAGTGGATAATAGTTTTATCAAATCTATCAATTAAAAAGGCGGAAAAATATGACTTTGATAATATCGACCATTACTTCCTCGGGTATTGTTTTAACTGCAGATAGCAGGCAGTCTTACCAAAACAGAGCGGGGGCAATTCGCATTGGTTCTGATAATGCCTCGAAGCTTTTCAGGCTTTCCGATTATGTTGGAGTTTCTATTTCAGGCAAGGCTTTTATTAACGAAGAAAAGGAATCCTTCAAGGACGTTGGATATTTCATTAATAGATTCAAACAAACGGAAGATCTAAAAGAATTAACGGTTCGAGATATCGCTAATAAGCTAAATAAATATCTCGGAGATCTTTTTGTTGAAAAAGAGAGATCATCTTTGAGAAAGCTCATTGAAGAACAAATTGTTAAGCTCGGTGGAAAGAATTTAGTTTTCCTCCCCTTAGCCGATCCTTTGATTCCGTATTCATATGAAGATAAGGATGGTAAGCCAATCTCGGATACAGGAATGATTGAGACAATTAATATGATTGTAGCAGGTGTTGATAAAGACAAAGTGGGAAGAGCCTACTCTATTTGGGTTCCTAAAGGAATAACATTGGAAAAAGATACTCAGCTTTGTGGTGCTTTGTGGTGTGGTCAAAATGACGTTGTCATGCGAATTATTAGAGGATTCGCTCCAGAAATAGAAAAACTTAATTTTATAAAAGAGGCTTTAGCGAAAGACAATGCTTCAACTGTTTATCAGCTCAATCAAATGGAGTATATAATTAATTGGGGGACGATGACTATTCAGGATGCGATAGATTTTTGTGTGTTAATGACTCGTACTACTGAAAGCATACAGAGGTTTTCTGACGGTACCTTATTACAGCCTGGTGGAATTCCTGGCGTTGGTGGAGAGATTGATATAGCTGTTATTACTCCTGAAAAAGGATTTCGGTGGCTTAAGAAGAAAAAATTGCAAGCTGAAGGAGCAGATCTCTCCTTGGAATAGTAATAAAATGAAATATCGGAGTGCTACTTAAGGAAAAGCAAGTTATGGCGAATTCGGACGACAAGACCATTAAGTCAAATTTCAAAGATCTCTTTTGGGAATTGATTCCCGATTTTAGTTTCGACGTAACAAGCCACGGCAATATTAATAACGCTTTTAAAATAATTAGATTTTACAGAGATGAGAATTACGAATTGAAGTGTAGATTAGAAGCGAATGTTGGTGACGATATTAAAACCAGGATGCAATTAAGTCCCTTCCAGAATAAGCTTAATAGGGATGCAGGTGTTCTATCCGCGGGGGATGACTTGTTTGCGCAGAAATATAACTTCACAGCGGGGATAAAAGGTTTCCATTATAATCGCATGGATGCAAACCAAGATCCGTGTTTTATAGAAGGGGATGCTTATCAAATCCACATAGCTTCAAGTAAAACATCGGAGGAAACGGAATTCATTCACTATTGGTATTTAAATGGTCTTGGAGAGAATGGGCCATTTTGCCGTTCATCTGAGGCTGAATTTAAGACATCTTTGAAATTGAGGATAGATGATATCGAAAAGGAAATCGAGCGCCCTGCTTTTGGTGGGGTTTCGATCGATTGCATGCGGCTATCGATTAATAACAAAAAATTTGTCTTCGGGCGGATTAATGAAATATTCTCAGAAGATATTCCTTGCAGCTACCTTCGGTTTACTAAAGAGAGTTTGCCAACTAAAGAAGAACTCGAAGCAATAGAAAATACTTTAAGTTTTATTTTTGGGAAGATTTTTTTATATGTTGGGTATTCAAAATACAATGCTGATTACTTTTTAATAGAGAGGCTATTCCAAGATCCCTATATGTATGATGCAAGTCTTTCAAAGATTAAAAAGTTAGCAGCCTTTGAACCGTTTATTATAAGCAGAAAAAAGATAGGAGATGGCGAAATAATTATCAATCAGATGCTGGATAAGTATTTTGAGTCCCTAAAAGCATTTCCGTTAAACGAAGTTGTCGAAGCCATCAATATGTTTAGACTATTTCCTTTCGATCTCAAAATTATGCCTTTATCGGTAGCCATAGATTTACTTAAAAACGCTTGGTTCAGAAGTGATAGGTCTCCATCGAAAGGAAAACATTTGGGTGACGATAATTACAATACAGTTATTTCAAAATATCTTGTGGCAATTAAAACGGATTTAAAGAATTTTTTCAATCCTGCTTTTAGCGCAGCGAGCCCATCTAATGAAGTGCCGGAAAGGCTGAAACCAATTATTAATAGGATAGAGGCGGCAAATAATATGAGTAACAACGAAAGAATTATGGTATTTTTTAAAGAGCTAGGTTTAAATATCTCGCAGGCGGAGGAAACAGCTTTGCGAACGAGGAATATAGTTGTACATGGATCTTCCAAGGAAAGAAATGATCAACAGTTCATAGACAATGTATACATTTACTATACCCTATTAAATAAAGTTGTCTTAAAATTATTATCGTATGATGGTTTTTATTTAGATTATGGCACTCACGGTCACCCTCAGCGGCATATGACCCTGCCCATTACATCCCGATCTTGACGAGAGAATAACATCGTTTAATGTATTTCATTAATTATGAATAATAGACCGATAGATAAAATTAGAAATTCTGGTGGAAAGATGACGCTGCCATCAGACACGGGCGGCATTACCGATATGTGTGAGATCAACGGCGCGTTACACATGTTTGGAGGTTCTGCTATTTATCGTGTTCAGCTCGCGGACGAGATTGATCCTCAGCGTACGAATATTGCCATACCCAATACGCATCAGAAGGTACTGTCCTACGGGACAGAGCATCTTTTTGTTCGGCAAACTTTGATGACAGCACGGCGTCTATTCAATAATAATGTGTTGGGTCCTGTTTTCAATTATAAAGCTGGGATTAACTTATCCTTTGAGGCGCTGCTAGACTTGGCGGCAATGCATGACGTAATGAAGGAGCTTCGCGATAAATTAGGCAAGATATCGGAAGACGTGAAGAACCTTGTCGTGGAGCAGCGTTCCATGAAGATACCTACCATGGGAGATGTTCGGGGTGAAACCAAGGCGTTTCTGCAAAAAGCTGATCACGTGATCGTCGCCTTGTTTAACATTGCCAAACTTTTCTATGGCGATGCGATTGGTCCGAGCTGGTTTGAATCTCTGCTTGGTTTGATAATTAAAAAATACGGAGAGGATGCTCTTTTTGCTAAATTTCTGAAAACAGCGTTGCCCTTCTTGAAATTCGTGCGTAACGCTCGAAATGCGATGGAGCATCCTGATGAGACTAAAAGCGTCAAAGTCACTGATATTTTGCTTCTGCCCAGCGGTGAGCTTAAACCGCCCTCCATCGAGATTATCCATCCGGAAACGCCGCAACCCTCAGTGTCTTTGCAGGTGTGGATGGAACAAATTGCTGATCAGCTTTCTACTGTATTTGAGAGCATGCTAGCATATCTTTGTGGTGCCAATGTTCGACCCTTTGCGGGAATGCCCCTCATCGTTATCGAATATGACGAAAACCAGCAAAAAGCGTTTAAGTCCCGTTACGGATATGCGAGTAGAATAGGAAGCAAGGTCGTTCCTTTTGGTTAGATCAGTAATATTATGTCCACCCCTTTAGAGCGGACATCTCTCTGCTCTTTTAGTAGCAAAGAGTTAGAGACGCTTTGGTCCAAAAACACTGGACAAAATGGACAGATTTGGTGAGAGAAAACCTCTCTAAATTGTCGATTCGGCTTGTTTCCTACCATAATTGGACTATAATGGGAACCTGTGGATTCGGAGAGGTCTGACAGGGCGATACACCCCAGGGACTCGCGAGGGGATTCAAAACGCCCTGTCATACCTCTCTGAAATCTGGATTTTTTTAAAATAGCAGATTTCTGCAACTTTATTTAGGTTATCGGGTTCCGAGAGGCAAGACAGGGTCAAACATTGCAGCGACCCCAAATTTTATCCTGGGTTTTTCAAGCCAGAAAAAATCACTCCTGGGAATTTCTAAAAAGGATACATCGATGACGAAAACACGAGGGGGGATGGTTGGGGCGGCGGTGATCTTCTTTTTGGCCTTGACGGCGGGCGTGACTTCGGCCTGCAGCGATTTTCAGCTCAAGGCCAAAGACGGCACTATTGTGATCGGCCGTTCGATGGAATTTCCAGTGGATCTCCATTCGCGCGTGGTCATCGTCCCGCGCGGCAGGCAGTTCGTCAGCGTCAACGATAAAGGGGTCAAGGGGATCAGTTGGGTCAATAAATACGGTTTTCTGGGGGTCGATGCCTATGGAGCCCAAAACACCTATGTCGAGGGTTTCAACGAGAAGGGGCTGGCTTTTGACGCGTTGATGTTTACGGGCGCCGAGTATCAAAAAGCCGTTGCCGGCCGGTTCGTGACGATCTGCGATTTCGGTTCCTGGATCATGGGGAATTTTGCGACAGTCGATGAGGTGAAGGCGGCCTTGTCCGGCGTCAATGTCGCCGGCACGCGTCTCAAAGAAGCCGGTGGTGAGATATATATGCATATCGCCCTGCATGATGCCGGCGGAAAGAACCTGGTCATTGAGTTTATCGACGGCGAGGTCCATGTTTACGATAATCCGCTGGGCGTGATGACGAACCGTCCGGATTTTCCATGGCAGATCGACAATCTGCGCAACTATATCAATCTCGATGCGCGCGATAGAAAAGACAAGGAGCTGCGCGGTCTCAAGATCGAACCCACGGGCGTGGGCAGCGGCATGCTTGGTCTGCCCGGCGATTGGACACCGCCGTCGCGTTTTGTCCGCCTGGCGCTTAGCGTGGAGGCGGCCCTGCCGCCGGCGAATGCCGAGGAAGCCGTGAACCTCGCCCAGCATCTTTTGAACATCGTCGACATTCCCAAAGGGGTCATCAAGGAAAACCCTGAACCTTTTGTCACCCTCGAAGGCTATGCCCAATGGGTGGTGATCAAGGACCTGACCGGCCTCGTCCTGTATTATAAGACGTATGAGGATTCTGTTTTAAAAAAGGTAGATCTAAAGCGTTTCGATCTGTCGCCGGACAAAAAGGAACTGTCTATTGCCATCGATGACCGCCGTCAGATCTTTGTTGATGTCAGCGGGGACCTTAAATAGTTGTTTGTTTACGCAAGGAAAGGATTCGGCGGCGATGATCAGGATATCGATCGTGGCCGCGTTTTTATATGCAGTTGAGGGGCCAAGAGGGGGCTTGTGCGCTTAAGCCCTCTGGGTTTTTATGCGACCGGCCGTTCCCGCGCGCCCTCATTTTGTGAATTAAAGATTTGCAGATGGTCCTTCCTTGGACTAAAATAAATAAAAAGAATCAAGGATCCTTATGGAAAGAATAACGGAGGCGTGCGATTAGAAAAATAACCTTTGCCATTTTGTTTTTGTCATTTTTTTGCGGATGCTGCACCTCTGCCTTTGCCGTCGGCCCCGTCCCCGTCAGCGCGACGTGGACCGGCGAGGGGGACGATGCCAACTGGACGACAGGGGAAAACTGGGACGGCGGGTCGGCGCCGGGATCAAGCATCGGCACGAGCGATACCACCTATGCCACCTTCAATGTCGCCGACAATACGGCCGTGACGGTGGACGCCTGGCGCAATATCAAGTTCATTCAGTTCGGCGGCTCGGCGCAAAACGCCTTTGCCATCTCCGGCGGCACCCTCGTGTTGACGGCCGGCGGGTCCATCGTCAACTTTTACAATGAGCTCTCTTTGACCCATGCGTTTGCCTCGACGGTCCTTTTGGAGGGAAACGCCACATTTGAGGATGACTCCATTTCGACCGGCAGCAACTTGAGTTTCAGCGGCGGCATCACC
>Ga0172369_10009613_pt1 | contig 10660 bp, 8 predicted proteins | sample LakKiv25m_FD_114539 | JGI IMG/M metagenome (GOLD analysis project Ga0172369, IMG submission 114539) | Freshwater microbial communities from Kabuno Bay, South-Kivu, Congo - kab_022012_11.25m | ecosystem: Environmental > Aquatic > Freshwater > Lake | place: Democratic Republic of the Congo...
CGCGCCAACCGTAACTAAAGACGGCGTTTCCGTTGCTAAAGAAATTGAACTTGAAGACCCGGTTGAAAACATGGGCGCTCAAATGGTTCGCGAAGTTGCTTCTAAAACAAGCGATGTTGCCGGAGACGGAACAACAACTGCTACCGTTTTGGCTCAAGCTATTTACCGCGAAGGTTTAAAAAATGTTACTGCCGGCGCTAATCCAATGGATTTGAAACGCGGTATTGATATTTCTGTTACAAAAATTGTTGAATTCTTAAAATCATTAAGCAGACCTGTTGAAGGCAGAACTGAAATTGCTCAGGTTGGCTCTATCTCTGCAAACAACGATCAAACCATTGGTAATTTAATTGCAGATGCTATGGAAAAAGTCGGCAAAGACGGCGTTATTACCGTTGAAGAAAGCAAATCTGCCGAGACAAATTTAGAAGTTGTTGAAGGAATGCAGTTCGACCGCGGTTACATTTCTCCTTACTTTGTAACCAACGCAGAAACGATGGAAACAGAATTGGAAAATCCTTTCATCTTAATTCACGATAAAAAAATCTCCGCGATGAAAGACCTCCTCCCTGTTCTTGAAAAAGTTGCTCAACAAGGAAAAGCGCTTGTAATTATTGCTGAAGACCTTGAAGGTGAAGCTCTTGCTACTTTGGTCGTAAACAAATTAAGAGGAACGTTGAAAGTTGCTGCCGTTAAAGCTCCCGGCTTTGGCGATAGAAGAAAAGCCATGTTGGAAGATATCGCTGTACTTACAAACGGTACGGTTATTTCTGAAGAAAGAGGCTTTAAACTTGAAAATGCTACCATCTCTTATCTTGGCCAAGCTGCAAAAGTTGTAATTGATAAAGACAATTGCACCATTGTTGAAGGCGCAGGCAAAACCGATGATATCAAAAAGAGAATCAACGAAATTAAAGTGCAGATTGATAAAACAACTTCAGACTACGACAAAGAAAAATTGCAGGAACGTCTTGCAAAACTTTCAGGCGGAGTTGCTGTATTAAAAATCGGCGCTTCAACTGAAATTGAAATGAAAGAAAAGAAAGCCCGCGTTGAAGATGCTCTTCATGCAACACGTGCAGCCGTTGAAGAAGGAATCGTTCCCGGTGGCGGCGTTGCCTTTGTTCGCGCTATCTCTTCACTCGATAAATTAAAAGGCGATAACGAAGACCAAACTACCGGTATTCAAATTATCAGAAAATCTCTCGAAGAACCGTTGAGACAAATCGTGTTCAACGCTGGTCTTGAAGGTTCTGTTATCCTTCAAAAAGTTAGAGAAGGAAAAGATGATTTCGGATTTAACGCTCAAACTGAGAAATATGAGAACCTCGTTAAGTCAGGCGTTATCGATCCTACAAAAGTTACCAGAACCGCGTTGGAAAATGCCGCTTCTGTTTCAGCTTTACTTCTCACTACCGAAGCCGTAGTTTACGAACAGAAAGAAAAAGAAAAAGCTATGCCTGCTATGCCTCCCGGCGGCATGGGCGGTATGGACGGAATGTATTAATCGTTCTCTTGCTTAAAAAAAGGCGAAGGTCAAACTTCGCCTTTTTTGTTTTAAATCCGGCAAAATGTTTTCTCAATCAATTTTATATTTTTATTTTAGTGCATTAACAAATTATTATTACGCATGGAATCTTTTCACACCGAAGACGAATTTGAGGATTTACTGAAAGAAGCCTTCGAGCACTTAGAACAGTGCCGCTTTCGAATGGCTTTGAGTACCGCTCAAAAAGTTTACGAACTACGGCAAAATGATTACCGTGCAATTGTGTGCCTCGCCTGGGCTTTTTTAGAAAACGGAAATTCCGCTTCCGCTTTAGAATACGCCGACCTTGCCTGCCAAATTGAAGAAGAAAAAGCTTTCCCCCACCTTTACCGTGGATATATTTTACTACGGCTTGGCATTTATGAAGGCGCAATTCAAGATTTAAATTATGTGATTTTTAAAGAAGAATTTTCTGTTGAAAAGGCTTTTCATTTTAAAGCGCAATGCCTTGCCGGTCTTGGAAAATATACCGACGCATTAGACGCATTTGAATCATCGGTTTTAGCGAGTTCAAATCCTTTAAATGAAGAATCTCAAAAACTTCGCCTCTGGTACCGCACCGCAGCCGGACAGAAAAGTACGTTCCTTACAAAACTTTTAAGCAAAGAGAAGGAGAAGAATTTTCTTCAGGAAGCGCATGAAGCGTTCAAAATAAAAGAGTATTGGTACACATTGTGGGCGCTGCATCAAGTGTTAAACGATCCGGAATCATCGGATTCTTTTGCGGATGCAAAACTGCTGGAACTTGAAACGCTCATCGCTTTATTTCAATATAAGAAAGCGCTTACCAAGGCGAATGAATACAAAAAAGATTTAAACGACAATCAGAAATTCCAAACGCTCTATACAAAAATTAACGCCAAGGACGACTACTTTTTTACGCCGGAACCGGAAGAAAAAAAATCTATTACCAAAGAACTCCAAAGCGAAAAAGAAATTAAAAAGAAATCTTCGGTAAAAACGATTACCAAGAAAACTGAATTTGTAGCAGCGGAAATCTCTAAACACACCCCGCTTCACGCTAAAACGTTCGACCTTATCGAAAATCTTGATGCAAAAAAACGGAATTATCTCTATCAGTTTCAAGAAGATAAAATTCGCTACATCGGTATTGAGGTTGTGGTTACAAATCCATACTACAATTATGCCGATGTTGTTGCCGAAGGGAATGCCGTCTGGTTTCTGAATGATGAAGAGGTTGGTTCGTATCCTTTTACCGTGAACGTTGATAAAAAATGGAGTCACTTTGAATTTGTTCAAAGCTGGGGTACCGATGAAGCCGGATTTTGGAAACGCGGACAAGGGCGCGTTGATATTTATCTCAATAAAGAGTTCACATGTTCGAGATGGTTTTTAGTAGGCAAACAAGAAATTCCCAACAACGAAGAAGATGAAATTATTTCGCAAGCGCCAACACTTGGATTTTCAGATTCAAAACCGAAAAAAGAATCGGCTGAAACTCCACTTCCCGAAGGTGAAAAATCTCTTGAACAGTTATTAAAAGAATTAGATGGATTCACCGGTTTGAAGAGCATCAAACAAGCGATGCGCGACTTTGTCGATTACCTTACCTTCATCAATGAAAGAAAAAAACTTGGACTAAAAACGCAAGAAGGTATTTCTCTCCACACGGTTTTTCTCGGCAATCCCGGCACCGGTAAAACCACAATCGCACGTTTGCTCGGAAATATTTTTAAAGCGATGGGTCTTTTGGAAAAAGGTCACATTGTTGAAGTTGATCGTTCTGCTTTGGTTGGACAATATATTGGCGAGACCGCTCAGAAAACCGACAAGCTTATTACCGATGCTCTCGGCGGCGTACTTTTTATTGATGAAGCGTACACCCTTGTAAAAAAAGGAGGAGGACAAGATTTCGGACAGGAAGCAATTGATACTTTATTAAAAAGAATGGAAGATAAAGCCGGTGAGTTTGCCGTTATTGTTGCGGGCTACACCGATGAGATGAACGGTTTCCTCGAATCAAACCCCGGAATGAAATCCCGCTTCGCTCACAATTTTACTTTTGAAGATTACACTCCGGAAGAAATGATCGAAATATTCAAACAGATGGCGAAGAAGGAAGAATATATTATTTCGGCTGAAGCCTGCATTGATCTGGATAAAGAGTTTACCAAGTTGTATCGTAAGCGCGATAAAACATTCGGCAACGCGCGCCTTGTACGCACTACTTACAATAATGCAAAGATGCAAGTCGGTAAACGAAGTTCTAAACTTCCGCAGGCTGAAAGAACTAAAAAAGCGTTATCAACTATAATGCAGGAAGATATTCAAGCCATCTTAAAAACTACCGAGACGAAAAATTTTCACGCCGGTATTGATGAAGAAAATCTTAAAGCTGCGCTTGCAAAATTGGAAAATCTTACCGGTTTAACTTCGGTTAAAAAAGAAATTTCCGAACTCGTAAAACTTGCAAAGTTTTATCATCAACAAGGTGAAAATTTACAATCAAAGTTTGCGGATCATATTGTTTTTTCCGGCAATCCCGGAACCGGTAAAACAACGGTCGCAAGATTGTTCAGTCAGATTTACGCAAACCTCGGCATCTTAGAAAAAGGGCATTTAGTTGAAGCCGACCGGCAGGCGATGGTTGCAAGTTTTGTAGGCAAAACTGCTGAAAAAACTACCGAACTAATCAACCATTCTCTCGGCGGTACATTGTTTATCGATGAAGCTTACACCCTTGTAAAAACCGGAGATACCGGCAGCGACTTCGGCAAAGAAGCCATCGACACTCTGTTAAAAAGAATGGAAGACGACCGAGGAAAATTTATTGTGATTGCCGCAGGCTATACGGATCAAATGAAATCTTTCTTAGACAGCAACCCGGGAATGCAATCGCGCTTCACCAAGTTTATCACTTTTGAAGATTACACTCCGGATGAATTGATGACCATTACCGAACATTCTATTTCCGAGAAGCATCTGAAGTTAGACCCAACCGCAAAAGAAAAACTTGCGAAATATTTTAATGAAATTTATCGCACGCGCGATAAAACATTTGGAAATGCGCGCCTGGTTAGAAACATTGTCGGCAACGCAATTCGTAAGCAAGTATTACGCATCGTTGACGTGCAGAAGGAAAATCTGACCGAAGAACTTACGCAAACAATTCTTGTTGATGATATTCAAGAACTTCACTCCGTTAAAGAAGCTGGAAATAAAATTCAGATTATCGGCGATAAAGATTTGCTTGAAAAATATCTCATGGAATTAAAAGAACTACCCGGACTCGAATCTGTTAAAAAATCGGTTGAAAAACTTATCAACAGTTTGAAAGTTTCTAAACTACGTGAAGCAAGAGGATTAAAAGTTCTCGCCAAAAATCTTCATTCTGTTTTTCTCGGCAACCCGGGAACCGGTAAAACAACTGTCGCCAGATTGATCGCTAAAATTTATAAAGAAATGGGATTGCTCGAAAAAGGTCATCTGATTGAAACCGACAGAGCCGGATTAGTTGCCGGTTACGTTGGGCAAACCGCAAAGAAAACCGATGAGATGATTGAAAAATCTCTCGGCGGAATGCTTTTTATTGATGAAGCTTACACCCTTACGCGAGGCGGCGGAAACGACTTTGGGCAGGAAGCAATTGAAACGCTTTTGAAACGTATGGAAGATTATCGCGACAAGTTTGCCGTTATTGTTGCCGGGTACACGGGCGAGATGAATGATTTTCTTGAAACAAATCCGGGACTAAAATCGCGCTTCACAAATTATTTTAATTTTGAAGATTACTCCCCGCGCCAACTGCTGGAAATTGCTTCGCTCATTAGTGAAAAAAGCGGCTACAAACTTGATGAAGGCGCGCTGCAAATTTTGATGGAGACGTTTACGTATCTCTATCAAATTCGAAATAAAAATTTTGGAAACGCGCGCACTGCAAGAAATCTTCTCTACAAAGCAATCGGCAATCAAGAGGAACGCATCGCTTCTTTTGCAAATGTCTCCGATGATGAATTGATTACGATAGTTTACGAGGATGTGCAGAAAATAGATATTCAAGAATTTATTAAGTAAGGAATCACTATGGATATTTTTTTACAAGCCGCAATTGATGAAGCTAAACAAGGATTAAGTGAAGGAGGAATTCCGATTGGTTCCGTTATCGTTCACAAAGGAAAAATTATTGGGCGCGGACATAATTGCCGAGTGCAAAAAGGAAGCGTAATTCTTCATGGCGAAATGGATGCATTTGAAAATGCCGGAAGACAACCGGCTTCCGTGTACCGTGAATGCACGTTATACACAACGCTCTCCCCTTGCCCGATGTGTACCGGCGCGATGCTGCTGTACGGAATTCCAAATGTCGTAATCGGTGAAAATAAAACGTTCCTTGGAGATGAAGCGTTGTTAAAAGAACGCGGTGTTCATGTTGAAGTTTTAAATGATAAAACTTGCATCACCATGATGACGGACTTCATAAATCAAAATCCCGTTTTGTGGAACGAAGATATTGGAGTATGAGGTCAAATTTCAATCCGCCGGCGGCGGATTAAAAATCAAAAACAATAATTATCAGTTACTTTCAATTTCAATTATTTTTTTCCTAATTCGTAATTCCTAATTCCTATTTATCATGACTTTTTTCGAACAACAAAATAAAATCCTCATCAGCTGCGCGCTCCGCACCGTTCCAATTCTAAAAGAAGAAATTGTCTCTCTCGGATTCGAAATTAAATCGGAACAGCAAACGTTTGTTGAAATTTCCGGTACGATGGAAGATGCGATGCTTCTTAATTTATCGCTGCGAACCGCCTATAGGGTTCTTTTTTATTTAGATGAATTCGATGCAAAAACTCCCGACGAACTTTATCATAATTTTAAAAAAATAAAATGGGAAGAGTATTTGCACGAAGATGGCTATATCAGCATCTCTTCTGCGGTTGACCATCCGATGGTAAACGATTCGCGTTTCCCAAACTTAAAATGCAAAGATGCGATTGTTGATAGAATGAGAGACATCTACGGCAAGCGCCCAAATTCCGGATCGGAACGCAAAGGAGCGATGATCTATTTTTATTGGAAGGATAATCACTGCCAGGTATTTTATGATACATCCGGCGTAACGCTATCAAAAAGGAATTACCGCAAAATGCCTTTTCTCGCTCCAATGCAGGAATCGCTTGCCGCGACAACCTTGCTCGCGGCTAATTGGAAAGGTGAAGGAAATTTTGTTAATCCGATGTGCGGCAGCGGAACGCTTGCAATTGAAGCCGCTTTAATGGCGCTTAATAAAGCTCCCGGATTGTTGAAAGATAATTACGCTTTCATGCATATTAAAGGATATGATGAGGCTGTCTGGCAAAAAATCCGTTCCGGAATAAAAAGCAAAAGTTTGAAAAGTTTTAACGGAAGAATCATCGCTACCGATATAAGCAAAGACGCAATTACTGCGGCAGTTCAAAATGCAAAGACTGCCGGTGTGGATCATCTTATTGAATTTGCGCAGTGTGATTTTAGAGAAACTGAAATTCCCGATGGCGGCGGAATTGTTTTTCTTAATCCCGAATATGGCGAGCGGCTTGGTGAAGAGTTGAGATTGGAAAGTGTTTACAAAGCTATCGGCGATTTCTTCAAACAAAAGTGCCAGGGTTATACCGGATATGTTTTCACCGGCAATTTTGATCTGGCAAAAAAGATTGGGTTACGCACCAAAAGAAAAATTCCTTTCTTCAATGGAACTATTGACTGCAGACTCCTTGAGTATGAACTCTACCAAGGGACGAAAAAAAATTTGAAGATGACATTCCAACCTCAGTCTGATGCAATCCTTTTTCTTAGTGTAACTTTGTGTCCTTAGTGCCTTAGTGGTAAAATTTTTCCTCTCTCAAGACGTATGCAACGCCCGAATAGCTAATTGATAAATCGTATAACATCATTTACAAATTCTTCAAAAGATAGTTGACCAACAAAATCGGTTATTGCTTTAGAAGCATTTAAAATATCATTCATCAATAGTAAATAATCCCTCATAGGAAAATTATATCTTTTAAAATGTAAGGAGCAATTTCTTTTCTTAATCCTTTTTCAGTTACTAAATCAACCTTTTTCTGAAGCTTCATTTCTAAAAAATTTTTAAGTCTCGCCAAATCAAAAAGTGAAGTTCCTTTTTCACATTTTACGAGTAAGTCAACATCACTACTATCCGTAGCCTCGTTTCTTGCAATGGAACCAAAAAGTCCTATCAATTCAGTACGATATTCGTTTTGAATATCTCCCTTTAACTCGGCTAAAACTGTTGTTATTTCGGTGTTGCTCATAAAATCCTTCATCTTTGCATTAAATCTAAAACAAAAAAAAGAATTAAGAAAGAATAAATCATTTTACTCAGAAGTTATCATCGCAGACAAAACTATAATCAAGTTAGCAACCAAAAAAGAAATTTGAAGATGACATTCCAACCTAAGTTTGACGCATCTCTTTTTCTTAGTGTAACTTTGTGCCCTTAGTACCTTAGTGGTAAAATTTTTCCTCTCTCAAGACGTACGGGACACCTTAATACATGTTACATAAATATGGTTCTATACAAATTTTTCAATTATCTCTTTAAGCGGCGAAAATTGATTTGTCATTTCTTCTTTCTTCCCTAATTCAAAATCGGCAAAATCAAATCCGGGCGCAACGGTGCAGCCGATCAATGTAAAGGAAGTTTTATCATTCACTTCCGCAGCAAACCAGGTAAATTTTGGAATTACAAATTGAAACACTTCTCCATCGGTTACTTCCCTTCCGAGTCTTTTCAAAGTATAATTTCCAGCTTCATCAATCATGTGGATGGTAAGCGAACTTCCTTCATAGAAATGCCAGATTTCATCAGACTGCAATTTGTGGAAATGGGAAACTTCCTCTTTATCAAGCAGAAAATAAATTGAAGTAGAAACATTTCGCTTGCTCGTGTAGCGGTCGGGCAGCGATTCCTCTTCAATCACGTCTTCCGAACGGTAAACCTCTTTGTAATAGCCGCCTTCGGGGTGTTTTGTCAATCCCAATTTTTGAATATAAAAATCTGCATTCATCGGCGGCTGCTCCTATTACGGTTTAACTTTGTTGAAAAGAACAAAATCTTATTCTTCCCTATTTGTGTTTTGTTTTCTTTTTCCAAGAACGTACGCAAGTATCACTCCAATTAAAAATCCCAGACTTATCCCCAGCGGCATGTTGTCCAGAATGATTCCTGAGATAGGAATACTGATCAAAAGCAAAATCGCAATCCATTGAATGGAGAAATTTTTTAGCGTTAATGTTTTTGAACCGGCTGCAAAAAAAATAATTCCCGATACGAGTATCGTTGAGACACCGATTAATTCGCCGTAGTGTCTCAATTCATCAGCAATAGTAAAATAACCGACAGCGCCTATTACGATGCAGACAATCCCCAATATTTTATAGCGCGACAATGCTTTTTTCATTTTTCTCTTTCATAAGCGAACAGTTACAAACTCTTTTCATCTTTCGGTATCTCCATTTTTCGCCATCATTTTATATTGGTACAAGACGGCTGTAAAAAGCAATGCGTAATCAAGGTAGCGGAGTTTCCCGTGTTGCTTTAGCCATATTATTAACTTCCAAAAATATTTTCGATTCCCGTCAATAATTCCAAGAGTAAATATACAACGTAGAAGAAGCAGAATCTCTCCACTGCCGATCTTTTGTTTTAAACTTGTTCTTACTTTCATCGGTTTTCTTGTCTCAAAAAAGGTAATCGCTCTTTTGTAAATACTTTCGGCGGAAGTAATAGCTTCTCTAACACCTTTGTATCCTTCGTCCAAAAGAGTTTTATCCATCTTGTGAATGATGTTCGAACGTTTTTCATCAAAATCGAGGTTGCTGATTATCCGATTTTGTGCTTTCATTTTTCCGTACAGTTCAGTTCCCACCGGAGCTTTAAGGAGATTAACGATTACAAGAATGATTCCGCTCTCTTCAATGAAATCAATCATTTTTTTAAACGTATCCGGTGTGTCGCTGTCTAATCCAAGGATAAATCCGCCTGCAATGATGAAACCTTTTTCATGCAATTTATGAACCGAGCGAAGAAGATTTCGTTTTGTGTTTTGCTTCTTTCTCATCAGAAGAAGCGCGTCTTCTTCAGTCGTTTCAATACCGATAAACAACTTGCCGAATCCGGCTTCTTTCATTAACTGAATCATTTCATCGTCGTCGGCTAAATTAATAGTTACTTGAGTTTCAAATCCCGGGGCGTAGGGATTATCAGCTCTCCACTCTATCAATTTAGGAAGCAGTTCTTTTTTTAATGAAACTTTATTTCCGATAAGATTATCATCGGCAAAAAGAATTGCACCGGGATTACCATTTTTCAGTATCGCCTCTAATTCTGCAAGAATTTGTTCCGGAGTTTTCACTCTGGGTTTTCTTCCGAACAATGCGGTTACATCGCAAAAATCGCACAGGTATGGGCAGCCGCGCGAATATTGGAGAATGGAATAGGCGTATTCATTTGCATTGATCAATTCCCATTTCGGAACCGGAGTTTTCTGTACGTCGGCAAATTCAGTAGTGGTGTAAATTGATTTTGCAACACCTTTTGCAAAATCTTTTAAGAAAAGAGGAAGCGTGATCTCAGCTTCATTCAAAACAAAGTAATCAACCTTCTCGAAACGATGATATTCGTGGGTGAAGAGAGGTCCTCCGGCAACAATAGTGGCGCCAAGCGATTTGCATCGTTCAATAATCCGGAATGCAGACTGCGCCTGGGTATTCATCGCACTAATAAATACCATATCGCTTCGGCGAATCATCTCATCGGTTAACGGCTTAACATTCAAATCGACAAGACTCAATTCCCATTCAGCGGGCAGAAGCGCTGCCACAGTCAATAAACCTACAGGAGGAAAAGATGCTTTCTTCCCGATCAATTTTGTGAGATACTTTAACGAATAAAAAGTATCTGCCATTTCAGGATAAACTAAGAGAATCTTCATTTGCCCGGGTGCTTAAATAATTTGAATAGTATGGTGTACCCCGAAAACTGGAGATAAAAAAGAGATAATTTAAGGTGGCAAAAAAGCAAGAAAAAGCAAGGAGCCACAACATGACACGAATCAGAAAAACATTCAGTAATGAATTCAAGGC
>Ga0172369_10009615_pt1 | contig 10659 bp, 9 predicted proteins | sample LakKiv25m_FD_114539 | JGI IMG/M metagenome (GOLD analysis project Ga0172369, IMG submission 114539) | Freshwater microbial communities from Kabuno Bay, South-Kivu, Congo - kab_022012_11.25m | ecosystem: Environmental > Aquatic > Freshwater > Lake | place: Democratic Republic of the Congo...
ATGGCCGCTGCAGGAAATCCGCCGATGGCAAGTCCGCGAACAATGCTACGCTCCGACTTGATTTGTATGGCCGGCACATCCTTGGGACAGGCTGCACCGCAGATTTCAATTTCTAATCCTGCCGGATTGGTGTCGCCTTGATTGCTCGCTTGAGCAAAGCCGTTGATGAACGTACCGCCATCCACAATGGCCGGCAAAGCACTATTTAGAGAAATTCGCCAATAGCTGCCCGTAAAGCCCGGGTCGATTTGCGGAATATCGAAAGCCACCGTATCCGGACCGATATGACTTTGCGTATGTGTTACGGCCCAAAGCAGTGAGCCATCCCCGGAGGCGTTGGTATTGATGACGGCAAAAGTGTCTGCATGACAGGGTTGGTTGCTGTACAGGGCGAGAAGTAACAATCCTACCCGAATGACATTTTGCGAGGACCTTTTGATGTGCATTATAGCTCGACCTTTGCTGTTCAACTCTGAATTATGGATTGCTGCATTCACAAATATAGATGCAAAAAGCAAAATTCCTAATGAGAAATCTGCTCCTCGCCGGAGGTCGCGTTAGCTAAGGGTTTATGATGAGTGGGCCCGGAAGAAATCCCCTTTTTCCCTTCAGTAATAGATTTGTCCGGAACGGATTCCTCCCGTTGCGTTCCGGCCGTCGAATTGGCACTTTTTTTCCTATAGTGTATGAGGTGGATTTCGCCGTCAATGGTGGGCAAATCATCCACATTGGTGCTGCCGGGAAAGCTCCATTCTTCTACTTTCTCAAAGTGCTTATCAAGCAGGTCGCGCACGGACCATTTGCTTTGGTAGGAAACCAATAGCCACACATCCTGCGGCGCCTTTTCCAGAAAACTCTCGGCCTCCGTACGCTTAAGCGGCTTGACCGTCTGCAGGCCATAGTAGTAGAAGGGCTTTTTGCCAAAAAGGTGATCCAACAGAATCATATCCCCGGGCTGAACGTTCTCTTTAGCCACTTTTGCGGCCGAGCGCCAATCGTCCTTCACATTCCATTTTTCGAAATGAAGCAGAGAATAGCCGGAAAGGACAATGGCCGCAGCGAACAACGCCAGGCGCGGCCACAGGCGTTTGACGGAAGAAATAGCCACTGATACCAGCAGGAAATACGGCGGAATGGCAATGACCATGTTACGCAGCAACAGGTAAGGACTCTTTAGAGAAACCAGTCCGGCAAATATCACCGGCAATAGCAGATGCACCAGCAAGAATTCGAGCTTGGAAAAATGAAAGTTGTTAGCCATCTTTCTTTTGCTGATCGTTGAACCAACCGTCGAGAGCAGCGAGAATGCCTTTTTGCTCAAGGATTCGGTGTACATGAGGATCAGAAGAATCGCCAGGCCGATAATACCGCCGAGGTAAAACGACAGCGGCAATGAATTGAGCTGTTCGATGTGATAAGGCTTGACGGCATCGGCATAGATGATAGGATCGTTCCTGCTGATATGGGTCTGCAGCATCGGCAGAGAACGGGCGATCTTAAAATACCATCCGGCAAGCAAGGTTAACACTGGGACGACGAACAATAGTGCGCCCAGAATTCGATTCGAGATCAACGGTCGCGCCGATCCGTTGCCCAACTGCGACGTAGCTTCCTTGCCGTTTTCCTTATATAGGCGATATATCCCCAGCAAGAGCAACAAGAAAAACATCTCTTCGCCGAGCCAATTAAACCAGGACTGCTGTGCCGACGCATAAGGATTGAGAAAATCGAACAGATTCTTGACGAACTTGAAGGACAAATCTTTGTACATCGGTCGGGTTTTGGTGATAAATTGGCTGATCATAAGCGGCAGCCAAAACAGGTAGCAGGCGAGAATGACAATTTGTGCTTGCCACCAGTTAAAGAAAATCCTTCGCCGCGCGTATGCGCTTAGGATCACGTAAAGGTTTTGGGCGATCCAGATCATGAAGGCAAAGTAGTGGGTGTATATGGCTATGGTGGTGACGCAAGCATAAACAGCAAACCATTTTTTGCGCTTCGTTTCCAAGAGCTGGAAAAAGGAGTAAATCGAAACGATGATGAGAAATAAAAGGAGCGAGTTGGAGCGGGCGTTTTGGCTGATCCAGATGTGCCAGGGGGAGATGGCCAGCAAAAAAGCTGCGATCAGACCGACGCGGCGATTGAAAATCAATTTCCCTAATTTATACAGGCCGATGACAGAGAGTAACGCGAAAAGGACGGAAATGCTGCGCAAAGCGACTTCGCTCATTCCGAACAGGGCAATCCAAAAGTGATGGATCACATAAAAGAGAGGCGGGTGCACGTCATTGATAGTCAGGATGATGACTCGTAGAAGCGGCTCCATTGCGTAAAAGCCGCCGATAGCTTCGTCAATGGAGATGCTCTTGAAGGACAAGTGGTAAATGCGCAGGACGGCTGCCAGAGCGAGGATGAATAGCAATAGCATCGGAGGGAGGAATTTCCGCAGCGTTCTATTCGGCATTAGCCCTTCACCCTCATGGAATCTCGTCGAACAGGATTGCCATGATTATGACTTTTTCTATTGTTTCGGATTTGTGATGGAGATTTCATGACGACTCAGTTTTGCAACAGATTTACGAATTGGTTCAATCATCTGACCTGGCGACGTGGTTGTCAGGCTTGAAGGCCACGTCATCGGAAGCACCAGCAATTAGTAGGCCAAAGATGCCAATGAAAGGGAGCGCATCCTGAAGACGGAAAAACGTCGGATCCTGACATCGCTAAAGAGCAAGCGGTTTTGATTAATTCGATTTCATCGCAAGCGAATTTTTTAAAGCTTATCTGAGCTACCCAGTCGGACCGATGGTCATAAGGTAACTCACGGTCGGCCAGTTGGCAGCTTCTTAATGTACAAAAAAAGGTATGATTTGCGAAATTTAATTCTTAATTTCACCAAAGCTAAAAGTGCCGTCTTTTCGTGGACGGCAATGGAATTCAACTTGAGGAGCAAAACCATGCAAAAAGTTTTTATCGCCATTATTTCGATCGCTATTCTCTTTTTCGGTTGCGGAAAAAACGCCTCGGAGATAAAGCTTGAGAAAGGAACTCCGGCTTATCAATTTGCAAAAGATCTCTCCGCTAAAATGCCAAACCTGGATCCGGATAAGAACATGGTATTGGTGAGCAGCAAATCTTTCAACCTCACCGTGGGAGGGTTGGTCAGCGAGATGCAGGCTGCGATGGGTAAAAATACATCGCGATTTACCGGCATGCCGGCCGAGCAAATGAAGGGATTCATTCAAAGCAATGCAGAAAGATTTGCCGAACGGCATTTACTCCTGCAGGCGGCGGCGAAAGATCACAAAGAATTATCACAGGCCAAACTCGATAGCGCCCTGAACGCCGTTTACCAACGCAGCGGCGGTCAGGAAGCTTTTACCAAAAGACTGGAAACTCAGGGCGTGACCATTGATTTTGTCAAGAAGGACATTCGGGAGGGTATGCTTATCCAAGAATATTTGGACGAGAAAGTGTATAATCCGGTGAAGGTAGAGGAAGCCGATATTCAACAAGCCTACAACGAAGACAAGACCGCCTCCGTGCAGCACATACTGCTAAAAACCCAGGGAATGGACGAAGCCGCCAAAGCGAACGTCAGAAAAAAGATCGAGGACTTGCTTCAGCGCGCCAAGAACGGTGAGGACTTTGCCGGCTTGGCCAAACAATATTCGGAGGATCCTGGCTCGAAGGACAAGGGCGGCCTGTATCAGGATTTTGGTCGCGGGCACATGGTTAAGCCATTCGAAGATGCCGCTTTCTCTGTCCCCATTGGCCAATTAAGCGACGTCATTGAGACGCAGTATGGCTACCATATTCTCAAAGTGGTTGACCGGAAAAAAGAGACCCAGACCCTGGAGCAAGTGCGCGAAACACTCAAGCAACAACTCATGCGCAACAAACGGCGCCAGGCCTATGAAGATTTCATGGCCCAGCTTAAGAAGGATGCGGACTTGAAAGTCCTGATCTAAATTAGAACGGAAAAGGCGATGTTTAAGACATCGCCTTTTGAGTTTTGGGACCATTCATAACTCTCGCCCGGACGCGCAGCGTATTCCCCGGCAGAATCTCTTTTAGGATATTCCTGGATTTGCAGCCAGCAAGAGCTGACAAAAGACCGCAGCCCGTCGATTCTTTCGGGAGCCGCCTTCGCGCTTTGAATACGGATGTAATCCCCGGCCTCTAATCCGTGCGCAGCCTGTGATAAAAAGTTTCGAAACCGCGCTTGAACGCGTTGAATAACGCGACCAGGCGAACCAGCGGGCTACCAAGCTTGTTGAGGATTTCTTCCTCGAATTCTTTCGCACGCACTGACATGTCGCGTACGTTCGAAACGCTGTCCTCCAGCTTGAGCACCTGCCTGTGGGTGGATTCCAAGATCGAACGCGTCGTGCTGGAGATGGACGCGATGTCATGGCTGATGGGAGCGATATGAATTCGCACAATCTCAGCCAGCTTCTCGATTTCCTTAGCGGTCTTTTGCAGTTGCATGACCAGTCGGATGATAAAGATGCATGCAACCACCATGATCGCTGCGATCGTTGCCACGCTGATGGTCAGCACCATAGGCGACCTCCTTGCAATTTTAGCTACTTCAGCGGGTTACTTTTTCGACAGCTCGTCTCTTGCCGCTTCGACTCCAGCCTCGACTGCCTTGGCAATTCTCTCTTTTCGCTTCAGAACGCCAGTTTTAGCTTCCTCAATGAACTCTTTTGCCGAATCACCTACGGCTGAGGTTTTTTCTTCAGCCCGAGACAAGATGGCTTCCGCTTTCGCACGTGCTTCCGCAAGCTGACGGGCCGCTTCCGCTTTCAGCTCCTCCGCACGGTGAACAGCGTCTGCAAGAATGGCGCCGGCTTTTTCTTTGGTGTCGGCATAAATGCGTTTGGATTCCTCAAGCGCCTCTTCGCCTTTTCGGCGAATGTCCGAGCGCAGCTCTTTGCCGGATTTTGGTGCGAACAAAAGGCCTGCCAGTGCGCCCATAAATCCACCGATCAAAAAGCCCTTTAAGAAACTGTCGCGTTCCAATTTATCATCTGACATGGGTGGATCCTCCTTTACTGTTTGGTTAGGACTTGCAGTTCAGTAGTTTGAGATATTTCCCGACTTACAAATCACTTATTCGTTAACAAAGTTGAATCAAATATAAAAAACCGTATCACAGGTGGATCACAAACATCAAGAGTTTGCAGTATTGCCTCCACTAACAACGATAAGCAAGAATATCATCCAGCCCTAAAAAAAGACGCCGCGTTCCCCGGATGCCTAACATGCAGCGACTGCACAACATGATTGTAATTTTCGATGGAGCTTTCCCAAGTAGCGCTTGCGACTAAAATAACAAAGAATTTTCCAATAATCCAAGAATAAATTTGTGTGCACAATTAGAGGTTAGCTCATCGGTTGCCGCCGATGCATCTGCACCCATCTTCCGAGGAACTTTATAGCAACGGTCATAAGCAGAACCAACATCAAAGTCGCGGTTATGCTCGGCCCTGACGGCAAATCCAAATGAAAAGAAAAGTACAGCCCAAATATCACGGATAGCAAGCTCGCCAGCATGGCGGACAGAAAAACCCATCTTAGCTTCCTGAACAACAGGAGCGCAGCCGTGGCCGGGATGACCAAAAAAGCGAAGATGAGCAACGCTCCGGAGATTTTTATGCCAATAGCGACCACCGCACCAATGGAGAGAAACAGCGCCAAGTTCCAGCCCGTGGTGCGGTAACCTTGAGTGCGAGCCGTTTCCGCATCAAAAGAAGTGAAGAGGAATTCTTTGTGGAAAAAATAATGAACGAGACCGACGACCACCAGTGTTGCCGACAACAAATACAGTTGCCCCTTGGTGATGGTCAGGATGTTACCCTGCAGTAGATGCTGCAATTCTTCCGTCCCCTGGGCAGCCTTGGAGACAAATAGAATTCCCAAAGCAAAAGCGCTGACATAGCTGATACCCAATATACTATCTCGCGGCATTCGTCCGCTGGAAGTTGCCAAGGCGAATAGTGCAGACGATAGAAGGGCGACGATCAAGCCCGTCCAGGTGGGATCCAGTGCAAAGAGAAACGCCAGGGCCATGCCTGCGGTGGAAATCTGCGCCAACGCCGCGCTGAGGAAAACCATCCTTTTGAGCACCACAAAAACACCCAAGAAGGCGCAGAGCAACCCGATGATCGAGCTGGCAATGAGTGCTGCCTGCATGAAGGGCAAGCTAAATACTTCCATCATGGCGTTCTCCCGGCATGATGATTTTCTGCCCATCAAAATTCTTCACAGTGACCGAGATGTTGTACAATTCCGCCAAATTGGTCTCCGTCAATATTTCTTCCGTTGCCCCCAGTTGCATACAGCCCGATTGCACCAAGGCAAGCTTCTTGACCAGCGCGGCCACCTCGTTCAAATGATGGCTAACCATGATCACTGTCATATTGTGGGCCTGGTGAAAATGGGCGATCATGGCAAGTATTGATTGTTGTGAAGACAAATCCAAACCATCGGTGGGCTCATCCAGCACCAAAACCTCGGGATCACTGGCCAAAGCTCTGGCGATAAGCGTTCGCTGTTTCTGTCCTCCCGATAAATCGGCATACTGAGCTCCGGCCAACCCTTCAATACCGAGATGCTGTAAACACTCATGAATCTTTTCATAATCGCGTCGTTGCGGCTTCCTGAGCATGCCGATTTGGGCATATCGCCCCATAATCACTATCTCCGCCACGGTCAGGGGATAAATCTCATCCAATTGTCCTCGCTGGGGAACGTAACCGAAGCGCGGCTTGCCGTTGGCAAATCCATTATGGGAAGCGTGGAAGATGATTCTCCCTTGGCGCGGCTTTAGTATGCCCAGTAGGGCTTTAATCAAAGTGGATTTGCCGGAGCCGTTCGGGCCGACAATCCCCAAGAAATCTCCGGCATGGATGGTAAAATTCAAAGAGCCGAGCACGTCTTTGTGGCCGTACCCGAGCGACACTTCTCTAAACTCAATCATGGCATTTGACATATTCGGTAATCCTTCATCACGACTTTCCTATTTCAAGAAGCATTTGTAGAGCATCTCAGAAGAATCATAACAATGACAAAAGGCAGTGCTTTTTCCTAAACGCGGGGGCGACAGAGTTCGCCAAGAATCGCAGAAAAAGGTCTTGCATCAGTTGCTGAGAGCCTCAACCAAGGCAGAGATATTATAATCGAACAGTCCGATATAATCTTCGATTGTCTTGGTTCCACCCACTGAAGGCGGCAGCTTGATTACTTTGGCTCCAGTTTCCCGGCTGATGAGGTTCGGCACCCGATCATCATAGAATGGCTCCATGGCGATAACCTTGATGCCTTGCTCCTTGATCTGTTGTATCAGCCTCGTCATGTGCAAAGGTGAAGGTGGAATGCCTGGCTTTGGTTCGACAAAGTTTGCGGCCTGCAAACCAAATCGTTGGACAAAATACGGCCAGCTATTATGGTAAAAGATAATTTTCGCGTCCCGGAACGGCGCCATTTCCGTTTGCCACGTTTGGATTTTCTCGTCCAATTTTTGGCTGTACGCCTGCATGTTTCGCACAAATTCTTCGTGACTTTCCGGGGCAACCTGAGAAAGCGCGTCAACGATAGTGGCCATGATAGCCTTGCCGTTCTCGGGATCGAGCCAGTAGTGCGGATTGCCATAAAGATGAATGTCCCCATAGCTTGGATCAACCTTGTAGGCGGGGACCTCCAGCTTGTCGATGTTCTTTGAGCAATCTACGGTGAGCAGCTTGGCGTTGCGCGAGCCGTCGCGCAGCGGATACGCCCAAATATCCAAGTCCATGCCGACAATCAAAAAGACGTCCGCCTTACGCAGCTTCACCATGTAGCTGGGTAGCACCTCGATACTGTGAGGGTCTTGGTTTTCCTTGACCAGAGCTTCTACCAGTATCTTGTCGCCTCCGACTACCTTAGCCAAGGAGGCCAAATCCATGAGAGTAGTGACGACGCGAATACTTTTCGTCTCCGCCGCCATTGGGGCGGTCGCGTTCAATATCAACACAATTAGAAAAAGAATGCTCAAGTTTTTCATGGGATGCTCCTAATCGTCTAGTGCGGCCTAAAACTCGTGCGGCTTATGAGGACCAAGGGAAAAGACAAGCTGAGCCACTGCCGCGTTGAATGCGGTTTCCTGCGGACGCTGCTGGCGTCTCAAGAGCAGCCGAACGACACTGGTTTCTTCCATAGGAGAGAAACCGCCGAACAGAGCCAATGACCAGTATTTTTCATCCTTGTTCTCGGGCGATTGAGTCCACTCACCTTCGACTCCAAGATTCCAGCGCTGCCAAAATTGCAGATTCAGGTAGCTGAAAAAGCCTCCGGTTGTAATTGATCGCTTTTCGCCGGTTTCCTCCTCGCCCACAAATATTTTTCGCTTGTTCAGGAGAGCTTCGCCCTGAAAGGTTAACGATGTGTGGCGGCTTGGCCGCCATTTGTATTTGTAGTCAAATCCGAATAACAAAAAGCGAAGATCGTCGTGAGGGTCGTATACTGCCGACAAGCCGCTCAATCCCAATTCCAAATTGGCGTATTCCGATACTTGAGAATGCACGGCAAGTCTTCCGGAATAAGCAAGCGGCTGTCTGCTGTCAAGCGAATCTACGACGGCCGCCTCTTCATGCTGATGCCCGGCAAGGAAATCGCCTTTTAGTACATTAAGGCTTGCCTGCGTGTAGAGATCTCCGGTGGGCAAAAGCACGCTCACGTTCACGCCGGTATCGTTCAATCCATCCCCGCCAAAATAGAGCTGATGAATCAGCGGCTGCTCGATAAAAAAATACGCATGCGGATGCAAGGTGTTGAGCTTGCTGAAATCCACCAGATATTTACCAGCTTTAATATTGATGCCCCAGGGCAGCCCACGCAAAAAAGTGGCGTAGGCTTCTTCGATCTCCAACTCGCCGGCAGTTCCATGCTTAGCAAAAAAGATATCGGCGCGAGCGTAGGGATTGAGGTATCCTTGCACTGCTGCTTCAATCTCCTGCAAGTTGAGATTAAGCTCACCCTTTTCCTGAGGCAGCGTGGCGTCTCCATGAGAAAACGCACGGAAATCAGTAATCACACTGATGTCGGGATTCTTGGTCTGAGCAAAACATGTTATCGATGTTAACAGATGAATTGTTATGATCACCATCCATAATCGGAAACATCGTTTTCGAGAGTTCACAAACCCACCTTTTGGTAAAAATTCCTAATACAAAAAGACCCAAGAGCAGGCGCTTGCGAGTGATCCTTCTGATCGCAATGGGCAGCCAAAAGCCAAGGCGTTTCAGCCGGCGAAAATGAATTCCAAGAAAAGGCAAACAGCTCAAGAAGTCTGGCTCCGCTCGTCAATTCTTTTTCCGCTTTTGACAAAAGAATAGCCTGCCTCAAAGCGCCGGTGCGTGCTTATTGCAGCCAAGAGATTTTTAGGGCTTGGTCAAGCCCGGAGGTCTGAAATTAGAAATGGGGTGGTGCTTTGTTGACGAACGTGCCGTAGAAACGTTCGGAAGCAATGGGTCGATTGGAAGTGAAGAAAGCGATCGTGGGAATGGAAAGATCGAAGCAGAGTAAGATGAGAACTGCGAAGTAAGCAGATTGCCAATTGGTTTGCAGCAAATGCGCGAGACAAAACGGATGCTCCTCAAAATCCGCGGCATGATTGTGGAGAAATGGGCTGGCTATGAACAGTGCCAAGAAAAAGAGGGCAGAGATAAATAGAATTTTGGCTATGAGTGGTTTCATCAAACTAACCGATTACCCGCGAACAAATTTGCTTCCATAAACCTCATTCGCGGAAAATTTATTTCAAAGGCTCGCACAAGGTATTTTAAACATCCATGGTTTATAAAGGATGCCGCCGACTATCAGTCGCAAGGAAAGATTATAGCGGCCTCAAGCAATCAATTGCTGCCCTGCAAATGCAAATCGATGGTCACTACTTCAGGCACATTTCCTAATCGTACCGGCGGCCCCCAGGTGCCCACGCCGCAGGAAACATAATAATGCGTTTTCCCCCGCTGTTCATACCCCCAACTCAGCTCATAGACTCGATTGGTAATCAGGTTAAAGGGAAAAAGCTGGCCGTGATGCGTATGCCCGGAAAGTTGCAAGTCCACGCCATATTTTTCCGCTTCCTCCAAGTGAAAGGGTTGATGATCCATAAGAATAATCGGGTACGTCCTATCGACTCCTTGTAACAGCTCGGCTAGAGACTTGCGTTTGCCGCCGAATTGATTGAGCGTCCGATCATCGCGACCGACCAGATAAAAGCTGTTCGCTACCTTGGCGACGGAATCGCGAAGCACTGTGATATTGGATTGCTTCAAATACGAGATTGCGCTATCAATCCCGCTATAGTACTCGTGATTACCGGGAACGGCAAAGACGCCATAGCGACTGTTAAGCCGCTTCAAAACCAGAGCGATGTTTTGCTCCATGAGAGAAGTCACGTCCTCGTCAAAGACGTCTCCTACCAACAGGATCACGTCGGGCTTTTGCCCGTTTATTCTTTCCACGATCCTTTGCAGCCGGGAATTGTGGATGATGGTGCCCAGATGGATGTCCGACACCATGACGATTCTTAGCCGATCCGGAGAATGCGCTGCCTTTTCGATGTTCAATTGCAAATTGCGCGTGCGTAAGTAGCGGGCATTCAGAATG
>Ga0172369_10009619_pt1 | contig 10658 bp, 7 predicted proteins | sample LakKiv25m_FD_114539 | JGI IMG/M metagenome (GOLD analysis project Ga0172369, IMG submission 114539) | Freshwater microbial communities from Kabuno Bay, South-Kivu, Congo - kab_022012_11.25m | ecosystem: Environmental > Aquatic > Freshwater > Lake | place: Democratic Republic of the Congo...
CGCCTCAATGACCGACGTCCAGTCCAACCACTGCACCAACTTGCGCCTGCATGCCATCATCGACGCAAAACTCGTCCCCAAGGAAACCTTCAACGTCCAAAACCTCAGAGGCGATTAAGATAATTTAAGCCTGCCTGCCAGGCTCTGCATCTTAGCCCCCGATCCTGCTCTAACAGGATCGGGGGCTTTTTGTTCCTGTGTCACGCTGACTGAATATCCATGGTGCTGGGCACCATACTGCGTTTATCATAAGCGCCCCGCTTCCGTGAAACCGGAAAGTGCACACATTTGATAATCGCAGCACGATTCCCTGGAGATCGCATGAAGGCGCTGATATGCAGTAACTTTGGACCACTTGATCAACTCAGCGTGCAAGAGGTTGCGGTTCCGACACCCAAGGCGGGACAGGTGCTGATCGATGTCAAGGCAGTTGCTTTAAATTTTCCCGATACGCTGATGGTGCGGGGCATCTATCAATTCAAGCCTACGTTGCCATTCACTCCAGGTGCTGAATTTTCAGGCGTAGTCAGCGCGGTGGGTTCCGGGGTCACCAAGTTCAAAATTGGAGACAGGGTCATCGCTTATGGCCTGGGCGGCTTTGCCGAAAAGGCCGTGGCCGATGCCGAACGTGCCATGATGCTGCCTCCGGGAATGGATTTCGACACCGGCGCCGCTTTCGTGCTGACCTACGCTACATCGGTGCACGGTCTGCGCGATTGCGGTGCGCTGCGGGCAGGCGAAACCCTGCTAGTGCTTGGTGCTGCGGGAGGAGTTGGGGTGTCCGCGATAGAAATCGGCAAGGCCATGGGCGCGCGCGTCATCGCAGCGGCTTCAAGCGACGCCAAATTGTCGTTATGCAAGCAGCTTGGTGCGGATGAAACAATCAATTACGTCACAGAAAACTTGCGTGATCGCGTTAATCAACTCACCGATGGACGTGGCGTTGATGTGGTCTACGACCCGGTCGGTGGCCATTACACCGAACTTGCCTTGCGCGCCACGGCCTGGGGCGGCCGTCTATTGGTCATCGGCTTTGCCAGCGGTGAAATCCCGAAAATTCCCATCAACCTCGCGCTGCTCAAGGAGCGATCCATAGTCGGTGTGTATTGGGGAGATTCAGTCAGGCACAATCCCCAAGGTCATTTGCGCAACATGCAGCAACTGTTGAAATGGTTCGCAAGTGGCAAAATCAATCCTGTCGTCAGCGACAGGATTCCCCTGAGTGGCGCTGCCGCAGCCATGCAGCGCATGGCCAATCGGCAGATCGTCGGCAAACTTGTGGTGCTGCCCGAAGCTTGAGCCGTTATGTCATTCGACTGAATGGGCCACCAAATGCATTTGTTGCTTGAGATTGGCCGACCAAGTCGATATAATTTGCCCCGTGTTTGCGCCCGTAGCTCAGATGGATAGAGTACTTGGCTACGAACCAAGGGGTCGGGCGTTCGAATCGCTCCGGGCGCGCCAATACATCAATGGGTTAGATCGTTTTCGGTCTAGCCCATTTTCCTTTTGAAGGAAGCTTGAAGGGACTCCGCCTTTTCCCCGAACAGCATTTCTACGCTGGCGTTCTTCCGGTTGCTCTCATCGGTGATCAGCTTCAAGGGATCCAGCAGTTCGCGTACCTGGACCACGCTCAGCAGTCTTGGCGATGATGCCACGGTGGTCTTCCTTCTTAAAACGCTCCAGCCTGCGATGTTTGAATGTTCGAATTATGATGATACCTGATTAGCCATGAAGTTCAGCCGATCAGCGAAAGCGCAAACTCCTCCCCATTCAGGGGGCGGGGAAATCTTTGCCGCTGAACATTGTGGCTAATCAATCCAATAAGAGTAAACTCCTGGCGCCACGCTCAGGAAGTCGGTTGTTGGGTACTATTGGCACCTTGCAGGTTAGCCGCATGATATAAACCGGCCAGCCCGATCGGCAATTTACGAATCGTCCGGCGTTACTGAATGAATCTGGAAATCAAAGCCCAAAACCTGAACATCTGGATTTTTGTTTTCGGGCTAATTGTGCTGCTGTCGATTGCCAGATCGTTTCACTATCTGCTATTCCACACGCTGGCCGAACTTGTTGCCATTACCGTCAGCTTTTCCATCTTTACCCTGACCTGGACCAGCCAGAAGCATCTAAAAAACAGCTACCTGACAATCCTTGGTGCAGCCTACGGCACCATCGGTGTTGTCGATGTGTTCCATACACTGACTTTCAAGGGAATGAACCTCTTCCCTCAAGTCACTACCAACTTCCCGACACAATTCTGGCTGACGGCCCGTTTCATCGAGGCCATCGCATTGCTCGCTGCGGCCTTGTATGTGCGCCGCGCTGCGAATTTCGTCAGATCATCGCTGGCGTTCGCGGCGATGGGATTGATCGGCTGCATTGCCGTATGGAGTGGGGCATTGCCGGCAACCTTTATCGACGGCGTCGGATTGACGTCATTCAAGATTGTCAGCGAATACGTTATCGTTGGCTTGCTGATTGCCGGACTGGGGTTGCTTTGGCGTTCGCGAATCGAGTTCTCCAGGGATGTATTTTGGTTGATTGCAGGCTCGATACTTCTCGCCATCGCCACCGAGATCTGCTTCATTCATTACATCAGCTTCTACGACTTCATCAACGAATTGGGACATTTCTTTCGTCTGGTGTCGGTAGTATTGGCGTACCTTGCGATCGTCGTTACAGGTGTCCAGCGGCCCGCCGAGTTGCTGTTTCGGCAGTTGGTCGAGCGGGAGCGCCAACTGGAGGTAGCCAATAGCCGTCTGAGTCAGAGCGAGGGGCGACTCAAGTCAGCTCAGTCGGTCTCGGGTATGGGCAGTTGGCATTTGGACATCCCTTCAGGAACTCTTTCCTGGTCAGACGAAACCTATCGCATCTTCGCGATTCCCATTGGCACACCATTGACGCTTGACACATTTGCAGAGCACATTCATCCCGATGATAAAGAGACCGTCCTGGGTGCGTGGAATCAGGCTCTCAGCGGATCGTCTTACGACATTGAGCATCGCATCATAAGTAATGGTCAGGTTCGTTGGGTGCATGAGCGTGCCGTGATCCAGTTTGCTGCCAACGGAGATCCCATTGCCGGACTGGGAGCCATACAGGACATCACCGCGCGCAAACAGGCGGAACAGGCCGTCATCGTCTCGGAGGCGTTTGCCAACGCCACGATTGACGCTGTTTCAGAGCACATCTGTGTGCTCGACAGAAGCGGCAAGATACTGAAGGTCAATCAGGCATGGCGGGATTTCTACGCGCAGAACCAAACCCATTCCGGGGCGCCGAATTACGGCCTGGGTGTCAATTATTTTGACATTTGCGATGCTACCGTCGGGCCGGACGCAGAATTGTCCAGGCAGGTTGCGCAAGGCATTCGTCAGGTAATCAATCACGAACTTTCCGTATTTACTGCCGAGTATGCCTGTCACAGTCCGGCGGAGAAACGCTGGTTTCAAGTGCGAGTGACGCGCTTCCACGGTGACAGCGGCAATATAGTTGTCGCTCATGCCAACATTACCGAGAGCCGGCTTGCTGAAGAGCGGCTCCAGCTTGCCGCGAGCGTGTTCTCGCATGCTCGTGAGGGTATTACGATTACCGATGCCAATGGCACGATAGTCGAAGTCAATGACACCTTCACGAGGATCACGGGCTATAGCCGCGACGAGGCCATCGGCCAGAACCCTCGCATCCTCAAATCCGACCGTCAGGGACCGGAGTTTTATTCGGCAATGTGGCAAGCGTTGATTGCGGAAGGCTTCTGGTCCGGGGAGATCTGGAATCGCCGCAAGGACGGCGAACTGTACGCCCAGATGATCACGATCAGCGCGATAAAAGATGCGGACCAGACAACGCGGCGCTATGTGGCGTTGTTCTCCGACATCACGCCGATGAAGGAACACCAGAATCAACTCGAGCATATCGCGCATTACGACGCACTGACCAATCTGCCTAATCGCGTATTGCTGGCAGACCGATTGCAACAGGCTCTTGCGCAGAGCCAGCGGCGTGATCGTGCGCTGGCCGTGGTGTATCTGGATCTGGATGGTTTCAAACTCATCAACGACAGCCACGGCCATGATGTCGGCGACAAGTTGTTGATTGCCGTCGCGCACCGCATGAAAGCCGCATTGCGCGAAGGCGATACCCTGGCCAGGATCGGCGGTGACGAGTTCGTCGCGGTGCTGGTCGATCTGGAGCGCCCGCAGGACTGCGAACCCGTGCTCAATCGGCTCCTGCAAGCTGCAGCCGATCCGCTGACGGCGGGCAATACCCAGCTTCAGGTGTCTGCCAGCATTGGTGTGACGATCTATCCGCAGGACGGGGCCGATGCCGACCTGCTGTTGCGGCATGCGGACCAGGCCATGTACCAGGCCAAGCAATCGGGCAAGAATCGTTACCACCTGTTTGATCTGGTACATGATGCTGCCGCCAAGTCTCAACGGGAAAGTCTTGAACACATTCGCCATGGTTTTGCGCGGCGTGAGTTCGTGCTCTTCTATCAACCCAAGGTAAATATGAAGAGCGGAGAAGTCATTGGCGCTGAAGCTTTGATCCGCTGGCAGCATCCGCTACGCGGTCTACTGCCGCCTTCGGATTTTCTCCCGGTCATCGAAGTTCATGCGCTCAGTGTGGACCTTGGCGAATGGGTGATCGACACTGCCTTGGCACAGATGGCCAAATGGCATGCCAGCGGACTGACTCTGCCGGTGAGCGTAAACGTCGGTGCACATCAATTGTTGCAGCATGACTTCGTATCCCGCCTGACCGCGCTGCTGGAATCTCATCCGGACGTTGATCCGCGGCATCTCGAACTGGAGATTCTCGAAACCAGCGCGTTGGAGGACATGGATCAGGTCTCCGAAACGATCCATGCCTGTCAGCGCATCGGCGTGCGATTCGCATTGGATGACTTCGGGACTGGCTATTCGTCCCTCACTTATCTCAAGCGACTGCCTGCCGAACTGCTCAAGATCGACCAGAGCTTCATCCGTGACATGCTCGACGACCCGGAGGATCTGGCGATCGTGCAAGGCGTCGTCGGTTTGGCTGCGGCCTTCCACCGCAACGTCATTGCAGAGGGCGTCGAATCCGTCGAACATGGTGCGCGTCTGCTGCCGCTGGGTTGCGAATTGGCGCAGGGATATGGCATTGCGAAGCCGATGCCCGGCAGCGAGATGCCTAACTGGGTCGCATCCTGGCAACCGGATGTTACCTGGAGGCACTAACGCTCATGGCAGCAAAAGCCACCCACAGATGATGGAACACGCGAAAAGCGGCATAAAGACCCGCCCCCTCCCATCCTCCCCCGCGCGGGGGAGGCGACTGGCTCGCTCGCTTCGCTCGATATATGACCCAGCACTGATTTTTGTTGTTTCACGTTAACCGGGCATTGCCGGCGAAATCAGTCGAAAGCAACAAGGGGAAGCGAACGCTGCGGCGGCTCGGAAAAGGCAAGTACATCATTTCAAGGAATTGGCCACATGCCGGAATTCGAGAACTACCACCGCGAAGCGGAAGAAATCGAGCGCGAAATCATGCGCAAAGGTATTGTGCTTGGCATAGATTGGGAGAACGAAGTCCAGGTACGCGCTTTGGCTCGGGAGGCGCTTGGTTTTGATGTTCACGGGGGTGTGCAGCAAAGACGGTCCGGCGATGTGACTGCTTTGGCAAAATTCGAGTTATTCGGTTTGGCGCAGTTGATGTTGACCATCATGCGCCAGAGTGCCGAGGAAGGAATGCTTACCCACGGCGGGTCAGTCTGGAAAGTATTCGCTCGGGCCTTATGGCTGGAGTCTGGAAGCGAATCGAAATGAACGTTACTGCCGCTCCGCAACGAACTGCTGCTATTCCAGTTGACGAATTTCGCCGTTGCGCTGGTATAGGGTTTTGCCGATTTGCAAAGGTGGATCGCTCAAGTTCGGCACCGGCTTGGGTTTGGTTTGAATTGACTGATTGGTCTCGCGAGCTTGCGGCGACGCTTGGGCGGGCGATTCAATGTTTCTGGATAGCTTGAGCGAACTCGATTGGGGCTTCAGTATTGCTTTCCTTTGGGTGCTGGTCTTTGCAGCGCTCTTGCGGGGATGCTGCGCAGCTTTCCTCGGCTTGAGAAGTTTGGCAGGTTTTTGATGGCTATTTTGCACCACAGCCTTGTGACGTTTGGTTTGGACCACTCCTTTCTCTGCAGCGTCAGCCGTCAGCGGCATCGCCAATGCGAGCCAGATTGCGCACACCGCGTAAAAGACCGGCTGACCGACCAGTTCGAGTTTGAGTTTCAGCATGGGGAATGTCCTCGATTGCATGCCCCATGATCTGCCTGTTGGTTCCCGCATGAGTTGCCGAAAAGATGTCTTTTTCCGCATTTTTTCATGGTTATTCCAAGGATGCGCGAGCGCTGCCAATAATCCGAATTGGGTCCAAAACGAGCAGAAACGAACGAATCGGGCATGATAAAATTGCAGCGTTTTACTAGGCGCCCATGCCGGCTGTGCCGCGGAACTCCCAACAATGACGAACCAGTTTGCCAAAGAAACGCTCCCTATCAGCTTAGAAGAGGAGATGCGCCACTCCTATCTCGATTACGCCATGAGCGTAATTGTCGGCCGGGCCTTGCCGGATGTGCGCGATGGGCTCAAGCCTGTCCATCGTCGCGTGCTGTACGCAATGCATGAACTGAGCAACGACTGGAACAAGGCATACAAGAAATCGGCGCGCATTGTCGGCGACGTCATCGGTAAGTACCACCCGCATGGCGACACTGCGGTTTATGACACGATCGTGCGCATGGCGCAGGATTTTTCACTGCGCTACATGTTGGTCGATGGCCAAGGCAATTTTGGTTCGGTGGACGGCGACAACGCAGCGGCAATGCGCTACACGGAGATACGCATGGCGCGTATCGGCCATGAGCTGCTGGCGGACCTCGACAAGGAAACGGTGGACTACGGTCCGAACTACGATGGTTCGGAGCATGAGCCGCTGGTCCTGCCGGCCAAGATCCCGAATCTGCTCATCAATGGCAGTTCCGGAATTGCCGTTGGCATGGCGACCAATATCCCGCCGCACAATCTGGGCGAAGTGATCGATGCTTGTCTGGCCTTGCTCGGCGATCCCGAAATCAGCATTGAAAAATTGATTGAAATCATCCCGGCCCCGGATTTTCCGACCGCCGGATTGATTTATGGCACGTCGGGTGTGCGTGAAGGCTATCTGACGGGTCGTGGCCGGGTCATCATGCGTGGTCGAACGCATATCGAGGAACTCGAAAAAGGCGGAAAGCTGGCGATCATCATTGATGAACTGCCATACCAGGTCAACAAGAAGGCGCTCCTGGAAAAGATCGCCGAACTGGTTAACGAGAAACGTATCGATGGCATTACGCATCTTCAGGACGAATCCGACAAATCGGGCATGCGCGTGGTCATCGAAATCAAGCGTGGCGAAGTGCCCGACGTGATCCTCAATAATCTTTACAAGCACACGCAACTGCAGGATTCCTTCGGCATGAACATGGTGGCGCTGTGCGAAGGCCGTCCGTGTTTGCTCAACCTGAAGGAAATGCTGGCGGCGTTCCTGGCACATCGCCGTGAAGTGGTGACCCGCCGCACGGTGTTTGAATTGCGCAAGGCAAGAGATCGGGGCCACGTCCTGGAAGGGCTGGCGGTGGCGCTGTCGAATGTCGACGAGATCATTGCCTTGATCAAGGCGGCGCCGACACCGGCCGAGGCCAAACAGGGTTTGATGGGACGTACCTGGCCATCTTCTCTGGTCGAGAACATGTTGATGCGGGCCGCCGCGGAAGCATCCCGTCCCGAAGGTCTGGCCCCGGAATTCGGGATGTCGAATCGCGGCTACCTGCTTTCCGATGTTCAGGCTCAGGCCATACTGGAATTGCGCCTGCAACGCCTGACCGGTCTGGAACAGGAAAAGATTTTCAATGAATACAAGGAAGTGATGGAAATCATCGCGGACTTGCTGGATATCCTCGCACGGCCTGAACGCATTACCCAAATCATCAGTGACGAACTGGCTGCCGTGCGTGTGCAATTCGGTGACAAGCGTCGTACCGAGATCGTGCTGAATACGCAAGATTTTGGTATCGAGGACTTGATCACGCCGCAGGACATGGTGGTCATGCTCTCGCACGGCGGTTACATCAAGGCCCAGCCGCTTACCGAGTACAAGTCGCAAAAGCGCGGCGGGCGCGGCAGACAGGCAGCGGCCATCAAGGAAGACGATTTTGTAGATCGTTTGTTCGTCGCCAACACGCACGACTTCATTCTGTGCTTTTCAAACCGGGGCCGCGTTTATTGGCACAAGGTCTACGAGGTGCCGCAAGGCAGCCGCGCCAGCCTGGGCAAGCCGATTGTCAATCTATTCCCGCTCGAGGAAGGCGAAAAAATAACGGCAGTCCTGCCCGTCAAGGAGTTTGACGAGAATCATTTTGTCTTCATGGCAACGGCCATGGGCACTGTGAAGAAAACACCTTTGTCGGACTTCTCCAACCCGCGCAAGGCTGGCATCATCGCAGTGGCCCTGGATGAGGGCGATTTTCTCATCGGCGTCGCGATTACTGACGGCAGCTACGACGTGATGCTGTTTTCCAACTCCGGTAAAACGGTGCGCTTCGCCGAAGAGGATGTACGAGCGATGGGGCGCAACGCGCGTGGCGTACGCGGCATGCAACTCGAGAGCGGTCAGAGAGTAATTTCCATGCTGGTTGCGGCGAACGAGAACTTTTCCGTGCTCACTGCTACAGAAAACGGTTTCGGGAAACGCACCCCCATTGCCGAATATACGCGGCATGGCCGTGGCACCAAGGGCATGATCGCGATTCATACCAACGAACGCAACGGTGAGGTGGTCGGCGCCTTGCTCGTGCAACCGGATGACGAATTGATGCTGATTTCGACGGGTGGCGTGCTGATCCGCACGCTGGTCAAGGAGATACGCGAAATGGGACGCTCGACGCAGGGTGTCACATTGATAAATCTAGACGATGGCACCAAACTGGCTGGAATAGAGAAGATTATTGAAACCGAAGACCTAGACCAAGGAGAGTAGATATGGCACGTGCAATCAACTTTAGTGCAGGTCCCGCCGCCCTGCCCGAGGATGTCCTGAAAGAGGCTGCTTCCGAAATGCTCGACTGGCATGGTAGTGGCCAATCGGTCATGGAAATGAGCCATCGCGGCAAGGAGTTCATGTCGATCGCTGCCGCCGCTGAGGCCGACTTGCGCGAACTCTTAGCCATTCCGGCGAATTACAAGGTGCTTTTCCTGCAGGGCGGGGCCACGCTGCAGTTTGAAATGATCCCGATGAATTTGCTGGCCGGCAAGACCTCCGCCGATTACGTGCATACCGGTGAGTGGGCCAAGAAGGCCATCAAGGAAGCAAAAACTTTCTGCCAGGTGAATACCGTTGCCTCGGCAGAAGACCGGAAGTTTACCTACGCACCGGCACAGGCCGACTGGAAGCTCAGTGGCGACGCGGCTTATGTGCACTACACTGCCAACGAGACCATCGGCGGCGTCGAATTTCACTGGGTTCCGAATACCGGCAATGTCCCGCTGGTTTGCGACATGTCCTCGAACATTTTGTCGCGTCCTGTCGATGTCTCGAAATACGGCATGATCTACGCGGGCGCGCAAAAGAACATCGGTCCCGCTGGGCTCACCATCGCTGTCGTGCGCGATGATCTGATTGGCAAAGGCAGCCCAACTCCGCCGACCATGCTCGACTACAAGACCCATGCCGAAAACGAATCCATGTACAACACGCCGCCGACATATGGCATCTATATCGCCGGCCTGGTGTTCAAGTGGCTGAAGAAGCAGGGCGGCCTGGCCGCAATGGAAAAGAGAAACATCGAAAAAGCCGCCGTGCTCTACGATTTTCTCGATCAGAGCAGCTTCTTCCGGAACCCGGTACGCAAGCAGGACCGTTCACGCATGAATATTCCCTTCACGCTCAAGAATGCGGAACTCGATGAAGAATTCCTCAAAGGAGCGAAAGCGCGTGGCATGGTGCAATTAAAGGGACACCGCTCGGTTGGCGGAATGCGCGCTTCGATCTATAACGCGATGTCGCTGGAAGGCGTCAAGACATTGGTCGAATACATGAGGGAGTTTGAAAAAAATCATGGCTAACCAATACCAAATTCAGATTCTCAACAAGATTTCCAAAAACGGCTTGAAGCGCCTGCCTGCCGACCGGTATGTCTGTGCGGATAACGTCACCAATCCGGATGCGATACTGGTTCGTTCGGCCGACATGCACAAACTGGAAATTCCGGCCAGCGTCAAGGCCATTGGCCGCGCCGGCTCGGGCACCAACAACATTCCGGTAAAAGCCATGTCAGCCCGTGGTGTGCCGGTCTTCAATGCGCCGGGCGCCAACGCCAATGCTGTCAAGGAACTGGTGCTCGCAGGGATGTTGCTGGCTGCCAGAAATCTGCGCGGCGCCATGGAATTCGTCATAACGCTTGATCCTGCCGACCCCGGCATGGAAAAGAAAGTCGAGGACGGCAAGAAGACCTATGCCGGCTATGAGCTTGCTGGCCATACGCTGGGCGTGATCGGCCTGGGCAAGATCGGCTGTCTCGTTGCCGATGCCGCCATCAAACTCGGTATGGAGGTGCTTGGCTATGATCCGGAGATTTC
>Ga0172369_10009620_pt1 | contig 10658 bp, 10 predicted proteins | sample LakKiv25m_FD_114539 | JGI IMG/M metagenome (GOLD analysis project Ga0172369, IMG submission 114539) | Freshwater microbial communities from Kabuno Bay, South-Kivu, Congo - kab_022012_11.25m | ecosystem: Environmental > Aquatic > Freshwater > Lake | place: Democratic Republic of the Congo...
AGCGACTTTTCCGACGCATCGGAAAAGTGCTCCACAAGTGCGGTTCGCCGCACTTGTCGGACGACAAGTCGCTCGCTGCGGCGACGCGGGGTATCGCCATTCGGTCGACCGACAAATCGCCGCAGCGATTTGTGGTCCACAAGTCGGTTGCGCCGACTTGTCGGAAATATTGCCAACTTCGCGCCGCTGCAAGCAGCGGAGTATCGCTCAGTTGGCAATGAAATTCTTCTTGAAGGAGAAGTAAAGAAGCGCGGCTTGGAGAATGAATGCACTGGCTATTATTGTTGGAAAGCTGGCTGTGCTCACCCATACTTGCAGCGAGCCCACGCGCCATAAGTCAAGAGGCTTGCTGATGGGAGAATTCATTGCGTCAGATATCTGCATCCACGAGAGCGCCCACAGCCAAATTGAGAAAAGGAGAATATTGCCCGCTGTGAAAATGAAGAAGCGCGTGGCATTGGGCTTTTGAGATGCGCCGATTTTCATTGCCAGCGCGCAGGCAATGCAGAGGAAGGCGAAAAAGAGCGTGAGGCAGGCGAAATAGATGTCTTCGCGCCCGAGGGAAACGCCGAATACCTGCTTTGTATAACTTGCTGGCTTGAAAAAAAGCCCATCCACAAAGCCGAGGAAGAATATTGCCGCGCCCCACGCAAAAACGTATTGCAGCTGCAGCGGGAAGTTTTTGTTTTCCAGATAATCGCCAGATTAACCGTATCCCGCGCGCTCGCAGCGCAGCTCGGACTTCATTTCGCAGCGCTCGTCAATCGTGCCGTCCTCGCCATAGCCGAAAAAGGCGAGCCGGATTGCGTACGTGTCGGGGTACGAGCTTGCCCCGCCGTAAATCTTGATTTTCTTCACTGCGCGCCCGCCCGGAAGCGCGATGCCTATCCTCATCCTGCCCTTTGAAAGCGAGCGGTCGGGCGCGAGCGAAACCGCTTCGGGCGTGGAGATGTCGCACTCCACCCAGCGCGGCGAGTTGCCGTCGTTTTTCACCGTGACTTCCATCTCCACTTCGTTCCGCACGTAAGCCGCCATGCGTATGGGCGAAAAATGAGTCGAGGGATTGAGCATGACTGCACCATTCCATTTACCATACCACACGGCAGTTTTTAACTTTTAGTGCTGAGACTGCTGCATGGAGATGCCAGAGAGCGCGCTCATCCGCGGCGAATGCCTTGTGCGCGAGCTTCAGTTTTCCGAGGAGGTCAAACTCGCCCGCAAGGCGCTTGTGCGCTGGCTCGCGCTCTCGCTCGGGTTAATCAGCCCCGCTGAGTCGCGCACAGGACTTCTTGAGGTGTTCGAGGCGCTGCTGTTCTTCCACTACAGGAGGCGCGAGGCGCACTCCAACCCCGACATCGCGATGCTTCTCGAAAAAATCGCGGAAATCCGGAAGGGCGAGCCGAATCCGAAAGCCGTCCGCTACCATCTTCTCCAGCTCAAAAAGCTCGGGTTGATTGAAGCGAAGGACAGGCGATACCGCTTCGTGCTCTCGCCCGAGCAGGAGAACGACGATTTGGCAACCGCGCTCTCTTTTGTTTACAGGCAGAGGATGGAAGCTTCTTTTGCCAAGATGCGCCGCGCGCTTTCGCAGCTCGAAAAGACGCTGTAATTGACCGCGCGTTTCGCACAATGCACGGGATTCCGTGCGCGTATAATTCCTGCGCGCATAAACCTATACCGCGCCGAAATACGGCAGGAACACACGCACTGAGAAAATTGCGTAAAGCTCGAATGCCGCGACTGCCGAAGCCACGAGCGCGAGAAGGGGAAACACGAACAGGTCGGCTGCGGCAAGGGAGTTCGCGCTTGCGGAGGATGAAATCAGCGACTGCACGCTGCCGCCGAAATCCGCCCTTGAAAGCCCGCTGATTGTCTCCTGTGCCGCCGAAGTTTCGTTCGAGGGGATGAAAGGGAGCGGCTCGAATTTTTTGTTGAACGACTCCGACGCGCCGCTTGCCTGCGTTGAAACCGAGACGGACTTGCTTATGGGAAAAGTGTGGAGGAAAAGAAGCGGATAGACCATGAAGCACGAGACCGAAATCGCCATTATCGCCGCGCCAAGCTTGCGGGTGGCGAAGAATGCGCGGAGCAAAAGCCCGATTGGGAGGAAAATCGCCACTGCCGAAACGCGCACCATGTCCGCCAGCGAAAATTCGAGGTAAGCGAGCGAAGCCACGCTGTTTGCGGCGCTGGATTCCGACGAGAGCGAGCGGGACGCCTCTTCGAGCGCGAAGAGCGGCTGGACTGCGACAGCGCCGCTGGACAGGACAATGGTGGCTGCGAAGCCGGTTATGATTGACGACTGCGAAAGCGAGGAGGACATGCTGGAAAACGAGGTTGAGAGCGCCTCAAGCTGGCATTCGTAATAGCCGAACGGCGAGGCGGCAATCAAGCGCGAAATCGGGCAGGCGGGCAAGCCGGACGAGGGAACGAGCGAGAGCGTGGCAACGTCAAGCGTGGCGGAGAATGCGATTATGCCCCCGACCATGGCGGCGGATATGATGCCTTGCGCAAGCTCCTCCTGTCCGAAAATCCGAAGGCGGCTGACGCGCAGCCCCATTCCGACGCCGAGCAGGATGCCGCCGAGAAGTATGGAAATGGTTGCGGCGAGTATGGCTAGGTCAAAGGTTGCTGCATGCGGTGTGAAACCGTCAATCAAAGCCATGAGCAGCTAAGCTTCCTGAGTTTCCTTGGGAGCGAACTTCGCCACGAGCGCGCCTCCGAGCGCGCCAAGCACGCCGTCAATAAGCATGATTGGAACGAGCGCGGCGAGGATTATCGCGCCTGCGAAGAAATTCCCGAACGGGTGGAGCTGCGCGAGGAGTTCGAGCCCGAAGAGCACGAGGGAGAATATTGCCGCGCCCACAAGCCCGGACACCATGCCGACAAGCGCGCCGCTCTTGAGCGAGGCGGACCTGTTGCGGATTTTCTCGAGCAGAAGCGCGCTCACCGCGCCCGAAATCACCGGCATCACGCAGATTACCGGAAGGAAAACCATCGAGATTATTTCGCTTTTGAAAATGACGCTCGCTATTTCCGCAAGCATGAAGAACGCGAACAGCAAGACCGCGCCGGCGATTGCCGCAAGCCCGTATTCCGCTATGCTCCGCGCAATTCCGGGCGGAACGAACGAAAGAAGGGAATGATTCCGCGCATCAGCCGGAGTTGCGGATTTCGCAGTGCTTGATGAAGCAGATTTTAGAGCGGGCAAACTATCACCGAATGTGCTTTTGCTGGAAAGTATATAAGACTTAACTGGATTAGGACTTTTTCTTTGCCCGACTATTTTTTCTCTTCCTGCTTCTCCTGCTTCTGTTTTGCCTGCGCACCTTGCGCGGGCTCTGCGGAAGCGGAAGAGGAAGAAGCCGGGGGCTTTGCCTCCTTGCCCTGCGGGCTCTTGTCCTCCGGCTTGGCGTGCGCCTCTGCCTCTGCGGTTTCGCATTTCTTGGAAAAGTCGTCGAGCGTGAGCGCGAGGTACGCCCCTTTTTCGGTGAGCTTGTAGAGGTTCTGCCTGCCTTTTCTCTCAAGGGAGACTATCCCTGTCTTGCGGAGCGCGCCAAGAAGATTGACAACGTGCACATAGGAGCATGATGAGTCGCGCGCGAGCTTGGAGGGATACCATTGCTGCTGCGAATCCTTGAGAAGGAGCAGCACCTTGCACGGCTTGATTTTCAGGAACAACTGCTTCATGCGGATACCTGTCGTTTTCTCATTTTCCCGGTTCCTAGTTCCCCAGTTCCTAGTTCCCCAGTTCCTAGTTTTCAAACACCTTGATGGTTCAGGCCTGTTTTGTTTAAGCCAATTCTTCCGATGTGAAACTCCGTTCGCAGTGGCGGCAGCTGAGGGAATTTTTCCCGACCGGAGTGAAAACCGTTTCAACCGGCTCGAAATTCGTTATGCAAAGCGGGTTCGGGCATTTGAGCCTGCCGCGGATTGGTTTTGGATTTTTTCGCATGGCATCAGCCGATTATGCATTTTTTCAGGACCGCCATCCGCACAGGCACGCCGTTTTTCGCCTGCTCGAAATATTTCGCGCGCGGGTCGGAATCCACTTCGGGCGGCATCTCATCCACTTTCGGAAGAGGGTGGAGGATTGCCATTTCGGAGTTTGCGTTTTTGAGCATTCCCCTGTCCACGCGGAATGCCTTCTGCGCGGCTTCTGCCTCTCTCTTGCTTGCGAAGCGCTCCTTTTGTATCCTGCAAACGTAGAGGATTTCGCAGCTCTTCAGATTCGGCTTCGCAGACTGCGCGGGATTTGCGCCGAATTTTTCCCGCACTTCGGACAGAATGCCCGCGTCCATCCGCAGCGCGGGGGGAGAGACGAGCGTAATTTCCGCGCCGAACATGGAAAGCCCGTAGAGGAGCGAGCGCATGGCGCGCGAATGCTTCAGGTCGCCGATGAGAGTTATTGGAAGCCCGCTGATTTTCCCCTTGAGCTTCCTTATGGTGTATAGGTCAATGAGCGTCTGCGTTGGGTGCTGGTTGCCCCCGTCCCCGGCGTTTATCACGGGGTTTTCGGCGATGTCGGCCGCGAACCGTGCCGCGCCCTCGAGCGGGTGGCGGAGCACGATTGCATCCGCGTAGCCGTCTATCATGCGGATTGTGTCGGAGAGCGATTCGCCCTTCGCAGCAGAGCTGGCGCCTGAGTGGAACACAAGCACTTTCGCCCCGAGCCGCTTTGTCGCCGCCTGAAAGGACATATTCGTGCGGGTGGATGGCTCGAAGAACATGCTGGCAATCAGCTTTCCGGAAAGGAGGTTTTGCTTGCCCTTCATGTTTTTTTCCATGCCTGCCGCGGCTGAAAGAAAAGATTCTGCTTCCTTTTTTTCAAGGTCGCGAATTGATATCAGGTCCTGCATCCCCGCACCTAACTCTTGTGTCGGGCAAGTTTTATAAATTGGGATTTGGGCGATTGGAAGACTGACGGCAGATGGGCGGCGCGACGGATTCAAAGGCGCGTCGGAATTGTTTTAACCCCTGCCTGTGGACGAACCCGCATGGACAGACGAATTGTTGTTTTGGCTTGCCTTGTTGCCGTTGCATTCGCGCTGCTCGGATGCGCATCCGCCAAGTTGGACGAGGGGATGGATTCCAACGGGCGCGCCTACCGCGGGAATGGCGGGGCTGCGCTCACCATTTACGAGTATTCGGATTTTGAGTGCCCGTTCTGCGGAATCGTGCAGGGCACGCTCAAGGACGTGATGAACAACTACGGGCAGAAGATGAAGCTGGAATACCGCCACTACCCGCTGCCAATCCACCCGCGCGCCATGCCGTCCGCCATCGCCTCGGTCTGCGCCGAGAAACAGGGAAAATTCTGGCAGATGTATGATTTGCTCTTCGCTAACCAGAAGGCGTTGCAGGACTCGGACCTGCAAAAATACGCGAAGGAAATCGGGCTGGACGAGCGGGAATTCTCTGCGTGCCTCTCGTCTGATGAGGCAAGGGCGATTGTACAGAAGGACATGGCGCTCGCGCCGTCGCTTGGCGTGCGGGCGACTCCGACTTTCATCATCGGCGAGACCGCCATAACAGGCGCGCAGCCCTACGACACGTTCAGGCAGGCGATTGAAATCGAACTTGCGAAGCGCGCGGACTAGGATTCCGGCTTCCAGCCGACAACCGAGTGGCAGATATGCTTGTTCTCGTCGCGAATCAAATGCCGCTATGAGTCGGGCAGTGTCGGCTCTGCCCTCGGAATTTCAACCTTCCCCTTTGGCTTGCCCCCGCCTCTTGCGCTTGACCAGAAGTAGTATGCCGCGCCTGCCACGAACAGGACGGAAACCACGCCGAGCGCGATTTGCTGCGGGGAGATTGACTGCGCGCCGGACTTCGACTGGATGAAAAGCGTGGCTGCCGAAAGGACGCGGTCTGACGACGCGAGCGAGTCGGCGTAAAGCGAATTTAAGAACATGCTGCCCGCCTTGTCAAGCTCGTTTTGCATTGAAGCCACTTCGCCCGCATCCTCTGGCGCGGCTTTCTGCCTTGCTTCCGACAGCGCGATTTTCGCAAGGTTAAGCGAGGAATCCGCCAGCTTTTCGAGTCCGGCAAGCACGCTCTCGATTTTAATCGCGAGGGATTCAAGCGAGGAGTATGATTCGTTGGCAAGCGCGAGCGTCTGCTGCGTTGGCTCGGCTGCGGACGATGCCTTGTCCATTCCGCGAACTGCGTCCTGCATCGCCTTTTGCGCGTCCGTCGGGGTTATGGGCATGGATTTTTTCGACTGCGCGGAGAGCGCGGAGTATTGCTGCGAATATGCGCTGATTGACGCCTCGACCTGTTTTTGGAGGGTGGAGAATTCGGCTGCGGTTTTCTGCACTGAAATTTTCGCATCCGACTTGTCAAGTTCGAAAAGCGTTTGCAGCGCAGCAATCCCCCGTAGCGCGCGAGAGGACGCGCCGAATGATTCGAGCTGGTTTCCTGAGGAGAACTGCTGCTGCGAGAGCGCGATTTGCCCCTCTATTTCCGCAAGCTCGCCGCTTCGCGCGCCATGCGCGACCTTCCTTGCCTTGGCATATCCGTCCATTGCCTGCGAGGAGGATTTCCACGCGAGCGACGAGAGCGAGGAGCGGAAATTCGACGATGCCGTGGCTGCCGCGTTCGCTGCTTGCGCGTATTTGCCGGCGTCGGCGTAGGAGAGGGCTTTTTCCATTTCGGATTGGAATGCGGAAGTCAGCGCGGCAAGCTGCGCCGAGGCGGACGTGAGATTCTGGATGGCGAGCGACGACTGGTATGCGAGCGCGGAGGAAAGCAAGCCCGCTGCGGACGAGTTTTCGGAAATGAAACGGTCGTAGTCCGGGCTGAAAATCTCCTTCTGGCTTTCCTGCAGGTTTGTCAGGAGCAGGAGCGCCTCATCCGTCCTGTTAAGGGAAGCAAGCGCCTTTGCGTCCGCGATTGATTGAAGGTCCTGCGTGCGGTTGAAAATTGACGCGACCGTTTCAGCGTTCTGGAGCGCGTCGGCAAACGCCTGCGTGGAATTTGAGAGCGCAAACGAGACTGCGAACTCCTGCGGAATTCCGGTGCGAAGCGGCTTGTATGAAAAGCCGATTATGCTTCCGCCACCCGCGCCCGCGCGGATTGCTTTTTCATCAGACACCGTTTCGCTTCCGAGCGGAATGACCTCGAACTCCTCCAAGCCGGGATACGGCTCGGACAGGCGCACCAGCGCGGAATCGCATTCGAGCGATTGGGAGGATGCCGTGATGACGTAGGAAACGAGCAGCCCGCCGTTGCCTGCCCGCTGGATTGACCTGTTCGATGCGGCGATTGAGAACGGGCGCGCCACAGCGTAATCGAACGAGAGGCGGTTTTTGCCGGCCGGGACGTTTTTGATTGTGCCGCCCGCGACCAGCGCGTCGCCTTCGTATGCCAACTGCGCCGGATAATTCATGCCGCCGTAGGAAATGCCCGCCCTGATTGCGCCCTGCGGAACCTGCAGCGGCGCGCGAAGCGAGCTTATGTTATGGGCTGCGAAAAATTCGGCATCCGCATTGGCAGACGCAAACTCCGAAGTCGCCTCTTGGCACGAGCGCGAAATGGTGGTGAAGTGCGCAGGCAGCCCCTGTTTTTCGAAAACGAACGAGAATTCCTGATAGGGCGAGACCGACGGGATAGATATCAGACTTTTCCCGCCTTCTGGATACGCGTCGGTTATTCTGTCGTCGGAATGGGCGTCCGAAGTGAAGAGCGGAAGGGTAGTTGTCACGTTGAATTGTATTGCGCCCGAGTATTCGAGCGATGACGGATTTGCCGCGAGTATGGTAATCCGATAATCGGACTGCCTGCCGATTTCGTACTGGCCGTTTATGGGCAGCTCCCTTGCGTTTGAGGAGATTATTTTGGAAAGCTCGGATGGAACGTCGGAGCGCACCTGAAGAATCAAACGGTCAAGCTCCGCCTCAATCTGCCTTAGTCGCCCTATTGCAGTGCGCACGTCGAGCTTGCCATTGATAAAGGAACCTTGCAATTCGTTGAATTCCGGAAGATAGTTTGAGTCCGCCAGCCGGATGGACCGGACTTGTGAATAGAGCGTTGCGTATTTCGAGTCAATTTCGGAATATTTCGCCTGGAGCTTTTGCTCGACTGACGTGCGAAGCGCTTGCGTGAGGTCGATTATCTCCAAGCACGCCTCCGAGGAATTCACGGATGAAAGCATGCGGCGGTATTCCGATGCCTTCCACTGCTCGTAAGAGACATCTATTCCGTCGTCTTTCGCCCTGTCAAGGAAGCTGTCGAGCGAATCGAGCGCAGCCCTTGCGGCGTCAGCTGATGGAAGCATCGCCCTTCTCTCCCAAATCGCCTGCGCATCCTGCGCTGCAAGAAGCGCGCTATGATATTCGCCATAGCGCTCGCCCACCGTTTCTTTGGCAGACGCAGCATTGAAGATGCTTTCCGCCCCCGCCAGCGCAGCTTCCGCTTTCTCACGCGAGAGCGCATCCTGCTGCGAGGACTGTTGCGAGAGCATCGCGGAAACCACGTTTATTTTTGATTGGGCGGCCTGCATCTCCAACCGTTCGGATGCGTTCGCGTTGAAAAGAATCAGGGTTAATGAATACGAAATGCTCGCGGACGACATTGAAACCGAATTCGCGCCCTCGATTGCGCCTGCGAGGTAATCCTGTGCCCTGCTGCTGCGGAGTGCTCCCGCACTCGCAAGTCTTTCCTTCGCCGCCTCAAGCCGCGCCCCCTCCTGCGCAAGCTGCGCGCTGAATCCCGTGGAGGAAGTTCCTGTTGATACTGCCCCGCTGAGCTCCTGGCTTTGCGGATTGATTATCAAATCAAGACGCTGGGCTTTTGCATAAGCGAGCTGCGCCTGCGCGGAATTAACCGAGCGCTGCGCCCGGTTTTTTGAAACCTCGTATTCCGCATCCATCGCGGAAAGCGCCTGACCGAGCGAGCGGTATGTTGAAGCAAGCAACATTATTGCCGAGCCGTTCTGCGCACCCACGGTGGAGCGCAAATAAGCTGCAAGCTCGGGGGGCATGGTGTGCGGGAGGTTGGGGCTGGAATTGAAGTATGCGAGAACCTGGCTCGCGCCGCGTGCCTGGTTTCCGCAGACGCCCGCGTTGGCAAGCATTCCCTCTGCCTGAAGATACGCGTTTCTTGCCACGCCGGAGTAGGACGCGCTTCCAGCGCCTGCCAAGGAAAGCTGTGAAAGTTTCTCATCAACTTTCGAAGCCGCGAGCCGCCCCGCTGTGTTGGCATCCTCAAACATTTGTGCCGAGCCGGAAAGCGCGCCCCAGAAATTATCGGGATAATAATCGAAATATTCTGTAATGATGTTGGTTGCGTCCGACATTGCTTTTGCGTAGGTGAATGTATTGGCGTTTATGTGATTGACTGCGAACCAGACGGCATTGAGATAATATGCGAGCCAGCCATTTGCCACGAAATCGTGCGCTTTTGCGGCTTTGTCCGCCGAGGAATTGCGACTTGCGCTTATCGCGTCAAGCTCGGATGCCGTGCCCGAAAATTCGCTCCGTTCGCTGGAAGGAAAGAATGACAAGAAATCCGAGCCGTCGGCAAACCCGAGCTCCCACGAATCCGCGCCCGCGACTGAATCGAATTGGGACGAATAGGTGTCGAGCGAGCGGAACCGAATGCCGATTGAAACGGTTCTGATGAAGGGATTTTGCTCGACGTATTGCCGCGACTCCCAGAAGCGGAGCGGTTTTTCTGAAGTGAAGCAATCGGATATCGAGGCGTGCTGGGCATAGCCGGCTTGGGCGGCGTCAACTTCGGAACGAGGGAGCGCGAACGCTGACAAAACAAGCAAAAGAAGGAGTGCTGGCTTTAACCCATCACCCATAAGTTGCTCATTGCTGCGGAATTATTATTGCTTTCGCTGCGGCAGCCCGTTTCGCGCACGCGTCCGCGATTGATGCGCTGGGAGATTGACTACCGATTGACTACCAATTGTGATTGTAATCAATCGTGTAAATTCCGTCCCTCTTCCCTTCCGTCTGCAGCTCAGGCGGGGTTTCGCCTCTTCTCTGCGCAATGGTTTGGATTGCCGCCCCGATGCGCTTAATTGCCGCAGATTCGAGACCAACAATCCCGCCTGTTGAACCGACGTAGTTTGGAATCTGTCTTTTTTGCGCCGTAACCGAGTGTTTCATGATTTCACCTTTTTCAATTTTTCGCGTTTTTCGCCCCTGCCGCGCTCGCGCTGGCGGCAACTGGCTTTGGATATACTGCGCGCCAGACCGTGCAGTGAGAAATGCCGTATAATTTGGCAATCGAGCGCACGCTGATGCGTTGCGAGCAATACGTTTCGATTATCTGCCTGCGGGCTGCTGCGCACAGCGCGTGCGGCCTGCCAGCCCTTCCCTTAGAAATAGACCTATGCTGCGAAGAAAAGGCAACACCCTTTGTTGGTTGCTTCGACTGCACCTCCGTTCATTTTTTCCATTTCATCCACTCCAGCCCGAATGGGCGTGGCGCATTTGTGAACGGACTCGCTTAAAAACGTGTGTTTCAAAATCGCCGGCTTTCCCATGCGACGGAATGCAACGGCAACGGCGCGCAACTGCGCTGCAGTACATCCGAAGGTAGATGAAAGCGGCATCTGAAAACCTGCAAAAATTCCTCTATGATCGCTCTTTTTCCAATTCAAGGCAGCGTATCCGCGCTGCCTGCCCGTTTTGTAGACTGCCAAA
>Ga0172369_10009625_pt1 | contig 10653 bp, 9 predicted proteins | sample LakKiv25m_FD_114539 | JGI IMG/M metagenome (GOLD analysis project Ga0172369, IMG submission 114539) | Freshwater microbial communities from Kabuno Bay, South-Kivu, Congo - kab_022012_11.25m | ecosystem: Environmental > Aquatic > Freshwater > Lake | place: Democratic Republic of the Congo...
AAAGGCATTAACCGATGCCTTTGAAGCAGACCGGTACGAACCAGTGATGGTCCGTCGCGATTCAGTGGTCACTCTGGAAAACGGTGAACAGAAGGTCGTTAGGCAGGACCAAGTTCAGGTTGTACGTGTTGCAGCAGATCACCGAACCCGGGTGGAAGCGGCAAGTAAGGCGGCAGCATTACGTGGCGAGTTGTACGCCAACAGAAAAAATCAGGTCGATGTAACAAACAAGGATGTCGTAGCTCCCCCCCAAATCATCGTCAACATCAGACGTTTCTCCAAGGAGGTGCCCGGCGAGAAGCGGCAGGTAATAAATACACCGCCCGACATATAGGGTCCTAATAGATTCGGGAAATGACCGGATAGGTTACGGTCTTTGACATTCGCTCACGACTGCGCGAACAATAAGGACGGGGAGAATCCGGCCCCGCCCTTTGCAGACTGATGATCACCAACGTTGGTTTAGGGTTACATACAGTAGAAACGAAAAGGGCGGGTTGCCCCGCCCTCTCGTCCTGGAATCTGATCGGCGATTACCTATCAGCGGGCTCCTCCTCGAATCGGCCTGAAAAGCATTAACACATCTCGGACCGATCTGAGGGGGGAAGGTCAATTGACACCCCCTTGAGTGAGTGGGATATTGTGCCAATATCCCTGCTGGGAGGGATCGAGGTATGCGAAAAACCTTCGGTGAATATTTGCGTCTCACCCTACAGATCCGTGGCATGACGCAGCGGTCGCTTGCTGAAAAGATCGGCGTCGGGCAACCGCAGATCGGGAGGTACCTCTCCGGGATTGATTTTCCAACCGTGCCGCGACTCATCGGGATATGTGACGCATTGGGCGTCACGCCGAACGTGCTGCTCGGATTTCAGGGCGATGAGCGCGATAGGATTATTTGAAAGCTCTCCATGAATTCTTTGGCACACTACATACCAAAGGTATACACATTATCTCCCAGAAATATCGACAACCGCGAATGTTGAGTAAACTTTTAGTATTGACGGGAGATTATAATTGTGGCGATGTGATATAAAAATTATCCGCACGGGTGGTGGGTTATGAGAACAAGATTTGCTGAGCGCCTGAAGGCGCTAATGACGCTCCATAACATCTCGCAGAACGAATTAGCGCGGCGTATCGGCGTAACTCCGCCGCAGGTTGCGAAATACCTATCGGGCGCGGATTCCCCACCACTTCCCCGATTGGAACTGATCGCGGATCAATTCCCGGGCGTGACACTGGATAACTTGGTGGGCCGAACTCCATCCGAACCGCGCAGCGAGACATCGCGCAGTGGAGGGGAGTAGAGTCCTGCCAAGTTTTAGCCGCGCCCCGCATTACCTTCTCCTGTAAAACCCCACGCTATACCTATAGCAAGCCCTGCTCACTATATAATTATACTTTTGGTATACACCTCGCTATTGATATCCCACCAGATATGGTATACCGATGGCACATAGTCATTCGTTACCCTCTGGGCTGGCCCGGTTGGCGGTCTGGCAGGTGATAGCGGGGGCGGAAGGTAAGGCAAGCCGGTCCGGTGGCATGAGGTAGCCAATGCCGCCCACCTTGTTCATAACGTTCGGAGTCTAGAATCGTACCTCCACCCCGCGGAAAAAAATCCCTCTGGGGAAAACATCCCTCTTGCGACATACACTTGGAGCGTTATAATCAACGCGAAGGGAGCAGGTACAACATAATCGGAATATAGCCTCGAATCCTTGGACTTCTGGATCTCCGCTCAGAGGAGGGGTGTTAAACGGCATGCAATATTGACCCACTTTCGGGGGTAATCGGCGTCGAAAATTGACCCACCCTTGGAACCCCTCCATCCTCTGGGGATCGCCGGAGGAAGGAGAGACAACAAGGGAGATGCTAATCGTGGAGACCATCCGCAAGATCCGTTTGGCGCACCACCGGGACGGGAAGTCGATTCGCCAGATCGCCCGGGATTTTCAGCTTTCCAAGAACACCGTCAAGAAAATCATCCGCAGCGGCGTTACCGAGCTCGTGTACCGGAGGGAGTTCCAGCCCCGGCCGAAGCTGGGTGCGTTCGAGGAGCAACTGTCACAATTTCTTAGGACAGAAAAGGAACTGCCCCGCCGGGAACAGCGGACGGCCCAACAGCTGTTCGAGGAGTTGCAGCGAGAAGGGTTCGCCGGGGGCTACGACAGCGTCCGTCGCTACGTGCAGCAATGGAAGGATCGCGAGAAGAATCGCCAGGTCAAGGCGTTCATCCCGCTGTCGTTCGCGCCCGGCGAGGCGTTTCAGTTCGACTGGAGCTACGAGTACGTGGAGCTTGGCGGGGTCTACATGAAGGTGAAGGTGGCGCACTTCCGGCTCTGCCACAGCCGGATGCCGTTCTGCGTGGCCTACACCCGGGAGACGCTGGAGATGGTCATGGACGCCCACATCCGTGCCATCGAGTTCTTCGGGGGCACGTGCCACCGGGGAATCTACGACAACATGAAGACGGTAGTCGTCAAGGTGCTCATGGGCAAGACGCGGACGTTCAACAAGAAGTTCCAGGCGCTTGCCTCGCATTACCTGTTCGAGCCGGTGGCCTGCACGCCGGCGGCGGCCTGGGAGAAAGGACAGGTCGAGAACCAGGTCGGCGTCCTCCGGCAACGTCTCTTCGTTCCCCGGCTTAAGTTCGTCGATCTGGAGGAACTGAACCGGTACCTGACCGACCAGTGCCGAACGCTCTCCGCCGGACAGAAACATCCCGAGTTCCCGGATCGCACAGTGGCCGAGCTCTTCGCCGAAGAGCGTAAGCACCTTCTGACCGTGCGGATGCCGTTCGACGGATACCGGGAGGAGATGGCCCGGATCTCCTCCACCGCGCTGGTATTGTTCGAACGCAATCGGTACAGCGTGCACGCCTCGGTCGTGGGCAGGTCGGCCACGGTGCGGGTCTACGCGGACCGGTTGGTCATCGTGGCGGACGACCGGGTGGTTGGCACCCATCCTCGCTTGTTCGGCAAAAACAAGACGGCCTACGACCCCTGGCATTACGTCGAGGTGCTGAAATACAAGCCCGGGGCGCTGCGCAACGGCGCCCCCTTCAAGGAATGGGAACTTCCGGAAGCACTGCAGGCGGCGAGGGAGATCCTCGGCGGCCATGCCGACGGCGACCGCCAGTTCGTCGGCATCCTCTGCGCCGTTCTCACCTACGGGCTGGACGATGTTGCCGACGCTTGCGGCGCGGCGGTCGCCGCCGGCACCGTCAGCAAGGACGTGATCTTGAGCCTGCTGTCCCGGAAGAACGAGGGGGTACCTGCGGCGGCATGCGATCCTTCCCCACAGCTTCCTGTCCTCCGGCTGCCCCCGGTTGCCGACTGCGGCCGCTACGACCGGCTGCTTGCCGGAGGCGCCCATGCTACGTGATCAGATCCTGGAGGCGATGGGTGCCTTGAGGCTCCACGGCATGAAGAGTTCCATGGACGAGGTGCTGGCGGCGGGAATCAAGCAGAAGAAGACCTCGGAGAAGATCCTGCTGGAACTTCTCTCCGCGGAGCTGGCCGAGCGGCGCGTCCGGAGCATCCGCTACCGCATGGGGCTGGCGAAGTTCCCCATGGACAAGGACCTGGACAGCTTCGACTTCAACGCTTCGCCCGCCAATGAGGCTTTAGTACGCTCTCTCTACGAGGGGCGCTTCCTCTCCGATCAGGGCAACGTCATCCTCGTTGGCGGCACCGGAACCGGCAAGTCCCATCTGGCCATCGCCATCGCCCGGCAGGCCATCCGAAACGGTAGCAGAGGGCGGTACTTCAACCTGCTGGATCTGGTCAATCAACTGGAGCAGGAAAAGCTGGCCAACCGCGGCGGAAGAATGGCCGAGAGCCTGGCCCGCCTCGACTTCGTGGTGCTGGACGAACTGGGGTACCTGCCGTTCTCGAAAAACGGCGGCCAGTTGCTGTTCCACCTGATCTCCAAACTCTACGAGCGGACCTCGCTGCTGATCACGACCAACCTGACCTTCGGCGAGTGGGCGCAGGTCTTCGGCGACGGCAAGATGACGACGGCGCTGCTGGATCGGGTCACCCATCACTGCGACATCGTCGAGACAGGGAACGAATCCTGGAGGATCAAGACAAGAGAAAACGGGAAAAAGTGACGCCTACGGGTGGGTCAGTATTGGACGCCGATCCTGGGTCAATATTGAATGCCGGTTGACAGAGGGGACGGATATGCGGAAACTGGTATTGAGATACAACGGTGGAGAGAAGATCCAAGAGGAAACACGAGCCATAATCAGGAAAAATATCAGGAGGTTACGAGACCGGGCGAAGATGACTCAGAGAGATGCGGCGTACCCGATGGGCCTCGACAGCTCCTACATTTCCGCACTTGAAACGGGGGGTCGCAACCTGAGTCTTGAAGGACTCGCCATCCTCTGCGATGTACTCAAGTGTGAGATGTACGAGTTGTTCATGAAGTAACCCTCTCCCGTAATTAATACCACTAAATGTACTCCCGGGGCTATTTATTGATAGGTAGACCCTATCCGTGCAATACTCCAAACGACATATCATTTCCCTCTGAAGAATAAGATGGCTTATCCCCACAAATTCTATGGGTAATTTTAAATGACGGCCTGTGGTTGATATAGGTATTTTTGGAATCCGCTGAATACCCTGCCAATCTCAATCGGCTGCCCGAGGTCAGCCACTGCATCTGAAATGGAGTTCTGGTACTTCAGGCGGAGTAGGGGAGTGAGTTTTTCTTGGTCGAGTTCATCTACACCGACGTGCACATAATGCGACAACACGAAATCGAGGAAGACTTGTTGTTTCGGCTTGAAGTGAGTGCTGATTACAACCTTGGCTCTGGCGGCGCGTTCCTCGCGGGTCAACGGCGGCAGGGCATAGGCAACGTGAGCAAGGACGTCGAACAGGTCGCTCTTCTCGGCATCAATGATCTTCTGCATCTCGGCCAGTTGTTCACGGCCGAATCCTTTTTCGGAGAGTCCTTGCAATAGTTTCTTCCGCGTGTCGGGCGCACTCCAGATCGCGCGTAGTTCTGCTTCATCCTTGAAAAACTCCGGAAGCTTACCGAACAACATCTCCATGAACTGTTGGGCGGACATCGGGGTGCCGTCTGGATGCCAGAATGTCGTGCATATCATGTGCTGGATGGTGCGGGCTTTACCATCTGCGAGTTTAATCTTGATCTTCCGACGTGGTTCTGGCTCCGGGCCCGGCTCTGGTGGTCCCGGTGGAGTTGGTAGCCGAGGTGACTTGGGTTTAGGTTCAGGTTTCGGCTCCGGTTCCATCGGTTCCCCGTCCCACTCCGGATCATTGAAGTGGTGGTGAGCCTGCACAAAGTCGTAGATAGTGAAGTAATCCTTCCCATCGTATAGCCGCGTCCCTCGCCCGATGATCTGCTTGAACTCAATAATCGAGTTTATGGGTCTCAATAGGATGATGTTCCGGATATTACGTGCATCTACGCCGGTTGAGAGCTTCTGAGAGGTGGTCAGGATCGTGGGGATCGTCTTTTCGTTGTCCTGGAAGTCCCGTAAATGTTGGTCGCCCAACTCTCCGTCGTTGGCCGTAACCCGCTGGCAATAGTTCGGGTCCGTGCTCGCCTTCATCTGGTTGATAAGATCGCGCACAGCGAGAGCATGATCCTGCGTGGCGCAGAACACGATCGTCTTCTCGTTCTGGTTGATCTGCTCCATGAAGAGCTTCACGCGGTACGCTTCCCGTGCCTTGATCTCGATGATCTTGTTGAAGTCGGTTTCCGTGTAGCGCTTCCCGGTTTCGATTTCACCTTCGATCAATTGGTCGTCGGGAGTATAGACATACTCGTCGAGCGTTGTGGAAATTTCCTTTACCTTGAACGGCGTCAGGAATCCGTCGTTGATCCCTTCCTTGAGCGAATAGATGTAAACCGGCTCGCCGAAGTAGGCGTAGGTGTCCGCGTTTTCCTTGCGCTTGGGTGTGGCGGTCAGGCCAAGTTGCACGGCCGGGGCGAAGTATTCGAGGATACCGCGCCAGTTGCTTTCGTCGTTTGCCCCCCCCCGATGGCACTCGTCGATGACGATGAAATCGAAGAAGTCCGGCGGGTACTCTCCGAAATAGGGCGAGGGATGGCCATCCTTGGGTGGTCCGCTCATGAAGGTCTGGAAGATCGTGAAGAACAGGCTGGCGTTTTTCGGGACCTTGCCTTTCTTGCGAATGTCTGCGGGGGAAATACGGACCATCGCATCTTCGGGGAAGGCGGAAAATGCGTTGTACGCCTGGTTCGCAAGAATGTTGCGATCCGCCAAGAACAAAATGCGTGGACGTCGCGAGGGATCCCGACTCAAGTTCCAGCGGCTATGAAACAGTTTCCATGCGATCTGAAACGCGATAAAGGTTTTGCCTGTGCCTGTGGCGAGTGTGAGCAGGATGCGCTGCTGCTCCCCTGCGATCGCCTCCATCACCCGTTCAACGGCAATATCCTGATAGTAGCGGCTTGGATGCGAGCCGCCCTTGTCCTCGAACGGTATGTCAGCGAAGCGGTCGCGCCACGCGTTCACTTCGGCAAAGGTCATCTCCCAAAGTTCATCCGGCGTTGGATAACGCTCCACCTCGGCTTCCGCGCCCGTCTCCATGTCGATACCGTAGATTGCTTGGCCGTTGGTAGAGTAAGTGACGCGCACGGCGAGCCTGTCCGCGTAGTCCTTTGCCTGCCCTACGCCCTCCGTTGAGGGCTTGTCCCATGCCTTCGCCTCGACCACGGCGAGTTTGGTGTTGCGATAGACCAGCACATAATCAGCGGTGATCGCCTTCCCCCGACGGCCCGCACCTTCCACCCTCCCCGGAGCAATGGAATACTCCCGGTGGATGCGGCTCCCTTCCACCACACCCCAACCCGCCGCCTTGAGGGCGGGGTCGATGTGTTCGGCGCGGGTTTCGGCTTCGTTCATGTCTCAGTTCTACCTGTCACTTCCGTTTCCCTTGGCGCTTCCGAACGATTGTCCTGAGTTTCGCAAGATCCCCACGTTTGCCTGCCATACGGTGGAGCATGCGATGGCAGTTGGCGCAGACTGTCGCCAGATCCTCGATATTGGTCCTTATCTGATCTCGTAGTTGTCTCAACGGAACAAGGTGATGCGCCTCCGCAAACTCACCGCCGATCTTCCCGTAACGCTCCTCGAAACGAAACCCGCACACTTGGCACTCATGATCGTCGCGAATCTTTCGCTCAGTTGCCAATAAACGACTGCGTTCGCGTTGGAGATGCGAAACCACGCGCTTGCGGTTTTCAAGCTGGGGATACACATCGCGTTGCATGTCTTCGGATTTGGTATGTGGCAATGCACGAGCCACGTCCGCGAAGAAAGCGACAGCGCGAGCGCAAAAATGAGGGCTGACTCTTTCCGAAGACTCCCGCGTCGGGTCATAGATTCCATAGAACGTAATACCACCAGAATATCTTTCAAGGATTGGCGCTTTGAACTCTGAACGCTTCAGGCGATCGATTAAAAACAGATGTCTTTCTTCGCTCGTATCCTTCTGCGTGACGGTTCGGATGGCCCATAACTTTCGATTTGCACGGTTTGTTATTGCGATCATTCGTCGCCTGTCTTCTGAATAAAAACATGCGTAAAGCTTACGCTCGGGGTATCCGGAGAATCGGTCGAACCAAACTTCCAGTCGGGGTTGCCCCTCCCCGAGATCTCCAATGACTGCACGCCAACCGGCCGTGTTCGTCGTTGTGGTGCGACTCGGAATCCGAATACGAAGCCTTGTTCCTTCGCCCTGAAACTTCAGTCTCTCTGCTACGGACTTTGCGGTTGTCAGCAACCACGCTCGTCCCTGTCGCGTGGGAGGCTTCATTTCATAGCCCCCCCGAAAATGCCTGGTGAAGCATTGACTTCTTCAATGCCTCCAGCGCGGCGAGCTTGCGCTGGTAGGTAGATTCGAGGCGTTGGGTTTCTTCTCGGAATACATTTAGGTTCCTGACAATCATTGCCTGCTCTTTTATCGGCGGTAGTACTATCACAACACTGTTGAACCTTGATTTGTTTACGATCGCAACCGTGGTTCCTGATGCCAGACGTTCCAACTGCTCCTTGAAGGTACTGGAGAGAACTTGATAGAACATGAACTCGGGAACGGCCCGGTCTTCCTTTGGAAGTATCGCGTTGATCTGCTGATTGAAGGCAACGGGCACCGTGTTTACCCCGACCTTCCCGAGATTCCCGATACAAGAAACCAAGACCGATTTTGGTGGTAGCGTGCGGGCAACCTTCGCACCAGATTTCGACAAGCAATCTGCCGCTTCGTACAGGTAGTCGTCTAATAACTCTGGTGGCTTAACTAGTGGCATGTAGTCGCCGTAGTAATCGGCGTTGTTTTTCGGTGGTGTGTTTCCAGTAACGGTCGTGAAGACGTCGCCTACTGTTGTTTCCACCCATCCCTCGCCGCGATTGGTGAATACAGATTGGAGATGGCTTTCGAACAGGGCACGGGTATTTTGGAGGTTCTTTTCACCGTTGGCTTTGGCGGTGGTAATGCCGTCAAACGCTTCGTCGAGGATGCCGATGATACGGTGTTGTTCGGGGGGGGGAGGACATGTAACAGAAAAACCTTGTATGTCGCCTTTAGAAATGAAAGGCTGTCCCGCCCCTCGTTGAGGAAGCTTCACGAATGACAGCAGGTAATATAGGAACTTCCCAATGCACTTACCATCTCGCGGAGTAAGTGTAATCGTATTCTTAATGGCGGTGAAATCCTCTTCAGGGAAAAACATCTTCCCGCATTGAGCTCCAATCGCTGAAAGCACAGGCGTGTTCTTGGAGTGCTCTTTGTGGTCAATCCTTCCATCACACCCAGCCGCCGACACTGCGAGAAACTTGCCGCCCTCAACATAGGCAGCCTTCGTAAGGTTTGTGTTACCCCAATCGACGATGCACATATCTTTGAGTGTCGTCGGACTCCAAAGATTCTTCATAGCAACCTTCGGATAGATTCCAATACCACTGCACTTTCGGAATCAAAAGCGGTTATCTCGTCTATGATCTCCTGCGGACTGCGGTGTTCCACTTCTTCACTGCCATTCGGGTTCTTCACGGAGAGGTCGAAGGTCGTCTGGTCGATTGTATTAGTGCCCACGCTCCATGACTTGGGCGAGTCGGCAAACGTCTTTTGCAGCTTTACGAACTCGGCGAGATCGTCGTCATTGAGCGGATTGGTCTTGCCAAGTGTTCGGCCAGGGGTGAGCTGGTAGTACCAGATCTTACGGGTAGGCGCCCCCTTCTCGAAGAACAGCACCACGGTCTTCACGCCCGCGCCCTGGAACGTACCTCCAGGACAGTTGAGCACGGTGTGCAGGTTGCAGCTTTCCAGCAGCAACTTGCGCAGGCTGGTGGAGGCGTTGTCGGTATTGGAGAGGAAGGTATTCTTTATGACCACGCCGCCGCGCCCACCGGCCTTGAGAATCCTGATGAAGTGCTGGAGGAACAGGAACGCGGTCTCACCAGTGCGGATGGGGAAGTTCTGCTGCACCTCCTGGCGTTCTTTGCCGCCGAATGGTGGATTGGCCAGCACTACGTTGTAGCGGTCTTTCTCCTGAATGTCAGCGAGGTTCTCGGAGAGGGTGTTGGTGTGGATAATGTTGGGCGCATCGATACCGTGCAGAATCAAGTTCATGATCCCGATGACGTAGGCGAGGGACTTCTTTTCCTTGCCGTAAAAGGTGCGGGACTGAAGTGTATCGAGTTCTTTGGTGGTGAGGTTCTTTCCTGACCGCAGGTAATCAAACGACTCGCACAGGAAGCCCGCTGATCCACAGGCGCCGTCGTAGATTCGCTCGCCAATGCGGGGCTTAACCACCTGAACCATAGCGCGGATGAGCGGGCGTGGGGTGTAATACTCGCCACCGTTGCGCCCGGCGTTGCCCATGTTCTTGATCTTTTCTTCGTAGAGTTGCGATAGTTCGTGCTACTCGGTCTGCGAGCGAAAGCGCAGCTCATCGATGTGGTCGATGATCTCTCGGAGATTGTAGCCGCTTTGGATCTTGTTCTTTATCTCGCCGAAGATCTCGCCGATCTTGTACTCGATGGTGTTCGGCCCGGCAGCCTTTTGTTTGAAGCTGTGGAGGTAGGGGAAGAGCTTCTGGTTAACGAAGTCGCGAAGATCGTCGCCGGCCTTGGCAGCGTTGTGATCGAGCTTGCCGTCCTTGCCCTTGGGCGCAGCCCAGCTATCCCAGCGATAGGGCTTATCAAGGATGAAAGAGTACTTCTTCCCATCCACCTCAGCCTCGGTCGCCCTGTCCTGCTCAAGGCCGTCGAGGTACTTCAGGAACAGCAGCCAAGAGGTCTGCTCGGTGTAGTCCAGCTCAGTGGTGCAACCGGCCTCTTTCCTAAGGTCATTATCGATGTTCTTGAAGGCTTGTTCGAACATGGATGGATATCCCCTATGGTCTGCTGTTAGAGGAAGTCGGTGGATCTTCCTCTAACGCTCATTTCCCTTCCGTTCCATCTTTCGTCTTGATGCTAATGCTTCACGCAGGATCACTCGGATCAACGATCCGGTAGACCGGTCTTCGTCTTCGGCCCACTTCTCAAGCGCCTCCCGCAGCTCAGGTTCCAAGCGGATCGAGATGAGGTCGGAGTATTTCACTTGCCCCTTCTTCGGCATGGATGAAATGTACCAC
>Ga0172369_10009629_pt1 | contig 10647 bp, 14 predicted proteins | sample LakKiv25m_FD_114539 | JGI IMG/M metagenome (GOLD analysis project Ga0172369, IMG submission 114539) | Freshwater microbial communities from Kabuno Bay, South-Kivu, Congo - kab_022012_11.25m | ecosystem: Environmental > Aquatic > Freshwater > Lake | place: Democratic Republic of the Congo...
ACTGCGGTCAGCTCTTACGCTGGCGCCCAAGGACCCATGCAATTTATGCCTGGTACCTGGCGCGCTTATGCCGTTGACGGTAATGGTGACGGTGTTGCCGACATTACAGACGTAACCGACGCCATTTACACTGGTGCTCACTATTTAGCGAAATCCGGTGCTGACGAAGGGCGATACGACGACGCCATCTTTAACTATAACCATTCGCAAAGTTATGTGAATAAAGTTAAAACCATTGCGTACGAAATAGGTTTGTAAAAGAAAAGAGACCTGGAGATTACATCAAAAGGTCTCTTTTTGGTGCTCGACTACTTGACATACGGCCGTTTATGTGGTATACTGGTCGTTCCTTTGGGCTACCCCGAAGGAATTTTTTTAACTAGAAAAAGCTATGCAAAACATTTTCTACCACACAAAACAATTTATTAATCAAACTATTTACACAATAGTTAAAACCTTGGGTCGACGTTTGTCGATCGGCTTAACTATGGCTTTTATCGCCATTGTTGTCTCTGGCCTGGCTGGTATTGTTCAGGCTTCTGATGACACTAGAGCCGAAACCGATATTATCTTTGATAAAAATCAAATCATGCCTTTAGTTTTGACCGAGGCTAAAACCGAAATCAAAATGGGGCTCGCCCGGGCTGATCTTGATAAATTAAACAATGAAAAAGATCCGGAAGCCATTAAGGCTTATATCCAAGAAAAAGCTGATAATTATGGTATGGACTGGAAGCTTGTTTACGCTATCGGTGCCTATGAATCTGGCTATTTTAAATCCAATCTTGCTCAAAGCCAAAATAACTTTTTTGGGAGAAAAGCTACTTCTTCTACCTGGATGAGTTGGGAAACTCCTCAAGAAGGTATTGATAACCAATTCGAGTATCTTAAAACTCGGTATTTTGACCGCGGACTAGATACTCCCGAAGAAATGAACCATGTTTATTGTGAAGGTGATACCTGGAAATACAAGGTTAGAAGTATCATGGATAGTGTGTCATAAGCAATTATAGACCACTAAACCAAAAAAAGGGTCCCCAGCCGCCTAGAGCGGTCTGCGGGGCCCTTTTTTAATGATTTTTACTCTACAGCGATCTTGTTAAAAGCTTCAGGTGGGGCAATCTCTACCCAGAACTGACCAGGGATAAATTTGATCTCCTTGCCACCGGCATCGTAAAACAGAGTACGGCTGGTACTGCTGGTTTTTTTCCAGGTACCTTCCGTCAGTTTTCCTTCCATGAAAATTTTAGCTCTGCCCGTCCCTACTGTTTGCATGGCCCAACCTTCCTCGTTAATGGCAGTTATGGCTTGAGTCCGCTCCATTTCTTGGACAATAATATTGGCAGCGGCTAGGCGCTCTCCAGTTGATCGATCACGGTGGGCATAGCCGCCCATGGTTCGTAAATAAGTGTTACTTTCTGGAGCGAAATCCCAAACCACGCGGTATTGCGGTTCAGAAAAATCAATACTAATACGCTGGGTTTGACTAGTCGCTGGCTTTTCGGCTTCTTTAAAGCTCAAGGCTTCATACTTTCCAGTAGTCGGCCAACCTTTAGCCTTGGCGGCCTTATAAAGTTTTGTTGTATCTGTAAACATGGTGTGTTCGGTCGCAATACCAGCAGCCGGTTCCCGCCAATAGGCGGTTTCGCCCAAGCCGAATTGATCCAAGTCCAAAACATTATCAGCCTTGATTTTATCCAAGGCATCTAAATTGCCGCCGACATGGGCCAAAAATGCGTCAAACTCTTCGGCCCAATCCACGAAATATGTCCGAGCTGATCGTACCGGGCCCACCTTGGTGGCGTCATGCGGCCCGAAAATAGCCATAAAGCGCGTAATGCCACCTTCGGAAATAGCTTCGTAAATAATCGAGGCTTTATCTAAGCCCACTTGCGGCCGTGCGTCCGGGTGGTTTTCAACAATTATGGCTAAAGGATGGCGCTTGGCTAGCGCTGAATCAACTTTGGTGCCGTCAAGGTCGTTGGCTACTAGATTACCAGTTAAACTGATACCATTATTGGTCAAAATGTCGCCCACCCCGCCATCTTTAAAATACCTAAAATAGGCGACCAGGCCGGCGGCTAAAACAACGGCCGCAATCAGAACAATGGTCGTAATTTTCCATGGATCAACCGGTTTTTTGGGTTTTAACGGGTTCATAATAATCCTTTCTAAAATATTTTTTTAAACCAATTTATAATTTTATTCCACAAACCACTAAAAAAACGTTGCCACGCTGGTTGATTATTGGTGTATTCGGCTTTATCAGTGTTAGCTTGGGTCAATTTTGTTTCCAGCTCAATTTCCGAAATATAAGTTTCGTCGGCTAAAACATCGCCAGCGTAAATTGAATTAAGAGTAATTTTTACGTGATTAGCGCTAACGGGTTTTTCTAACGCAAAATATTGCATCTGCATTTCATCGGCCAGAGTAATAATTTTTTCTGTGCTATCGCTAAAAACCAATTTTAGCTCCTTAGGCCGGCTGGAATCGCGAAAAGTTTCATAGTCGGCGGCATTACCGGGGATAATACCGATTTCACTGATAGTCCGGCCGGGAAATTGTAAATCCAGAGTATTGCCGAGCCCCGGACCGACAGATTTTTCGCCCCAGGCCGTTAAATAAGAACTATCAGTCAATAAGCTACTCTGCTCGTGGTTACTTGAAGCGGTAGTCTGATATAATCCTAAATTCTGGCTTAAATCTGCAGTTTTGGCTAAATCGCCACCTGGCCAATAAAAATTAGCATTTATATCCAGGCTCGGTACAAATTTTTCCCAGCGCCAAGCCAAGATATTCCCCTTTTCCTCCCAGCCCAGAGGCTCAAGTTTTAAGTCCAAATCTAAATTTACTCCCCGATCAAAGTTTTTTAAATAAACTCCGTCCATCATGCTTAGGCGAAGCTCGAAGTCGTTTATTATGGTCTCGAATTGGTTTTTCAATGAATAATTAAAAGATCGAAAACCACGGATATTCGCACTGTTTAATTGCCAGTGAGAAAGCTCGATTGTTCGTGCCTGCTCGGGCATACACTCAACAGTAAAGAGTTTCCAATAAATGAATTCCTGGCCATCAGACTCTTTATTGCTATCTGGGCTTATGACGGCTCCGTCAATCTTTATCGTAATGTTATTTAAACTTTGATCGCTTCGTCCCAGACGGTATGGAAAACCAAAAGTGACTTTTTGAGACGCAGAACCGTTTTTAATGACAAGATTTTGTAGAACCTCTGCAAAGCCCAAATGGAGCTTCACTTCGATAGTTTCTTTTTGAATGTCGACGTTACCTTCGCGTACTACTAGATTACCGCCACGTCCGCCAGGGAGAGTTTCCTGGGCTTGAACACGGCTGGGTGGGACCAGCAAGCATATCGCAATAAATACAATCAAGAATCTTGTCAATTCCCCTCCATCGAGAAGAGTCCCCGGTCTTTTAAGGATTTAAATTTATGCCCAACAGAATGTCTTCGTATGTAGTGAGGCCTTTTTCGAAATCTTTTTCGGCGGCGTAATAGGAAATAATCATAACTTTATCATTGTGGATCACATAGGTCGCCATGGATTGGATTGGCTCGGAAAGGGTTTGTTCCAAAGCGGCTTTATTACCCACAAAAATATCTTTAGATGTTGTTACTTTGGCACTCATCGACGCATTGTGAGCATCAACCCAATCTTTTAGTGTTTTAGCGTTCGTATCTTGAAAAACTATTTCTACCTTGTATCCCTCGCTAATTCCACCCGTCGAGCTAGTGCTGGGCTTAAAACTGGTCAGCTGAATAGTATTGGCTGTGGCGCTATCTGTACCCTGGCCATACCACGTATCCGGATATTTTAGGCTATAACTGTATTTGGTATTAGCGTAGCTATTCCAGCTAACATTGGTTTTGGTTGTTTCTGGCGAGGTACTGGTCGAACCTTCGGTCTGGATAGTTTTTGGTGGTTCAGTTGTAGCGGCCGTGTCAGCGGCGGCAGTTTGATTTTGGAGCATTTTATAGCCGCCAAAACCAGCCCCAAAACCGGCCAATATCACGGCAATGGCCACGGTGGTAGTAACAACAACGGCTCGATTGGAATCATTGGCTCTGATGGGCGGCATGGCGGCCGGGCGGAAATTAACCACCTTTTCGTCTTTATGGTGATTTTTGCCTTCAGAAATGTTTGGTAAATCATCAGACAATTCAGATGGTTTTTCACCAAGAGTTTCCTCAAGACTGGCCAAAGGACGTTTGACCGGCGCATCGTATTGCTGAACCTCAATTTTACTAAAATCCTGTTCAGGCGCGGCCTCACTGGTCTTGGTCTCTGATATATCGGCAGAATCGTCTTTGGTCTCCGGCGGGGCTAAAATCAAATCCGGCGTATTAGTGAGCGGTATCTGCTCGTCAGAAGAATCGGTTTTAATCGCAACGTCATGAACCTTGACCGGTGTTGATTGAGAAGTTTGATTATCGTCGTTCTGATTCATTTTACTCCTTTGCCCCTAAAATCCGGCTGTGCCGGTTTGAATTAACAAAATTTCACGGGGTTAATTCCAGTTTAACGCGGATTTGCCATTTGTGCAAACTTTACTTTTGTCCCACGATAACCAACAAATCATAGGTGGCGCCAAGACTTTCTGACTCTTGAAGCTTAGTTTGAAAATGGTTTTTTAGAATGGTTTCGATTTTTTGACCTTGAGACAGCTGCCCTTTTTTGTAATAAACAATAGTTTGTTCATATAGGTTCGATGACAGGCCGATTTGCTCAATTTTATAACCAGCATCAGATAAGATTTTTTTCGCTTTTTCAGCCGATGTATTTTCGCCTGCCGCATTCAGGATTCTGACGATCAAATCTTTTTCTGGCGTAAGGCTGAAAGACCATGAATCGCTGAAAGGCTGAAAATTGTTAGCGGCAGGGCTCTGGGCCTCGGCGGGCTGATTAATGTTAGAACCCTCTTTTTGGGGCATATTAATATAGATAGCTAAAGTAATCAGGATCATGAGCCCAAACACAAACCAACCACAACCGTTTTTGCGTGGCTCTGACGGCTTTAAGGCAGGTTTGGGTTTGGGCGGCATAATATCAAAAAACTTTGCCATGTTTAATTATTATATAAGTAATAAACCCCTAAAAAGCAAATTATGGTATTGACAAATAAAAAGTTTTGATTTATAATATGGTTACCAATCGTAACTCTTCTTGTGGGGGAGGGAGTTACAGGCGGTATGGGGGGATCGGCTGGGCCGATCATCGCTCCGGGGGGAGATGATGGGCCTGGTTACGGGTCTGTCGATGCGCTCACGCTCATCACTTCCCCCGGACACGCCTTTCGCCTCCGTGCTTGCGCGGAGGTTTTCTTTTACCTAAAAATAGTTCTCAATTCTCTTGGTTCTGCCGTCAGGAATATTTTCGATTCTGTTCTTAATCCTGGCAAGCGCCGCCGGGAAAACCGTAAATTCGCCATATTTATCATTAATCTTGTCCTGGGCTTTTAGGACAGATTCTTTTTGTTGGTCCTGGGGTAAAATTGGCATAGAAACACGATTAAGCCTTACAAGATTACCGATGCTTACCCCGATCGCCCTGATGGGCGGCAGGCTTTTTCCCAACATTTCCTTGGCTAATTTATAGATATCGTTACCATCGTTAATATGGCGCGTTAGAGTCAGGCGCTTGCTCATACCAGTAAAATCCAAAAAACGGACATAAACCTGGATGGTTCGGCCCGAACACCCTGCTTTTCTCATGCGCCGTCCGACCTTTTGACAAAGCTTCAAAAGGACTTTAAGAGTATCATCTAGGCCCGAGAGCTCGCGCGGCAGGGTGTAGGAGTGGCCAAAAGATTTTTCTGGCCCGAGCAAAAAATGCGGCGCTACCAGGCTAGCGTCCTTTCCTTGACCCATTAAATGCAAAATTTTACCATGATGAGGGCCGAAAATACTAATTAGTTTTTCTAAAGGACACTCCCCCATCTCTTTAGCGGTATTGATACCTAAACTATTTAGCCGCGCCTTAAAACTCCTGCCCACCCCACACAAATCTTCGACAGGAGTTTGGGCCAAAATATTATCTACATTATTTTTATCGATTATTGTCAGCCCGTCTGGCTTTTTCATCTCCGAGGCCAGTTTGGCCAGTAATTTATTGAAAGATATGCCAATAGAGCATTTTAAATAGTCCCCGACCTCTTCTTTGATTCGCGCCTTAATATCATGTGCAATGCTGATCACGGTATTAATTCGATTAATATGGCTCAAGTCTAAAAATGCCTCGTCAATCGAAAAAATCTCCATGATCGGGCTGTAACTTTCTAAAATACTAAAAATTTGGTGGCTCACAAACTGGTATTTGTGGTAGTCAGCCTGAACTAAAATGATTGACGGACAGAGTCGTCTGGCCTCCCAGACCGGACATCCTGATTTGACGCCGAATTTCTTAGCCTCAATCGAAGCGGCGGCACAAACAGTTCTCTCCCCTGATCCTTTGCCAGCAATGCACAAGGGCTTGCCCCGTAGACAAGGGTTGGCTTGTTGCTCGACTGTCGCAAAATATGAATTCATATCCACATGCATAATAATGCGCATATACACGCCTTGACTTTTGACTTAAAATAAAGTAAGATCGACTATCCTGAAAATCTGTTCAGGGGAAATGGAGGAAATCAGTATGGAAACGATCTACTGCCGCCACTGCGGTGCGGTGGCTGGCTCGAGCGGTGGTGCGCCGGAGTATCTAATTACCGGATGCTCTCATTGCGGCGCCGGGCAAACGCTCGAAAGACTGGCTGACCAAAGAACGGTTGTGCTGGACGGGGAGTTCGTCTACGGCCAAGAGCAAATAGGGTTGCTTGTTCAGGCTCTTGTCCACGCTTACGGACTTATCTGCGAACCCAGTCTCGCTGGTTTTGCCGCCATGTTGCAGTACAAGCTGGACCTGACGCTGTTCCAAGACGAAGTGTCTCTGGAGGGCGTCGAAGTCCTGTGGGGCCAGATGAAAAGGCTGCAACGGACGCTCAACCAGATCGCCGAGATTGACCGCCCGGGAGGCGGCGCCGCTGATAATGGCCTGCACTACCTCGGCCTCTTACGGCGCGAGCTTTACCGGATTATTCACCAGGAACCAATGCCTCGTGTTGCGTAGTACCCATCGTTGATTGAACAAATCACCCTACCCCTTCGGGGCGGGGTGATTTTAATTTTCTACTAAAAACCAGCGTAGGGTTTCGGGCTCAAAGCGAAGCTGAAAATAATTGCCGCCACTTACAATATGAAAATGAAAAATCCGTTGGTCGCCTTCACGAAAATGGTTGACCAGAGTGAGTTTATCAATCTTGTATTGGCGGCCAGCGCGGACAAAAAGCATGGGTTTTACTTTGGTATCGTCAAATTGTACCAGGATTTTAATTTTCTCCATTGCTATTATTATATACCGAACAAAAAGCGAATGTCAAAATAAAAAACCAGCCCCAGTACTACTGGGGCTGTAACGAGGCGGACCGCGGATGCGGACATGTCTGAAGGGCAAGGTGAGCGCGAAGCGAGCAATTGGAAGGCGAAGGCGGTAGCTGTGCCAACCGCAGGCCAGGCAGATGAAGTCATCCGTGAGAGGCGCTGCGGGCCAATCGCTCACCCGTGGTGGTGTCGGGTTGCTCATTACCCTAGAAAAGAAAAAGTACGCGTTACCGCTTGGGGGTAACTTGCCGGCCTTGGCCGGCAAAGGGATTCGACTTGCTGCCATCTGGAAGACGACAGCAACGGGCTCGGGTGTAACACCGATCACGGTCGTCTCCTTCCGGTAACAAGTTACGTCAACAGAGGCTTGACGTAAAACAATTATGTCAAATCTGGCTTTTTTGTCAACGAATTGATCGTATCTAAACCTTGACTTTTGGCTAAATTTGTGATACAATATATTAGTTTCGCAAAATGGTTTGTACCTGGTAATTGAGTCTCCTGGGTAGTATTCTGGTTGCATGTTTCCCCTCCTTACATGCGGCCGGAATACCCTCTGGGAGGGAATTCGCGTCGAAAGGGGAACCCTAATGCGGTTCTTTCTCACCTGCCTGGCGGCCGTGTCCGCCATCCTGATCCTCGTCGGTCTCGCCGGCTGTAGCGACAATGGCCAGACGGTCAGCCAAGAGTTCCGGATTGCGTTCTACGACCCGGCCTACCCCGAAAGCGGGCAGCCGATCGAGGACGAATTCGGCAATTGGCACGCCGGCCCGGGCCATCTCGCCTTCACCCTTTACCGGGTGGCGGGCGAAGGTCTGACTCCCCCTTGCGACTGGGAAATCCGCAAGGGCATCCCAGATCCCCAAAGCGGCGGTGAGCATATGGTGATCGTGGAGCTGATCCATGAGGGCCAATCGCCGGAGCATGGCTTCGGCGTTGGTACTTACTGGGTCGGAGCCTACTATCCCGGCACCAACAACATCATCGCTTCCGCCTGGTTGCTGGTTTCCAACTAGCGCCAGGCCATCCCCCCGCCTCTAATTCATCCATTATTATACCTGGGGCGGGGGTCCCACCCATTACTATTAAATAATTGATATTAGCGGGTGGGATTTTTTAATTAACTAAAAAAAGATAGTTTGTAAGATTTTTTTAAAGTATTTATTGTATTCACATTTTTAACCTGGAAATTTATCCCTAATTTCCGCGGTCGCGGTTTTTAGGGATAAATTAAAGATTTCCAGGTATTTGCCCTCGTTTGTGAGTGCTTTGGAAATAAAATAATCCACATTGCTTTTAAGATCTAAAACATCAATCAGTTCTTCTAACTCAATCGTAATATCATTTGGCGTAATCCAGACCGATTTTTGAATCGCCCGGCAATTTAAGAGTGATAGTTTTTCTCTAAACACATCGCGCGTTTTCTTGCGGGTTTCCGGGATATCAAATGCGATAATCCGCCAAAACCCATCCCACTCACCTCTCAGTTTTTTCTTAATTAATTTTAGCCGACCTTTGGGTGTCACCCTTAACCATTTTTCGCCTTTAATCTCAATTTCTTCCAAATAGCCATGCTCCTTAAGATTGTAAATGGCTTTGCTGAATTCGCCACTATGATATTTTCGATAATATTTTCGTAAGCTATACGATGGCGACATCGCCATGGTCCCGGCCGCCGCCGCCTCCCAAATTATTTTTAAAAGTTTCTCCGTTGTCGATTTCCTCCTCATTTCCCTCCTTATATTTATCCCTAATTTCCGCGATCGCGATATTTAGGGATAAAATGAATCTGTTAAAATGCGAATGTTTTTATATCCATATATTATATCTATATGCTAAAGAACTATTTCCGGTTGTTCGCCTACGAGTTCAATTTGGTCATCGCGGACTAAAAATGCCTGATCATTAGTTAAAAGGCGTGTTTTAATCTTAGATTTAGCTGATTCTTCTTTAATAACTTCATCCCAGCTTGGCTCATAATGCACAAAAATGTTAAAAGGAATTAAATCGAGTCCAGCTAAGTTTTCTATACCGACAATGTTTTTATCCCCGCCCTTCCAGCCAGATGTTTCAATTGTCGGGCAAGCCAAAATTGTTCCGGCGCTAACTCCGACATAAATCATGCCTTTGTTAATCAAATTTTTAACAACTTTATCAAAGCAGCTCTCTTTAGCTGCCCTTAGAAGATAAAAAGTATTACCACCTTGGACGACAATAATATCAAAATCCGCTAAATCATTAATTAACTGATTTTCAGTTTTCCCCTCAATATCATAATCAGTGACATTAAAACCTAACGATCTCATGGCCTCACGATCCTTTTCGACATAAGGGCCGGCCTCTGGTTCGGGTTTTGACGCCGTGATGATATGGACAAGCTTCATTTGACTTGCTGGCCTGGGCAGGATTTTTAAAAGTTCATCTTTGACATCCATGCCCGCAGAAGTTAAAAGTAATGTTTTCATAAGGTTATTATACTCCTATTCAATTCGATGCTCTTCAAAAAGAACTTTTTTGTTCCAAACGATCTCCGCGATTTGTTTTTGGCGCGGAGTTAGTTGTGAGCTATTAGTTTTGAATTCCACAAAAATAATCTTATCATCCTCAAACTGAACTCCGTCAATGGGGCTTCCTAAAAACCGGAAATTCTGTGGGTCGTAGGGGTAGTCCTTTAAAAATGGCATGAATTGTTCGCTCATTTTGCCGTATTTCGAGCTTAAAGACGATTTCTGAAAAGCAATTTGGTCGCGGTGCGCCGAAGCCCTCCGCCAGAGCCAAAAAAAGAATAAAGTCGTTGCCGATAGAATTAAAATTAGTTCAGCCTGCCAAGACATTTGACCTCCTTGTAATATCGCCTCTTGACGACGCGTTCACTTCCGACCGCCCTAGCCATCCTAGACTCGAACTGCGTTCGGGGCACCGGCTACTTTACCTAAAGGCGTTCGCGGTCATCACTTCGGCTCAATGCATCAATGATTGCTATTAAATTATTTAAACTTTCGAATAACACCTTTAACCCTCCCCTGAACAACCACTCTTTTGCTATAAATTGGCTTGTAGTTGCCATTGGCAGGCTGAAGGCGGATTTGACCCTTTTCCTTGTAGAAGCGTTTCAGGGTTGCATTCTCATTGTCTAATAGCGCCACCACAATTTCGCCATTTCGGGGAGAATCAGTTTGCTCAATGATAATATAGTCGCCGTCAAAAATGCCGTC
>Ga0172369_10009630_pt1 | contig 10646 bp, 6 predicted proteins | sample LakKiv25m_FD_114539 | JGI IMG/M metagenome (GOLD analysis project Ga0172369, IMG submission 114539) | Freshwater microbial communities from Kabuno Bay, South-Kivu, Congo - kab_022012_11.25m | ecosystem: Environmental > Aquatic > Freshwater > Lake | place: Democratic Republic of the Congo...
CTTCATTTCCGGGACCGCCGAGATAGGAATATCCGCTTGCAAGAGCAGCATAAAGGATGTCAGTGTTATGGGGGCTTACCCGTATCTGGGAGAAATGAGTAAAATTCCCGAAGCCCGAATTGATTTTAGTCCAGGTATTTCCGGCGTCTGTTGAGCGGAAAAGACCGCGTCCGTCAAATGTGACGTGATTAAAATATAGTATTGCTTCGCCTGAGCCGGCATAAATTATGGAAGGATTTTGCGGATCGATTGCAATTGCCCCGAAAGAGAGCGATTCCATGCCTCTGCCGATATCGTGCCAGCTTGCTCCGCCGTCTGTCGATTTCCAGATGCCCCCGGCTGACGCTCCCACATATACAGTGTTCGGGTCGCCTGGATGAACGGCAATGGCTCTTACACGTCCGCTGACGATACCCCATTGCTGGGGAAAACTTGAGACAATTCCGTCCGGACCGATATTTTCCCATAGCCTTGGATCTGCCGATTCCAATGAATTGAGTTTATTATTCTCAGATTCGACCAGATGCTGATATTTTGCAAGATTGACCGTATCTCCGGCAGGGAAACGCTGATCATAGAATTCAGCAAGTCGTTTATACTGGTTTCGGGACTGGGCATTCTGAAGAATAATTTGTTCGCTGCTGAGTTTCGTCTGCGGGAAAATCATAATATTCGCAGCAAAAATAGTTAGCAGAATAAGACGGGATAGGATTGAATTCATGTTCTGATCCATGTTTTGTGATCAAATTCCGGAGGATAGTAGAAGTAAATATACAACTTGCAGCGAAAATATTAGTGCTTTATTGGGGTTTCTTCCTCCTCCCGGACTTAAGCCCGGGGTTTAGAAATGACTGCTTTACTGAATCCCGGAAAATAAAATGATGTGAAAACTGAAGCATAGGAATTGGTACAGATAAGAGGAAATGTAACCCCGGCAGGATTTCGGGTATAACAATGGAAAACGTCCTGAGCATTAATATATTTGCGGCATTCAGGAGTTGCAAAGTGAATTCACAGAAAAAAAAGGCTGCCCCAATAAAGGGACAGCCTAAATAAACTCACTCTCAGGTCGAGATTATTTTACAAGCATCATTTTCTTTGCGATATTAATACCCTGACCGCTGAATCGGTAAATATAAATACCCGAAGAGAGTCCGGCGGCATTAAAGGCATAAGTGTATGTTCCGGCCTGGAATTCACCGTCAACAAGTGTTCTTACTTCCTGCCCTAAAATATTGTAGATCTTAAGGCTGTAATTTCCTGCGGAAGGAATACTGAACTGTATTCTTGTTGCCGGGTTAAATGGATTAGGATAATTCTGCGATAAATCAAAAGATGAAGGAATATCCGTCTGCTCGCGTTTTAATCCAAGCACAATATCCTGCCTGTAAAGCAGACCATCTCTTGTCCCGGCATACATCATACCGTCTGTATCGTTATAAAGAACGGAGCTGACTCCGAAGCCGCCCATTCCGTATGGCTGCCAGCTAAAGGATTTGTTTACGAAACTGAGCATATAAACACCGCCTGCCCAACTGCTAACGTAAATGCTGTTATCGGGATCGACAAGCACAGAATAGACAAAAGGTGCATTGAGACCGGTATTCAGATTCTGCCAGGAGGCGCCAAGATCGAACGATGCAAAAACTCCGCCGCCATAAGTAGCCGCAATAAGTTTATCATCGGATGTAATATCCATTGCCCAGATATAATCGTAACCGACACTTAGCTGAGTCCAGTTATCAGGTTCGTATTTATAAACTCCGCCGCCCATCGTTCCGGCATAAAGATTGCCGTGCGAGTCCGCAGTGAGAGCGTGTACGGCAAGATTATTCAGACCGTTATTGATCGGCACTGCATTGGGGCTGCCGTACTGGAGTCTGTAAACTCCGCCGCCCCAGACTCCCATATAAACGCTGTTATCTGATTTGGCAAGAGCTCTCACGTCCATTCCGGAGAGTACCTGAGTCCATTCACTCTGTAAGGTATTGGACTTGAACACACCCAATTCGGTCGCTGCAAAAATAGCGCCGTCATCTTCAACATGAAGATCCCAAACCCATGCGACACCCATTCCATCGTTGATATGTGTTCTCTGATTATTCAGATCGATTTTATATATTTTTCCTCCGGCAGTACCGATGTAATTATTACCATCAATATCAACAGCCATTGCCCATACGATTTCAGTGGGTTCGAAACTGCTGACAAGCTGCCAGTTATTATTCTGTCCGCTGCCGTTGCCATTACCATTTCCGGGATCGTTCGAGCTTACAGTAAGATTGACCGACGCAGAATTATTATCGCCGTTTATATCTTCCTGATCAACATTGAGCAGAGCAGCAGTATTAACAACTGCCTGATCGACAGGCACGTTTCCAACAAAAGGTGAGAAATTGAACTGAGCCTGTCCTTCGAGTGATTTTGCTATCATCTGTCCGTTCTGCTGCCCGGTGTGGAACTTAACATGGGCTTTCGGCGCAAGGATAGATCCCTCAACAGCAATGCCGAATACCTCAAATTCCGTTGCTTCAAAGAAATTGTAGATAACCTGCTGGCGCGATGCCCCGATAACGGAGAGTCCGCCTGTCAAAACCAGGTTATTTCCGGGAATATTAATAATAACGACTGAACCGTTCGGAGCGCTTATAACCTTTGTATGTGTTGTGTTAAATTCAGTTTCAGTAACATCAAATACGTTTATTATCGGATCATCTCCTGTGAGGTTGAGCTGACCTTCGAAAACACTGACGGAACCATCGGCAGGCAATGCTGCAAGCTGTGCTGAAACTGATTTCAGATGAATTTCAGCAGCTTCAAAGTCGATTGGATTTCCTTTAATTATATCTCCATCAATATAAAGCGGATTCACTATAACGCTGTTTCCATAAACTGCGTTTCCGAATACCCTTCCCGTTACAAATTCGAGATCACCATCAACAATAAGAACATCTTCGTACTCGTTTCCGTGCACTATTTTATCGCCGACACTGTATTCAGAGAGGTATGCATCTCCGCCTACGGCCATTTTGCCCTCGGTATCCGAGGAAGGCTGTGAAATATTTCGGAATATAAATACATTATATGGAGCAGCAATTCCGAAATCAACAAGAGAAGCATTTGCAAAATCTACGTCAACCGTTGTAGTAATATCAAGGGTTGCTGCCTGATCCGGAGCAAGAGTCCCGATATTCCATATCCCTGTTACATTATTATAATTTGCTGATGAAGAGGAAACAAATACAAGGCTTTCAGGCAGAAGATCGCCAACTCTTACGTTTGAGGCTTCGGCAGTCCCGATATTTGTAGCAGTAACCGTAAACAGAACAGTTGCACCGTCCTGCACATTCTGTGTTGCAGTGGTTTTTTCAATTTTAATATCAACATCTCCGACCGGCAGCATATAAATTCCGGCATCCCAGGTCAAATCATTCTCACCTGATTCTAATTGTTCACATAATGTATAACCATTGGCGGGATTTGCATCTGAATCTGTGGCATCATTTCCTTCATTCCGGAGTGTGAAAACGTAACCTTCGGGGAGATGAAACCTTACCTTATAGTTTCCGGCAGTAAGTTCGCTGAATCCGTATATTCCGCTTGCATTTGTAGTGGTTGTTGCGACAAAACCACCCTGGCAGTTATACAGATCGACAACTACACCCTGAACGCCCGTTTCACCGCCATCCTGCTGCCCGTTCTTATTTGCATCGTTCCAGACTTTATCGCCGACTGAAGCTTTAAGCGCAGGTGCAAGGAACATAATTCCGGCATCCCAGCTCATGTCATTTTCGCCCATTGCCAGCCATGTGCAGGGAGTGTAGCCTGTAGAAGTGTGAGCATCAGAATCCTTGTTATCGTCCTCGCCTTCGTTCTGTCCGGTAAATACATAATTTTCCGGCAGAGTAAATTTCACTTTATAACTTCCGGATTCAAGGTTTTCAAAAATATATTTGCCCGAATTATCTGTTGAAGAAGTGGAGAGCAGTTCACCATTGCAGTCGTATAACTGAACCGTTATTCCGGATTTTCCCGGCTCGCTTTCATCCTGGATACCATTTTCGTTTGTATCCTCCCATACAAAATTTCCTATCGATGATTTTTCACCAACCAGACCGGCATCCCAGCTCATGTCATTTTCGCCTTTGCTCAGATAGGTGCAGGTAGTGCGTCCCGTTTCCGGATCGGCATCAGAATCAAGATCATTGTCGCCGGCATCCTTCGTAGTAAAAACATAACCCGAAGGGGCTGTAAACTTAACGTAGTAGGATCCCTTCTGCAGATTTGAAAAAGTATAATTACCGTTTGCATCGGTAGTGGTTGTTGCTTTCAACTCATTGTCGCAGTCATATAATCTTACCGTAACACCCTGCATACCCGGCTCGCCGTTATTCTGTATCCCGTTTCCGTTCTGATCAATCCAGACCAGATCGCCGATGGAAGGATTATCGCTGCAGGTGAGGAATCCTTTGTTTACGGTGCCGTTGTCGAAGTTCTCGTTGAATTTTGTTGCGGCATCGTTAATGTCGGAATAAGAATAACCGCCGGTATTTCCGCCGCAAAGGGCACTTTGGGCAAGAGCAAGAAAATCGGCAACAGTCCATCCTTCAAAGTCACCATCTTCTATTATCAGGTCTCGCACAGGAGTCGGATTGGTTCTTGTGTAACCATTAGCATCAAAAGTTACGTTCAATGTCATTGCCACGACCTGTCCGGCAAGCACAGACAATTTTGAAGTGGGATCAACATAATTTCTGGAAATTTTCTTAGCCTTGCCGCCCTGAGGCAAAAATCCTCTGATTGCGTCCGGGGTGGTAAAGGTAAGCGATGCTCCTGGTCCGCTTATTACGAGTCCGGCAGGGAAAGCCTGACTGAAATAAGTATCCAGAGTCTGACCGGGAGTACTGTTCGATGGACTTCCCCATCCTCCCTGAGTGTAAGTCAGATAGCCGCTGAGATCGCAAATGCTCGCGGAAAGAGTTCCGGCTGTCAGAAACACTGTAATCAGTAAAAATAATTTCTTCATATATCCTCCTGATATAAACTTAAAAACTTTATTAAGAGTAAGATGTTATTTGCAAATTCTTAAAACATAATATAAGATTTAAAAATTTTCGACGATCGGGTTTATATGAAGGATAAATTGCCGAGAATACACGATAAATGAGATTCGCCGAAAGTCCGATGGTCAAATCAATTGACTAAATATAAAGTAATTAACTTCTCAAATCAATGATCTGTATCAGCATGATGAAACCATGAAAAAAAGGAAATTTTGCCGGGCATTGAGGAAATGAAAGGAAAGTTGATATCGGGGAATTTTCTGACAGGTTAAAGAAAAATTAAACTGAACTCCCCGCTTTATAAAAAACACCCCGGGCTTTCACCCGGGGAGATATAAATATTTTTATTAAAAACGGTGCAGATCAGCGGCATGTCTGATCAGATCTGAAAGCTGAAAGCTATTCGAGAGTGGAAGTACAATTCGGGCAGCGTGACGCTTTGATCGGGATCTGAGTACAGCAATGAGGGCACTCTTTTGTGGTAGGCGCCGGAGCAGGTGCGGGAGCCTCAGCTTTTTTGAGCTTTGTCGAAGCTTTGATAAGCATAAATATTGCAAATGCAACGATAAGGAAATCCAGTACGAACGTAAGGAAAACACCGTAATTGAGTGTTGCAGCGCCTGCCGCTTTAGCTTCGGCTAGTGTAGCGAATTCGCCCCCGGAAAGCACAATGAAAAGATTTGCAAAGTCCATATTGCCCATGAGCAGACCGAGAGGGGGCATAAGAATGTCAGCGACGAAAGAACTGACGATTTTACCGAATGCGCCGCCGATTATGACCGCAACCGCCAGGTCGAGCACATTCCCGCGCATTATGAATTTTTTGAATTCCTGAATCATAAAACCCCTTGATTTAATTGTTAATTGTTAATTGTTAATTGACCGGGGCGGTCAGCCGCTCAGAGAATATGCGGTTTTTTATTGCATTAAAACGGAATTGAATCTAATAAAATATTTTTTTAGTCTCAATATGATGCAATCAATTTTTGCCGGGAATATTTTGGTAATTCGGGATAGAAATGTCGGAATCAGGCTTTGTTCGACTAAAGGATAAATAATATCATGGAAAAGAATCGTTTCTTTGAGTAATGTGTCTGGATCGTATATCAATCGGATAACAGCCTTGATCGAGGTTTGCTGCCTTCTCCTTCCCCGAAGCGGGCTGCGATTTATTTCAGACTTAGGGAAAAGCAGCCTTAAATTTCACTTTCAAATTGGATTTTTATTAATTATCGTTCACATTACTGGACTGATATAATAAATAAAATCAAAACGAATTCGTGGTTTCTCTGTCGGGCAGATTTATTTACCTGCTTCTGATCGGGTTTATTTTTCTGCCTTTGATGAGGCACAGAACAGTCGTAAGTTTTTAATTTATCGCAGATTAGTTAAATTTATAAGTTGAGAAAAACGGATTATTTGTAAATGAAAAAAGAAAGACTGATCTTTTTGGATCTGATGCGGGCATTCGCAGTAATGATGATGGTGCAGGGACATACCACCGATGTCGTTCTTGCGCAGGAATACCGTACTTTCGAGTCTTTCGGTTATTTTATCTGGCTCACAGTGAGAGGTTTCACAGCACCGATTTTTATGTTTACTTCAGGCGTTGTTTTTACTTACCTGCTTATCCGCAACGGACAAAAATTTTCCGAAAATCCGAGGATCAAAAAAGGCTTTAAAAGGTTTTTGCTTTTAGTCGGGGTTGGTTATCTGCTTCGTTATCCCACTTTCACTTTAATAGATTTTTCTTCGGTAACAGATCAGCAGTGGAGAATATTTTTCACGGTGGATGCTCTGCATCTTATCGGGTTCGGATTACTTTTTGTAATAATTACTTATTATCTTTCTGAAAAACTAAGGCTGCCTTTTTATCTGACTTCAGGACTCGCTGCACTCACCTTTATTGCCGGATTCCCTTTTACTGAAAAAATTGAGTGGATAAACTATCTGCATATGGGGCTTGCCGGATATATGTATAAAGGCACCGGCTCGTATTTTCCCTTTTTCCCGTGGGCGGGGTATGTGCTTGCAGGTTCAATGTTCGGGTATTTCCTCGGAAACCATGCAGAATTGGTGAAGAAACCCAAATTCAGTTTCGGTCTGTTTTCCGCAGGGCTGGGATTTTTGCTCCTCTCATTAATCATTTTCGAGATTGCAGTTTATGCAGGAATCAGGCAAAGCTTCTGGAATTCCGATTATTCGCTCGTATTTTTCAGGCTGGGAGTTGTGCTGCTATTATATGCTGTATTCCATTTATTCAGCCGTTATCTTAAAAATATCCCGAAACTGATATTCGATATCGGGAAGAATACATTGCCTGTTTATGCAGCGCATCTGATTCTCCTTTATGGAAGTGCATGGAACCCGGGTTTTTATCTTCTTATAAATAAGCATTTCAGTCTTACAGGAACTATATTCGCTGTATTAATTATGTGGGCGCTTATGGTTACTCTTGTTTATTATATCGAAAAATTCAAAGAGAAGCGGAAACTGAAAAACGCTCTTGCACCGGCAGAAGTTTAATGGAAAGGAAGGAAAGCAATATTGATTCGAGGATAAAGGAAGATGAAAAGGCGCTCGAACAGAGTCTGAGACCAAGAGCCTTCAAAGAGTTTGCAGGACAGAAAAAGATCACTGATAATCTGAAAGTATTTATTGGTGCTGCCAGAAAAAGGGAAGAAGGGCTTGATCATGTACTGCTTACAGGACCGCCCGGGCTGGGTAAAACCACTCTTGCAAATATAGTTGCGGCAGAAATGGGTGTGAAGATTAAGATTACATCGGGTCCTGTGATTGAAAAGCCAGGCGATCTTGCCGGAATTCTCACCAATATGGAAGAGAATATGGTTCTTTTTATCGATGAAATTCATCGGTTAAGCCCTGTTGTCGAAGAATACCTTTACAGCGCAATGGAAGATTTCCGGATTGACATAATGATCGATTCGGGTCCGAGCGCAAGAACAGTGCAGATAAAACTCCCCAGATACACACTGATTGGAGCGACAACACGCGCAGGTTTGCTTACCGCTCCGCTGCGCGACAGGTTTGGCATCAAGTTCCGCCTCGATTATTATGAGCCGGATTTACTCGCATCCATAATCAAACGATCTGCACATATCCTGAATATGAAAATTGACGATACCGCAGCTCTGGAACTCGCAAAACGATCCAGAGGAACTCCGAGGATTGCAAACAGACTTCTGCGCCGGACAAGAGATTTCGCCGATTTCGAAGGGCTTAAAGCTGTTGATCTTAAGATAACACAAAAGGCGCTTGCAGCTCTCGAAGTGGATGAGGACGGGCTTGATGAAATGGATAAAGAAATTCTGCTTACAATCATTGAGAAATTCGGCGGTGGTCCGGTCGGGCTTAATACTATATCAGTTGCGGTAAATGAAGATCCCGGGACAATTGAAGAAGTTTACGAACCGTTTCTGATACAGAAGGGACTTATACAGAGAACGCCGAGGGGCAGAGAAGCTACCAGGTTAGCATACGACCGTTTCGGGAAAACATCGCACAAATTTATCCGGGAGGATGACCTTTTTGGAAGTGGTAATGAATAAAACAATTACAATCGGGAAACTGAAAATCAGCAATGATCTTCCTTTCACACTTATTGCAGGACCATGTGTTGTGGAAAGCCGCGATCTGGTTTTCAAGGTGGCTGAAACGGTTAGGAGAATAAGTGATAATCTTGGAATACCTTATATATTTAAGGCAAGCTATAAAAAAGCCAACAGGACAAGCATTTCTTCCTTTATGGGAATAGGTGATGATGAGGCTCTGCAGGCGCTTGCCGATGTCAAAAAAGAATTCGGTCTTCCAGTTATTACTGATATTCATTCAGCCGAAGAAGCCGCTTTTGCAGCCGAAGTAGCTGATATTCTTCAGATACCTGCATTTCTCTGCCGGCAGACTGAATTGCTTCTTGCTGCGGGAAAAACCGGAAAAGTTGTAAATATTAAAAAGGGGCAATTCCTTTCTCCTTATAAAATCAGCGAAGCAGTTGAAAAAGTGGAATCGACAGGTAATACAAACATTATGCTTACCGAAAGAGGCAGCACTTTTGGATATTCTGATCTTGTGGTTGATATGAGAGGACTCGTGGTTATGGCGAAGACCGGTTACCCGGTGGTAATGGACGCCACACATTCAGTTCAGGCTCCCGGTTCGGGTAAAGTTACAGGCGGCAACCCCGAATTTATTTACCCGCTTGCCAAAGCAGCAGCGGCAGTCGGGATCAGCGCGCTATTTCTCGAAGTACATCCCGATCCTAAGAATGCACTTAGCGATGCCGCCAGTCAATTGCCGCTCGGCAATCTTGAAGTACTGCTGCGGACGGTAAAAAGTATAGACGAAATTGTGAAATCCGGGGAAGAATTTCTCGCAGAGACGCAAAGACGCGGAGAATAATAGAATTTTTGAAAACTCTGGTGCTTTAGCGGGGGAAAGGAATTAATCCGGGAAAATTTTCTCGCAAGGACATAAAAAGAATTGCAATAGCGGTTAAACAAAATGTGATTTGTGACTTGACCTCGAAGAGGTCAAATGTTAATAGACAAATGTTAGTCAGGAATTTATATTCGACCCCGTAGGGGTCGTACAATTCTTTGGCAATATTTTCTATAAACATACGATCCCTTTGGGATCGGGAGTTTATTTTATGGAAAAAATGAGATTCTGAAAAAGTTTTATTAATTACTCTTAGCGTCTCTGCCTGCGCCTGCCTGCTGCAGGCAGGGCAGGCAGGTTAGCGAGATTAAAGAAAGAAATAACATGGCAGATATAAAGAAAGAAAGAATGAACGGTGATGATCAGATAATACGCAAGGGGAAAGAAGTTCTTGCGATTGAAGGAAATGCCGTGCTCGGTCTTGTTGATAAAGTAAATGGCGATTTCGCCAGGGCAATAAAATCAATCGGCAAGTCCAGAGGCAGAGTAGTATTTACCGGAATGGGTAAGTCTGGAAAAACATTTAACTTTTATTACTTTAGAACTTTAATTAGCTAATTTGAAATGCTTCAGACAATAATAGAATATCATAAAAATCAATGGCTCAACTCTGATGAATGTACCATCAGACCAATCATTGATTACATTAAAAATAAGAGACAGTTACGGGAAGCCCAATACGAAGCCATTGAAACATATTTGTTTCTCAAAATAAAAGGACAAAATAAGCCCCTTTGGGAATTATTTTCAGAAGGTTTCTTTTCAAATGGTGACGATTTATCAAAATTAAATATTAATCAGACAGCAAGAGAAATATTTGAAAAAAATAGAACAGCGAAATCATTACTTGACTTTACAAGATTTAAGGTGAAAAATGGTAATAGTACTGATACATTGTTGCCTGACTTAGAAAAATATATCATCAATAATTCTGACAAGATAGATTATGAAAACATAATAAAACGAATTTTTTACGGAATTGATTATTCGGATTATCTTTTTAGTTTGCCAATGGGTGCAGGAAAAACCTTTTTAATGGCATCAATAATTTATTTGGATTTATACTTTGCATTAAACGAACCTGATAATAAAAATTTCGCACATAACTTTATTATACTTGTTCCA
>Ga0172369_10009632_pt1 | contig 10645 bp, 6 predicted proteins | sample LakKiv25m_FD_114539 | JGI IMG/M metagenome (GOLD analysis project Ga0172369, IMG submission 114539) | Freshwater microbial communities from Kabuno Bay, South-Kivu, Congo - kab_022012_11.25m | ecosystem: Environmental > Aquatic > Freshwater > Lake | place: Democratic Republic of the Congo...
GGCGCCGGCGCGGGGCGCTACCAGGATCAGATCGGGCAGTCCTATGCGTCGCTGGGCAAGATTGACGAACAGCGCACCGAACCCAATGCATTGAACGGCTATCTGCTGACGGCGGCCACCACGGGCCTGCTGGGCCTGGCGGTGCTGTTGTTGCTGTATGGACGCTATCTGGGATTGGCGTGGAGCGCGGCAAAGACCGCCGGCGGTACCCCCTGGCCCGCGGCCCTGCTCGGCGCCATGGTGGCGCTGGCGCTGCTGACGCTGGCCACCAATCCGTGGGTGCGCGGCACATCGGTCGTGATTGTCGCGTGGCTGGGAGCCATCGGCAATTTCATAACTTTTTCACCTGAGGGGCGTATGATAACACAGGATATCGTGCGAACACCCGGCGATGAAACTGTTGAGAATGCATAGGGGCGTATGATGGCACTGGAGAAGGTGTAAGGCAGTTCGCTGATAAGGGAGGACGCAACATGCGATCAAATGTAATGCGTGTCATGCTTACCGTCATGCTGGCCGGCCTGGCCGTTTTTTTTATGGCGGGGCAGTTGACCGCCGGTAAATACCTGACGCTCGTCTTCGAAGCCGAGGAAGCGAATAATCCCACCGGCAAAGTCTGGTCCGTGAAAAAGCATGGCGAGGATGCCGGGGGGAAAACCTCCGGCAAGGTGCTGGCGGTGCCGTATTACAAACCCGGCGAGCATCCCCCGCGGGAAGAGGTGACCTACACGGTCAATATTCCGCAGAACGGCATCTATTACCTGTGGGCGCGCAGCTTCTGGCGCAACGGGTGCGGAAATTCCTTCTATATTAAGATCAAGGATGACAAAGGCGATCCTTACCTGGGTGGAGACGCCACCTATAACTGCCTGCACTGGGTCTGCCTGATGGAGAGCGGCACCAGTAAACCGACCCAGTTGAAGTTGAAAAAAGGCGAAGTGACCTTCGTCGTCGCCTCGCGGGAAAGCGCCACGGAGATCGACCAGTTTCTGTTGACGACCGACCCGGAGCTGTATCCGGCGAATGTTTATAAGCCCACGCCGAATCTGCTGGTGAAGGTAGAGAAGAAAAACGACAAGTGACACTCGAGGGGCTGCTCGCCCCGGTTCATTTAGAAGCCTGGGAGAGGTATATGCTGCGCTGGATAGGACTGTTGCTGTTGTGCGTGCTGGCGATGCCGGCGCTAACCGCGGTCGAAATCGTCGGCCTGCCGGACGAGCTGGATGCCGGTTACGACCTGAGCTGGACAATGACGGTGAAGGGCACGCCGGATAATATCTTCGTGCTGGGCGTTGACTGGGTGAATAACCAGGGCTACCACCTGCGCTGGGAAAAAGGCACGCTCTCCTGGCAGCAACTCGGGCTGCAGCCGGAGATTGCCCCGGTGAAAATTCCGCTGAAGCTGACTTCAGGCATGACAACCCGCTTCACCATCAAGCGACGGCCGGACACCGTGGCTGTGCTCATGGATCATCGCCTGCTCTTTGTTGCCCCCGCGCCGTCACGCGGCACGGGCGCGTGCGCCTTCCTCAACGTCCCGGCGGGTTGCGCCATCGAGAACGCACGCTACCAGGCGGTAGGCTTGCCCAACTTCGGCGACGATTTTATGCGTCCGGAAGCGGTGAAAAGTTTAAGCGATGCGCAATCAAAATGGCTCGATGACACGACCTGGCGCGTGGCGTTTTACCGCAAAGACAATCCCGGCGACGATCCGAAGGATCCGGCGACCGGACAGCCGATGCTCTCGCCCTGGCAACTCAGCCTGTATCCGACCTTTCAAAACACGAGCAATGGGTTCTGGTATCTGTATAGCGGTGTGGGCCCGTCGTGGGTAGTGGCCAATCCGACGATGGTCTACCCGAGCTCGGATCGTTATTTCGTGGAAGCGGCGGTGAAGCCGGAATACGACAGCAAGGTCGGCGTCATCGCCGCCTACCAGGATAATAAAAATTATCTGCTGTTCCGCTGGAAGCAGCAGGAGTTCGCGACGGCCAATGTGCCGCTGGCGGAGCTGATCGCGGTGGTGGACGGCAAAGAGAAGGTGCTGGCGACCAGCCAGCGCGGGTTCGAGCCCGGCCAGTGGTATACCATCCGCATCAACCTCGGCTGGCAGACCGCACAGGCGCTGGTGGATGGCGAACTGCTAATGTCGGCGGTCAATCCGGGCTCCGTCGAAGGCCGTGTGGGGCTGTATGCCGATGGCGCGGAAAAGCCGCGGCGGCCCAAGCTCGACGACGTGACTGCCGCCATGTATGTCATTACGGACGAGACGACGCAAAAGGTGGTGAACGAGGCGGCCGACGCCCAGCGCACCTCCAGCATTGTTCTCTTCGACGATGTGCGCGTCGGCGAATGGCTCACCTTCACCGGCACGGCACAGGCGTCGCCCTATCTGACGACGACCACGGGCCGCTGGAAGAGCTTCGGGGATGTGTCGGTGAACACCTCCCCCGGCAGCCTCGTAACCGGCTCGCCGGCCTTCACCAACTATACGGCGGCCACCCGCGTGCGGCTGCCCGATCGCCGGGCGACCGCCGATCTGCTCTTTAATATTGGCAAGAACGGCGCCGGATATGCCTGGGAGATCACCGCGAGCGGACAAAAACTCTACGCGGTGGACGCGCAGAGCAAACGGCGGGAGATCGACAGCGCCAAATTAACTTTGGCCCCGAAGGAGTGGGCGGATTTGCGCATGGAAGCCGATGGCCCCTACGTGCGGTTGTTTTTCAACAATCAGCGCGTTCTGGAGGCATACGACACGACGCGGGTCGGCGGGCGATGCGGGCTGCAGAGCAAAGCGCGGGACGTAGCGTTCCAGTCGCTGATGGTCACCCAACACGAGCCACCGCGCAAAAAGCCTGAGGTGAACAACATCTTCGAGGCTGACCGCTGGCTTTCTGCCTGGTCGAGTCGGGAGGCCGATTGGTATCCCGTCGTGCTGCCGGCCAAGCTGGTCACGCCGGCCGGCGCCACCTTCGACCAGGTGGGATTCGCCGCGCCGCTGCCCACCGATGTGCCGGGACTCTACTGGAATAAAGGCGGGTATTTTCACAACCTTCGCGTCGCGATTCCGATTTCTGCCGAGACAGTGAAGGGGCAAACCCTGCACCTCACCACGGATTACGACGCTGCCGGTGGATACCAGGTGCAATTCGCGGCGAGTGACAAGGGCGGCTTCGTGGCGAAACTGGCGCGCAAGGGGCAGCCCGTGGGAGAGTATCCCTTCACGTCGGGCAAAAAATCGTGCCTGGTCTTCCAGCGTCTGGGCGACTATCTGGTGTTGACCGTGCAGGATCTGGACCCGGAGGATACCAATACCGAGCCGGAAGTGACGGCGGAGCGCCCCGTCTTCGTCTTCCGCGATCATGACCCACTGCAGGCCGAGATGATTGGCTTCACCGTGACCGACCCTGCGCTGGCGGCGGCGAAACTGCAGGTGGACTCCGACCGCCTGGAGGACCCCTTCGAGTATGCCCCCACCGCATGGATTGCCGAGAGCGGCGTCTGGGCGGTCATGGCGCGCTACTCCTGCCAGCCGAAATGGAACTGGTTCGGCGGCTTTGGCGCCTATACGCCCACCGTCTGGAGCAAGTACCGGCTGGACGGCGACCAGGTGGTCGAGGCGTATACCGGCATTAAAATGCAGTATGACAACCAGCCGGAGGAATACGCCCGCCGTTACCGCGACATCAACATGACGATCTGTGCCAATGGCTCGAATCTGAATTCCGGCTATACGGTCATTCGCGCCGGCCATCCGGGCGGCGGCGCCGATGCCGTGACCATGCTGCTGCGTAAAGGCGTGGTCGTGCAGACGACCAAAGAGCCGAAGTTCCTGCTGCCGCCCCAGGGGGTGGGGCACCGCCGCTGGTTTGCCACCCGCATCGAGAAGCGCGGCGACACCATCAAAGTCTTCATCGATAACCTGCTGGCGATGACCTACAAAGATCCCGATCCGATCCCCGGCGGCTTCACCGGCCTCTGGACCTATAATAACGGCATCATGGTGGGGCGCGCCAATATTGCGGCGGAGAAGATGACCGTCGGCCAGCCGCGCGCTGCCGCGCCACTGGCTGTGCAGGATAACCTGGACCCGCTGCCGGCGCCGCAAGTCACCGTGAACGACCTCCCGGTCCGTATCTCCACTTTCGAAAACGGGCTGGACGACTGCAAGGAGCGGCCCGGCTTTACCGCGCGCCTCGTGCGCGAGCGGGTCACCGACCCCTCCGGCGTGAATACCTACCTGAAGGTGGTGAATATGTTCCCGGCGGGTGATTTTGCCGCCACGCTCGCCGCCACCCCGCGGGATCTGCGTGCTACGCCGAACCTGCACTTCGATTACTGCTTCGATTCCGGCGTGAAGGTCAACCTGTACCTGCGCCGGCAGGACAAGTGGTATGAATTTACGCTCACCGGCGCGCCGGCAACAGAAAGCGTTATTACCGTGCCCGGGCAATTGCAGACCATCGCCGATGGCCGGTGGCACCACTTCGAGGCGAACCTGGGCGCGCTGCTCGCGGATTTTCTCGCGAAGGATGCCGGTATGGATGCCAAAACGGTGGACCTGAATATCCAGGAGATGATCGTGGCGGATTGGAGCGCGGATGCTATTGCGCGCTATTACGGGTTCGGCAACAACTTCGGTGGACTGGCCCTCCGTTTCGACAACATCACCTTCATGCCCACGCTGACCTCCCCGGTGAAACTGAGCTGGCAACTCCCGGGCGTCACCGTGCCGGCCTGGCGCACCGCGATGGACACGACACCGATGGGCACGGCAACCGCGGAGACGACCGCCGCCTTTCTCACCCTCAATCCGAAGGACGGGCGCTTCTTCTATCATCTGCAGGCGAAAGGCGCGGACGGCAAATGGATTCCGGCCATGCACATCCCGCTGGTGGTGAACGCGACGGCACAGAAATGAGCACGAGCACGAGCATGAAATGACTAGGCGCTTGGCGTAAGATGACGCCTATGGGGCCGGGGGGTGAGGGCTGGCGATGCCCCCATCCAATTCCGCCGATTCCTGCTTGCGTGCGATTCGGTAAAAGTTTATACTGATGTCGCACGTTCATGCCAAAGGAGCGCTACAGTGAGTTCGAAGCAACATCGACAACAAGTGTCATTAGTCACTGATCTGGAATCACTTGCCGACGAGTTGGTGGTCGAGTCCCTCTGGATGGTACATCCGAAGCTAACGCGTAAATACGCCAATCAGCGCATGACGACCACCGCGGAAGTGGTGGATCTGGCATCCATCAACCTGGCAAAGGTGCAGACCTTCGAGACACGGTAAACCGCACTTTGCCGGCACAATGCAACAGGAATCGCGGGGGCAATCGCCGAATCGTGTATACGAAGACGGGGATTGCCCCCTTTTTTATCACCGGGAGCATGGCATGCCGATGGAATGGAAATCAAAAGAGGAGCGCTACTTCTGGACGGGCTGGTTCACCGGGCAGTCGTTCGCACTGCTGGCAGGATTGTATTTCATCCTCTCCTTCACCGACCTCTATGCCACCATCCGCCTGCTCCTGTTTAACGGGATGATCCGTGAAGGTAATCCACTGGCCAATTGGACATTGTTGCATTTCGGGACGCCCGGTTTTATCGCCTATAAACTCCTGATGGTGTTTATCGTCCTCGGCGTGCTGAAACTGATCGAGCGAGAGCGCATGCGCATCGCCCACGTCCTCCTCTGGGTTGCCAATATCGTCATGGCCTACGTGGCCATCCTCCATATCGCCATTATGGTCTCCACAATCTACTACTCGCATTGAGAAAAACCTTCCGGTGCAAATGCCTCAAGTGACGCTAAGCGCATGGTCATGAGCATGAGCATGGGCACTTCACCGTAACATGACGCTTATGCCGCGCCGGTGGACCATTCTCGCGGAAATGCCTACAATATGCGGGTCAGTGGCGGCAAAGGTTTTCTGCGCCGCGCATTGCGAATTTTGTTGACTGGATTGGCATGGCAACGGAAATCCTGGTGGTGACGGAGCGGGAACGCCGCGAGCCGGTCGTGGGGCTGCTGGAGCAATTGCGCCGGCTGGGCCATCACGTCTCGGTGATCCCGCGCGCCACCTTCCAGTTCATCAACCGCGTGCCGGTGCCGCAGGTTGTGCTGGTCGACGTGGGCTCCCGCGCGCTTACGCCGGTCGGCAACACCCCCGGCGGCATCCAGGCGGCGTGGGAATATGTGCCCATTATCCTGGTCGCCGGCGCTGAGGAAGTGGAAAAAATCCGCTTCGGTCCGCACCTGCACGACTTCATCACCCTGCCGACCACCCTGCCCGAGCTCGACACCCGCCTGCGCTTCGCCCTCTGGAAGACACAGAGCGCCCGCGGCCCGCACGAGCAGGTGCAGGTGCAGGGTCTGCGCATGAATCTGGCGACCTACGAGGTATACGTGGAAAATCGCCGTGTCGAGTTAACCTACAAGGAGTTTGAGCTGCTCAAATTCCTCGCCGGCCATCCTCGCCGCGTCTTTTCGCGCCCCGAGTTGCTGGAGGAAGTGTGGGAGAACGACTATTTCGGCGGCACCCGTACCGTGGACGTCCATATCCGCCGTCTTCGCGCCAAGCTCGGTCCCCGCGTGGGGAACATGATCCAGACGGTGCGCAATGTGGGCTATCGGTTCGGGTAGCGTCACCGATCCCAGACGAACTCCGTTACCCACACGCCGCCGGGGATGATGATGCGGCTGGAATCCGGCGTATAGGCGATCACCTCGCTGCCGGTATACCAGCGGACCAGCTTCGGCTTTACCGGCAGCATCACGCCCACATTGCCGGTATCGATGTAGAGGAGGGAGCGGTCCGGCGCAGTCAGGTATTCCCAGGTGCCGTTTTGTAGGCCCACCTCGATGAGCAGCTTCCCGCCCACCTCAACGCGCGAGGGGATGACGATGGGCCGCCCATCCGTGCGAATGGGCGCCACGCCAAGCGAGGTGAGCCGCTGCGGTTTCGGCCCGGTAGCGGACGGCGTGAGCTGAATACCCTCGTTCCGCGCGAGGGAGGTCATCTTCACCCGCAGCGATGCGCTGGCTTCGAGTGGTTTTCCGTCCAGGCTCTCCACCGTCAGCGTGCCCAGCGTCGTATTGGTAGCCAGATGGACCTGGCTGGTGCTGACCGTATCTCCCGTCAACCGGCCTGCTATGGCCTGGATGGTCGGCGTATCGACCGTCAGCAGCCGTTGCTTCACATCACGATCGATCTGCCGGGTATCTGAGAGCCAGCGTCCCTGATCCAGCGAGGAATGCGACATCGGCGCCTCGCTCCAGAGATGCAGCGCATCTACCGCAAACCGCAGCGCAAGGTCCAGGCGCAGATTGTGAAAGCCGAGTAGTTTGCGTTTCGTATCGTAAAAGCCGAGGGCCGCGGTCCCGGACGACGCGACCGGCAGTAGACCATTGGCCATCAGATCCTCAGCGGAGAAGACCGGCCAGACCTGCTGCGACCGCACGGTGTCGGGGTCGTAGGCCAGACCGTGGAAGGTGAAAGGCACCTCGCCGCTGCGGCCCGTCTGCACCTGGTAGCCGTTTCGCTCGATGATGCCCGTAACCTGCTGCTTGAATAGCAGGTCGGTATGGTGGTTGTTGGCGAAAAGGATCAGACGCTCCCCCGACCAGTCACTGCCGCAAGAGCGTCCTGAAGCAATGAGCAGGTCGAACGGATTGGGGGTGGGGGTCGAAGGGAGGTAATTGGTCACTCGCGTGGTGAATGCCAGGTGATACAGCGGGTTGGAATATTGATACCAGGTAAAGGCATCCACGTTCGAATACCCGATGCCGACCGTTTTTTGCGCCGGTCGGACGGCGCCGGACAGGAACAGCCGCGACGCCTGACTGATCAGCCCCCAGCGCAGCGGATCGAGATGCACATCGAAGTAGTCGATGGTGCGTAAACTATCATTCGAGCCGAAGGTGAACAGGATCAGCGCGTCCAGGTCCAGCAGCGCGCCATACGACGCGGCTTCGATCATGCCTACCCCGCGATACGGATTGGGATAGCAGTAACTGATCTCGCGGACGACGAGCGGTTTATTCTGCATGCGGGCGAAGCTGACCGTCACCGGGAAGGTGTAATCCGGATTATCGGACAGCGGATTGTTCAGGGCGAAATACGCCGGCAGCGTCCAGTCCTTCCCCGGATCCCACAGCGGGTGGTCCCAGTAATAGTTAATGCCGATGTAATCGGTGGCTTCGGCGGTGGCCATCAGGTCCGGCAGGATATCCTGCGCACCGACAGCGGTGATCGGCACCTTCATCCCCATCGTATGCAGGGAGGACATCATGGCGCGCAGGTAGGTGGTTTGCATGTCATGGGCGAACAGCGCCCCGTCGCTCTGCCGGACCGGGGCAAGCAGCGGGTCGGAAAAGTCGTTGTCCAGCACGGCATCGAGGGTCATGCGCGGCAGCCGGACGGTGCCGTCTTCCAGTGATTCCTTGGAGCCCAGCGCGCATTTATCGGAAGCGTTCGTCCACGCCTCGTGCAATTTAACGGTTGTGCCGTATTTTTTATTCAACCAGGCGTTCCAGGCCGCCGTCAACTCGCTTCTGTAAGGTTCCTGCAGCGTCTGCCAGTCGCCACGGCGGATGAACAGGCCGTTTTCGTCGTAAATCTCCAGCATGGCTACCGCCGGGTCGTTGGCGTAGCTCAGGTTGGTATACGGATTGATGTGTTCGACGAGAAATTTTCGGGCGTATTCCTCCTGCAGCCCGATCAGGCGCGCGTTGAACACCGCGTAAGGCTTCGCGCCGCGGCCCAGCGCCTCGCCATTGATCACGCCGTCCGCCGCGCGGAAGGTCCGGTAGTCATTGAGATCGAGGTCTACATAAATACCGCGTGCCTTCAATTGAGCGATCCAGTAATCGACCTTATCGAGCCGTTCGGGCAGGAAATATTGCCCGTCGTTTGGCGAGAAGATGCCCGTGGCATCGTCGATGTGATGGATGCGCACCAGGTTGATGCCGGCGCGAGCGAACAGGTCTGCCAGCCGGTCGATTTCCGCGTGCTCGACAAAGACGCTGTCCTTGGCCATATTCAGGCCGAAAAATCGTATCCGCTTCCCGTTGGCGAAGAAGAAGTGGCCATCTTTCACGGTTACGAATCCGTATTTCCCGGCCGGCGCATCCTGGTTCCCCGTGGCGTCGAACAGCGAGCTGTCCGGAAACGCGGTCAGGTTCGGGTCGAGGGTGGGGGGATTCTTCAAAATGTCGGGAAGCGGCTGCGCGGCGCACAGGGCAAATGTGCCGAACAGCCAGATGCATACCGGTAGTAGTAATCGCAATGGTCGTATCCTGCCTGCAAGCTGATAAAGTGTCATGCCAGCATCTTCACGTATTGTAACGAAGGTATCCTATACTCAATACCCGCTGCATCCGAAAAAGTCCTGCTAAGACAACAGCTTTGTCTGTCGCTGATGTGAAATTCATGCATAATCGGGGAGGGCGAGCGTCCTCGCGAGCCTTGCGCGAGGCATCCGTGAATGATTTTAGATTGATTTTTTCTGTAGGCAGGATTCGACAGGCATTGTTTGATGGGAATGGGCACGTGATCGGGGCTCGCGAGGACGCTCGCTCTCCCATTATGGTCTGCGTTTCTATGGGCTCGTGAGGACGCTCGCCCTCCCAGATTCTCATTCTCTGCTGCGGCAGGGCTTTTCCGCCGGGCAGCGAAATAGGCAATAACTGTATTACTGGGAGAGCGTCATGGACTTTTTTCGCCATAACGAAGAGCAGGCTGCCGTCTGGGCGGCCTTTCAAGCCGACGCGCCCACGCGCGTGCCGATGAGCATCGCCGCCAACCCGCGCGTGCTGCTGCTCGATCCGAATTTGAATGACACCGGGTATTCCTTCAAGGATTACTTCGAGAACCCCGTTGCCATGCTGGAGGTGGATTTGCAGTTCCAGTACTGGTATCGCCACGCGGTGCCGGCGGACATCGAGCGCGGCTTGCCGGAACAATGGACGGTGTCCCCGGCCTTCCAGAACAGCTCTGATGCCGCGTGGTTCGGCGCGCCGCTGGTCTACCTGGAGCATGAAGTGCCGGACACACGGCCCTTCCTGACCGACGATAACAAGCGTATGCTCTTCGCCCGCGGCCTCCCCGATCCCTTCGGGGGATTCATGGCGCTGGCGCGTTATTTTCTGGAATCCTTCCGCGAACAGGCCGCCGTGATGACGTTTCACGATCGTCCGGTGACGGTGGCGAACAACTCGCCGGCCTTCGGGTTCGACGGCACCATGACGATGGCGTGCAACCTGCGCGGGGCGACGGAGTTTTGCCTCGATCTTTATGAAGATCCCGATTATGCGCAGGAATTGCTGGCCTACATCCAGGAGGCGGTGCTGGCCCGCCAGCGCGCCTGGCGGCAATACCTGGGCTTGCCCGAGCAGAAAGAGACGCTCTGGTTCGCCGACGACAGCATCGCGCTCATCTCCTGCGAAACTTATCGCGAGCTGATCCTGCCGCATCACAAGTCCTACATTGCCACCGATACTGCGCCCGACACGCCGGTACACGTCCATCTGTGCGGCGACGCCTCCCGGCACTTCGTCACCGTGCGCGACGAACTGCGCGCCGTCTCCTTCGACACCGGCTTCCCCATCGATCACGGCAAAATTCGCCGCGACCTGGGA
>Ga0172369_10009634_pt1 | contig 10644 bp, 14 predicted proteins | sample LakKiv25m_FD_114539 | JGI IMG/M metagenome (GOLD analysis project Ga0172369, IMG submission 114539) | Freshwater microbial communities from Kabuno Bay, South-Kivu, Congo - kab_022012_11.25m | ecosystem: Environmental > Aquatic > Freshwater > Lake | place: Democratic Republic of the Congo...
TGGTTTCTATCAAAAATATATTCAAGAGAAAGAAAAAGATGGTAAAATAACTTTTGAGGATTTTGTTTTAAAGGAATTCGAGAAAGAAATATAAAAAAATAAAATTTGCTCAAATAATACTCGCTATCGCTCGCGAATTTATTTACATCAGCTAACACGGCATATCTGGTTACGGCTTTATGCAAAAGCCTCCACCCATATTTGCCTCCGCTACGCTACGGCAAACATCAGATATGCCGAAACGTTATATGAAATTATCATTTTTTTATTGATATGAGAAGTTACGATTACAAAACAAGACAAGGTGTTAGAGAAATAACTTGGGATGATTTCCACGAGATGTGTAAAAAGTTAGCTGGAAAAATTTCCAAATCTGATTTTGATTTAATTATTGGAGTTGCTAGAGCTGGGCTCTACCCTGCGGTTTTAATAGCTGGAATGTTGAGGAAGGAAATTTATCCAATCAGAATAACTCGTCGGGAAAATGATCAAATTAAGTATGAGGACCCAATCTGGAGAATTGATATTCCCGATATTGTGAGGGGTAAAAGAGTGGTAATAATCGATGAAATTGCTGACTCTGGCATTACCTTATCAAAAGTATCTCAAAGATTAAAAAGCAAGGGTGCGAGCAATATTGAGACGATTGTCTTGGTAACTCATTCATGGTCTAAACCAAAGCCAGACCATTATATTTTGGAGTCGGATGAATTGATTATTTTCCCTTGGGATAAAGAAATTTTAGTAAACGATCAATGGATGTTACACCCTGAACTGGAAGAAGCAATAAGATTACAAAAAAATGACAACATCATATAACACGGCATATACGGCTTACGCCCATATTGCTGACGCAACATCGTATATGCCGAAACGTTAAGTGAAATTTTGCCCCTACTAATATGGAACAAGCAAGTATTATCATTTCAGTTGTAGCTCTGCTAATTTCAGTAGCTACATTTTGGTTGACTCGTCTCAGAAAAGGAACAATCAAAATGACGAAACCGACCGTAATTTTTTTTGGCCCTGATGGCCCGGGTGCTGATCTCAACAAAATTTTTATCCGTACGCTTTTGTATAGCACTTCGGACAAAGGCCAATACATTGAGAATATGTATGTAAAATTAACACGCGGTGAGACTGTTCAAAATTTTAACGTTTGGGTGTACGTCGATAAACACGATGGGATTTCAAGAGGTAGTGGCCTTTTTGTCAGCAAAAATGGCCTAGCCTCTAATCATCATTTTCTAATGCCAAAAGATGGGTCAAATTTTGATTTCACAAAAGGAAGCTATACAGTTGAGGTCTTTGTAGAATTGGTTAATACGAAGCCGCAAAGAATCTATACACAAAATTTGACCATAGATGACCAACAAGGAAAAGCACTAGCTGACAAAAAGGCTGGCATCTATTTTGACTGGGCACCAAACACCCAAACGTATCAATCACATATCGAAGACGGGCCAAAAAAAATTCCTGAACTGGCAGAGCTACTTAAACATTTAGAATCGTAGGGGCAAAACATCACTTAACACGGTGTATACGGTTCCGCTCCTCGTGCCTCGTCGCTCCACCCATATTTGCTTGCTCGCTTTGCCTGTAAGAAATAGTATACAGGCAGACTCGCAAGCAAACATCGTATACACCGGAACGTTGTGCGAAATTCGCCAGCACTAAAACCTATGAAACTATTATTAACATCCGCCGGTTTTTTAAATAAGGAAGTGTCTGATGCTTTTCTTTCACTTCTCAATAAACCCGCGGGACAAATTCGCATCATTTTCATTCCGACCGCTTCAAGGACTGAGCATGAATTAAAGTATGTCGAAGAATCCCGGCAAGAGCTGGTCGATCTCGGAATAACCAACATCACTACCTTGAACCTTGACCGCAAAGTTACGGTCGAGGAAATTAACAATGCCGATGCTATTTATGTTTGCGGTGGAAATACTTTTTATCTTCTTCAAAAAATTCGTGAGTCTGGCCTCGACCAGCTCTTGCCTAACTTTGGTGGCTTATATGTCGGCGTGAGTGCAGGTAGCATTGTCGTCGGTCCAAATATTGAAGTGTCTAGACCATGGGATGAAAATGATGTGAATTTGTCTGACACAACTGGCATGAAAATTGTAGATTTCGCAGTTGTTCCGCATTACCAAAGAAAAGATCAGACAATAGTTAAAGATTTAAAAAACCGGGCGGATTATGAAATTATGGAATTAACAGACAATCAGGCGGTGCTAGTTGAAAATGGTGAGAGGAAAATCATTGGTCTGCCGTAACCGTGCTGGCGAACATCGCACAACACCGAATATGAGGAAAAAATGAAATTCTCTTTTATATGTTTTGGACTTGAATTTCATTTTTTACCCAAATTTTTGCCCTTTTCTTCTTTTGAAATATAATAAGGAAGCGGGCAAAAACTTCTCATATTCGGATACGTTAGCCGACATTTTCAAAAAATCCTCTCTTTAATAATGCAAGGAATGGGCTATACTCAATTAAGACAATAACTTTATAATAACTATGGGCGAAAAAACTTTCACAATTCACTTTGTTATCACAGGCGGGACAATTGATTCTCATTATGACGGCAGTAAGGACACGGCTGTCCCAAACAAAGAATCAGTTATTCCTACCTTTATCGAAAGTTTAAAACTTTATCACGACGCTGAATTTACAACTGTTTGCATGAAGGACAGCCGTGATCTCAAGCGTGAAGATTTAGAAAACGTGCTCAAAACTATTGAAGAAAGTCCGCACAACAAAATTATCGTCACTCATGGAACTTATACATGCCTGACACTGCACGTTTTCTAAAAGCTAATCTCAAAAGGGACGATCAAACTATTGTCCTTACTGCCTCTGCTATTCCCATTAATGGCTTTGCACCGTCTGATGGGCCATTCAATTTAGGTTATGCTATTTCAAAACTTGAAGACCTTAAACCTGGAATTTATGTCGCCATTAACGGGAAAGTTTTTTCGCCCGAAGAGGTAATGAAGATTATGAGCGAAGCAAGGTTTGCTTCAATATTCAACAAGTAGCTTCTTTAACAAAGTACGCCCATTCCTTGCTTAAAATTAAGGAGGATTTTTTGAAAACGTCATCGGTCGCTCCGCTCCCTCGACCACGCTACGCTCTCCTCCCTTCGGTCGTCGGGTCGGCTAACACGGCATATACGGTTCGCTCCTTACAGTCGCTCACCCATATTTGCCAGCGGTCGCCCTTCGGGCATATTATACCGCTGGCAAACATCGTATATGCCGAAACGTTATCGGAAATATTGCTTTTTAACAAAATACTTTTAAGGGGGGAGTCCAGTTCGTTGAAAGGAAACCACAATATGGAAGAGAAGCTTTCGTGCTTTTTGCTCGGATGCCTATTCACAGCCGCCATAATGACCAGCTGGGTCAATGTGGTAGCCGTCATTGGGTCTATATATGTTTTTCCTTTCAGCATTGGGTGCTACCTTGCCTTACGAATGCCCTGGCTGGGTAAGATCCCGGCCAATATAACCCGCTGGCAGATCGTCACAAACTACGGACCAGCCGATGTGGGCCAATTCGTCGGGCATTATGCTCGACAACGCTGGCTGTGCCGTACATGAAACGAGTTGGACTCCCCACCAACTCCCCTTAAAAGTATTTTGTGAGACAAAAAAGCAATACATCCGATAACAGCCGATATGCGGTTTCATAAAACTGTTCGCGAGAACAGTTTTATTACACCCAAATTTTGGCCTTTTCTTTCGGGTGATAAAGTGATAGAATATATGCACTATGCAAGTTTATAAAACCAAAATAAAGAAATTTTCTGGTACACAATTCCATGAAGTTCACGGACCGGCTTTCGGCCTATATACCGAAATCAAAAAGAAAACAAAACGCCGAGCATATGTTAGATCGGCGTATTTTAATAAGGACAAAATCTTCCTTGATTTGTTTTGGCATCATTTGTTTGAAAAATCTAATTGGCGGGATAGAGTAAGACGCATGAAGTATTTCGCTTGTGCTATTGAACTTATCCAAAAATCACGCTTTGAACCAAAAACAAAAGAAAATCCCAATAAACAAGGCGAAATACTTCATCGCTTTTATGGCACTACTGCGGAGAACGAATTATTTTATGTACAAATCAAGGAAGACAAGAAGAAAGATCAGAAATTTTTGATTTCGGTATTTCCATCGGATGGCCCCATGGAGTAAAATAAAAAAAGACCCTCCGCTAAGTGTGGTGTATAAACCACGGCCGAAAGCCTTTTTCTACTTATATTGTAAGCTATTTATAAAACCACGTCAAGATGTGCCTGTGGATGAAAAGAAAAGGCCAAAACATCGCATATCGGCATACATTATACGCCATTGCGATTGGCTTTTACTTCAAAATCTTATGACAAAACGTACTCAGAAAGCATACAACAAATGGGCACCTGCATATGACGCTGATCCCAATCCACACATTTTAGTAGAACATGATGATGTACTAAAATTGGTAGTTCCAAAACGACACGAAAAAATTCTTGATGCTGCTTGCGGAACAGGAAAATATACAATTGAATTTCACAAAAGAGGAGCTAATGTTATTGGTATTGATTTCTCAAAAAAAATGCTGGAAGTCGCTCAAAATAAATACCCTGCTATAAAGTTTTATCAAGCTGACTTAGAAAAGAAATTGAGTTTTCGCAACCAGCAATTCGATAAAATCAACTGTGCTCAAGCATTAAAGCATCTGCGAAATATTAAGCCTACTCTAAAAGAATTTTTTCGTGTCTTACGCAAGGGTGGTATACTGGTTTTTTCTGTCACTCACCCAGAAATGGATTGGGATGGTTTTGAAATGAAAGACAACCCCGATTTTGTCCTTTCCGAAAATTCCGATATTTTCCACCATAAATTTAAAGATTATTTTGATGCTATTAATCAAGCGGGATTTAAAATGGACAAAATCGTGCAGGTGCCCATTTCCAAAAAAATCAGGCATTTATTAACCCCAAAGTCTTATAAAATAGTTAAAGGCAGATACGAAGTAATCATCTTTCGACTTATAAAACCGTAAAAGCCAATCACAACAGCGTATAACACGGCATATCTGGTTACAGAATTTTTCATTAATAGATAATAATAAGGAGTAAAAAATTCTTTCACCCATATTTGCCTTCGCTACGCTACGGCAAACATCAGATATGCCGAAACGTTATACAACATTGGCTTTCCATTTTGGTGAATTGACGACAATTATTTGGGTAGTTTTTGGTGAGTGATTGAGTAATAATTTTATATAAAAAAATACTCTTCGATTGAGAGTATTTTATTTTTTATTTAGTCTGTGTGCGGGCCGCCCGTCACACAGCGTGAACAGGCGGACCCGTGTTGCGATTCTTCATCGCGTCCTCCTTGTTAGTTGCCACCGCGCATCCTTCGGATCCCCTCGGCAAGCTTCGCCGTGTAAGCGAGGCCATCCGCCTCGTAGTACTGGCTAAAGGCCGAGAGTCCGAAAACCACGACCACTGCCAACCCCACGAGAACGAAACGCCACAGGATCCTGGCATGCTCGTTGGGGTCTTCGGTGAAGGTCACCACCCCGTCGGTCTTCTGCTCGCGGAAGTGGGTAACGACTACCCCGACCGCGATAATGGCAATACCCAGACCGACCATCAGTCCATGCACGAACAGTGTGTTCATCGGGAACCTCCTCTGGTTGCGACCCGCAACACTACAATATATTACTTTAAAAATGATTTGTCAAGTATCTCCCCACCTTATTGTGCTAAAATAAGCCAAAAACAACGAAAAAACTACCCAAATAATTGTAACAAAATGGAAAACCAACATTGTATAACACTGTGTATACGGTTCAGGGAAATAGTGATAAAAATATTTATCTTTTAAGCGGTATCACTATTCCCCTCTCCCAAATCCCGCAACTTGAAAGTGGAGGGTTAGAGTGCTAAACTATGTATAGCTTTAAATATAAAGAAAGACCCACGATGATTGGCGGGACTTCGTATACACAGATACGTTATGTGAAATAGCCAGAAATTTCTTAATTATTTTTTAAAATTTTTTGGCAATTTATTTCAGGTCGAACATAGCTTGTGATATAATTTAGTCATTATTAACTAATTAAGGGAAAAACTATGTCAGAAGCAATTGAAGGTAATTTGCCGCCTCAAGAGCAAGAAGAAGGATATTCCGCCGATTTTATAGCCAAAGTTAAAGAGGTCTTTCCGGATTGGACTGATCTACATAGACTTTTAGATTCTGGAAGTGAATGGGTTGGTCGTTATCTTGATGACAATCGCGGTTTCTCAATGAAACCAGGTGATATTGTTAAAGCTCTTGAGAGCGGCGATCAAGAAAAAGTTCTTGAGGCGGCAAAGAGAGCAAAAAAGATTGATGAGCTTTACGGTGAATGGTTTGCGGCTCGCGGAAAATAAATTGCCAAAAAAATACATTAAGGAAAAGAAATTTCTGGCTATTTCACATAACAGCGTGTATCTGGCTACGGAAAATTGGCGTTAATTAAATCCATATGGAGTGCCAATTTTCCTCCGCCCAAATTTTCATCCCTTAATTAAGATGAGGATTTGGGTGGAGTTTAAAATATCAAGCGTTATCTGATAATCAAAATCCATTTTGCTAAGACGGGATGAAAACTTCAGATACACGCAAACATTATGTGAAATAGCAAAAAGCCAAAAAATTGAAATTTTTTGATATTTCTGGTAATTTGTTATTGCGTGGTCGACGTAACAAGATAAGATTAACTTAATTTCACTAAACATTATGACATTATTAACATGGTTATTGGCTCCACTAGTTAGCCTATTCATTGCCCCAGCGATAATGCTGATGGTCGGCAAGAAATTAAAAGTCGTAAGCACTAATCTAAATTATAAACGCTTATTACTGATTACGTTTATTGGTTTACTATTGGGAAGTTTCTTTAGGGATTTATTTCCATTTTCATCTGCTATAGCTACAGTTATCTGTTTACTCTGGCCAATCAAAAAACAATTAAATACAAACTGGATGCAAGCAGTAGTTATGACAATCTCTGGTTTACTCATCATTATCGCTTTCGGATATATATCAACTCTACTACTATTTAAAAAGTTCTAACAAATTACCAGAAATATAATGGCCGCCTGTGAGGGCGGCCATTGCTTTTCGCTACAACGCATAACACCGAGTATGCGGTTCACCCCGCCTTTCATTTTGGTTTTAATGGAATGGCGGGGTTCACCCAAACCGCGCTATTGAAATTGGAGGCTTAAACTGCTAAAATACAATCATCTGAATGTGAAAGTTTGTGCTAAAAACAACGACGCGGCTTCGCATACTCGGAAACGTTAGGCGAAATAGTGAAATATATTTACCAGATTTGCTAAAACAAAAAACATCCGATTTACGGATGATTTTTTGTTTTAAAAATATATTTCACTACATCGCCTAACACGCGATATCTGGTTACATAGAATACAAATATTGGCCAAATATTTTTTACGACTTTGAATTGAGTCTTTTGGGGTGTGTATATAAACAGTGAACCCCCGGTCATTCACTGCCTCGGCTCGCGCCGGGTAGATCTGATCACGGGGGTGAATGGTTGCGACTTCTCATCGCGTCCTCCTACTCCGCCTGCTCGAAGCGGTGCGTGAAGTGGCCGTTGTTGCTGTCGCCCCACCAGGTCACCTTGACCGGGTATCCTACCTTCGTAGCGATCACTTCGAGAAGGTACGCCTCGATGATCGCCTGCTCCTCGGCGGATTCGCGGAAGGTAATCCCGTGCCAGTCGTAGTAGGACACCAGTCCTTCTTCAGCGCTGACACTGATCTCATCTGGTGGAAGCTTTTCCCTCAACTCTTCTACAAACGTGGCCATGGTATCCTCCAAGGTTGACAAAAACATTACATCATATAATGTATTTTTTGTCAACATAAAAACCCCAAAAGACTCCAAATAGAAGAAAATATTTGGATATTTGTATTCTACTCCACCCAAATTCGGCTTCTTGTAATAGGAGTATGAATTTGTTATGATATTAAGGAAAAAAGCGATGTTTGAGGAATTAAACTAAGGCCGAACTTCAGATATCGCGATACATTAGGCGAAATAAGACTATTTATAAGTGTTTTTAAGGAACGGGGTGGGGGGCCGCTTTGGAGGTGAACCATGTCCGATGACGCTCTTGTTGCGTGGTACGGCGCATATCGTGCTGCACGAGAACTCGCTGATCCGGAAAGAACAAGACACATCTTCAAGTTGAACAAGCTCCGCCATCCCACCTGGGACAAGGAGCATGTCCTCGCCGTTACCGTTCGGTTTTGGGTGTTTTTACACCCGGTATTTCAGGCCACTCGGTCTGTTTTTTAATGGTCATTTGTAGTGAACATTTTTGATTAAGATGTTTGAATTGGCCGCTGCAATCGGTAAAAGATTTGGTTCGTCTTCGAAGAATGTAAGCATTAAGAAATCTTTCGGCCCCTTTAAAAGATTTAAACCCTTTAATTGATTTTAGTCTGGCTTGCAAATGAGAGTTAAATAATTCAATTAGATTGGTATCATGGGGACAATGTGGAACATGAATACAAGAAAACAATTCTTTTCTTCGTTTGTAAATATCCACTATGATACTTTGTCGTACCAAATCGTGTTTGGCGGTTTGCATATACAATTCACGCAACCGGAGGTTGCGTACTCGTAAAGTAACATCATGAGCAAATACTCTTTTTTGGAGTTGGTGAAAAAATTTTTGGTGGGTGGCTTCGGTACGAATATGTAATTGTTGACGAATGTTTTCTTGGTAGTGGTTTTGACAAAGTTGCACTCTGGAATACGGAAAGTAGTGTTTTAGGGCTGGAATTAAAGAACTTCTGTCGTCACAGGCGACAATTTGTAGTGGGTAGTTAGTGGTTTTCAAAAGACGAAAGAACTTTAAAAAAGCCTCTTCGTTTTCCGAAGGGGCGAGTATTCCGATGACAATATCATGAGTTAAATAATCAATCCCGTAGATGAACGGGATTTTTTGTTTGTAACCGCGAACTTTTACATACTTACCATCCATTATCAGAATACCACAGAAACGATTGCAGTAATTGACGGTGAGCCAGTTACAATCAGGTAAGGCATTCATTTCTGCTTTGATACATTCAAAAGTTTGAGCCGGAGACAATCTTCTTTCGTCGGCAAGTTTTCTAATCGGTACGCCGTCAATATATGGAACCCAGAAAGGTTCTTTTTGGGGATGATGATCAACAGAAAAAGAGCCTCTACAGCTCTTACACAAAAATCTTTTTAAACCATTACGTGATCCTCTTTTTACAGTTTCTTTACTTTCACATTTGGGACAATGTGGGTTATGTTTTTTTTGCCATAATATGCTAATTAACTAGTTAAAGAGTCATATTTTAGCATATTGTAGCCAAGGAAACAACTTTTTGAACACCTGAAACCGAACGGTATCGCGACCGACGAGCACCTCGCCAAGAAGGTTGGCCTGACCATCGTCACGGCGAGTGGCGACACGACGCTCGCGGCCGACGACAAAGCCGGCGTCGCCATCCTCGTCCAGACCATGCTCGATCTGGCGAACGGCGTCATCACCGACCACCCCCCGGTCGACTTCTGGCTCTGCGTCGACGAGGAGGTCGGCAAGCTCGACGTCAGCGTGGTGCCGAAAGAAATCGTCCGCTCGTGGGACGGCCTCATCACGCTGGACGGTGACCACCCGCGGCACGTCGACATCGACTGCTTCTGCGGCTGGGAGACCATCGTCACGTTCAAGGGGGAGAGCGCGCACCCGGGCGTGGACGGCAAGAAGCTCCGCCCCGCCCACTACGCCCTCAGCCGCCTCGTCGCGTGGATCGACGAGAACTTCCCCCAGCCCTGGGAGACCAAGGGCACGGATTCGTTCATGTACGTGGCCGAGATCGGCGAGAAGACGAGCGCGGACGCGGCGACGGCCAAGATCTACCCGCGCTCGTTCGATCCCGACGAGCTGCCCCGCATGCACCAGAGCGTCATAGACATGGCCACCGAGATCGCCGACTACTACAACGTCGCCTGCGAGATCGGCGGTCGTGGCCTCATGTACGTGGGCACGGGCACGGCCATCAAGCAGCACCCCGAGATCCTCGCGCCCATCCTGCGCGTGATCTCCGAGGTCGTAGGCGAGCCCATCGAGCAGTCGGTGCGCGGCGGCACCGACGGCGCGATGATCAACATCGCCTACCCCGACCTGTCCGCCCCGAACCTGGGCGTGGGCATGTACAACTTCCACGGGGTCAAGGAATTCCTGGTCGTCGAGGAGATGATCGCCATGTACGAGGTGATGCAGCTCCTCGTCCCGGCCTACGCCGACGCCGACGCCGAGTAGCCCCGGGCTACACCCAACCGTACAACAACCGCCAGGTGCGACTGGCCCACACGCTTCTATAAGGAGGTAAGGGGGGTTCTGTGAGTCGCACATCACAGAATCCGTCTCTAGAATATATTTCCGATGTATTTTGAAGACGTAAAAAAGCCAAAAAACCCCCTTAATTTAAAGGCTTTTTTCATACCCCTATCTTGACAAAACCCCATTTTTATGGTATGGTAAATTTGTTCGTTGTTGGCAATCGTCTCGACCTAGTCGAGAAGGAAA
>Ga0172369_10009635_pt1 | contig 10644 bp, 10 predicted proteins | sample LakKiv25m_FD_114539 | JGI IMG/M metagenome (GOLD analysis project Ga0172369, IMG submission 114539) | Freshwater microbial communities from Kabuno Bay, South-Kivu, Congo - kab_022012_11.25m | ecosystem: Environmental > Aquatic > Freshwater > Lake | place: Democratic Republic of the Congo...
CCGTTTGTTTTAATATGGCAGGTGAAATAGAGATTTAAAACAAAAAACCCTTAAAACGAACTGTTTTAAGGGTTTTGTTGAGCTGGTGATGGGACTCGAACCCGCAACCTGCTGATTACAAATCAGCTGCTCTGCCAATTGAGCTACGCCAGCATTTCAAAATTTAATAGGCAAAATTAAGGGAATTTGGGCAGTCTTGCAAATAAAACTTACTCTCCGCCACTATTTTCGGTATCAGAAACCGAAATCTTAAACTGCACCATCTTTTGCTTTACTTTTTTAATCAATTCAAACGTGATGTTTTTATGGTTATAGACTTCACCGGTATTCAGAATTTTTCCGGTTTGATAAGCCACAAATCCCGCAACCGTGGTATACTCATCGGAGTACGGCAGCGTAGCATCAAAAACTTCGTTAAAATCTTCAACCGCTATTGAACCAAGCACCAGATAATTTCCGTCGGGCAGTTTTGAATATTCATCCGAAACATTTTTTCCGTCCGGCGCAATATCGCCGACAATTTCACTTAAAATATCTTCAAGGGTCAACACCCCTTCCGTTCCTCCGTATTCATCCGTAACAATGGAAATGCGTTCTCCCCGCTTTTGCATTTCTTTCATGATTTCGGAAATCAGTTTTGTTTCCGGTACAAAGTAGACGGGACGGATTAAACTTTTTATTACCACCGCTTTCTTTTCAAACATCGCCCGCATTAAATCTTTAATGTGAATAATACCGATAATGTTGTCAAGCGAATCCTTATAAACCGGAACAAGCGTATGCCCTGTTTGCAAAATCTCTTTCACCATCTCATCGTTGTCGTCTGCTAATTCGATAGCAACCATTTCGGTACGCGGAATCATCACCTCATTTGCTTTGAGATCGGTAAACTCAAAAACATTTTCAATTATTTGATGTTCCTCTTCATCAATGGCGCCCGTTTTCACTCCTTCTGAAATAAGAACGCGAAGTTCGTCTTCGGAGGAATGTCCATGCGAAAATCTTCCTTTTACTTTAAGGGGAAGAAGAATTGAATTAGTTAAAAAGAGAAGAATATTTTTAGGGACCTTAAATAATTTGAGCATCAACGAAAGAGGTCGGACTACTTTTGGCGCAATTTTTTCTGCATATTTTACACCTATAGCCCGGGGAACGAGCACAACAAAAATCCAATGACACAATGCCAACAACAACAGACTGGAGAGAATCAAACTAACTTTTATTGAGGTAACAAATTCTACAAAAGAATCGTCCACAGCAGCGTCGATGTAGAAAAAGAGAAGAAAGGCGATCATCAGCAAGCTGAATGACGTACCGACTTCTACCAATCCGTAAATATCATCAATATTTCCTTGCAGAGTCTTAATTTGTTTCGCCGATTTTCCCTCTGCGTTTTCTTCATTAAAACTTATTACCGCGGCGCCGGACATACTGAGAATTGCCGCAAGTAAAAATAAAAGTACAATCAAAAAACCAAATACCATTTAAATTGAATTCCTTACCATGTTTCACTGCAAAAATACGCACCAAAATGGTCGTTTAAAAATGAATACCGCTAATATTTCCGCACTCTTCTTATTTTACCATTGTAAAAAGTGAAAATTATGAAGCCAAAAACCATAAAAGTTAGTAAAGAGAGGTTGACCCTTGTGTGGTCCGGGGGCAATGAGTCCGCAATCGGGTTGAAATATTTGCGTGAAGAATGTCCTTGCGCCGGATGCAAAGGAGAAACCATTCTTCTGCACACGTACCGCCCTCCCAAACTTCCGCTCTTGCACCCAGACATGTATACCATTTCCGGCGCATCAATGGTTGGTGAATACGCACTCCAAATCTTTTGGAAAGATGGACACAACAGCGGAATTTACACGTGGGAGTATCTGAAAACACTCGTCGAAAATGAATCAACAAATGCTAAACAGACGTACGATCCATTGTTATGATTACGCAAGCCGCATTAAAATATTATGCTTCCCTTCTTCAAAAAAAATTTAGACTTGAAGAACAAAAATTTTTAGTTGAAGGAAAACGGCTTGTAGAGGTAGGACTTGAGCAGCACCGGTACAAGTGCGAAATTGTTTTTATAACCAACGAATTTAAAGAGAAAAATGAAGCGTTTGTTTTTTCCTCATTTAAAGAAGTAAAATTCGAAATCGTAAAATCTTCCGAGTTCAACCGCCTCTGCGATACGAAACAACCGCAGGGTATTGCAGCTGTATTTCAGATTCCGCAAGATAACCAGCAGCCAAAAGTAATCTCTCGAAAAGTCGTCTATCTTGAAAACATTGCCGACCCTGGAAACCTTGGAACAATTATTCGAACGTGTGACTGGTTTGGTTTTGGACAAATTCTCCTCAGTCAAAACTGCGTAGAACTTTATAACCCCAAAGTGCTTAGAGCTACCATGGGATCAATATTTCATCTTTCGGTTTATGAAAATGTCGGCTTACCCTTCTTAGATAATCTCAGCAAACTTGGTTTCGAAATTTTGTGCAGTGATCTTGACGGAAAGAATTTTGAGGAAGTAAGAAAACCGGAAAAAGTTGTCCTTTGTTTAAGCAGCGAAGCTGATGGTCCTTCCAAAGAGTTACTTGCCGCCTCGGATTATGCAATAACCATCCCCAAAAAAGGAAATGCCGAATCACTCAACGTTTCATCGGCATCTGCAATTCTCTTAAATTATTTTTCGTAACCTTAGCGGACAATTCCGGAGAACGAGAATTTCGCACCTCCGTTTGGACCTCCGGTTTTAATGGTTACACTCACACTTCTTGGAACTTCAAGAGTATCGGTATCGGTAATTGAAAACCCGAATTGCGTCCACCCTCTACTTTGCGTATCAGGTAAAACAAGAGAAATATCACCTCTCCCTTTTACGTTATCTCCTTCAACAATCACATTAATTGTTTGTCCGTTTGAAAGTGGATTATCATTCTGATCTTTTATTTCATAGTTGAAGAATTCTGTTCCTTTGTTTGGAATATCAAACGTAGTGGGACTGCAGGTAATAATCGGATATCCTGAAAAAAGCACAGGAATTGTCCTCGTGACCAGCGTAAAATTTTCATCCGATGTTGTTGCCGTTACCATTGCAAAACCGGGACCTAAAATAGGATCGTTGGGTTCCGGAAGAGCAGTGATTAAATCCACTGTGGCTCGCCCATGATCATCCGTATTGTTTGAACCAACAATAATTCCACCCGTTGTGGTAAAGTACACCGGGGTAACCGGTCGAACGGGGTTTGCGTATTTATCGCCGGCGTACGCCGTAATTTTATCAATTACTCCAAGCACTACTAATCCCGGTACATTTACATACTGCGCACCTACGGAAAAATGTGTCTGATCCGGCAGACCGCCGTGTATTGCGTACGTTACCGGAATTGAAGTAACCTTTCTTGAGCCAACAATGATGTACGCATTTATTTGAACCGTTCCAGATTTAATTCCGCTATTTAAATAAACCGACGCCTGTCCGCTTGCATCGGTGTAAGCAGAGTCGGGACTTAAAAACTCGCCGCCGCCTGGTCCGAAACCAATAGAAAATTTCACCACAACCGAATTTGAAAAATCGATCGGATTACCGAGTGAATCTATTACTTGAAAAGTAACTTTGCCGGATTCAGGTCCGCCGCTTTCTTTTACACTAAGGCTTAAGGACGATTGCGAATATAAAAAGATGGCAACCGGCGGTCCGCTTTTTCCGGAAGAATTGGTTGTTGATCTTAGTTTTAATATCGGTGTAATTACATCACCCGGATTAAGAATAATCGAATATGATTTCAACGCGTATCCGAACTTGACAATCGTAATTGTAATGGTATCGGTAGCGGCTAATTTGAATGCCACCGAAAATTTTCCGTAGCTGTCGGTCGAAGTAACAATTTCGGTTCCGTAATTTACTCGGACAATAGCGCTATCAATTGCGAGCTGCGTAACAGAATCAACAACTGAACCGGTAATAGTAACGGTGTTATCTTGATTTTGGTTTCCTCCGCCGGATCCGTCAATAGTAGGATTATTGGGAGATTGACAACTGGCTATCAAAAGAGTGAGAAAAAACCCGATTCCTCCGAAAAAAAACGCTTTCTTCCGGAACGCTAATAAGATCAGATGCTTCATTTTATAAACCTTATTAAAACTATATCTGAAATGTAGGTGTCACGCTTTTGATAAGCAAGTGAAAGTAAAATGAAATCTCTTTCACCATCCTACATCTTCTTGCAAAAGCACAACTTTCTTCTTGCTTTTTTAAATGAATAAAATATCTTTGCACAAGAGTTTCTACAGCTTCCTTAACAAAGTAATTATTTACAAAAGAAGAGAAAAACAATGTTTCAAGGTATTGGGACTGCCCTGGCAACCCCCTTTAACGAAGACTTAAGTATAGATTTTGCATCTTACAAAAAATTAATTAAACGACAGATAACTTCGGGTATTGATTACATCGTTGTGCTCGGTACCACGGGTGAATCACCTGTTATTTCCGACGCAGAAAGAGAACAATTAATTTCCACTGCCTTTGAAGCTGCGGAAGGAAAAACGAAAATTGTTATCGGCACAGGCTCAAACGATACGGCAAAAGTTGTAAAGTTAAATGAACTTGCTGCAAAGTATAATCCCGACGCACTCCTCATTGTTAATCCTTACTATAATAAAGGAACACAGGCAAGTCTGGTTCAGCATTACAATTACATTGCAGAAAGAACGTCACTTCCGATTATGCTGTATAACGTTCCTTCAAGAACCGGAATGAATGTATTACCGGAGACTGCAATAAAAATCCACAAAGCCAATAAAAATGTTGTTGCTATTAAAGAAGCGTCGGGCAATATTTCTCAAATAGCTCAACTGCTTGCAACCGCTCCAAAAGAATTTGAAGTTGTTTCCGGAAACGATGATCAAACAATTCCTATTATGGCGCTCGGCGGTGTTGGCGTCATTTCGGTTTACTCTAACGCCTTTCCGAAAGAGTTAAAAGAAATAACTAATGCAATGCAGAAAAATGATCTTCACCTTGCACAGTCGCTCAATCAAAAATATTTGAAGATGATGAATCTGATATTTGAAGAAACAAGTCCTGCACCTTTAAAATTTATCTTGAGCAAACTAAACATCTGTAAAAATATTCTCCGCTTGCCGTTGGCTCCGGTTACGGAAAAAACCGAATCTCTTCTTCTGAAAGAGTTAGAGAATTATGAAACCTATTAAATACGGACTCTTCGGCTCTACAGGCAAGCTCGGGAAAGAAGTAATTAATGTTTTTGCGGAACAGCAGGGAGAGCTTGTTTACGAACTCGCGCTTGAAGGAGAAACTGCTACAGGCAATCCCGAGATTCTGATTGATTGCTCGCTTCCCGACAATTTCGAAAATGTTTTATCGCAGGCGAAAAAATTCAACGTGCCGCTGATAGTGGCAACAACCGGCTTGTCTAAACAACAGCTTCAAACGTTGAAAATACACGCTGAAACGCTTCCCGTAATTCAAAGTTACAACTACTCGCTCGGCATCCAAATACTTTTAAAACTTGTTAAAGAAGTGCAACTTTATGTTGACGATTGGGATATTGAAATAGCCGAAACACACCATCGCTTCAAAAAAGATAAACCATCCGGAACGGCAATCATGATCCGGAGTGCGGTTGAAAAAGAAGAAGTGAACATCTCATCGCTCCGGCTTGGAAATGTTTTTGGTGAACACACCATTAGTTTTGGCGGACTTGGGGAAGTCCTCTCGCTCTCTCATTCAGCCTCATCCCGCAGAACCTTCGCCGAAGGAATTTTCCGTTCAGCTCAATTTCTTCTCGGCAAAGAAAAGGGACTTTTCACTTTTACCGATGTCATTAACAGCGGCGCTAAAAAGTCCAAATAAATTTTCTTCACAGGAACAGACATTCATTGAAAAGGAACATCCATGGATTCATACGAAATAATTAAGTATATCGCTTCATCAAAGAAAAAAACTCCGGCAAAAATCTATCTTCAAGGCGATTTGAAAGAAATCGATTTTTCTGACCTCGAATTTTTCGGTTGTAAGAAATCGGGAGTGCTCTTCTGCGAGCTTGAGATGTTTTCAAAATTTTATGAAGAGAACAAAGCATCAATCGAGAAATATCACATCGAATTGGATAGGCGAAACTCGGCAATTCCCCTTGCCGATTTATCGAAATATAATGCAAGAATTGAACCGGGCGCAGTAATACGAGAGCACGTAGCGGTAGGCGATAACTGCGTAATTATGATGGGAGCCGTACTTAACATTGGCGCGGTTATCGGCGAAAAAACCATGATCGATATGAATGTTGTCGTCGGTGGACGAGCGCTGGTTGGAAAGAATTGCCACATTGGCGCGGGTGCCGTTTTAGCTGGAGTAATTGAACCGCCGAGCGCCGATCCGGTTATTGTTGAAGACGATGTATTGATTGGAGCAAATGCCGTTGTACTCGAAGGAGTTCGTATCGGAAAAGGTGCGGTTATTGCCGCCGGTTCGGTTGTGGTAAAGGATGTTGAACCTTACAGCGTTATGGCCGGTGTCCCCGCAAAACTTTTGAAAAAAGTGGACGAGAAGACTAAAGAAAAAACAAAATTAATTGACGAATTGCGCAACTTGTAACCATTTTGGTAGGAACTTTTGTACGGTTCCACTCTGTTTACTTAACAACACAAAGAAGAAAGATATATGAATATCATTGTTCAAAAATTCGGCGGCAGTTCTGTTGCCGATACTGATAAAATAAAACGAATAGCCGAAAAAATTAAAGCACGCGTTCAGCAGGGAAACAAGCTCGTGGTGGTTGTTTCTGCTATGGGAAAAACGACTGATAATTTAATTAAACTTGCAAAAGAAATTACCGCAAAACCGGAACCGAGAGAACTTGACATGCTCTTAACTACCGGTGAACAAATATCAATTTCGCTTCTCGCTATCGCTCTTAACGAAGCGAATATTAAAAGTAAATCGCTTAACGCCTTTCAAGCGGAAATTATGACCACGGGAGACTATAACGAAGCCCGCATCAAGAATATCAAGTCACAAAAAATATTTGATTTGCTGGAAAAGTTTGATGTTATTACCGTTGCCGGTTTCCAGGGTGTGAATGAAGAAGGTGATTTAACTACCCTAGGCAGAGGCGGTTCGGATACTTCTGCGGTCGCTCTTGCTGCGGCGCTTCAAGCACCGTGCGAGATTTACAGCGACGTTGACGGCATTTACACTTGCGATCCGAGACTTCATCCCAACGCAAAAAAATTAAAATACGTAACGTATGATGAGATGCTCGAAATGGCTTCGCTCGGGGCGAAAGTTCTCCACAGCCGTTCGGTAGAAATTGCAAAGAAGTTTAATATTACGCTTTATTGCGCAGCAACATTTTCAGAAGAAGAAGGAAGTTATATCGTGAAAGAAAATATAGAACAACCGGTTGTAACCGGCTTAAGTATCCTTGATAATCAAACCCAGGTGACAGTCTCTCGCCTGCCCAAAGACTATACGCTAATCCACACCATTTTTCATAATGTAGCTGAAGAAGGCTTAAACGTTGATATGATTTCGGTGATTGATGACGACGACAGTCTAACTGTTTCGTTTTCAATAATTGATGAAAGCAAAGAGGATGTGGAAAGCGCTATTCATCATTCGTTAAAAGATTTAAAAAAATGGCATATCACCTACCACCCGGGATATAGCAAGTTATCGATTGTTGGCGTCGGTATGCGTTCCAGCAGTGGTGTTGCTTCAACATTCTTCGCAGCGTTGAAAAATATTCCGATCAAATTGGTGACTACTTCCGAAATCAAAATTTCTTGTCTTGTTGAAACAACATTTAAACAACAAGCGGTCGCTTCATTAACTGAATCTTTCGGATTGTAAGAGGAATCTGTTTGCCGCTAAGTCCCGTTGAACTTCGCCATCAATTGCATTTGCAGCCGGAACTCGCATATGAAGAGTTTAAGACAACAAAACTGATTATTGATGCTGTTTCTGCGCTGCCCGAATTTGACGAACGCTTCACGTTTCATTCACCTATGCCGACCGGGGTACTTGTTGAATATAAAGTGAACGACGACGCTTACATACTGTTTCGTGCGGATATTGACGCGCTTCCTATTTTTGAAGAAACGCTTTTCCCCTTTAAATCTCAAAACAACTACATGCATGCGTGCGGACACGATGTGCACACTTCAATCCTTTATGGATTTCTTAGTTATGTTGCAAAGGAACATATAGAACAGAATATTCTGTTCCTTTTCCAGCCGGCTGAGGAAAGCGGAGGCGGCGCTATTAAATTTTTTGCATCGGGAGTATTTAAAAAGTTCAAGGTAAAAAATGCTTTCGCACTTCATGTTACCGATGAATTTCCGAAAGGAACCATTGCCGCTACAAGCGGAGTATTGTTCGCATCGGCTCTTGAAGTTGATGTCGATTTTCTTGGAAAAAGTTCGCATGTCGCGTTTCCACAACACGGAAGAAATGCCTTTGATGCCCTCCGCCAATTTCTTGACGCAGTGGATAAAATTCCTAAAGGATTAAACGACGCGACCATGATGGGATTCGGAAAAATTACTTCCGGCGCAGTTCGAAATATCGTTCCAGGTTCCGCCCGTATGGAAGGAACAATCCGCGCCCTCTCGATGAGTGGAACTGATGAGATTGCCGCAAAACTTGTTCATATCGCAAAAGGAATTGAAGCGATTACCGGGGTGACAATTTCGGTAGTCAAAGGGGCGCATTACCCGGAAGTCATAAATGACGAAACACTCTTCCAATCTCTCTCTCAAAAATTTCAACAGCTTCCCAATCCTTTTTCCTTTCTTGATTGCGGTTTTAAAATGACCGGAGAAGATTTTGGATATATTTCACAGCAGTATCCCTCTTTCATGTGTTGGCTCGGAACATCAACAGGAGAGCGATTTGGACTCCATAATCCCCAATTTCTCCCGGAAGACGATGTAATAGACCTTGGAATTCAAGTATTCAAAACCATCCTCAGAAATCACACCGGGTAAACATCTCTCAAAATAAAAGTTGACACTCTTTTCTTTTTTTTCTTATATTAAAGCAAGTAATCAAGATTACTCTCACCAATGAAAGAGGCAGCAGAATGAAAACCGTCCAACAGATTCTTGCGAAAAAAGGGGCTGGCATTTACACAATTTCTCCAAAAGCCACAATGTTTGAGGCATTAACACTTATGGCAGATGCCGACGTTGGCGCATTATTAGTGCTCAAAAACGACCGGGTAGCCGGAATCCTTTCCGAACGCGATTACGCGCGTAAAGTTATTTTAAAAGGAAAGGTAAGCCGGGAAACCCTGGTAAGCGAAGTAATGACAGAAGATGTGGTAAAGGTTTCTCCTTCTACTCTGGTAGATGAATGCATGGGAATTATGACCGCCAAACGGATTCGGCATTTACCTGTAGTTGAAGACGATAAGCTTGTCGGGTTAATTTCAATAGGTGATGTTGTTGGAGCGGTTATAGACGAGGAAGAATTTGTAATTGAGCAGCTTACGAGTTATATAAAAGGTTCGCGCTAAATTCCTGCAAGAAAAATTAATTCTTTACTTTGGTTTTCTGCAGCGCTTCAAAATATCGCTTGATGAGTTCTTCATAATCTTTTTTATATCCCTCACGGTAAAGATTATTTAACGCGTCCTTCAAGGCGTTCTCTTTTTGCCGGGTTAAAGTTAATTCTCCCGGTGACGTACGCTCTTGATTTATTCCGCTTTTCGATTCGCGCTCCTTCTCATAATCGCGGTCGTTTACAGAGCGTTGCGCATCGAGCAGCCGTGATAAAATTCTTTCCTGCTTTTGTATAATTTCATCAGAAAGCTTATCCGACTTCATATCGGTGATCACTTCCTGCATTTGTTTTAACGTCTCGTCAAGGTTCGTCGGAATTTTTTTCGACTGCCCGCTTTCTTTCGCTTCGCGGTTTAGTTCTTCCAACGATTTCTGTATCAATTGCTGCTGCTGAGCCAACCGCTGCAATTGCCCTTGCTGCTCGGGAGTTAACTGGCCGCTCATTCCCTGCTGCAACATTTGCGTCATATTATTCAAACTCATTTGCTGTCCGGACATTTGCTGGAGCTGCTGCATCAGCGACATCATTCCGCCGCCGCCTTGTCCCCCTTGCATCATTTGATCCATCATGTTTTTAATCATCAACGCGGCTTGATTAAGCGAGGTCATCGCTTCGGTTTGTGCCGCAGTGGTTTGCGTTTGATTTCTGTTTTGCAATCCTTCCATCGCGTTATTCATTTTATTTCTTGCGTTACCGAGCGCTTTTCCCATTTCTGGTGTTATGGCAAACGTCTTTTGCGCAAGCTGATTTATTTGACCAAGTACTTTCTCAAGATTGTTTTTAATTTCATCCTGATCCACGGCGCGTTTATTCATTTCCGAAGATTGAAAGTTCTGCTGATTCGCATTCTTCGCGTCTTCTTCATCCTGCGAAAGCGAAAGAATATTGTTCAGCGATTTCATTAATTGAGCAAATGTTTCCATTTGATTTTGCTGCTGCATCTGCTGTTGAAGCTGTTTCATTTTTTGTTTCATACGCTGCATGTTTTGAGAAAGCTTCATTTGCTTTTGCTTCGCGTTTTGTTTCTCCCCTTTTTGGATATCATCCGAAGCTTCATCCGA
>Ga0172369_10009636_pt1 | contig 10644 bp, 13 predicted proteins | sample LakKiv25m_FD_114539 | JGI IMG/M metagenome (GOLD analysis project Ga0172369, IMG submission 114539) | Freshwater microbial communities from Kabuno Bay, South-Kivu, Congo - kab_022012_11.25m | ecosystem: Environmental > Aquatic > Freshwater > Lake | place: Democratic Republic of the Congo...
AGCGCAATCTTTTGCAATATCAATGATCCCGGCAAGGCTGGATTCTTCAGAACCAGCGGATTCAACTTCGTTGGCAAGGATTATTTTAAGCTTCTTATGTTCCGGCATATCTACTTTTTCCAACGGCTTAAAGACGCCGTTTTCAAAAATGGCTGTTATCGTCTGCGGCATATATTTATCACCTCCTGCTTTATGATACCAAATCTGCTTGAAATTTAGCATACGCGAGGCTTTCTGTCAAACGTTTGTAACAGAGATAAAAAAATAGAATAAAGTCATGACAGCTTTCTAATATTATTCCTATAAGCCACTGTAGAACTGCCATATTATACCTCTTTGTGTTATCATCATTAGCTATGGAAGAACGCCTGCAAAAAATTCTTGCAAAGATGGGGATCGCATCGCGAAGGGGGGCTGAAGAGATAATCCTGGAAGGAAGGGTTACCGTAAACGGAAGGGTCGCTGAACTCGGAATGAAGGCGGACCCCGCAAAAGACCATATAAAACTTGACGGCAAACTCCTCACAAAACCCGAGCCAAAGGTTTATCTCATAATGAATAAACCCAAAAACGTCCTGACAACGCTCGCGGAAGAAGAGGAAAGGCCGACTATAAGAGAATACTTAAGAAACATCAAATACAGGGTGTTTCCTGTCGGAAGGCTTGATTTTGATTCCGAAGGGCTTCTTCTGCTTACAAACGATGGAGATTTCGCGCATTCAATTTTGCACCCTTCAAAGAAGATTCCAAAGACCTATCATGTTAAAATAAAGGGCCTTATTGAGGATGAAAAAATAGAAAAACTGAAAAAAGGCGTAAGGCTCAGAGACGGAATTACCTTGCCTGCAAGGGTCAAAAAGCTCAGAAAGGCGGAGGAAAACTGCTGGATTGAGATGACGATATATGAAGGGAAAAAACGACAGGTACGAAGGATGTGCGAGCAGGTGGGACATCCTGTGCTTAAACTTAAACGCGTAAGGATTAACGGCATAGAAATTGGAAATCTGGCTACGGGTGAGATAAGATATTTAACTCCGGACGAGGTTAAGAAGATAAAGAAAGAGGTAATGAATGATACGCGATAAAGGCTGCGGTGAACTCAGGGAATCTGACATAGGCTCAAGCCTGAGCCTTGCCGGATGGGTCTTCAGAAGAAGAGACCACGGCGGGCTTATATTCATTGATTTGAGGGACAGGAGCGGGCTCTGTCAGGTTGTCTTCAGTCCTGATGTTGTCAAGGATGCTCATGAGGCCGCGCACGATTTGCGGGCGGAATATGTAATCTCCGTTTCCGGTGAGATACGGAAAAGGCCTGAGGGCACTGAGAATGCGAACATCCCGACCGGCGCGGTAGAGATGTATGTCAATAAACTTGAAGTCCTTAATGAGGCGGCGCCGCTGCCGTATAACATGGAAGAGGCTGCTGAAGCGGGCGAGGCGCTGAGATTAAAGCACAGGTATCTTGATTTAAGAAGGCCTGAGATGCAGCAGAACCTCATCCTGCGCCACAAGGTTACAAAAGTAACAAGGGATTATCTTGATGAAAACGGTTTTCTTGAGATAGAAACTCCGATGCTCACAAAATCCACTCCCGAAGGCGCAAGGGATTATCTTGTTCCGAGCAGGCTGAATCCGGGGCATTTCTACGCGCTCCCGCAGTCTCCCCAGTTATTCAAACAGATACTTATGGTCTCGGGATTGGAGAAGTATTTTCAGATTGTTAAATGTTTCCGTGACGAAGACCTGAGGGCAGACCGCCAGCCCGAATTTACGCAGATTGACCTTGAAATGTCATTTGCGGACAGGGAAGAAATTATCTCTTTGATGGAAAATATAATGAAGAGGCTTTTCAAAGACGTGCTCTCTGTTGACATTGAAACGCCCTTTTTGAGATTAAGCTTTCATGAAGCAATGGAAAGGTTCGGAAACGACAAGCCTGATTTAAGGTTCGGACTGGAACTTAAGGACCTGGCAGACCTTGCGATGAAAGGCTCGTTTAAGGTGTTCCTTGACGCAATCAATGACAGGGGAATGGTAAAGGCGATTAACGGCAAAGGAATGGCAGGGCTTTCAAGGAAAGAGATAGATTTGCTAACGCAGGAAGCCCAATCGTTCGGCGCAAAAGGCCTTGCATGGATAAAGGTCAAATCCGCCTCAGGCGGAGGCTTTGAATCTCCGATCGCAAAGTTCTTCCCTGAAGATATCCTGAAAAAGATGGCTGAGAGGCTTGAGGCGGAAGAAGGCGATATGATGCTCTTCATCGCAGACAAGCCTAAGGTTACATACGACGTGCTCAGCAGGATGAGGCTTGAACTGGGGAAAAGGCTGAACTTAATTAGCCCGGGATATAAATTTGTTTGGATTACTGACTTCCCATTGCTTGAGTGGGATGAGGAAGAGGCAAGGTTTCAGGCCATGCACCACCCGTTTACATCTCCGATGGATGAGGATGTAGAAAAAATGCTTTTCGGAAACTTAAATGACAAAGAGATGCTTTCATCATTAAAAGCCAAGGCCTATGACATTGTCTTAAACGGCTATGAGATCGGCGGCGGCAGCATCCGTATTCACAGACAGGATGTTCAGAAAAAGATGTTTGAGATGCTGGATATCTCTGATGAAGACGCAAGGATGAAATTCGGGTTCCTTCTTGACGCGCTTCAGTATGGCGCGCCTCCGCACGGAGGAATCGCGCTCGGCCTTGACAGGCTTGTGATGATAATGGCCGGAGCAACATCCATAAGAGACGTTATCGCATTCCCGAAAACGCAGAAGGCCTTTTGCATGATGTCAGGCGCGCCTTCAATCGTTGAACAGAAACAACTCAGGGAGCTTCATATAAAAACAGACGTGCCTCTGGAGTAGCCCGAAATATGGCAGAGCCCATATCAAGAAATGCTTTTAAGAAAGCCTTAGTCATAATCATATGCATTGCCGCAGCGCTTATTGTTACAAAGCTTTACCTGAAAACAATCGGCATTATTATTCTTGCGGCGATTTTTGTTTATGCATTGTTGTCGCTTACGACGAAAAAAGGGGGAAACAACTCATCGAGAACAGCAGGAAAAAGCAATAAAATACCCCTCGGCAAATCCGTTCAGTTTCTGCAATACGTAATCTACGGCTTAATCGTTATTGCGATTGTCAAATGGCTCACGGGCCAATTGAAATAGAAGCTTGACATTGTAGCCATAATATTTTAAACTGTGTATACACATTGAACTGGAGGCATATATGCAGAGCGAGATAAAAAAGACAGCCAAACATTTCAGGTTAGATGAAACACTGATTAAAAACGCGCAGAAAATACTTGGCGCAAAGACTGAAACAGAAACAATAGAATCGGCCCTTTCTGACGTGATTTATCAAGAAAAGATGAGAAAGCTCATTGAACAGACAAAGGGGAAATTCAAATTTGAGGGTCTTAATTGAGGCAAGGGGCTGTCCTTGATACTTCTTTTCTCATAGAACATTTCAGAAAAGGCAGTGTTTATGATACGTTTATAAATCTGAATAGACTTTATCATATCTCATTCAGTTCTGTAGTTCTAATGGAACTTCTTTCAGGAGCTTACGATCCAAAAGAACAAAAACTAATAGAGCAGATAAAAAATAATTTCACGGTTATATCGGTAACTGAAAGACAATGGTATGCTGCAGGGAATATAATGCGAAGGTTGAGGCTTGATAAGAAAATAGACCCCCTGAGAATCAAAGGACTCCTTGCAGACATTTTAATAGCTGTATCAATTAGAGGCATGGGCGCTGTCTTAATTACAAAAAATGAGAAAGACTTCAAACTGATTAATGAAGTATTTGAGTTTAAGTATTTGGCTGTTTAGCTCGTGGCTTCATATAAAAACAGACGTGCCTCTGGAGTAGAGGTTACAACTTCTCATATGCCTTTTCTCTATTTTTCCTTCTTGCAAGCTCGCTGCTGTAGTGCATTCCTATAGTTGAGGCCTTTTCAACAAGCCAGTCTGTAAGCCTTGTAGTCCCGACAGGCTTTGAATTCGTATAAAGCAGACCTGCCATCAAACCCTCAATCTCGTCGCGCGTGATTGTGACATCTCCGAATATTTTCCCCACAATTGCGCCTATAAGAAAACCAAGCGGCGGCGGAATATGAAGGATTGGCTTCTTCATCTCCAGCGCATCGGCTATCTCTTCAACCAATTCACGATAAGTAAATGTCTCCGGCCCTACTGCATCAATAATTACATTTTCAGTTTTCTTCCCCTGTTTAACTGCAAGCTTTGCAAGGTCGTCTACATAAATCGGCTGGAGCGCCGCCCTTGTCATTCCTCTCTGCGCAAAGATATAATAAATACCTAAATCTTACGCAAAAAATGGAGAAAGTTTTGGAAGAACGTTACGACCCGCGAAAAGTTGAATTGAAATGGCAGGAAAACTGGACTGAAAGAAATATCTTTAAGACCGCGCCTGATACTTCTAAGAGGAAATTCTACTGCCTTGAGATGTTCCCTTATCCTTCAGGCAAAATTCACATGGGGCATGTGAGAAATTACGCAATCGGAGACGTCATAGCAAGATATAAGAGAATGCGCGGCTTTAACGTCATACATCCGATGGGGTGGGACGCTTTCGGAATGCCTGCCGAGAATGCCGCGATAAAAGAAGGCATACATCCGGCAAAGTGGACCTATGAAAATATTGCCTACATGAAAAATCAGCTCACTCAGTTAGGCCTGAGCTATGACTGGGATAGAGAAGTGACAACATGCAGCCCTGATTATTACAAATGGAATCAGTGGTTTTTCATTAGGATGTTTGAGAAGGGGCTTGCCTATAGAAAATCCTCGTTCGTAAACTGGTGCCCTTCATGCATGACAGTGCTTGCAAATGAGCAGGTTATTGACGGAGGGTGCTGGAGATGCGATACCGCAGTGGTCCAGAAAGAACTTGAGCAATGGTTCTTCCGTATCACCAATTACGCGGAGGCGCTCCTTGAGGCCTGCGATGATTTAAAAGGCTGGCCTGAAAAAGTAGTCGCAATGCAGAAAAACTGGATCGGCAAGAGCGAAGGGCTTGAGGCTGATTTCAAAATAGACGGGATGGATGAGAAGATAATAATATTTACGACAAGGGCGGACACTTTATTCGGAGCGACATTTGTATGCCTTGCGCCGACTCATCCGTTGGCTGAAAAACTTGTATCCGACAAAAATGCCCTTAAAGGCGTTAAGGAACATTACGGCAAAGAGGATGAAAAGATCGGGCTCTTTACGGGGCATTACGCGTTCAATCCTGCAAATGACGAAAAGATTCCAATATACATTGCAAACTTTGTCCTTATGGAATACGGCACCGGAGCGATAATGTCTGTCCCAGCCCACGACCAGAGGGATTTTGATTTCGCAATGAAATATAATCTTCCCGTACGGGTTGTCATTCACCCATTCACCGATTCACCTATTCACCAACTTGAGAATGCTTTTGAAGAAGACGGGGTTCTTGTTGACTCCGGTAAATTCACAGGGTTAAAAAGCCCCGAGGCAAGGGCTGAGATAGCGCAATTCATAGAGAAAAGGGGTTTGGGCAAAAGCGTAATAAATTATAAGCTGCGCGATTGGGGAATATCAAGGCAGAGATATTGGGGAACGCCGATTCCGATAATCTATTGCGAGAAATGCGGCGTAGTAGCTGTGCCTGAAAAAGACCTTCCGGTTATATTGCCTGAGGATGTTAAGTTCACGGGCGCCGGAGGCTCGCCATTAGCCGAGTCTGATAAATTTAAAAACACAAGCTGCCCCAAGTGCAAGGGTAAAGCCAGGCGCGAGACAGACACGATGGATACATTCGTTGACTCCTCCTGGTATTTCATAGGCTACTGCTTTGATAACGGACAGATTGACTTTAACTCAGAAATTACAGCACCCCCCCATAATCCCCCCCCTGCCAAGGGGGGGCAGCGGGGGGGTAATTCAGCTATCGGTTATTGGATGCCTGTTGACCAGTATATCGGCGGCGTTGAACATGCTGTGCTTCATCTTCTCTATTCAAGGTTCTTTACCCGTGTAATAAAAGACCTCGGGATAATTAAATCTCCTGAACCTTTCACAAACCTCCTCACTCAGGGGATGGTTTGCAAGGAAACATTGAAATGCCCGGAGCACGGATGGGTTCTGCCTGACGATGTGAAAGATGAAAAATGCGTGAAATGCGGGAAGGCCATAGAGCGCGGCAGGGTTGAGAAGATGTCAAAATCAAAAAAGAATGTCATTGACCCTGACCATCTTATAAGCAAATACGGCGCGGACACTTCAAGGCTTTTTTCTCTCTTCGCAGCGCCTCCTGAAAGAGACCTGGAATGGTCTGATCAGGGAGTTGACGGCGCGTACAGATTTTTGAACAGGATATGGAACATCATCTATAAAAACCGTGAAGCGTTAGCCGTAAAACGAGAGGGGGAAGAAAAACTTTCCGCCTCGCGCCTCACGCCTCACGCCTTACGCCTGTATCGCAAGAGCCATCAAACAATTAAGCGTGTTACGAATGACATAGAGCGCGAATACCATTTCAATACCGCAATCGCGGCTCTAATGGAACTTATGAATGAGATAAGCTCATTTGAACCCAAATCAGATGATGACCGGAAGATATTGAGATTCAGCATTGAAACTCTACTTATCCTCCTTTCCCCATTTTCGCCGCACATTGCTGAGGAACTGTGGGAGTCCATGGGCAATAAAAAAAGCCTGCTTGAACATGAATGGCCTGCCTGGGACGAAGATATCGCGAAAGAACAGGAGATAGAACTTGTCATTCAGGTTAACGGAAAGGTAAAGGCAAAGATTATGATGGCCGCCGGCCTGCCGGATGAGAAAATTAAAGAAAAGGCTCTTGCTGAACCCAAGATACAGGAAATCCTTAGCGCTAAACCGCCTAAAAAAGTCTTTATTGTTAAAGGCAAACTTGTTAACATAGTGATATGAAAAATAAAGTTAAGAGTTTTTTCAAAAAACTGTTCAGTGCTTTATTACTGTTCACTGTTTCGGGCTGCGGTTATACCTTGCAGGGAAGGGACACGCTTCCTTTTACCTCTGTCAAAATAGGAAAGATTGAAAACAAGACCTTTGAACCCAAATTAGAAGACAGATTTCAAAAAGCGCTCGCCGAGGAATTGATAAAAAACGGGATAATGCTCTCAAAAGCCGCAGGACATATAATTAACGGCACCATAGACGATTTACAGTTGAAACCTCTGGCCGAAAAACAAGGGGTAGCGGTTGAATATGAAGTAATCATAAAGGCAAATTTTTATTTAACCTTTCCTGACGGGAAAGTGACCGCGCTAAGGAATACGGGAGTTTTTATAGTATCGTTCTATGGCGACAGCAGCATAGAAAACCTCAGGGCGTCAAAAGAACAGGCGTTGGATACCGCAATGAGAAATCTGGCTTCTGAGATACGGGCCGGAATAGTCTACAGCCAATGAGCATTAAAAATTTCCTGCAGGAAATAGACCAGGGGCTTTCTTCGCCGGCTTACCTGCTTTACACCGGCAGCGAATACCTGATAGAAGAGGCGCTCTCTGCAATCAAAAAAATCATCCCTGAAACAGAGATTGAGTTCAATTTTAATGTATTTGATCTTGACTCTGCCGACAGCAGCCCGACTGCAGCAGAGATAATAAACACACTGAATACAATCTCTTTTTTCGGCAGCCGAAGATATGTGGTTGTCAGGAATCTTCAGAAAATTGCACCAAGGGAATTCAAAAAAATCCAGACATATGTATCTAACCCGTCTCCGAATTCGGTGCTTTTAATATCTTATGTTGGAACGCTTAAAAAAGAAATGAAAGAACCTACAGAGGGATTAAAGACTGTTTGTCTTGATATGCGAGGCCGCGACCTTCCGGCCTGGATAAGAGAAAAGATTAGGCAGAAGGGGATTAAAATCAAAGACGACGCCGTTGATTATTTCATCGGGATTGTCGGGGATGATATCGGGCTTTTGTCGTCAGAGGTTGAAAAACTTGCCTCATTCGGAAGCGGGACAATAACAACTGCCGACATAAAAGAGATTGTTGAAGGAAGCAGGGATTACAGCGTTTTTGACCTCACAACAGCCCTGAGAGAAAGGAATGCCGAAAAGGTTTTCAGAATATACAGAAAGCTTTCCGAGACTATAGAACCGTATAATCTCCTGGGAGCGATAAACTGGCACTACAGCAGGATGTCCATGCAGACAAACGACGCGCTTAGGCGCAAAGACTTTTCCAGGGCCTTTGAATTACTCAGCAATGCCGATATTCAGATAAAAACCTCAGGCAGCGCTTATCCGATGGAACACCTGCTTATCAGGCTGCTGCGTATTTAAGGACTGTATTAGCCAGTTTTGAGAGTCTTGATATTTTTCTGGAAGCTGTATTCTTGTGCAGCACACCTTTTGAGACAGCCGAATTTACGGCCTTTATCATCTCCCTCAAAAACTTTTTTACGTTTTCCTGATTCTTTTCAGTTACGGCTTCCTCTATCCTCTTGGAGATAGTCTTTATCTTTGAGCGGACCGAGGCATTACGCAGATTGCGTCTTTCTGCCTGCCTGGCCCTTTTGAGCGCTGAAAGATTTTTCTTTTTAGCTGCTTTTGCCGGCAATTTCTTCCTCCTTGTAGGTCTTAGACCCTGAAAATTTAGATATATTTTTTAACACAATTCCAGTCATAAAATCAATCCTTTTATGTTAAAATCTTACATTATGAAAAACTATAAACCTGTCTCGCTCAAGAATATTAAGACATACTCGCTTTCAAAAAGAAAAAGCAAGGTGGAAGCTGCGCTTGCCGCTATCCCTCATAAATCCGGTCAGTCCTTCAAAAGTTTTACTGACAACCTACCCGATATACTCGCAGCAAAAGATTTCAAGGCTGTTGTAAGCGCAATCGTAAAATCAAGAAAAAATAACAGGCCAGTCATACTCGGCATGGGCGCGCATCCGGTAAAGGTGGGGTTGTCTCCCATCATTATTGACCTTATGAACCGCGGGATTATAACAGCAGTTGCAACAAACGGAGCCTGCATCGTTCATGACTTTGAGCTTTCGTTCATGGGCAAGACGTCAGAAGATGTTGCCGAGGAATTGTGCAGGGGGACTTTCGGAATGGCAAAGGAAACAGGAGAGTTAATCAATAAAGCGATAAACCGCGGAGTAAAAAAGGGATACGGCATCGGGAAATCACTTGGAGAAATGATTCAAAATGCAAAATTCAGATACAAAGACATGAGCATATTCGGTACTGCATATAAACTTCATATGCCCGCAACCGTTCATGTTGCAATAGGCGCCGACATAATCCACATGCACCCCCAGGCAGACGGCGCATTAATCGGCCAGGGAAGTCTCAGCGATTTTAAACTTTTTACATCCGTAGTATCGGACCTTGAAGGCGGCGTTTATATAAATTTAGGTTCTGCAGTCATTATGCCCGAGGTATTTTTGAAAGCGCTTACCGTCGCAAGAAATTTGGGGAATAAAGTTGAAAACATAACCACAGTCAACATGGACTTCATACAGCACTACAGGCCGCGCCAGAACGTCCTTAAAAGGCCTACCATCAAGAATGGCTGCTCCCACGCTCTAACCGGGCATCATGAGATAATGTTCCCGCTCCTTGCCGCTGCGATTATAGAGGCTATTTAGGAGAAGCGTTTCCCCATTCTCTGTATTTTTTCAGATAATCATCGGCAACTTTTACAGGGTCCAAAGAGAGATACTTTGCATACTCCATAACATATCCCCTGAGGTAAACCTCAGATGGCAGGGAAGAAAATTTTTCTTTCTCAATATCTTCAAAATACTGCCTGCGGATCCTTGTGAAGGCCGCCATATCTTTAAGATTAACCCCGAGCTTTTCTCTTATCTCTTTCAATAAAACACCTGTAAATGATGTTATGCCGGATAAGTATTGTTTCAGGTCTTCGTCAACAATAAAAGAGGGTTTATCCTTGCTTGCGGTATCGCCTGCTTTATTTCCAAAGAAGTCGGTAAGTTTTGCATACGCCTCTTCTATCTGGTTCAGTATGTCCTGACGCTTTTCTTCGGACAATTCATACGCAATGGCAGAAGTTACGATAGAGTCATTTGCATACAATGACTTCAGGTGCAGATATGAATTTCTTACCTCTGACAGCGGAGCGTCAGGATTGAGTTCAAGCGCTTCAAAATATTCCCTATAATCTTCTATGGGCATATCTGTCGTTAATTACTGCCTGTCTGTCCTCACGGAGATTGTCGGTGAGTTTGCTTATTTCCTTTGCGACATGAGAAAACGGATGTGTGAGCATAAAGGGCCTTCTCTTGTTGATACACCTCAATACGCTCTCATCATATTCTATATGCCCGGCATACTGCGCATTAAAGCCGAGAAATTTCAGGCATACGCTTTTAACGGACGTCCCTATCATTATCTCCCTGCTGCTTCTTATCTGATTTAAAACTATATGTATTCCGAAGGATTCCAGCTCTTTTTCAAGAATATCCCTCACATGAGCCGAAACGCCGGTAGTGGGTCAGTTTGATTTTTAGACCTCTTGACTCTTAATGCTTGAGCGGTTATGCTATAGGCATGAAGGAGAAAAAGAAAAGACCAACCGATATAAACGCTCTTGCAACCTCAATA
>Ga0172369_10009650_pt1 | contig 10634 bp, 7 predicted proteins | sample LakKiv25m_FD_114539 | JGI IMG/M metagenome (GOLD analysis project Ga0172369, IMG submission 114539) | Freshwater microbial communities from Kabuno Bay, South-Kivu, Congo - kab_022012_11.25m | ecosystem: Environmental > Aquatic > Freshwater > Lake | place: Democratic Republic of the Congo...
AGCGTAAGCGTGTTTCGTCTTTTCTAAAATTTGAATCAACACTTTGAGCGACGTGGTTTTGCCCGTGCCGGGTCCGCCGGTGATGACCGAGACTTTGTTTTGCAAAGCGCGTTGGATGGCGGAATGTTGCTCGTCAGATAATTGGGCGTCTTGGTAGAGACGTTGCATTGCAACGTCTCTACGAAAATCAACATCGCGTAAATCTGCAAGATAAGATGATGGCGATTGCATTAACTGTGTGAGCCGATTGGTGACTCCGATCTCGCCGAAATAAAACGGCGCGAGATATACCGCCTCTTCCTCTTTTACTTTTGATTCGCCCCGAACATCGAACTGCGGAATCTGCAATGTCTCGCGTTTGATGCGTCCCTCGGTCAACAAGCGATCTACCGCGCCTGAAACCAGATCAGGATTCACTTCTAACATCTCGCTCGCCGTTGTCACCAGACTCTGCATCGGGCTGTAGACATGCCCTTCGTCAGAGAGTTCGCTCAGGGCGAAGGCGACCCCGGCTTCCAAGCGGGTGGGGGCGTCGGGCGGCAGACCCAGTTGCCGCGCGATCTTGTCGGCGGTCTTGAATCCGATCCCGTAAATGTCGCGCGCCAATCGGTACGGGTCTTTCTTGACGATCTGTTGCGAGTCGTCGCCGTATTGTTTGTAAATTTTTACGGCGAGTCCGGTGCTGATGCCGTGACCTTGCAAAAAGATCATCACGTTCTTGATCTCTTTTTGTTCTTGCCACGCTTTTTCGATCAGCGTTGCTTTTTTTGGTCCGATACCCAATACATCGCGCAGTTGTCTCGGCGACTCGTCAATCACTTTGAGAGTCTCCGCGCCAAATTTTTTCACGATGCGCGCCGACGTTTTGGGTCCGATGCCTTTGATCAACCCCGAACCCAGGTAACGCTTAATGCCCTCGACAGATGCGGGGAGAATCTGTTCGCACTTCTCGGCTTTAAATTGGCGACCGTATTGGGCGTGGGCGATCCAAACACCTTCGAGCCGCAAACTCTCTCCGGCGTTCACTTCCGGCAAGTTGCCGACGACGGTTAAGAGGTCGTCACCTGTGGCGGCGAAACCGCGTTGATTCGGTTTAAGGCGAAGGACGCTGTAGCCCGTCTCTTCGTTGTAGTAGGTGATGCGCTCGACGATACCTTCGAGAGAGTCCACAGTGAACGGTTGTCAGTGAACAGTCATCAGTGATCAGGGAGCACTGTTGACTGAGATGACTAAGGGGCGGAAGTGAGTGGCGGTGTAGGTGTTGCCGAAGGGGTAGGCGTGAGGGTGGGTGGTAAGGGCGTCCAGGTGAGCGTGGGCAATGGCGTGATCGGCGTAGGCGTGCTGCGTGAAGTTGTCGGCTCAACCGTTGGCGGTATAAACGTAATGGCAATGCTTTGCGTTGCGGTTGGGATCGGCGTTGGCGGCGTCACCGGAGTCACAAAGAAAAGGTAATAGGCGAGCGCCGCCGCGCTGGCTAAAGCGAGTATGCCGAATATTCCTAATCCCAATAAGGCAATTACGCGGCTGACCGTTCTATCGGATGGGGTGTTGGACTTGGCGTTGTAATCGGGGACTTGCAGCGCGATGATGGTGATGTTATCCGTGCCGCCATTTTTGCGCGCCATTAACGTGAGAGCATCTACCGTGTCTTGTATCTTCTGATTGTTTTGGAATGTGGCGAGGATGTCGGCGTCATCTACCAAGTCCGTCAGACCATCCGACGAGAGCAAGACGATGTCGCCAGGATTTAACGTCAGACCCTGATTGCGCTGCGACTCTTCCGATGTTTCTTTTTCGTCGAGCTGCAAACGATAATCGGGCGTCGCTTCTACTGTTGCGCCCAAATGCCGCCGCACGACGTGGCGGTTGGGATGCGTGCGCGCTTCGGCACGGGTGAGGATGCCATGCTCAATGGCTTCTTGCACCCAAGTGTGGTCAACGGTGATCTGTTTCATCTTGCCGTCGCGGATCAAATACATGCGGCTGTCGCCAATGTACGCCGTGTAGAGTCGGCGGTTGGCGATCACTGCGGCGACACACGTCGTGCCCATCTTCTCCGCATCCGCGTTGGTTTGAACATAGTGATTGATCGTTTGAACGGTTTTAGCGAAGGCGCGTGCAAAAAGGTCAAGATACGATTTCGACGTTGCCTGATCGAAGATCGTGGTGATCGAATCGATGGCGATCTCCGAGGCGACTTCACCGGCAAGGTTGCCGCCGATTCCATCGGCGATCACGGCTACGGTGATAGCGCCTTTATCGCCCGACATGCCTTTGTAAGCAAGGACGGTGAAGCGATCCTCATTATTCTTGCCAGTCTCACCGGCATGAGTTTGATAACCAATGATCAGATCAGAACGTTGAGTGCGATTCATTCTTTACTACTCCCCTTAACTTATCGGCGTCGGAGTCGCCGTCGGTGGCAGCGGCGTGGGGCTCGCCGGTAGAGTCGGCGTGGCTGTTCGTCTCTCCGGTGTCGGCGTATCAATGGCGAATTCGGTCGTGATCAGTGTTGGCGCCGGTCTTTGTATATTGGTGATCGAGTTGCTTACGTAGAGTCCGAGGGTGAACGACACGGCAAAACATAACACCAAAATGAGGCTGACGGCTACCGAGATGGATAAAAGGGTCGGCGTTGGGATCCGTTCTCGAACGCGAGCGCGGATACTCGGCGGCGCAGAAGGGTGTACCACCATCGCTTCATCGAGGCGGGTGACCATCTCTTCGATGCGTGGACGTTCATCGGCTTCTTTCTCTAACGCGCCGAGAATAATCTCGTCAACCTTCGCCGGTACGGCGGGGTTGATCTCACGCGGTGAGGGCGGGCGTTTTTTGAGGATCGCTTCGGCTAAGTCGTCGCGCGGCAAACCTTCAAACGGCAAGTGACCCGTCAACATGCGATACAGCAGCACACCTAACCCATACACGTCTGCTTTGGACTGATTGGTAAATTGTTCGGGCGGTATCTCGCCGCGCATAACGCGGATTCGCTCCGGCGGCATAAAGGCTAACGACCCGGCTTGTGGCGCGGTTTTGCTCATCTTTGCCGCGATGCCGAAATCAATCAGCACCGGTTGAAAAGGGCCGGCACGCCAATCGTCTCCCACAGGATAACGGAATAGAATGTTGTCGGGTTTGAGGTCGAGATGCGCCATGCCTTTGGCGTGAATGTGATCAAGGGTGAGCCCGATCTGATAGGCAGCCTCAAGGGCTTCATCTAACGAGAGCGCCCCGCGAGTTTTCAAACGATGATCGAGTGATCCACCCCCCAAGTATTCCATCGCGCAGATCCAAGGTCCCCCCTCCAATTCCGAAGCGCGCGTTGTGTAGGGGTTACGCGGCAGCCCGCGCGGGATGGGGAAGACCCGCGTAATGTTGGGGTGGCGCAGGCGTTTGAGCATCTCGACTTCGTTATTGAGTGCCTCAAAATAAAATGCTTGTTCTGGAGTGTCAATCCGATCGAGTGGAAGGACGCGAGCGATCTTCAGCGCCACTTTATCCGGCAGCGCGTCGCTGTTCGATGCCGCACTGTGGTTGACGCTGGCGACGAACACCAACGACATGCCGCCGCTTCCTGCTGGCAGCGCTTCGATGATCGTGAAGGGACCGATAACAGTTCCGAGCGTAGGTTCTGCCATAACAATTTATTTCTTGACGCCGGGGTCGGTTGGTTGCGAAGACTCGTTTTTAGGTTTTACGTTCATCATCGGTGGAGGGATGAACGCTTCAGTTTTGTGATCATCCTCGATAGGCGCCTTGGGAGTCAGATTGACTTTAGGCGCGGGCGTCTCCAGATTCGGCTTGGGCGGCTGAGGCGGCATCACCGATTTAGGATCGAAGGGTTCGGTGGAGTAGTTCACCTCAGGCGCAACGGGCGTCGCAACCGGCTTGGGTCGCGGATGTGGCGTGGGATGTGAAACCGATGTGCGGATGTTGAATCGTAATTGGATGCGCCCCAAATTAATCACGTCGCTATGAGATAAACGCTGCCCGGCGAGCGGCACTTGCGCGTAATTAACCCACGTCCCGGACGTGGAGCCTTCATCATGGATCATGAAAACGCCGTCGGATTCTTCGGTGATGCGGGCGTGCAAACGTGAAACGGATCGGTCATTCAACACGATCTGCACCAGTGTTTCATCGCGCCCCAGTTTTAAATTGTCGCCGACAAGTTCGATGGGCGGTTTGGGTTCGTCGAATCCCTCGACCACTTCAAGGTAGGCTTTGCCTGTTTTCGACAATGAACGACCTGGTGTGGGGATAAAAGGTTCGGTGATCTCCTTGACGCGCCGACCAGCGTCGCTGACCGCCTCGCTGACGACGTTAGTGATCGTGGTCGGGCGCCGCAGGTAAACGACCACTGTGGCGATCAACGCGACGAAAGTGAGACCGCCCAAGCCGATCAAAGCGATCAGCAATGCCCATGGCGCTGCGTTGCCCACAAAAGGCAAAGCGACGGTGATCAATATATTTTCCACGTCGCTCTTTGCCTCAAGCCCCAACTCATCAACCACGACGACTTGAACCGTGTGCGCGCTGGTTTGACCGTATTTGCTTATATTCCAACTGAATGTGTCAAAGGGTGGGCTGGTCTTTTCTTCGACGATAGTGCCATCAATCAACAAACGTACCTTGGACATGCTGCGCTTGGTGTTGTCGGGGAATTTGATCTGCACCAGCACTTTTTGCTCACGCGGTTCAAACGCGGCGGTGTCGGTTGAGAATGTGTTTGGGGCATTGCGGATGATCTCCGGTCTATCGGCGGGGACATCGGGCAGGGAGAAGGTTACGGTTGGCGGCAACACCGTAACTGAGAACGGGGTTGGCTCGGACTTAACCGTTCCATCAAAATTAAGAATGACTTGCAAACTCTGCTGTCCTGATTGAGTGACGCGCGAGCGATACGTAAAACGATATTGTGGGCGCTGTGAGGCAATCGTCTCCCACAAGCCTTGAGTGGCGGTGGCAAAGTTGGCGAAATAAAGTTGACGGAACAATCCGCCGGTGGCGTTGGAGAGTCCTCGTAAATTTTCAGCTTCGGGCGTGAGATTGCCGCCATTGCCATCGTAGCTGACCCACACGGTGTGAACGAGTAAACTTCCGCGCACGCCGGACTTGGTCAACGTGTCGGTGATGTCTTGGTAATTCGCCGCCGGCAGTCCATTCGAGATAAGCACAATATGTTTACGCGGCACGCGACCGGGCGGATCCACTTTGACGGCGTCAATCGCTTGGCGCATTAATGCCGACACTTGTGTTTGATCTTGAAACTTGCTTTGATAGGCGACCAAGGCATTGTTGATCTCGCCGCCGATGTTGGAGCTTTGAATGACCACGCCTTCGGTGGCAAATACGCTTAAAGTGTCCAAGCCATCTTTCATCAAAGGTCGAATGTTTTTTGCTTTATCGCCGATGGCGAAGTTGGTGACCGTATCTCGCACCAAATTGATGAGCTTATTCGCCGAAGCGTCTTGGCTGGAAAATATTTTCGTAGAGTCGATGACGACGGCGATCTGCAGCCCGATGTCTTCGGGAACAACTTCGGTGATCGGGACGACGTTGCCGTTCTCCAGCAATTGAAAATCGGTTTTGCTTAAATTCGGCACGCCCGTTTTGTCGGAGCGTTGAACGGCAACATAAGCCCGAATGTCGGGGAAGTTGCTGCTGTCAATAATAGAGATCGTCGCTGCCGCGCCGACCTGCGCCTGTGTGGGCGAGGGATGAATAAAAAGTGACATCCCCAATATAAAAGTTAAAATGATTCGAGAAAATGCCTGTTTCATTTCACTTCTACCTTCACGGATTGGTTGAATGTAAAGATAATTGCGCCCACGCCGAATCGATCATCGGGTTTAAGCGGTATGGCTTCTTTGCTTTCAAGTCGTTTGCCGTTGACCCACGTACCGTTGAAGCTGCCCATGTCCATGATCCAATAACCGCCGTCTTCGCCCACGAACAAACGGCAGTGAAAGCGAGAGACCGTCTTCGCCTTTTCCATTTTTCGCACGTCAATATCCGGCAGCCAGGTGTCGTCGGTTGGGGCAGAACGCCCGATGATGGTCTCTTTGCGCTTGAGAGGAAAGTTCTCACCCGCGTCCGTGACAAGGTAACACCCTTGCGGGAACGGAATGCCGGTCTCTTCGATAGTTGCCGTCGCCGTCGCCCGCACACCCAACGTATCCCAAGGCAAAGAGAGGGGTTGAGATATTCCGATCTGTTGCATTTCTGTGAGCAATTCCTCGGGTGAGGCGTACCGATCATTCGGATCGTGCGAGAGTAAACGCTGCACCACATCGCCGATGCTAAGGGCGGGTTCTTCGCGGCGTCGGCGCGAGGGAATGGTGGCGTCAGGGCGTTGGTTGACGAGATATAAATGTTGACCTTTACGGTTGCGCGGCGGCACCTTGCCGATGAGACATTCTGCCATGACAACGCCGAGCGAATACAAGTCGGATCGAATATCCACCGCGCGCGAGTCGACCAGCTGCTCGGGCGAGGCGTAGGACAGCGTACCGGCAAAGATGTCGGTCCCGGTGATCGTTTGCTCGGTAGTGTTTTTGGCTACGCCAAAGTCAATGATTTTGGCGACATTGTCGGCGGTGATCATGATGTTCTGTGATTTGAGATCGCGATGAACCACGCTGACTTTGTGCAGAACGCTTAGCGCCTCGGTCAGCTGCAATCCCAACGCCAGAGTGTTGTTCTCGGTCAGGGTGCCCAGTCGCTCAATGATAGAGGCGAGCGTGAGCCCCTCGACATACTCCATCGCGATGAAGCTGACCGTCATCGGCAGGTCATCTTGCGAATGGTTTAAGCCGTAATCGTATATTTCGACAATGTGTTTGCTGGAGGCTTGCTGCAGGACTTTGATCTCGCGCACGAAACGTGCCACGAAGCGATTCTCGATCAGGTGAGAGTGGATGATCTTGACAACGACAATGCGCCCGGTGCCGGTATCGCGGGCGAGAAAGACAGCCGCCGACCCGCCAACGCCAAGCTGATCGTAGATGCGGTAACGACCCTTAATCGTTTTGCCGATAAACATTGCCCAACATTCTAGCATAACCCCCCCGAAAATTTGAGTTAAGAAGGTGAACGCGTCGCGTGGCGGTCAATATATGCCGCGACTTCTTGGAGAGTCTTTAGGGTCTGCGCTTCGTCGGCAGCGAGGCTGACAGGCGGAAACGTTTCCTCGATCTCGATAATAATGGACATGAGATCAAACGAATCCAAGCCGATGTCTTCGACGAACGATTTATCGAGCGGCACCTGATCGGGTTTTACCTTGAGTTTGGCGGCGACGATCTCTTGGAGTTTTGATTCGGTGGCGGTCATAGAATAATTGGTAAATAGTAAGTTACCAATTGCTAATTACTCGCTCGATCATTGCATCCGTCATCAATGTGTCTTGCCGATACAACGGCGCGGGCTTGAACCCGTGCGAGTACGCCAGCGCCAGTATCTCTTCCATGCGTTCAATCGTGATGGGCAATTCGCCGTCCGAAAAATTTTCGAAGCGATGGGACAGAGCGAGGGTGATCGTTTCACTGAAGCACCCATAGATCAAACGGGGAGACGGCAGCCCCATAATGAGATGGAGATCGAAGGGGAGATCGGATTCGGCTAGTCCACCGCCGAAGATCAACACATCGGGGCGCGGGCTCGGACTCTCGACCAGCGTCTTGGGGTAACCGATGTCGCATACAATTGCCCCACGTTTAAGCCCAGACTCGCTAAGAAGAGGTTGCGCCGAACTGGTAGCGGCGATGATAATGTCAGCCTGATAGGCGTCGCGCGGATCGATGGAGGTGAAGACCGCGCGCCTGTCCCCAACCAACCCTTCGAGTTTATTTTTGTTGCGGGCAATGGCGATCACTTTTTTCGCGCGCGGCGCAAGGGCGCTCATGCAGGCTGTGCCAATCTCGCCACTCGCGCCCAAGATGGCAATCGTTTGATCTTTAATCTTTAATCTCAACTTCTCTAACAAAGAATCGATCTGCGCCAAGGCCAATGCCGAAGTGAGGCTGCCACCCGAAGTGATGGCGATGTCGAGTTCGGCGGAAAGTGCGTTGAGTTTGCCCGCCATCGTGATCGAAGTGAAACCGCCCAACCCTGCAACGCGCGCGCCGAGTTCCTTTGAAAGTTGGCAGGCGTCGCGCGTTTTGTGGTGCGCCGAAGTGAGTTGCTTGGCTGAGGTTAAACGATCCGGCAAAAATGTGCAGACGATCAACTTCCCATTCACGTTAGGGGCGATGCTCAGTGTAGATTTCTCGGCATACGACGGAACCAGTTCGAAGAGCTGCGCCACGCCTTCAGAGCTTGTGCCGGTATGCTCGGGCGCGAGGTCAGGGCGCAGTTGACGCAGAAGATGATCAAGATGATTGTAGTTGGCGGGATGACCGAGGAGAGCAAACGAGATCATAGAATGACAAATGACGAATGTCGAATGACAAATGAGGATTAGCGCATTTGTCATTTTTCATTACGAAAACTCTCCATTCATATATCGCTGTTGACATTCTAATCGTTGCGGCTTGCCGGTCAGCGTGGAGTGAATGGATTTCGGTTTGAGCAGGATGACATCCCCTACGGGATAACCGGCGTCAACGAGCGTTTGCCGAATCTTTAATCTCAAAGCATCGCGCGCCTCATTTTCGATTTTATCCGTCTCGGCTAACACGATTAATTTCTCGGTCGCGCTCTCTGCATCTTCAACGCCGATGGCGACGGCTCGCCCGGCGCGGACGCCGTCAACCGCATTCACCAGTTGCTCCACGTCATCCGGGTAATAGTTGCGCCCGCCGACGATGATCACTTCTTTGAGCCGACCCGTGAGGTGAAGATCGCCGTCGGCAAGGTAGCCGAGGTCGCCGGTGTAAAGCGAGTTGTCGCGTATTGCGTATTCCGTGTTGCGTGGATCGTTGAAGTAGCCGCGCATGAGGCAAGGCGATTGGATCACGACCTCGCCGATGCGCCGATCCGCGAGGCGGCGTCCGCCAGAGTCAACGATGGTGACTTCGGTGTTGGGTAGTGCGCGTCCCACGTTTGCGAAAAAGCGCGTCTCTCCTTCGCGTGAAGATTCGGCGATCCCATCTGCCATTTTCCCGAAATCAATTTGATCGAAACGTGGTTCGTGATCGAGCGGCGGCATGGTGACGGCGAGACAATTTTCGGCGAGACCGTAGGTGGGCATGAAGGCGCTGGCGCGGAATCCTGCGGTGGAAAATTTTTTGCCGAATTGATCCAGACTCTCGCGCGTGACCGCCTCTGCGCCGACGAGCGCGACGCGGATCGAAGAGAGATCGTATTGACTCACCTCGGACTCTTTGATGCGTTTGGCGCACAGCGCGTAAGCGGATGGCGGCGCACCCGTGATGGTCGCTTTGAATTCGCCGATGGCTTTGAGCCACGCGCCCGGACGGAAAATGAATTCTTCAGTGGGCAGCAGAGTCACACTGCCGCCGGTAACCATCGGCGTGAGCAGAAAACCGATGAGACCCATGTCGTGAAAAAGCGGAAGCCACGAGACTCCCCAATCTTTGAATCGATCATGGAGCGCGAGCGAGTGCTTGAGCATTTCGAGCTGGGCGATGAGCGCGCGTTGGCTAAGCATGACGGCTTTGGGTTTACCGGATGTCCCCGACGTAAATTGAATCAAGCCGAGATCATCAAGTGATGTGCGCGCAGCTCCGACTCTGGTTGAGGCTTCGGCGTTTTGTTCAGTGAGGACAACGATGTCTTTAAATTTATCCCATGTTGCGATCTCGGCATGTTCAGATGGGATGACGATGGCTTTGGCGTTGATGAATTTGATTCGCTCAAGGATCGTTTGAACGTAGAGATCGTCCGGTTCGAGTTTGCGAATGGGCGCGATGGGGGCAGGGACAGCGCCCACAATAAGTGCGCCGAAATACGCTCCGGCAAACGCATCGCAGTTAGGTAAGGCGATCAGGATCGTCCCACCGCGTTTAATTTTATTTTCTGCGAAAAGACCTCCCCACTTGGAAGCCCATAAGAACGATTCTTCAAACGTGCGCGTTTTTTCGACGACGCCTTTTTTGACGATGCGGGTGAAGAGTTGATCGGGAATGGTTTCGGCGTGGCGAGCGAGGGTGGAGATGAGGGTCATGCGTAGTGGAGATTCGTGTTGCCTATTCTGTATTGCGTATTAAGGCTTACGCGATTGCGCTTGGGTGAGGAGGCGGTGATATTCGGTGAGAATACTGGGGTTATCAAAAGCATCGGCGAACTGAGTGAGCCAAGTTTCGACGTAACGTGTGTCGAGTTGTTCGTGATGTGCGATCAATAATTCTTCAACATCGTAAATATCTCTTCCCCGACTAACATACATCTTTTGAATGATTAGATCCTCAAGCGAACAAACCCAAATCTCCCAGCCGCCTAGATCATGCTTGCTTGCGTGTTCAATGACTAATTCATCGTAGCCGGGGATCGTGAACAGGAAATCAACGGTGATGCCGTCAATGACCACGTCCACAATGGCTGGATTTTCAGGAATGTGAGATCGGGAGCGTTGAGGAAAATCAGTACGAAGTGATTCTCGAAGAGCAGGGTAGTCAGCCATTGACACCAATACTTTGAGGTCAACATCTTTGGTGTAGCGAAGGAAGCCC
>Ga0172369_10009655_pt1 | contig 10630 bp, 10 predicted proteins | sample LakKiv25m_FD_114539 | JGI IMG/M metagenome (GOLD analysis project Ga0172369, IMG submission 114539) | Freshwater microbial communities from Kabuno Bay, South-Kivu, Congo - kab_022012_11.25m | ecosystem: Environmental > Aquatic > Freshwater > Lake | place: Democratic Republic of the Congo...
ATATATGGAAGATGTACAAAAAAGAAGTGGTGTATATTCATTTAAAGTTGTAATGGATGAAAGTAATAATGATGCTGATGCCATTGATAGAAATATATTACGTGGTGCCATTTATGTAAAACCTACAAAAACATCAGAATTAATTGAATTAACATATAATATTACTCCTACTGCATCGTCATTCGATACTGTAGTTTAATAATATATTGAGAAATTCTAAAGGTCTATAGATATCTATAGACCTTTTTATTTTTAAATCATATTAAAATTTGTATTCAGTATATTTATATAAAACAAGGAAGATATGAAATTATTAAAATTAAAAGAATTTTATTTTGGTAAATTAGATTTTAACCCGGAACTTAGAGTAAGAGTATTAACAACTGATATAGTAAGACAAATCGGTAAATATTTAAATATTGATTTTAATGAAATACCTGTTGATCAATTATTCTATGGAATTAAGATTGAACAAAAAAACCATTTTAAAGATATTAAAACCGGTACTCCCAATCAAATGAAAAATTTAATATTATTTGCTAAGATTGCAATAAATAATATACGTAAAGACGATGAATATTATGATAAATTGATGGGAACAAACGGTATAACAAATATAGAAGAATATATTTTACATAGAATTAACGAAATAAAACATAATAGAAAATTGAAAAAAAATAAATAATCTTATATTTATAAATATAATTTTAGGAGAAATTACAAATGGCTACATTATTAGAAAATTCAGAAATGCTTTTTCAAAATTATGAACCAAAGACACAGTTTAGATATAAATTTAGTTTTGGTGGTTCAGGCACTTCTACTATTCCATCTTGGATAGTTAAAAGTGCTAAAAGACCTTCGATTGCATTTAATCCAATGGTAATTGATCACATTAACAGCAAACGTAAACTTTTAGGAAAAGGTGAATGGGAAGATATAGATATCACCTTTTACGACCCTATTACTCCAAGTGGAGCCCAATCAGTTATAACATGGATTCGTCAAGGTTATGAATCATATACCGGACGAGCAGGATATGCATCTTTTTATAAAAGAGATATTACTTTACAGATGTTAGGACCAGTGGGTGATGTAGTTGAAGAATGGACATTAAAAGGTGCATTTATAAGTAAATGTGATTGGGGAGCATTAGATTATACATCAATGGATGCTATAGCCGAAATATCAACTACTGTTACGTATGATTTTGCAGTACTTAACTATTAATTATAACTTTTTTAAAAAACTCTATATTTATTAATATAGAGTTTTTATATTTAAAGAGGTTTTATTGACTCGGTCATTATTAAAGAGGTTTTATTTAATATCTACAACGAAAGGTTAACATGTCAAATAATAATTTAGAAACATATCCATCAGAAATGGTAGATTTACCAAGTAAAGGATTTTTTTACCCAAAAGATAATCCTCTTTCTAAAGGTACATTACGTCTGAGATTACCTACTGCTAAACACGAAGATATATTGACATCCAAAAATTTAATTACTAGAGGAATCGTAATTGACGAATTTTTAAAATCACTTATAATTGATGATATCAACTATGATGATTTATTATTAGGTGATAAGAGTGGTTTAATCATTGCATCTAGAATATTACTATATGGGTCAGAGTATGAAACTAATACTAAATGTCCATCGTGCAACAGTACTAATGATGTTACTATTAATTTATCTGATTTAAAAGTTAAAGATATAAACATCGATAATAAGATTCAGGGTATAAATGAACATGATTTTATTTTACCTTATAGCAAAATATCTATAAAATATAAATACTTAACTGTAAGAGATGAAAAGGGCATTACATCATACATAAAGAAAATGAAAAAACACATCGGTGGTGTAGAACCTGAGACTACAACAACTTTAGGTTTTGTTATAACTGAAGTTAATGGAGAAACTGATAAATCTAAAATTCAAAGATTTATATCTGAATCTATGTCAACTAAGGATATACGTGAATTTAAAAACCATTTAAACGAAACTATACCGGGTGTCGACACGGATGTTTTCTTTGAATGTTCTTCGTGTGGATATGAAACTACATTACTAATGCCAATGAACGTTGACTTTTTTTGGCCTTCCGGAAAACTACAGAAGTAGTGTATTAAGTGAAATTTATTTGTTGGCTACTAAAACTCATGGTGGATTTACACATGATGAAATTTATAATATGCCGGTTTTACGTAGAAAAAATTACATATATTTATTAGTTAAATCTATGGAAAAACCAAATAATTCGAATAAAATTACTAAATCTTAATATACGTAGTATCCATTCTCCTAAATATAAGCTATATGATTAATCAATTATATAGCTTTTTTATTTTCTACATATTTATTAATAATCATTCTTATTAGGAAATACAATGATTTTATTAAAAAATATAATAAATGAAGGTTTCATAGATAATATATTATCTAAATTATTATCAATATTATTTAATACTAGAGTTAAAGCTATACGTGCTAAAGTAGATAATTTGAATAAAAAACTAGAAAAAAATAAATTCGAAAAATCTGATTATACTAAACTTAAAAATATTATTAATAATAAAGAAGTAATGGATTCATTATCCAAAAATGGAATGGACAAGGCTGTCAATGATTTATATAATACATTAACCTCATAATGGAAAAACAAACAAATATACCAGATTCTGAATCTAGTGATTTCGGAAAAACTAGACGTAATATTCAGGGATTGTCATCTGATATATCGTCATTAGTAGACACAATAACCGGCAAAGTGGATGATTTAAATAAATTCGCAGGTACACGTATGTTCGATCCTAAAATCGTTCAAGAAGATATTGACATGATGAAATTAAGAACAGGAGAACTTACAAATTTTTTGAAGGTTAGTAAATCTAGTTATGATAAGATAGAAAAAGCCCAACATTTGTTGATGAGTAGCAGTAAAATTTTAACTGAGCAGGTTAAAAAATTTAATACTGTAGTACTAAAAGATACAGGAGTAAAATATACAACATTAATATCAAATATAAATAAAGAAATTATAAAATTGAATGATACAGTTGGAACATCTTTATTTAATACTAATACAATATCCGGTTTTGCAAATGAAGTGGATGATTTAAAAAATACACTTGGAGATTTATCTAAGTCTAATGAATTAACAGATGATCAAATTACATCAATTAATACTATATTAAATGTATTAGATACAACATTAGAAACTGTGAACATTAAAGTTGAAGAATTAACAAATAAGAATACAGATTTATCTGAATCCGTCCGTGATTTGGAAGGCAATATAACAGATATGTTTGATGCTACGACTGATCTAATAGGTAAAATTCCGTTACTAGGAAAATTACTACACTCATCTATTGGGTTTGATAAAATTAGATCTGAATTAAAAACCAAAGTTGGTGATATTTTGGGGTCATCTTTAAATACATCAAAACATAAAATATCTACTGAGGCTCTCACTAAGTCATTTGCTCAAACTGCAAAATCAATATTTAGCGTAATAGGTGTTATTGCTAAAACTTTATTTCTTAATCCAATGATTTTAGGAATTACTGTTTCTATAGGTTTATTATATGGTATGTGGAAAACATTAACATCGATAATGAATACATCATCAGATGTCGCAAAATCCATGGGTACTAGTAATGAAAATTCTAGAGAATTGGGTATTCAATTACAGGCCAGTGAATCAAATTTAATTAAGATGAATTCATCATTAGAAAGTGCAGTTGAATCTGCGGGAGCATTGTCCGAAGCTTTAAAAAATTCAAAATTTATAACTGCGAATATGGCAACATCAATGGCAAAAATGTCAGATTGGACAGGCATATCTAAGAGTACATTGGCAAGTGTATATTCTCAGTTTAATAGTATAAGTAATGCAACTGAACAATCTGCAATAGCATCTTCACGCCAGTTGGCAGCAGTGGCTAGTTTAGAAGGATTAAATGCAGATGAATTATTTAAAGATATTGAATCTAATTCTGAATTAATAGCTACGCATCTATCTAGTATGCCTAATAAAATAAACAAAACGATAGTATTAACACGTAGATTAGGTTTAAGTTTAAGTCAAGTAGGTAATATTGCAGAATCAGTAATGGACTTTGAAAATTCAATAGAAAAAGAATTTAAAGCATCTGTATTATTGGGTAGACAACTGAATTTCAACAATGCTAGACAAAAAATATTTAATAATGATATTGCAGGTGGTATACAAGACATAATGAGACAAGTAGGTACATTAGAAAAATTTAATAATTTGAACATGTTCCAAAAGAAAGCCCTTGCAGAATCAATTGGTCTGTCAACAAGTGAACTTCAGAAATCTCTTAATTATCAAAAGTTATTATCTAAATTGTATGGTGGTGATATTGCTAAACAACAAAAAGCAATGGACATTTTAGAAGGTAGAACATCTCTTGATGAAAAAAGTGTAAAGCAGATGGTAGATTATCATAATGCATTAGATGAAATAAAGAGTATGTTTACATCAATATATTATGCATTTAAAGATGCACTATTACCTGCAGGTCAAGAATTTTCTAGTTGGTTAAATAGTCCTGAAACAAAACAGAGTATTAATTCAATAGTAAGTGGATTTATATCAATTGCAAAATTGATCGGAGTAATAGTTGGTGGATTTTCAAAGCTAGGTACATTCGGAGGAATATTATTAGCAGCAGTAACTGCAGTGTTACCTAAATTAATTGCAATTGCGACAGTAAAAATGGTATCTAATTCACCATTGGGGGCAATGGGTACAATGGGTACAATGGGAAAAGCTGGTGTAGCGGGAACAGCTGCTATCTCGGCAGGGGTAGGTAGTGCTATTGGTGGAGGTGGTCTCAGTGCAAGTTTAGGAGGAACACTTGGTTCTATTGCTGGAGGTATTATTGGTTCTTTTTTTGGTCCAGGAATAGGAACAATGGTAGGCTCTGGAATCGGTGGTGTTGCAGGAGGATGGCTAGGCGGTTTATTTGATAAAAAAGATGCAGTTGAAGATGGTATTCTTAGAGGAAATGTTATGTATCCAATATCATCTTCAGACGACGTTATGGCTGCTAAACCCGGTGGTCCTATAGAAAAAGCAACAACTAATTCTAAATCTAATGGTGTTTTAGAATCTAAATTAGATGAATTAATTTATTTAATGAAAACAATTAAGTTTGAAGTAAAATTAGATGGTAAAAAAGTGGGTTATGGTATAGCAAGTTCACAAACTATGCCTCAAGGAGGAATATAATGCAAGATATATTATCCGTATATAATAATACTATTTCTAATAGTAATAAACAACCTACTATAAAATCAAATATTCTTAGTAATTATCATTCTACCGTGAATTCATTTTCTACTAAAAATATTTATGATACATATACATCTGGTGATCAGTATATTATTAATGAAAAATTTAATCTGTCAGTTCAAACATTATTAAAATTAAATTCTAATAATAATAAGACACTATCAACATTTATTACACCATCATTATATCAAATAAGAAAAGATTCCGGTTCCACATATAGTGGATGGTCAGCTCATTATTTAAATTCAAATTTTAATACAGATATATTGATAGGATTTGATAATAAAAATACTTATAGGTTTATATCGTCTGATATTTCTTTACAGTCAAAAGATGTATTAATATCAAATAATACATTAATTTCAAATCATTCTATACTGTACAATTTTGATAATGATACTTCTTTAAAAATAATTTCAACATATAGAAAATTAATACAAGTTGGAATATCTATAGATAAATATGGTTCTATATTATCAAGCGACGTTTCAAGTTATAATTTATCTAAGTGGTGGTTACAACAACGTAATGAATTTAATTTAATTCCAGCAGGTTTGAGTAATATATTATTTGATATGATTCCTATTAATTATGCTAAGAATAGAGATTCTCTATCGTATTTTAATGCATTCAACCCTTTAGGTTTAACTAACGTGTTTAATACTACACTTAATGTCGTGTCAATGCCATCGACTTCATATGAACGTAATTTTGGACTATTAGAAAGAATTATTAATTATTATTATAATGTAAAACTTGCGATTGACCACAAAAAATTTACTGAAGATAAATTTCACTATGATCCTATTTTAGATAAGGATATGACAAATACAAATAATTTGACGACCAAGTATCCTAACAAAGATACAACCAGTTTTTACTCTAGACTTGGATTTCCAGACTATATTTCAACTGGGTCAGTTGATCGAATTAATGTATTAGATGCATATGCCTCATTAGATAATATTGACAATAATATTAAATTTGTATTTGAGACATCAGTAATTAAAAATAACACAGATGTTAGACCAATAATTTTTAGAAGTACGCTTACTGGAATAAAGGATTCTATTTCTCCGGAATGGAATTCTATAGATTATATGGGAAGACCCGATACATTTTATCAATATAAAGGTTTTACCAGAGAAATAAGTTTTAGTTTCACGGTATATATTAATGATGAATCCGAAGTAGGTCCACAGTGGTCAAAATTGAATGCATTAGCCGGACTATGTTATCCGGTAGAATACTATAATAATAGAACAATGAAACCACCAATTATTAGATTAACAATCGGTGATATGTTTAATAGAGTATATGGATTTATAAGTTCATACTCTATGGGACCACATGATGATTCAATGTGGTTAACAACACGCATAAATAATAAAAACATAGAATTACCTCATGTAGTAATAGTAGATATATCATTTACGGTAATTTCAGACAATACCGACAGTGAAACAACATTTTCTCCACAACAGAGTCATAAAAGATATTTAGTAACTTAATCCACTGAATGATGATGCAAAGATATAAAAATATTCAAACTAACAATTTAATATATAAAAGTGTAAGTTATCCAAATATAGATAAATTGAATTCAGATACATATATTATTAGCAATAATGAAACAAGATTAGATTTATTGGCATATCATTATTATAATGATTCTACATTATATTGGATTATTGCAATATGTAATAATATCAAAGGAACAATATTTGTTACACCTGGCACACAATTATGTATTCCGAATAAAAATAGAATCAATATAATAATTTCAAGATTTAATGAGTTGAATAATGGCTAATATAATATATAACGGATTTCCATATATATCTAATATTGATGCTAGAATACAAAATGAATTAAATAGCAGAATGTCTGGAGTTAATAACAATTCTAGTTCAATCAATAATAGATTACTTCACAAGAGTGCATGGTGTAAAATTACAAGCGGAGTTTATGCGTCCGGAGCAGGTGCGGATTATACTGGATTAATGACATTGTCTACATTTAGTATTCCACAGGAAGTAAATCAGAAAAATAATAACCCAACTAACTATGGTGTAAATAATATATATAGATTGAATAATAATGACAAAATAGGAATTTTATTACCTGGTATAGAAGAGGTTTCAATCGAACATATGGGTAACGATGGTGGTGGAATAAGAAAAGCAAAAATTAATTGGAAAACCTATTCTATACAAGATTTTGAATTATTATCTAATTATTTTTTATCTGTAGGTCATACATGTATAGTTGAGTGGGGAGTAGTTAATGATGACGAACATGATAAAGAGTCAATGCCACTATCATTAACTGATTCTGACATAAAATCTTTATCATATGATAATTTTAATAATGCATATACTATGTTTCAAAAAAGATCTTTTAAGAGTAATGGAAAATATGATGGTCTCGCAGGTATAATAACCAACTATGAATTTAGATTGAATGATGTAGGTGGATTCGACTGTGTAACCGAAGTAACTAGTATAGGTTCATTAATGTACGGAATAAGTTTATCTCATCAATATAATTCAAATGAACCTGATTCTAAAATATTAGCAGAATTAAAATCTTATATTGTAGATAATTTAGAAATAGATTTAAAAACTAGTTTCGCAAACAATACAATTATTAAATTTGATGATATAGGATATCATGCAATTATAGATACAAACGCAAATACGACAGATACTGTAACAACTAAATCAGATAGTGCCGTCGAAGGGGGTGAAACATGGTGAGGGTATCATATGAATAAAGATAATATAGCGTGGAAGTCATTTATAACATTTGGATATTTAGAAACAATCATAAATAAATATTCTGGTGCTAAATTTAGTAATGGAAAAAATATATTTTATTTCAAAAATATATTACCAGATGGAACTCCAGTAAAAATTTTAAATCATATTGGATTAAGAACAACAAATTTATCTGTCGCGTTTATAAATAATACTGCCGACACAAATACAATACAATTCAATACAGATGATAAATTTACATCTGGATATTTACGCAACATTTACATAAATGTAGATGTTGTTAAGAGTTCATTCGAAAATGCAGATACACTCAGAAGTGCAATTATAACTATATTAGATAGAATTAACAGTGTATTTTTAGGATATTGGGATTTTCATTTATCATTAAATGAATCGGGTCAATACTTATATATTATAGATAAAAATTATGTAGATAAGAATATCTATAATATACTTAAAAACACTGATAGTGAAAAAATATATACTTTTCCTATATATGGAGGAAATTCTGTTATTACTTCACTTAATATGACATCTAAATTGTCAACCGAAATTGGTTTGACTTCATTATATTCAGTTAATTCAGGTGAAAATAACAAATATATACTAAATAGTGATTCGGATGCATACACGTCAATATGGAAAAATAAATCAAATAATATTATTTATAAAGATAAGTTTTTAGGTAATTTATCTATTAATAAAGAAGTTACAGGTGCAAACAAAACACACACCAAATTAGAATCTACACGGATACGCGATGAAATAAAACAAATCACCAAAGAAATAAATTCTATAGATACAAAAAATATATCTTATACAAACTACGTCACTGACCCGAATTATACAGACGAAGTAAATGCAAAAACCGATCATAAAATCGATTTAATAAAAAAGAAAAAAGAATTAAGTGAATCTTTAGATGCTATTTTAGAGTCAGAATATACAGAATACTCAAATTCAAGAATATTCAATTCAGCTGACAATATAAGATTTAGTAATGGTTTCGTTAAATCATTTTTGCCTTTAAAAAATGTAGGTATTTTTTTTAATGAGATAAGTCATGACATACGATTAAAACATAATGACGTAGATGTTATGAGAATGTTGATATATAGAAAGAGTGATCCTAAAGAACAAACCGGTAAATCTATTGCAATTATTCCTATAGATTTTGAATTAACGATGGATGGTATTTCTGGACTTAGGTTGGGAGACATATTTAGTGTAGATGTATTACCATCTGCTTACAAAAATAATTCTGTATTACAAATAATGGGTTTAACCCACACTATATCTAAAAATTATTGGTCAGTTACATTGAATGCTAAACTTAGAATTGCATCCTTTAGTGATAAACCAAATAATCCAAGTGAAAAGAATACTATTTCTAACTCATTTTCGCCGCAAGAAAATACTAAATACGCTTCTGAATCAGACAATACTGATAGTAATGATATATTAGGAAAGTTTGAAGGGACAAGAAATTTACAGGGTTTAACTGAAACATATTCTGTTGCAACACTTAGTTTTAATACGAAGGATTCGAATCCTACAAATAAATTACCGGCGAAAAATGTTGATGTTAAATTAAAAAGAGGAGTTATTACTCGTCAACAGATAAAACAAAATCTCACCGGTGTTGTGAACAATGTCATAATACCTATCAATAAGTACTTTGATACGATGCTGTCGGGTATTGGCGGAAAATACTATTTTGCTAAAGTTAATCAAGCATTTAGAGCTCCATATAATTCAGCAACAAACAGTTCTCATCAATATGGTTTAGCTGTAGATTTGTCATTCTGGGAATGGGACAAATACAATAAAAAACCTAAGAAAAAAAATTCTAATAAAGATACTCATGTTAAAATAGTAAATATATTAGTTAATAACGTATTAAACAAAATACATACTAATCAAATATTATGTGAATTTAATCGTGAATCATTATGGTTACACGTGGATATATCATCAAATGAGCCGTCTAATAACTTTAATGTAATGCCAAAAAGTAAAAGTGGAACGATGAATGCAGCTACAGGTAAATTTTTTAACAATGATAAAGAAAATATATATTATAATCCCTATACCCCATGATAAAAATAAACGATAAATATAAATATGACGCGTATGATATATTACCGTCAGTCAGTATATATAATTTAATTCATTCTACTTCATTTACTAATATAATTAGTATATCGGATATTGTTATATCTGATGATGATTATAGATTAGGAACTATAGTTAGATATTTTTTTAAACAAAAAAATATATCATTACCTATTATTGAAACAGATAAAAAGTGTTGGGAAATTTCTAAATCTAATCCACTATATTTAAATATTAAAATCGACTGGAGAATATCCGGAAAAATTGAAATGATAGAACAAGAAAATTTTATTACATTAGTAAATGCAGATAAAATACTTCCGGGAATATTAAAACATTTAGAAAAAAAATTATCTCAATACTCTAAATTATAAGAATTATCTTTTATATTTATAATAAATTAA
>Ga0172369_10009660_pt1 | contig 10623 bp, 12 predicted proteins | sample LakKiv25m_FD_114539 | JGI IMG/M metagenome (GOLD analysis project Ga0172369, IMG submission 114539) | Freshwater microbial communities from Kabuno Bay, South-Kivu, Congo - kab_022012_11.25m | ecosystem: Environmental > Aquatic > Freshwater > Lake | place: Democratic Republic of the Congo...
AGATTAATCTTAAATACTATATGGGGCTCGGGTTCTTTTCTTTTTATTACTATAATTTCTTTTTTTATTCTTCCCTTTATTGTTCAGAAATTATCCGTAAGTGGTTATGGCATTTATATTCTTATTACTAGTATAGTTGGTTATTATGGCATACTTGATCTTGGACTTGGAAATGCACTTATAAAGTATGTATCTGAATTTTATGAAAAAGAAGATTTTTGGAATCTTAATCTATATATTAATTCTACAATCATTTTCCTGGCAATTATAGGAATATTAACATCAAGCCTTATTGTTTATTATTCAAATGGGATTTTGCAATTATTAAATATTAAATCGGATCAATCAGATATTTCAAAATCAGCAATTCAAATTGCATCTTTAGGTTTTTTCTTTACATTTTTAAGTAGCGGTTATAAATCTGCCCTTCAAGGATTACAACTTTTTAAGATTACTTCTTTAGTTGATAGTTTTAGTATACTTATTCTCAATATTTTGTTGCTAGTTACTTTATCTCTTGGTTATGGGTTGTTGGGTGCAATTATAGTTAATGTATTTATAGCAATTTTTACTTTTTTTATCTTTTTTATTTATCTTAACAAAAAATTATTATTGTATAAATTCTCTTTTTTTATAGATTTAAATATTATAAAAAAAATATTTGACTTTAGTTTGTTTGTTTTCTTTTCAAAATTATCAAACATATTTGCTACTTATATTGTGAGATTTGTAATAGCATTTTTCCTTGGACCGATTGCGGTAACATATTATATCGTTCCCTCTAAACTCGTCGGGGCAATTGGTGGCATCTCTAGCAGTGCTATAGCGACAATTTTTCCATTTACTTCTCAAATGGAAGCTAACGGAGATGAGAATGGAATTAAAAATATGTTTTTAAGGGGGGCTAGTCTTTTTACAGCTTTAACTTTACCAGTAATTTTATTTACCATAATATTTTCTCAGCCGATCTTAACTGTTTGGATGGGAAATGATTTTGCAGAAAAAACTTGGATGGTTCTTGGTATTATAACATTCTCGGGATTTATTGGCTCATTAAGTGCAATCCCAAATTTAATAATATTAGGTAAAGGTAATTCGAAATTAATTGGTCTTTTTTCAATAGTTACAATAGTATTGTATATTTTATTTATGCCTATTCTAACTAAATATTTTGGAATTATTGGTGCAAGTATTTCCCTTTTAATTTCGTCACTCGGTGTAATTATATTAGTAATTAAAAAAACAACTCACTTTATTAATGTAAGTATTAAAGAATATTTTAATTTAGTAATTAAACCACACTTAATATTTTTTATTACTGCAATTTGTTTACTAGTATTATTAAGATATTTTCAACACTTAAATGAATACCTTCTTATAGGTACCGGTTTTTTATTGATGTCTTTACAGTACGGTATATATTTTTTTAACAATACTATTCCTTTAAAAATAATTATAGCAAGAATGCAGAATAAAAAATGAAAGCAATAATTTTAGTCGGTGGGCTTGGCACACGGTTAAAACCTTTTACTGAAGTAATCCCAAAACCATTACTTCCTATCGGAGAAAAATCGGTTTTAGAAATTCAAATTGATAGATTAAAAAAACACGGGTTTGATGAAATATTTCTTGCTACCAATTATAAGTCAGAATATATCGAAGGTTTTTTTGGAGATGGTTCGCGATATGGTGTTAAATTAGCAATAAGTAAAGAGGATATACCGTTGGGTACGGCAGGACCTATAATGTTGTTAAAAGATAAGTTAACTGAACCATTTATAGTAATGAACGGAGATATTCTAAGTCTAATTGATTTTACAAAACTTTACGAGTTTGCAAGAATACAAGAATCTCAATTAACAATTTCTATCAAAAAGGAGATTACTCCCTTCGCCTTTGGCAATATTTATTTTGAGGGAGATAAGGTAACAGGGATACAAGAAAAACCTGACATTATTATGTACATATTAGCAGGAATATATGTTATGAAACCGGAAATATTTGATTATTTCCCAAAAGAACCTGAATATTTTGGTATGGATAAGTTAATACTAAATATGTTGTATGATAAGCAGTTAGTTGCAAAATATGAATTAAATGAATATTGGCTTGATATTGGGCGCTTAAATGATTACGAAAAAGCACAAGAAATTTATAACGAACATTTTTTGGAGAACAAATAATATTGATAAAAGTACTTGTAACAGGCGCTGATGGATTTATTGGCAGCCATCTTGTTGAAAGATTGGTAGAACTTGGTTATAGTGTAAGAGCATTCGTCTATTATAATTCTTTTAATTCATGGGGATGGATTGATTCTCTTCCAAAAGAAATAAAAAATGATATTGAAATATTTACGGGGGATATTAGAGATCCAAACGGTGTTTACGAAAGCATGAAAAATGTTGATGCTGTTTTCCATTTAGCTGCATTGATAGGAATACCGTTTAGTTATCATTCACCGGATAGTTATGTTGATACGAATATAAAAGGAACATTAAATGTTTTGCAAGCGGCTAAAAAACTTGATACAAAAAAGGTTTTGGTAACATCCACATCTGAAGTTTACGGAACGGCTAAGTTTGTCCCAATTACTGAAGAGCATCCGTTTCAAGGTCAGTCCCCATATAGTGCTACAAAAATTGGGGCTGATAGAATAGCTGAAGCATTTTATCGTTCTTTTAATTTGCCTGTTACAATTGTTAGGCCGTTTAATACTTTTGGACCAAGACAATCAGCAAGAGCAGTAATTCCAACTATTATTACCCAAATTGCAAACGGCGTCAAAAGTTTAAAACTTGGTGATTTAACACCAACCAGAGATTTGGTTTATGTTAAAGATACTATTGAAGGTTTTATAGAATTATATAAAAGCGAAAGCACAATTGGTGAAGAAATTAATATTGCTACGCAATCGGAAATCTCAATCGGTGCACTTGCTGAGATGATCATGAAATTGATGAATGCTGAATGCGCTATCATACAACAAAATGAAAGAATGAGACCGCCAAACAGCGAAGTAAATAGGTTGTTGGGCTCTAATCAAAAATTAAAAAGTTTAACAAATTGGCAGCAGAGATTTTCATTAAAGGAAGGATTGCAGAGCACGATTGAATGGTTCCTTGATGAAAGCAATTTAGCAAAATATAAAACTGATATTTACAATATTTAAAAACACTGTCTACATTGCATAAGAAAGTTTTAATTCTCGGAGGAGCTGGATTTATAGGAAGTATTATTGCCGGGCACTTATATAACCAAGGAATGGCGGTAACCGTGATTGACGGATTACTTCAGGATACCGGAGCAAATGTAAATAATATACTTACCCTTGAAGGCAAAATTGAAATTATTTATTCGAAAATAGAAGAGGTTCCTGATCTCACCGGACTATTGCAAGAAGTTGAACTCATTGTTGATTGCATGGCGTGGACTTCACACAAGTCGGCATTCAGCAATCCCTTATATGACCTCGAATTAAATTGCGGCAGTCATTTGTTTTTTATCTCGAAGATGGGAAAATTCTTAAAAGGAAAACATGTGATTTTTTTAAGTTCTCGAGGTGTCTATGGAACTCCCCGTGCAAAGCGAATTGATGAAGAGATGCCTTTACAACCGAATGATATTCAAGGGGTACATAAATTAACTGCGGAACATTATTTCAATATATATTCAAAGCTTTATAACTTTAACGTTCTTTCGCTTAGGATACCGAATTGTTTTGGCCGGAATCAAAGAAGAGAGGGCAGTGATATTGGATTGATCGGTACAATGATTAACAATGCGTTATCTGACAATGTGATAGAGGTATATGGAGAAAATAGGAACAGGAACCTTCTTTTTGTTAAAGATTTGGCGGAAATTGTTTCTTTGGCGTTGCAAAAAGAATGGAGTGGCTATCTACCGCTGAATGTTGCAGGAGAGTCGCATAAAATAATAGACATCGCAAATTTGATTATTCAAACTGCTGGGAAGGGGAGAGTAAACGTTAAAGCACTCCCTGAACATATAAGACAGTTGGATTTTGGTGATGGCATCATTGAAGAAGAAAAAATTAAAGAGTTTTTAGGGGAAATAATATATTCGGATTTTGAAAAGGCGTTGGGAATAACAGTAGATTATTTTAAGGAGAACAAAGTTTGATTTGGCGTTGTGATTTAGTCCCTCAATATGAGAAGTATAAGGTTGAACTGCATGAGGCTATTGAAAGAGTTCTTTCCTCCGGCAGGTATATTTTGTCAAACGAAGTTTTGCAATTCGAAAAAGAATTTGCAGAATATTTAGATGTCAAGTATGCTATAGGTGTTGCGAATGGAACAGATGCTATAACGCTATCTCTAATGATGTTAGACATAGGAAAAGGTGATGAGGTAATTACTACACCTTTTACAGCAATACCTACTGTTTCTGCAATAATAGACGCAGGTGCAAAACCTGTATTTGTTGATGTTGATCCTGAAACTTTTTTAATAGATCTTTATAATGTGAAAGCAGCGATAACAAAAAACACTAAAGCGATACTTCCCGTACATATTTTTGGTAATGTGGTTGATATTCAAGATCTTAAAAATAAAGTTGGTGACATACCAATTATAGAAGATGCGTGTCAGGCGCATGGTAGTATGATAAGAGAAAACAAAACTGGTAGTATGGGAGATATTGGTGCATTTAGTTTTTATCCCACAAAGAATTTAGGTGCTTATGGTGATGGTGGAATGATTGTAACAAATAACCAAGAGTTAGCAGAAAAAGCGAAATTATTAAGAATGTATGGTATGGTAGATTATAACCATATAGTTGTGAATGGGATAAATAGCAGATTGGATGAATTACAAGCTGCAATTCTACGGATAAAATTAAAATATTTAGACGAGATGAATAAAAAAAGAAATTATATAGCTGAAAGATATATTAGTCATCTAGATAAAAATTATTTTGATCACCAATTTATATCTGCTGAAGTATATTCAAACTATCATGTTTTTGTAACAAAGATTAATAGAAATAGAGATGGACTAATAAAATACTTAGAAACACAAGACATTCAGACTAATGTTTATTATTATATGCCAATTCATCTTCAAGAGGCAAATAAATTTTTGCATTACAAAAAGGGTGATTTTCCCAACGCAGAAAAAATTTGTGAACAAGTTATTGCTTTACCCTTGTATCCCGAGTTAAAAGAAGAAGTTCAATTTTTTATAATAGATACTATTAATAATTATTACAACATTAAATATGATAGATAATAATGTTATCCTTGGAAAAAATGTAAAGATTTTCAACCCTGAACAAGTAAACATTTTTGGATGTATAATCGGAGATGAAAGTTTTGTCGGTCCTTTTGTAGAGATAACACGCAATACTACAATTGGGAATAATTGTGTTATAGAAAGTCATGCTTTTTTATGTGATTCAGTAATTTTAGAGGATCATGTTTTTATTTCACACGGAGCAATGTTTACTAATGATTTATATCCAAATGTTGGTGTACATGTAGAATATCTGCAAACAATAGTCAAAAGATGGGCTTCTATCGGTACAAATGCAACAATTATTGCCGGTATTACTATTGGGGAATATTCAGTTGTTGGTGCAGGTTCAGTAGTAACAAAAGATATCCCTCCTTTTTCAATAGCCGCTGGTAATCCAGCCAGAGTACTTAAACAATTCAATAGTGTTGAAGAAATACAGAATTATTTTCGTTCCAAGCAAAAAATCAGATAAATCTTATGTTTTTGAATAAAATCGCAGATGAATATCAGTTTTCGGATTTTACTTTAGGTAATTATTCCTTTTTATTGAAGTTTGCTATGAAGAATTATAGTTTCGTTTTTTTTGAGGATAATATACCAACAAAAAGTATTATTTTAAGACATGATATAGATGTAAGTATAGAGCATGCATTTAAAATGGCAAAAATAGAGGAAAGTTTAGGAGTATGTGCAACATATTTCGTACAGTTACACAGTAGGTTTTATAATACTGTAGATGCTAAGAATTATATTTTAATTAAAGATTTATTAAAGATGGGGCATAAAGTTGGACTTCATTTTGATACCCATTTTTGGGGTGTTGATAATGAAAGATTATTAGAACATTACTTAACACAAGATAAAAAAATGTTCGAAAATATCTTTGAAATAAACTTAGATGCATTCTCATTTCATAATAATGATGAATTTACATTGCGTTGTGAAAGAGAAAAAATAGCAGGATTGATAAATGTTTATTCTAAATATTTTAAAGGGCAAATAAGTTACTGCTCAGATTCTCTAGGTTATTGGAGATATGATAGACTAGAAGATATTTTGAAAAAATCAAATGTAAATGATAGAATTCAAATCCTTATCCATCCTTGTTGGTGGCATAAAGAAGTGCTTGCACCAAGACAAAGGATTATGAAAATAATTACTGAAAATAATAATGACTTGAAGAAATTGTGGGATGATTCATTAAAAAAGGTTGGTGCAAAGAATATTGATAGGGAAGAAATTTTATGAAAACTTTTTTCTATAAAGATATTGTTAATATATTAGAATCAAATGGAGCTAGAATTATAGGTAATATTAAGCACTGTGTATTTGATAATATTGCTTCATTGAGTAATAGAAACGAATTTAGTCTTGATTGGAGCAGATCAAATGTTGCCACCTCGTCAACGTGTGTTCAAAGTAATAGAGGATAGGGCAACCTGGTTAAAAAAATTCTACGATGATACATTAAAAAAATTTGGTGCGACAAATATAGATTGGGAAGATATTTATTGAATACGTATAAATATATCGATATCAAGAGTATTCTTAATAATTATGAATACAAAGTAAAGGGAGATGTTGGTGGAATTGCTTTTGATTCAATTGCCTCCAAAAATTGTAAATCAAACACCAGTATTGACTGGTGCGCATATAGAGAACCGAATAAAGTCCAAGAATATATAAATAATAGCTTGTCAAAATTAATTTTAGTTGATGATTGCTGTTATAATGATGTTAAAAATGAAAATAAGGTGCTTGTATTTATAAACAATCCCAAATTGGCTGTTTCAGAAATTGCAAGTGTTCTTTTTTCAAAGCAAGATTTTATACCGTACTTAAATAATGAAAATAATATTCATCAAGATGCAGAAATAGCAGAAAATGTAATAATAGGTAAAAATAGTATTATTGGTAACTCAAAAATTGGAGAAAATGTAATCCTATATGGTAATAATTATATCTTTAATAATGTAGAAATTGGAAAAAACGTTATTATTCATCCGGGGGCAGTAATTGGAGGGGCAGGCTTTGGTTTTATAAAAGACAAATTTAGTAATCCCAAAAGATTTGCACATATAGGCAAAGTAACAATTGGGAACAATGTTGAAGTTGGTGCTAACACAGTGATCGATAGAGGTGGTTTGGGTGATACAATAATTGATGATTATACGAAAATTGATTCGATGGTTCATATTGGACATAACGTTAGAATTGGAAAGAATTGTTCCATCTGTTCTAACACAACTATTTCAGGTTCCGTTACGATTGGTGATAATGTTTGGATTAGTCCAAATTCTGTAATTAAAGAACATTTAACTATTGTAGATAATTCATTTATAGGTATGGGTTCTGTTGTTGTTAACTCTATACTAAGGTCTAAAAAAGTATTTGGTAACCCGGCAAAGGAATTGAGGTTTTGATGGAAAAACTAAAAGAAATTATTAATCAAATTAGGTACAATAAGGATCTTGATGATGTTAAAGATTTGAATAAAGATTTAGATCTCAGAAATGATTTAGGTTTAGATTCGTTAGATTTGGCAGAATTAACAGTAAGAATTGAAAAAGAGTATGGGTTAGATGTTTTTGAGGATGGGATCGTATTAACGATAGGCGAAATCCTTGATAAATTAGGTAAAACAAATGAAAGATAAGTTATTCTTTTTTAATTTTCATACGGACCAAATCAAAAGTTATGGAATGTTGATTAATGAAACAAATGAGATAAAAAAAGTTAACAAATTTATTTACTCAAAAGATTATTATGAAATATTTCTGAACATAATTGCTTCTATTATTAACAATTTACCTATTACTCTTTTAGATTATGACCTATCGGAAAAAGAAGTGAAAGATTTATTACCTAATGAAAATCTTGATGAAAATTATCCTCTTATTAATAGAAAAATAATAGTTGAAGAAAATCTATGTGACTTGTCTGCTTTTTCAGGAGATTGGGAGTTAACGCTATACACTTCTGGCACTACTGGAATTCCTAAGAAAGTCACGCATACTTTCAATAATCTCGCCAGAATGGTAAAAGTGTCTGCGAAACATGAAAATGATATTTGGGGATTAGCATACAACCCAACGCACATAGCAGGTCTTCAAGTCTTTTTTCAAGCTCTATTTAATAATAATAGTATAATAAATTTGTTTGGATTAAAAAGAGAAGATATTCATGCACTAATTGAAAACCATGGTATTACGAATATATCAGCAACTCCAACATTTTATAGATTACTATTGCCCACTAAGAAGAAATTTGAAGGTGTCAGAAGTGTTGCTAGCGGCGGTGAAAAATTTGATGTTAAGTTAAAAGATCAATTAAAATGTGTCTTCCCAAATGCTAAAATTATGAATATTTATGCATCAACAGAGGTGGGTTCTTTGTTTGCGTGTGATGGCGATATATTTGAAATAAAAAAAGAATTTGAAAATTTAATAAAAATCACGGATAATGAAATTTATGTACATAAAAATCTTCTTGGTAAGTCTGATTCATTCCTACTGATTGGTGAATGGTACTGTACCGGAGATCAAATAGAAATAGTAAATGAAAATCCATTTAGGTTCAGAATTATTGGCAGAAGAAATGAAATGATAAACATCGGAGGTTATAAAGTTAACCCCAGTGAAGTAGAAGAAGTAATTAACTCACATCCTAAGGTGATTCTTTCTAAAGTTTATTCGAAAACAAATTCAGTTCTGGGCAATATTTTGATTGCAGATATACAAAAAAGAAATGAATTGGACGAAAAAGAATTAAGGAAATTCCTCTTGGAAAGGCTTCAGGCTTTTAAAGTTCCTCGAATTATTAATTTCTCAAAAGATTTTGAATTAACAAGAACTGGTAAATTAAAAAGAACATGAAAAATATTTTAGTTACAGGTATATCAAAAGGGCTAGGACTTGAAATAGCTAAAGTATTATTAGAAAAGAACCACAATGTGTGGGGTATAAATCGTACTGTTTCAGATGAACTCAAAGAGCTTCAAAAACAATACAAAAATTCATTACATATAAAACAGTTCGATTTAATGCAGTCTGAGAATGTTAAAAATCTATTAAATAAAGATTTCATAACTATAGATATTCCAATAAACGGTTTTGTAAACAATGCTGCAATAGCATATGATGATATTGTGACAAATATAAATTTAGAACCATTAGAAAATATGTTTCGGGTAAACGTTTTTACTCCAATGTTAATTACCAAGTATGTTATTAGGAATATGATTTATAATAAAATAAAAGGAAGTATTATTCATTTATCATCAATAAGTGTTCATACAGGTTATAAAGGTTTAGCAATGTATGCGGCAACAAAGGGTGCATTGGAAGCATTTTCAAAGAATACAGCGCGAGAGTGGGGTGTAAAAGGTATTCGGTCAAATGCAGTAGTAGCAGGCTTTATGGAAACATCAATGAGTTCAAAATTAGATGAAGAGCAAAAAAACCGGATTTATAACAGAACTTCATTAAAATCTCCTGTATCTATGCTATCAGTTGCACAAACAGTAAAGTTTCTTATCGAAGATGATTCTACTTCTATAACGGGGCAGAATATTTTTATTGATTCGGGAACAATATGATTATTCCAACAAAATATTATTAATAAATGTAAATTCATGAAGAACACTACAAAAATTATTCTATTCCAAAGCTTTCTTGAAACGGGTAACTCATATTTAACTTTTTTATTAAATATATTAAACTACCCTCGAAGAAACAATAATTTAACATTTCTTGAGAATATAAGTCACTTTGAAACTGATAAACCAAAAGTTAAAAGAGCACTCTTAACTTTATCCCCAACTGCGTGGTTGCAAGCAGTCAATCAATATCCAAAGATTAATAAATTTAACTATATTGGACTGACATACGAAATAGTCAAATCATTGAATATGAATGGATATTTAGTTGATATTTCGGATGTAAATTCAGTTTATTATCCCCGCAAGGAGTATGATTTATTAATCGGTCATGGTGGAAAGTGTAAACAAATAATTGATAATCTTAAAAAAGAAGCTAAAATAATCCAGTATGTCTCCGGGCAATTCTGGAAAGAATTTAATAAAGAGTCGCAAGAACGCTATGATGATTTTTCCATAAGGAAAAAAATAAAAGAAAAAATATCATTTAAAAGAAGTTTGGATGGATTAACTGAAGGTGAGAATTATTTAACTGAAAACGCCGACGTTTGTTTTACGTTAAATTGTCCTAGGATGATTGATTCTTTTGGAAAGCATAAGAGTAAGTTTTTTTTTACTGGGTATGGTTCTTATCCAGATCAGTTACTAAATATTCCACTTAACCAAAAAGATTTTATTAAGGGAAGAAAAAATTTTATTTATGTTGGTGGA
>Ga0172369_10009661_pt1 | contig 10622 bp, 12 predicted proteins | sample LakKiv25m_FD_114539 | JGI IMG/M metagenome (GOLD analysis project Ga0172369, IMG submission 114539) | Freshwater microbial communities from Kabuno Bay, South-Kivu, Congo - kab_022012_11.25m | ecosystem: Environmental > Aquatic > Freshwater > Lake | place: Democratic Republic of the Congo...
CCTGTTTCTTTTAAGGTAGAATAGGGAACTCCCTCGTGCCCAAGGAATTCCATTGCGATTATGTTGCGGTCGCATATTATGGGCGCAGGCACGCGGCAGCCTGCATCGTGCATTACTTGTAGGTTCTTGTATTCCTTTCGCGCCCATGCACGCATTACCTCGAATTTATTGTGTAAAATATCCTTGAAGCGGTTGTCCCCTTCCATGTATTTGTGCATCCTTTTGAGCACAGGGGCTGTTGTGCGGTATATCTTAACTGCTACAAAACCGTTTTTCGTGCTTGCGCGGAACACATTTGCCTCTTTTCCGGTGCAAATTGGATAGTCAAGGGTATCAAAAGTGCCCTTTTCTATCATTTTGGAAAGCGAGTGGAAAGTCGGCCTGTCAAAAACCTCCTCTTCGGTCTTTGATTTTTGAACGACCTGCTTGTCTTCCAAATGAGGGCGCTTTCTTTTTGAGAGGCTCATTGCCATAAGTAGTGTAATGGACTTGTGCTTAATATAACTTTTACTTTATGTAGCCCTTTGCGCGCAGGAAATCAGCCTGCAGCCTGTTGTATCTCCATATAATGTCCGCTTTTTTGTCCGGGTCTATTTCCCAGGGCTGTATTATCACAATGTCGCCATCGCGCACCCAGATGTTGCGCTTTATTTTCCCAGGAATGCGGCACATGCGCTCCTTGCCATCCTTGCACTGCACAAGCAGCCTTCCGCCGCCGAGCACCCCTATCACTATGCCCAGTATCTCGTCGTCTTTTGGGATGCGCACGCGGAACGTTGGGACTGGTTCATCTGCCATATATACCACTTACTTTACAGGCGAGCGCGCACCGCACGCATCGCACACAAGGGTTTTTATGCCGTGCATCCCTTCCACGATTTTTGTGTCAGGGCGGCTGCACTCCTTGCATATCACGTACTTGGTGATAAAAGTCGCGAGCTTCTCATTTATAACCCTGTCGTAGAACTTGCCGTGCAATATCAGCCGGTTGCCCTCAATTGTACCGGGAATTGCAAGCTCTTTTGAAAGGTATTTTGCAAGCATTTGCTGGTCGCGGCGTATCTTAAGGCAGATTGCCTCAAAATTCTTAACGACTGTTTTTGAGCCCTGCATGAAGGTTTCTGCTGCAGGGGGCTCAAAGCGCTCTCCTGATGCTGTCTTTTCGGGAAGCGATGCGCGTGCCCTCTTTAGGAGCTCTTCGTAATTATCCATCAAATCACGGCATAATAGGGGCGAAAGAGCTTAAAAAGCAGATGTTGCATAAGGAATTCGTGGCAAAAAAACAGCTTATCACAAAGGACATGCTTATTGGGGACATTGTGGTGAAATACCCCCACGCAGTGCAGGTGCTTATTGAAAACGGGTTCCACTGCATAGGGTGCTCCATTTCCCCTTATGAGACCCTTGAACAGGGAAGCGCAATGCACGGATGGGATGAGAAACAGTTTGAAGGGATAATTGACGCGATGAACAGGATTGCGGATGCGGAAGTAAAGGCACAGAAAGCCATTGAAAAATCCAGAAGCGAAAAGAAAAAGAAATGAGCGGCAAAAGAAGTGAAAATTTTATGCTTTCAAAAATACATTCTGCCTCAGGGGAATTCCTCAAAAGCGATTTCAACCGCTTTTTGGTGCTCCTGCTTGTTGTGCTTGCGCTTTTTGCATACGTGTATGGGGACTATTCTTCGCCTTCAGGCAGCAAAAATGCGCAGGACGCGCAGCTTAAGGTGCACTTTTTCTATTCGCCCTCATGCCCGCACTGCGTGCTGCAAAAGCCGTTCAATGAGAATTTGATGGGAAAATACCAGAGTGCGCAGTTTGTATACCATAACATAGAAGTCGGGGATGAGCTTGGGCTTTACATGCAATTTGCACAGAAGTACAATCTTTCAAGGACAGGAACGCCAACCACAATAGTAGGGGAGCAAACAGATGGAAAATGCACGTTTGTTGGGTGGGAGTCGGAAAGCACGACTGGAAAGGAAATAGAGGAATGCGTTAAGATGAGGCTGGGCGGTGCAAACTCAACTGAAACAGAAGGCAAATATGCATCTGCTTCAAAAACAGAAATTGATGCGCCTTTCATTGGGAAAATAGACGTAAAAGATTATTCCCTTGTGCCCCTTGCAATAGTGCTTGGCTTGATAGACGGGTTCAATCCGTGCGCAATGTGGGTTCTTGTTTATCTTATTGCGGTTGTTATGAGCCTAAACGACAAAAGAAAAATCTGGCTTGTTGTTGGAAGCTTTGTTGCGGCATCTGCAATACTTTATTTCCTTTTCATGACAGCATGGCTGAATTTGTTCCTTATGCTTGGGTATTTGAGGATTGTTACTGTGCTTGTTGGTGCAATTGCGCTTGGAAGCGGAATACTTAGCGTAAAGGAGTACATTGAGACGCGCGGGCAGGTTGTGTGCAAGGTTGGAGATGCATCGGAGAAAAAGAAAACTGCAGGGCTTGTGGAGCACATTGCCTCCTCGCCACTTAACCTTGGCACGCTTGGTGCCATAATTGCGCTTGCATTTGTAGTGAATTCGGTTGAATTTGTGTGCTCGTCTGCAATACCTGCGGTATTTACGCAGGTGCTTGCGGCTTCAAACCTCTCATTTTTTGAGTACTACGGATACATTCTGCTCTACGTGTTCTTCTTCATGCTCGATGACATATTGATATTCGGGATGGCTGCATTTGCAGTCTCAAAAATATCGACGGGGGAAAAGTATGCCGGGTATTGCAAGATACTTGGCGGCGTGCTGCTTGCACTCATTGGAGTTATGCTGCTATTCTTCCCGAGTTTGCTGCGCTAAAGCTGCGCGGAAAGATATAAATATAATGTTTTGAAGCAAAAGTATCCATATGGAACAGATGCAGAGCGGGCATGCGCCCCTAATTGACTTCCAGACAAGGCTGAAGGCGCTGAATCTTGATTTTCTTGAGGAACCGCTGCGCAACAAAGTTACAGAGTTTGAGGGCATAAAAGAGGGACCGTTTTCATATTTTATACTTGCCAGCCTTGCAAGGATAAGAAGGGAAAATGGCGAGCCAAATGAGAAACTGCAGCAAAAGGCAGTCGATACTTTTAATGCGTATGCAAAACTCTCGGCAGAGCTTGAAAAAAATTTCACATTTGTGTCAAAAGAGAAGCTGCAATTCGGAAAAACAAGGAGCCTTGTTGAAATCGCTGTAAGGGCGTTTCGGAAAACCATGTGGGAAAATAAAATAGGCTATCTGGAAAAGGACGAGGCAGTAACGGCGCTTTCGGACAACAAAATGGATTGCGACCTTAGCGCATTGATGTTTATCCAGTTTGGCAGGAAACACGGGCTTGATTTGATCGGGGTGAACATGCCTAAAAGTTATAACCGGCGTACAAGAACCGCCATTAGCCATTACCTGACTGCACTTAGGGAAAGTGGGAAAGTTTGTGCGCACATTGAAACAACGCAGCTGCTCTACGATCCCGATAGTGTGCAAGAACACAAGCAGTCAATAGAAGAAAATAGCAAGAAACTTGAAAGCATAAGAAAGGTGATAGGTGAGCTAAAATTTATACAAGCAAATGGGTATAAGGAAACCCAGTATAGGTTTGGGTTGCCTGATATTTACGTTAAGTGGGAAAAATCCAAGGTAGACAGCGCCCTGAAGAATAATCTTGAGGTCGAAAAACTATATGAAGGCGACATAGAAAGGAGCAAAGAAGTGGTGAGCGGCATGGCTGCGCTCTATTATGGAGAGGAAGGCATTAAGCAGTGGGAAAGAAAGAGAGGCGGGCGCTATTATTACACACAAGAAAATGTGGGTATTTTTTTTGCTTCCGAGTTAGGTATAATTAACAAAGAACCTTTTAACTTCGTGGACAGGAAAATTTATGGGCAGACCAAGAACGGGCTGAAACAGGATTGGGAAACGATGCACAATGGGTACACGCTCAATAATTACTTGTATTTTTTGATTCTAAGCTGCGGCTTTCCTGGGCTTAAGCCTGACAATGAATATGAGATTTTCCTGCTTTATTTCCAGGGCGTAAAAGAGTTTGGGGATGAGATTCTTGATAGACATCACGAAAATATTCTGATTCTCAAGGAAGTCAACATGATCGATTACATAAGGGCGGAAAAAGAGGCACAGAAAAGGGGCTATTTGGAGAAATAATTAAGGCATCCCCATCATTTTGTACACTAAAAGCGCGGCAACCCCAGCAAGGCAAATGGGCGGCAATGCAGGCAGGAATACCCTTCTTTTTGAAACAAACCAGAGAGTGAGGTAAATCCCAATCGTGCAGCCAAGTGCAACCGCAAGCGAATCCCCTATTCCCCCGAGCTTGTATGCGCTCACGGCAAGCATGAGGGGCACTGCCAAGTCGCCGCTTCCCAAGTCCATGCGCTCGCCTTCCTTTTGCGCGCGCTCTATGTATTTTACTTCAGGCTCTTTTTCCTTGCGCGCGGGAATTGTTTTTGCAGTTACAGAAAAAGAGAGCTGGCGCGTGCCAAGCTCTTTTGCAAGCGTTATCATGTGGCGCGTCTTGAATACCGCAATATAGTCGTAAATTGAAAGCAGGAGTATGCACAGAAGCGTGGGAATAAATCCGACAGAGAACCCAAAAAGCGCACCCACCCCTGCGCTTGAAACTATTGTTGTTGCGTTCTTTATCTGCGCGTAAGCGAACTTTGCAGCCGCAAATGCCGCTGCGAGAATGCCGCTGATGAGAATTGCAGTGAGCACGTCCGCCCCAAGCAATATTGCGAATGCAAAAAATACTACTGCGGACGAGGATGCAACTACGAAAAATTCAAGGAACCTAAAGAGCATGTTGCCCTTGTAAAAGCGCACCACAAGCAGGATGAGGCCTGCCCCAATAAGTATGTAAAGAAGGAACACGAGCGCAAAAAGCGGGTCAGTGGACTGCGCAGGGGTTACTATGCTAAGCTCCGCAATCTCCGGCACCATTTTCGCATTTTCTATGAGCGTAACTCCTACGAAAATGCCAAGCACCTGCGTGAGAGCGAAGAATGCCACTATCCAGAGTATTGTTTTCATGTTTCCACATCTTGTTGATGCTGTTTTTTAACTGCTTGCTGTTTCTTTTTGCGCGGGCGTTTGTTTTCATTGATGCTGTTTTTTTGCAGCTTGTTGTTTTTTCTTGAGCTCTTTTAGTGCCTTGTCAAACGCGCTAAGGTCATCAAAGTTCAGATACACGGATGCAAAGCGAAGGTATGCGATTAAATCCGTTTTCTTGAGTTTTTTGAGCAGTATGGCGCCTATTTTCCTGCTTGGCACGTCTATGGAATCCAGCTTTCGCACTTCTGCCTCCACGTTGTCAGCAAGCCTCTCTATTGTTTCCGCAGACACCGGGCGCTTTTCGCATGCTCGCTCAAGCCCTGCAAGTATTTTGTGCCTGTCGAATTTTTCCCTGCGCCCGTCTTTTTTTATCACGCTCAAATCCATTGTCTGTGCTTCCTCGTAAGTGGTGAAGCGCTTTTTGCAGCGCGCGCATTTTCTCCTTCTTCGCACCTGATAGTCGCTGCTTTCCCTTGAATCAAGCACAAGCGTATTCCAATAAGAGCAATATGGGCATTTCAAGCAAATTACCTTCCAATAACGCCCCGCAAGCGCGCGGGCATTTCAAATAATCACTATCGTCCAATAATAATTCCCTGAGGCGTTACCTCAAAATTGTGCCACCCCCTTGATGCGGAAAGCAGGCCCTTCACAAAAATGCGGTTTTCGTCAAATTCCATTGTGCCATCCATAAGGTGCTCAATTGTTGAAAAGTCCTTTTGGTCGTGCATTCCTTTTTCAAGTGCGAACATTGCGGTTGCGCCATGATGGCGGCATTTTCCTGCGATTGCCTGAACAAAGTCGGATGCGATTTGCGCGCCTGTGTCCTCCATTATTGTTGAAAGCGAGTGGAATGCAAGCCTGTGCATAGGGGAATATGCCGCAAGCCTTTCCTGTGAGCGGCTTATGCATAGTGAAATCTGGCTTAGGGCAGATGGCGAATCAGCATAAGAGAGAAAGCCCGCATCCTGCAAATTCGGGTCGTACTGCTTGCTGTAGCAGTCTATCACTTCAATGAGGTTGCTTCGCTCAAAATATTCCAACAGCCAGCCGCTTGCATACATCATGCGCTTCCAGTCCTCATATCCGTAGTCAGTGAGCACAAAAATCCCCGGAATGTTCATGCGCAGTCCCTCGTACACGAATTGCATCAGAAGCGGCTTTTTCCCACACATTGGCTCCCCATACAGGAGAAGGTTGCACGTTTGCGGCAGTCCTCCTCCCAGTATTGCGTCAAGGGAAGGTATTCCGATAGGGTAAAGCATTTCGCCCTGCGCCTGCGCGCCCATTGGCTGGCTTGCAGGCTGGCGCATGGGCTGCCTTAAAGGCTGCCTGCCATACATTGGTTGCCCCATTGCCGCCATAAATACACCGCAAAACTAACGCAATTGCACGTTATATATTGATGTTAAAAATTCTGTGTAGCTTTATAAAGATATAGTGGAAAACAAAAACATGGCAGAACGAAAGGTGCGCTCATTTTCAGAAGAGGGGCAGCAGGGTGAGGAACAGGAACAGCAGCAGGAAGACGCACAGCAATCCATGCAATCAACAGAACAAGAAACCGCCCAATATCCGCAAGCCGCACAGGCAACCGGAAATTATGCGCAGCAGGCCCCGCAATACGCACAGCAGGCAGCACCCGCACAATATCAGGCGCAAGGCGCGCCCGCCCAATATCCGCAGGCAGCGCCTGCCCAGTATCCCCAAGTTTCCCCTTATTCGCAGCCTGCAACCTATCCACAGGCGCAGCAGCAATATGCGCCTGCCCCAAACAAAACGCCCTCAGGAATACCAGGGTTTGACGATATTACGGAGGGAGGATATGAGACGGGAAGCATAAACCTTGTTGCTGGCCCCACGGGATGCGGAAAAACCACTTTCATAATGCAGTTTTTGCACAACGGGGCAGCGCAGTACAATGAGCCGGGCGTGCTTATTTCCTTTGAGGAGCCAAAAGACAGCATATATGCTCACATGCAACGCTTTGGCTGGGATTTTGCAGCCCTTGAGGAGCAGGGGCTGTTTGCAATAATCACGTACAAGCCGCACGAGGTGAAAAAGCTCATTGATGAGGGCGGCGGGTTCATATGGGACGCAATAAGCTCAATAGGCGCAAAAAGGCTTGTTGTGGACTCCCTAAGCTCGTATTCCATGCTTTTTGAGTCCCCTTACACCGCGCGCGAGGCTGAAATAGAGTTCTTTGAGCTGCTTCGCAAATGGGGATGCACAACCGTTTTGTCCGGAGCTGCAGAGAAAAACCGCATTTCTGTAGGAGTGGACTACCTTGCGGACAGCATTGCAATGATGCACAATCCGCGCAGGAAAAATTCGCGCCTGCGTGCAATTGAGGTGCTCAAGATGCGCGGCGCAAACCACTCGCAGAAACTATGCCCCTTTGAGTTTGTTGATGGCGAGGGATTGCACATTTACCCTGCTGAAGACGTATTTTATGAGATAAAGGAAGAAGGAAGGATGCGCATTGACCAAGGTTAGAGCTTGCCTTCCTGCACTTTCTTGCTTCGTGCATCATCCACCTGCGCAAGCCAGGAGTCCCCTATCTTTATCATGTAGTTGCCGAAAGTCTTTGAAAGGTGTATCGTCATCGGGCGGTATTTTCTTTTGCTTTCAAGCGCGACTATTGTCTGCCTCTCCACTTTTAGCATCCCAATTCTCTTTAAGCGGGGAAGAACTCTGTTGTAAAACGTTGCTTTTGAAATTCCGCACGAGGAAACAAATTCCGAAATTTGAGCGCCTTCCATTTTTGTTTTTTTCATCATTTCGCGCATAAAGGAAACCGCAACCTCGTTGTATTTGTGCTGGTATTTTGCAGGGAAAACAAAACCCATCACTTCCTCTAAATTCCAGAGATTTCGCGTGGGTGCTTCGTTTGAGTCTTCAAAAGAGCGTAATGCGGGCGAATCGTGCGCCGGAAGGTAAAGGCATTCGCTGGATGGGATTCCCCTTGATGCAATTGTCTTCTCCTCTTTCTTTTCATCTACCATGGCAGTAAAACGAGCGCAACGTTAATTTAGCTTTTGCTATTTGAACAGCCACGGGAGGAAGTTTGCCGCAAATGCCGCAACAAGCAAAAGCATTATTGCCTGCACAACGTGCTTGTTCTTCACTGTAGCCGCGAGCATCTGGTAGCCGTCAAAGAAAGGAAGCGGAACTAGGTTTATTGTGCCCACCACAAAATTGAGCGCAAATGCGAGCGCAAGCGTCGTGTAGATGAACATGAGGAGCGCGTTGTTCGGGTAATACACAAGCCAGCCCCTGCCGGATTTGAGCACAACGTTGTAGAGGATGCCGATTTTTCCTTCAGATGTAGCGTTGCGCACAAATGTGCCCTTGTCCGTGAGAATAGTAACCGTGCTGTTTGGCATGAACGTGATGTTTTCAAACGAGGCGAGGTATTTCCCGTTTAGTTTCATAATTCCGGCCTCTGCATATAAGGGTGAGGAATTTGCCGTGAGAGTGCCGTTTGTTTCAAATATTATGCTGCCGCGTGCAAGCGTGCCCGCCTCCACGCGCACCCCGTCCGCCCGGAAATCGTAAGTAACAAATACAAAGGAAAGAAGCACTATGAAAAGAACAAGGGATGTGATGAAATTCGACATTGAGCCTGCAACAAGCACCCTGTTTTGCGTGTGCATGTCCGCTTTTTTCAACTGTTTCTCATCAGGGTCTATGAACGCGCCCATCGGAAGGAATCCAAGGAACACAAGCCCTGCGGAATTCAGCTTTATTTTCCCAACACGGGCAAGAAGCCCGTGCGCGCATTCGTGCACAACAAGCATTATTGCAAGCGCGAGAACCGCCTCAATGAGAGGGAGGTTTATTCCGGGGAGGATAAAGGTCGCGCCGGGCGCAGTGTTGTCCAGTTGCGTTGAGTTTCCGCCTATTGCGCCTATTACCGCACCACCTATCATGAGAGCATAGCTTATGAGGGAAATAGTCGTGAAGAGGGCAAAGCCGCCTATTATGATGGAGGAGAGCATGAGCACGTCGAAAAAGGAAAAGCTTGAGGCGCTTGCGCGTATTTTTGCGCCTGACTGCGCAAAATCAAAGGTGTTGAGCGCAGAGGAGAGGATTGGGAAAACGCTGGGCGCAACAAAGAGCGCAAGTATTGCAAGAAGCGGGAAACCAACAAGGAAAAGCACTATTAGCCTTTTGGGGTTTCTTGCCTCCTTTGACATCATGAAGTATGAGAGGAACCCAAAGCACACGACAAGCCCGATGTCCGCGAACCATTTCAGGAGAGTTTCGTTTTTCTTTGCAAGCGAGTCTATGAGGGAAAGCCCGCTTTTGCTTCGAAGCATTATGAGCCCCCATCCGCCGTCAAATGCATATTCGCGGCGCACAAACTCCCCGCAGGCAACAAGCAATGCTGCAGCTGCAAGGAATTTGAACACAGGGCCCATATTTGCATCAAGGATTTGAAGGAAGAGGAATATTGAAACAAAGATTGCAAGGATGCAAAGAGCCTTCCTATAGGGAACAAGGGATGCAGGCAGTATTCTACTTGTTTGTTTTTTCATGCTCTTTCCTATTGCGCAAAACAATAAAAGGTTACTGTGGCTATTTTATAGCGGGAGGAATTGCAAGGGATGCGCAAAGATGCGGTTTTTCAATGCAGGTGTTTTTGAAATAATCCTTGGAAATAATTCGGCGGGTGTTTTTATGGAATGCGAAGTTTGCGGTGCGGAAGAAGCAGGCATGGTATCGCTTATCGAGGGTGCGCGCCTTAACGTGTGCCATAAGTGCGCAGGGCTTGGGAAAGTGGTGTACCAGCCGCATCAGCGCACGCGCGAGCAGGCAGCCGCGCACATTGCAAAGCCCCAGTTTGAAATCGTAGAAGAATACGATGCGCGCATAAAGAATGCGATTAGGAACATGAAAATAAGCGTCGGGGTGCTTGCAGAACGAATTAATGAGAAGGAATCCTTTGTTGAGCGCGTTGCAAGCGGGCATGCAAAGCCGGATGAAAAGCTTGCACGCAAGCTTGAGAAGGAGCTTGGGATAAAATTGCTTGAGGAAACAAGCGAGGGGACAAGTGCTCCAACCGCAACAAAATCCGGCGGCATAACCCTTGGAGACATACTTGAAATAGACAGGAAAAAGAAGAAGTAAGCCGGAAAAAAGAGAGGGCGCTTGGGATTGACAGGCAGAGAAGAAGGAAAAATTCATAGTTGATGGTCAACCACCCACGCCTAAATGCGTGGGCTTGATGATACATACTGGGTTGGCAAATAACGACCACGCATTTACCCGCGCATTGATTGCGCGGGCTTCGGGCGTGGATGGTTGGTGCATTTATGGGCGTTGATTTGGGGGAGCTTGTGCAACGGCGCACGGTTGCCATAAGCGAATTGTCTGGAAAAACTTTTGCGGTTGATGCGTTCAATACCATTTTCCAGTTCCTTTCCTCCATACGCCAATCGGATGGAACCCCGCTCATGGATTTCAAGGGGAGGGTTACCGGGCATTTGAGCGGACTATTTTACCGCAATGCGCGGCTTTTGGGCGAAGGCGTAAAGCTCGTGTACGTATTTGACGGAAAAC
>Ga0172369_10009664_pt1 | contig 10619 bp, 10 predicted proteins | sample LakKiv25m_FD_114539 | JGI IMG/M metagenome (GOLD analysis project Ga0172369, IMG submission 114539) | Freshwater microbial communities from Kabuno Bay, South-Kivu, Congo - kab_022012_11.25m | ecosystem: Environmental > Aquatic > Freshwater > Lake | place: Democratic Republic of the Congo...
GGAGACCCGCCGCGACGGCCTGCTGCGCGGCATCCCCGCCGGCCGCTTCGGCGCGCCCAAGGACGTCGCCGCCCTGGTTGCCTTCCTCGCCTCGCCGGAAGCCGGGTATATCACCGGCCAGGCCTTTTCCGTGGACGGTGGATTGCATATGGGATAACGGAGGATGATTAGATGGGTGGGAGATCAGCTTGCTATGGGATTACTCGGTATTTGGGGCTTCCACCGGTGTCATTTCGCTTAAAATGCCGTATAATGCCAGTTAGCTGCCGAAACATCGGCAAACCAAGGAGGATGCCATGCCATATATCATCGCGCTGATCGTCGTTATTGTAATTATCATCCTGTTCGCTATCGCGACCTTTAACCGCCTGGTCGGGTTGCGGGAGCGAGTGCGAAACGCGTGGAGCCAGATCGACGTGCAGTTGAAAAGGCGGCACGATCTGATCCCCAATCTGGTGGAAACGGTGAAAGGCTATGCCGCGCACGAGCGGCAGACGCTGGAGGCGGTCATCCAGGCGCGCAACGCGGCGATGGGCGCGCAGACGATTCAGGAGCACCAGCAGGCGGAGAACATGCTCACCAGCACGCTGCGCTCACTGTTCGCCCTTTCCGAGGCATATCCCAACCTGAAAGCCAATGAGAACTTCATGATGCTGCAGGAAGAGCTGTCCGGCACGGAAGGCAAGATCGCCTACGCGCGGCAGCATTACAACGACGTGGTGAACAGCTATAACGCGACCATCAAGATGTTTCCCGCCAACATTATCGCCAGTTCCAGCGGTTTCACGGAAGAGCAATACTTCCAGATGGAGGACGGCGAGCGCTCGGTTCCGTCGGTCAATTTTAACAGGTAGGGTTGTCAGGTTTGAGTTTTTACGGAAGATAATTCATAATGAATGATTCGTTCAATCCCGAGCCGCAATCTGCCCGCCTCATCGATCCGCGGGAGACTTATCAGCCGCCGCCGAAGTTGGGAACCCCGTGGATATTCGAGGATCAGATCGCGGCCAACCGGCGCGGCACCTTTCTGCTGATGATCGTCTTCAGCATGTTTCTGGTGATTATCGTGTGGGCGGTGTCTTACATCTACCATCAGAATGCTTATATGTTGGCCTTCGTCGCGGCGGTAGTGGCCTTTTTTACCAGCTTTTTCAGCTTTTATAATTCAGATAAAATCGTGCTGTCGATGTCGGGCGCAGTGGAGGCGACGAAGGAGGAATATCCGCACCTGATCAATACGCTGGAGGGATTGACGCTGGCGGCGGGGATGCGCGGCGTGCCGAAGGCTTATATAATCTTCGATAGCGCCCCCAACGCCTTCGCCACCGGGCGCGATCCCGAGCACGCGGCGGTGGCGGTGACCACCGGATTGCTGGAAAAGCTCAACCGCTATCAATTAGAAGGCGTGCTGGCGCACGAGCTGAGCCATGTCGCCAACCGCGATATCCTCCTCTCTACGGTGGCGGCGGTGATGGTGGGCACCATCGTATTGTTATCGGACTGGGTGTTGCGTTCGATGTGGTACGGCGGGGGCCGGCGGCGGCGCTCCGACCGCGACGGAGGTGGAGCCGGAGCGATCTTGCTCATCATCGCGCTGATCGCCGTCATCCTCTCGCCGATCATCGCCAAACTGCTGCAACTCGCGCTCTCCCGCCGTCGCGAATACCTGGCCGATGCTCACGCCATCAGCTTGACGCGCTACCCGGACGGACTGGCCGGTGCGCTCGAGACGATCGCCAACGACCACGAACCGCTGGAAGTCGCCAACAAAGCCACCGCCCACCTTTACATCGCCAACCCGCTGCAGGAATACAAAGGCTGGCTGAACAGCCTGTTCAGCACCCATCCCCCCATCGAGGAGCGCGTCGCGCGGCTGCGCAGGATGTGAAGTTCAAAGATCGAAGTTCGAAGTTAAAAGATACCAATCAACCCAGGTGCCTCCGTTGACCTGGTACTATCAACTTCGAATACCGAACTTTCAATCGTTCGTCACTTTCGTCACCCCTGTCACCGCTGGACCCGCCGACATGCGGCGCTTCCACACCACGCGCAACTGGCAGCCGAGGATTTTTTCCAGATGCTTGAGGGTGATGTTGCCGATGCTCAACAGATCCGGGTTGTGCGTAGCCATGCAGAAGCGGGCGAAGCCGAAGGGGGCGAAGCCGCGGGTAACCTTCAAGTCGTTCAGCGAGACAAAGGCGCCGCAGCAGGGAATTTCCGTATACAGGTTGGTGAAGCCATCGGCGCGCGCAAGGTTGATCGCGTCTTCCAGCCACATCGGATCTACGGGCCGCCGGCAGTTCGGGCAGCAGACGGCGTGCAGCGTGCCGTCGGCCGGCGCGATATAGTGAACCTTCTCATGCACCTCGATGGTCTTCGAGCTTCCCTGTTTGTCGCGCGAAGCCCAGAGCTGCAGCGCCTTGAATTGCGCCGCCGGGTTCGGCACGTAGGTCGGATCGACCGGAATAATGAGTCCCCATTCTTCGATCATGGATTACCTCCTCCTGGAGCGCAGGTATGCACTCGGTTTTCGCTTAATCGGTTATACGATAGCGGCGGATATTTCGTTTCATTATTCCATTTCCCCGCCATGTTCCATATCGAAATACATGTGCAATGGGCAGTCGAGTACCTGCTCGAGCTGCCGGATCACCTTCATATCCATCTCCCGTCCCAGCGAACGGAAGGAGAGAACAAATCCCGCCAGACGCCGCTTCTCATGCGCGCATACGGCATTGACGCTCAGGTTGCTCCGGCAGCACGGCATGGTGACCATCGGTGAGATTCGCGCGAAGGTCGCCTGCGTCTCGATCACCTCGGAGAACCAGTAGGGATCGAGGGGAACCCGGCACGATGGACATGGCAGCTCCCGCCATCCCTTATCTAGATCGTCGCCGACGGTCAATTTCAAGTCATGCAGCACATTGATATAATTTATCATCCCTGACCAGGCACTGGTAACCGCCGGGAACTGTATGCTTTTCCGGCCATCCGCCGGAATCACCCGAATAAACATCCTCGCACCTTCGATACTTATTTTACGCTAAATTACGCTGTCCGGCAGCGATTATACTGCCTAACATGTTAGCGGGAGTTTGCCCGTCATGAATTCGCGATAGGATATTAGACCACCGCGCTCCGTGAAAAGTTCCCTGTCACCGTGCGGATGCTTTTAAAGTGGCGCCCATGGCGCTTATATCACTCCATTTTCCCCGATTTCCGGATCTGCGAAGAAGTTGTCCCGCGAGATAGAGGGCATGGAGACTTCCAGGATAAGGGCGGGGCCGCCCAGGCCGGTGAAGGAGTGGGCGTCGCCGGGGGGCATAACCAGCACGTCGCCTTCCGCCATCTCGCGGTCCTCGTCGTTCACGCGCATGCGGATGCGGCCCTTCACCACGAAGAAGGTCTCGTGCTTCATTCCGTGATAATGGTAGGGACAAGTCTGGCCGTCGAAGACGACGAGGAACTTGCCGCAATACCCCAATTCCGCCTCGTTGGCGATCCAGTACTCCGTCTCGCCGACCTCGCGGAAGCGGTTCAGGCCGAAATGCAGCGGCAGCGGCTCGACCGGGGGCATGGTGATGCCCCAGGCTTTGAGGTAGCCGGCGATCTCGGCAAGAGCTTGCTCGCGTTCGGGGCCTTGGAGTTCGACGGTGTCATAGTTGCCCATAACTTCGAAGTTCCTCTCAAGTCTGCTGCGTTGCGCCTTGCTCATCATCGCCAAATTCCATTGCAATACCACAGAATAAAAGCGTATTCAAGCTGGCATCGTATCTATGCACCCATTCCGGAAGAAAAGCGCCGGTATTTTTATGGGCTGTTTTCTTTAACCGTTCATAGAGACCCTTGGCCGGTATATAACCGGCAGGATCTTCCCTGTTGAATCGCATAACACTCCATGATTCATCGCTCGCACAATAATGCGATCCCACGTTGGTGAGAAGCAGGCGGTATGGAGTTGCCCGGCTTCTTTGCATTCGATCTGGAAGAGATGCTTTGTTTCAATATTGTAATAAAGTCTCGGATCGTGCCAACGCGCCAGCGTCACTACCTGACCGGTATAATTCCAGATATACGGATTTTCATCTTCCGACTCGTGATACCAGGACCAAGGAATTGATATGAGCATAGGATGATCGTTAGAAACATCTCTTCCATTTTCGAGCAACGCGATATGCCAGTGATAGGCGCTGTTCGTCATTTCATAAGAATCATAATACCGAATCGCGTAACGACCGTTCGGGCTGACCGACAGGTGCTCATCCTGCCAACCAGTTGTTGGTATCCAGCTTGGTAATTTCGAGATATGAATACTTTTAATAAATGATGCCATCGCAATACATCCTGTTACGTTTCATTATTTACGACTGCGTTCCCTTCAAAGGTTTCACGCAAAAGACGCAAAGAAGCTTCTACGAGAACGGGCACTTGACCATAACCGGCGCCTCGTTCAGCGTCAGCGCTTCCACACCGGGGAGGTATTTGCAGGCTTCGCGCAGGACGTCGCCGAAGCGGCCGTAGGCCATGGCGGTGTGGTGGATGAAAGGGCCTTCCATCAGCAGGCGCTCCCAGCGTGGCCAGTTGTCCACTTGCATCCAGACGTAATTGTTGCGCGTGTAGGGGCCGTCCATGCTCTCGCCTTCGCCGATGGCCAGTTGATAGTTCCCGTGGTCGCCGTCGAAGCGGGCAACGGTGAGGTTGCCTCCGCGCAGTGGAAAGTGCGGCATGCCGGAGAGGGGGCTGGGGAGGATCCAGTGGTGGCCGACCTCCACGCGAGCGCCGAGAGCGGCCATCGAGAGCGGCGCGCCGGCGTGCCAGAGCAGGATGCCGTTATAGTCCTCCGGGTGGCGGATGGTTATATCTACCAGGAAGACCGGATCGCCGTAGCTCGCACGATGGAGCAGGATGTTGCTGATCGCCCCGTGGATGTCCGACTCGAGGGAGACGGGCACCGTATCGGACACCATGCTGTTCGCCAGGAAGCAGTAGGCGCCGATCTCCTCCACCAGTGAGTCGAAATCCTGCATCGCCAGGCCGTCCAGCCCGCGGTCGGCGACCTCCGCCAGCATCTGGTCGCGCACGGCGAGGATGCGGGCGACCGTGTCGTCGTCCAGGTTGACGATATCCATCTCCGCGCGCAGGCGCTTCACTTCGCCGGCATAGGCGGCGGCGTTGGCCGTCGCGCGATCCTTCGCATGGCGGATGAACTGCACCATATCGATGGGCAGCACCTCGACCTTGAAGCGCTCCAGCAGCTCGCTCTCGTTGATGATGGTGGTCCAGAAGAAATCGATGCGCTGGCCGATGTGCCCGATGCGGATGCCCGTGCGGAAGGCGGAAGCCACATTGGCCGCGCGCAGGAAGCGGTCCATCCCCTCGCGCAGCGGCTCATCGTCGATGCGGCAATTCTCGATATACGTGAAAGGCACGCCCAGCTTGTGCAGCACCTTGCTGGAAGCGAACAGCCCGCACAGCGAATCGCGCAGCCGCTTGCCGTCCTCCAGCGGCGCCTCGTCTCGCGGCCCCCACAGCAGCGTGGGCACGCCCAGCTTGCGCGCGATCATCCCCGCCGCGCCTTCGGTGCCGAAGTTGCAGTGCGGCAGGAAGAGGGCGTCGATCCCCTGCGTCTTCAGGTGCTCGACGACGGGATCGACGTGCGCCTGGTCGCGCACCATGCCGTCGGGGATCACGCCTTCGAGATCGACGAAGCGGACGCCCCATGCCGCCAGCCGCTCCTGCAGCTCCCGCTTGATGCGCATGGCATCCTCATGCGAGAAGACGAACTTGCCAATGGGCGCGAGACCGAGCAACGGTGTGGCAGACATGTCGATACCTCGTGCATATAATAACGCCGGCACTCAATAACAGGCAAGCCCGTTCGTAGTAAGCCGCGCAGCCCCAACGCGGTACTCCGCGTTGACTTTGGCGCAGTGGCGTCGTTGATAGGGAAGCTTACCTGTCAACGACGCCACTCCGCTGCGGCTACGTGGCTTACATATGGGCTTGCGCATTATCACGGACGGCGGCTGCCGGTCATGTGGGCGCGAGATAGTCCCTGAGTGTTTTTTCACCCGCATGCAGTAAAAAAGTGGAAGATCGGAAGGATGGAAGATTGAAAGATTGAATTATTCAGATTTGAGTTTTGAGTTAAGCCCAGGTCAGACAGAGCAACTTGAAACTCAAAACTAATCTTCCCATCCTTCCAGGGAGAGTCTATTATGAAACTCGGCGCCAATTCCGTCCTCTTCGGCGGCTATGACATGGAGACCGCCTTCAAATACCTGGCGATGGCTGGGTACGACGGCATCGAACTGTCGGCCATCGGCGGCATGAGCGAGCACCTGGTGATCGACCGCTGGCGGGAAGTGGCCGCGGAGATCAAGCGGCTCGCTAGTGAGTACAATCTCGAGCTGCTGGCGATGGAGCAGCCCTCGCAGGATCCTGCCATCATGGAAGCGGCCTTCCAGGCGGCGGTGGAGATCGGCATTCCCATCATCAACTGCGGCCCCGGCGGCAAGTCGGATGACGAGGAAACGCTACAGCAGTCCATCGACTCGCTGGGCAAGCTGGCGGACATGGCGGGCAAATACGGCGTCACCCTCTGCGTGAAGGCCCACGTCGGCGCCGCCATCTACAACACGCCCACCACCCTGCGCCTGATGGAGGCGGTCACTTCACCGCACCTTGGTATCGATATGGACCCCTCGCACATTCACCGCGCCGGCGAAAACCCGGTCGAGGCGCTGGCCGCCGTCGTTTCCCGCGTGAAGCACATTCACATCCGTGACTGCAAAGGCCGCCAGCAGAACCCCGGCAAGCCGGAGATGCAGGCCAACGGTCGCGGCGACATCGACCTGCTCGGCTACATCCGCGTGCTGCACGACCACGGCTATACCGGCCCGGTCGACCTGGAAATCATTGGCGCGAAGGAATATCCGCTGGAAGCATGCTGCGTCATAGCCGCCGAATCCCGCGGCCACATGCAAGCCTGCCTGCAAGCCTGCGGCGCGCGACCGATATCGGCATAATTATGCATTTTATTCATAGAGCGGGGTTCAGAGAAAGATGATTGAAAAGATGTTAAACGATTGAAAAGATAATTAATTTAATTTTTTGCAAAAATATAAATTATTAATCATTTACATCATTTAACATCTTTTCAATCATTTTTCCCTGAACCCCGCCCTATGAAAAAGTTTCGAAAGGAGCTACCCATGGCATTGAAAGTCGGCATTGTCGGATTAAGCGGCATCGGCAACAACCATGCCAACTGTCATAAAGATGATGCGCTCTCCGACCTGATCGCGGTGTGCGACGTAGTGAAGGAGAAGGCGGACGCCGCCGCCGAGCGCGTGGGCGTGAAGGCCTATTACAGCCTGCAGGACATGCTGGCGAACGAAGACCTGGACATCGTGGACGTCACCACCGGCGGGTATGAAAACGGCAGCTGGCACTACGAGCCCACCATGGAAGCGCTGGCGGCCGGCAAGCACGTGCTGTGCGAGAAGCCGCTCTCTAACCGCATCGAGGAAGCGCGCGAGATGGTCGCGTATGCCGCCGCGAAAAAGCTGTATCTCGGCTGCAACCTGAACCACTACTTCACCGACACCGCCGCGCGCGCCAAGCAGTATATGGCCGACGGCATGATCGGCGAGCTGGTCTACCTCATGTTCAAGATGGGCTTCAACGGCGGCGAGGAAACCTACGGCTTCAACCCGTCCCCGCGCTTCAACCAGCCCTACGCGCACATGAAGGCCTTCCTCACCCACCCCTTCAGCGTGATGCGCTTCTTCTGCGGCGACATCACCCACCTGCAGACCTTCTCCACCAAACCCGGCTTCCGCAAGAACAAGGGCGACTTGCTGCTGTCGGTGAACAGCGTGCACGTGAAGTTCGCCAACGACACCGTGGGCTACCTGCTCAGCCAGCGCGGCGACGCGCCGTGGGGCTTGGGCGGCTGGTGGAGCTGCGAAGTCTCCGGCAGCAAAGGCTGCTTCGCCATCGAGAACTGCACCGAAAAGCTCACCTACTGGCCGTCGCCCAAGCCGGGTGAAAAATACGGCCTTGGCGGACGCCCGGAGCCGGAAGTGCTGGATACCGGCATCACGGACTTCGGCGCCACCTTCCCCAGCCGCATCCACGCCTTCATGGAGGACGTGACCAACGGCGTGCCCCGCGAGCACATCCGCGCCTCCGGCCGCGACGCCCTCGCCACGCTGGAATACATCCAGGCCGTGATCGAGTCCTACGAAGAAGGCGGCGAGCTGGTTCGCCCGCACCCGCTGCCCCCGATCCACGGCGATCCGTCGGTCGAACGCATATAGGAAAGCGTAGGGGACTGTCCCGGCCCACCGTAAGCACGCGCCGGTTACGGCAACAGGCAAGCGGTACATGTGAGCTAGGGACTGTCCCCGCCGTGAAACAGAACCGTTCCCGTTCTACGGGGACAGTCCCTAAGTTCACGTGAACGAGCGTTAGAGAGTAAACGAGCGCTGGTTCCGTAAGGCCGGGACAGTCCCTGACAAGAAAGTGCTGGTGAATTATGCCGGTCAATGTCGGCATCCTCGGTTTCGCCCATGGGCATGTGGGCATGTATTGCACGCGCTGGCGCGAGCAGCCGGAGTTGGGCGTCCGCCCGGTCGCCGGCTGGGATCATGACGCCGCCCGCGCGGAGAGCAACGGGAAGCAATTCGAGATCGATGTCGCGCCCACGGTAGAGGCATTGCTGCAAAGCAACATCGACGCCGTGATCATCGGCGCGGAGACCGCTTACCATGCCGACATGGTGGAGCAGGCGGCAGCGGCGGGCAAGGCCATCGTGCTGCAGAAGCCGATGGCGCTGACGCTGGAGGATGCCGACCGCATCGTCATCGCGGTGAATAAGACAGGGGTGCCCTTCACGCTGGCCTGGCAGATGCGCGTGGACCCGCACAACCTGCAGATCAAAGAGCTGCTGGCGAGCGGACGGTTCGGCCGCGTCTTCATGGTGCGCCGCCGGCACTGCCTGCCCACCCAGCTCTGGCCGGACTTCCAAAATGCCTGGCATGTCAATCCGGCGCTGAACCGCGACATCTTCGCCGACGACGCTTCACATGCCATCGATTACCTCTACTGGCTGCTGGGCATGCCGGCCAGCGTGATGGCGGAACTGGGCACGTTGCTCAATCCGGCTATTCCCAACGACAACGGCATTACCATTTTTCGCTACGCGGACGGCGCCTTTGGCGAAGTGTCGTGCACCTTCACCGCCGTCGCCGGGGAGAACACCGCCGAGGTGATCTGCGAAAAGGGCGTCATCATCGGCAATTACGGCGATCTGCCCAGCACCATGGCGCCCCGCCCGGCCGGCGGCATCCAGCTCAAATGGTACTTGCAGGAAGAGGGGCAATGGATGGTCAGCGACCTGCCCGACATTACCGGGCAAGGCCAGCGCATCGCAGGACTCGCCGCCCCCCTCGCCGAATTCCTGCAAGGCGCGCGCCCGCCCATCGCCACCGCGGAGGAAGGCCGAGACGTGCTGCGCATAACGCTGGCCTGCTATGATTCTGCTGAACAAGGTCGGCGGATCAAATTATAAGTCGGAGCGCGGATTGCCAATCCGCGCGTGATTTTTATACAATACGCGCGGATTGGCAATCCGCGCTCCAAGGAGACTACATGGCAACCAAACGCAAGCCGAACCTGTTGCTGCTCGGCATCGACAGCCTGCGGGCCGACCATATGAGCCTGTACGGCTATCCCCGGCTCACCACGCCGCACCTGGACGAGTTCATCTCCTGGGGCACGGCGTTCGACTCGTGCTACAGCCCGCACATTCCCACCACGCCGGGTTATACTTCCATGTTCACCGGACTCGACTGCTTCAGCATGGACGTGGTGGCGCTGCGCCATGAAGGCGGGCTGCGGCCCGAGCTGCGCACGCTGTCGGAGATCCTCGGCGACGACGGTTACAACACCACCTGCGTGGGCTTCAGCGGCAACCCGGCCTCTCGCGGCTTCCAGCAATACCTGGACTTCAGCGGTTGGGGCTCGTGGGAATCCGGGCGCAGCCCCAAGGCGGAGAACCTGAACGAGGTGACCATTCCCGAGCTGAAGAGCCTGGCGGCCGACGACAAGCCGTTCTTCCTCTTCCTGCGCCATATGGACCCGCATTCGCCCTACCTGCCGCCGCGCCCCTTCGAGCGCATCTTCTACGACGGCGACGAGAGCGATCCGGCCAATTGTTCGCTGGACGAGGTTTATAACTTCAAGCCGTTCTGCGACTACTTCGCGAGCTGGTTCCCGCCCACCTGCACCGACAAGGATTACATCATTGCGCAGTATGACGGCGCCATCGCCTACATGGATGCCTGCATCGCCAATATCTTCGCCACGCTATCGTCGCTGGGTCTGGAGGAAGACACGCTGGTTGTCATCACCTCCGACCACGGCGAGACGCTGCACGATCACGCGTGCTGGTACGACCATCACGGCATCTACGACAACACGCTGCACGTGCCGCTGGCCTTCGTGTGGCCGGGCAAGGTGCCGGCCGGCGCGATGTTCTCCGACATCGTGCAGCAGAAGGACACCACGCCGACTATCCTCGACCTGCTGGGCATCGACACCGGCATCAACTA
>Ga0172369_10009665_pt1 | contig 10619 bp, 17 predicted proteins | sample LakKiv25m_FD_114539 | JGI IMG/M metagenome (GOLD analysis project Ga0172369, IMG submission 114539) | Freshwater microbial communities from Kabuno Bay, South-Kivu, Congo - kab_022012_11.25m | ecosystem: Environmental > Aquatic > Freshwater > Lake | place: Democratic Republic of the Congo...
GCAGGGCAATTATGGCATTGCATGACGGAGGCGTGAATATTAACATCCTGAGCAAAGGCGGCCTCAGATGTGTCAGAGATTTTGATATTCTCAAGTCAGGCGATAAATTCGGTCAGACGCTGACATTTATGGATGAGGCAGATAGCAGCGAATGGGAGCCGGGCGCGGCAACTCCGGCAGCGCGCATCCTGTGTCTCGAAGAGGCCCACGAAAGAGGCATCTTCACGTGGGCATCCCTTGAGCCTGTGATTAAGCCTGAGACCACATTACATATCATCGAGCAGACGCATGAGTTCGTGGATATGTTTAAGGTCGGCAAATGGAACCATGATAAGCGCGCGAACGAGATTGATTGGCGGGACTTCGGAACGAAGGCCGTTACGCTCTTAAAAAAATTAAATAAAAAATACATGATAAAAAAAGACCTCGCGGCATATCTCTAAGGGTCCAAAATTTAGGAGGGCATATGAAAAAGGTTTACGCAGTAAGTGCAGGCTCATACAGTAATTATCGGGTCAATGCGATTTTCTCCACGCGGAAAAGAGCAGAAGCTTTCAAAAGGGCCGTACCGGATGACGCTTATAACGATATTGAGGAATATGAACTTGACCCGCCTACAGCTGATCTGCTGAAACGGGGATATTCAGTGTGGCTTATCCACATGCTGATAGACGGAAATATAGAAATAGTAAAAAAACGCGAGACGAGGCTTGACGATGTGGATTATGTAGGATATGACATATGGAGACGCTCACAAGCTTTAGCGTTTCAAGGCACAGGAATTCCCGATATTTTAACCGCTACGGTTTGGGCTAAAACCGAGAAACAGGCGATTAAGATCGTGAACGAACACCGGGCGCGGCTGATAGCAACCGGCATATGGGAACAAAAGGAAAAGAAAGTAGATTAATGTCTAAGCCCTTAAAAGATGATATAGCCCGCAGTATTCTGCGAATAAACTCTTCAAGCCCTCTTCGGAGGGCTTTTTTTATTGCCTGCCTGAAAAAATAGTGTCAAATGTGTCAAATGTGTCAATGACATAACTGCCCATCGCATGAAAAAATATATGCGTCATGGCAGACATCCCGACAACAGAGCCCTCCGACATCAGGGCAGGCGACACGATAAAATGGAAGGACTTTGGAACGAAGGCCGTAAGCCTGCTTGAAAAACTCGGCAAAAAATACATGCTCAAAAAAGACCTTGCGGCATACCTCTAAAATGTCTGAAACCTTACAAAAATGTCGCAAAAAATATTTACAAAAAAGATAAAATAATGCTTGATAAACGTCATGACATCTGATAATATATAATCAAGATGAAAGAGAAGAAAAATAAAACAACCAAAAAGGAGGTGAAATTCCAGTTCCGCCTCTCGGCGAAAGAGGCGGGAATGCTCAGGCAGCAGGCAGAGGCAGAGCAGATGTCTGAGAGTGAATATCTCAGGTATCTCATTAGATCGAAAAACCAGTAACGGTCTCCTGACCGATCCGGCGCCTACAGAGCCGGAAAGGGGCAGGCGAAAGGAGAAAACAAGATGATAAAGTATCAAGGCAAATCCATCGTAAGTTTAGCCCATGAGCGCGGGGCAAATGGAAATCTCAAAAACAAAGCAAAGGCATGGCAGTATCTCCTCGGCGCTATCAGCGTAAATGATAGGCCCATCCACGCGCGCGGACAACACATCAGTGCATACAATATTAAGCACTACGGATACTCGTGCGGCATCTATAATCGCACAATCCGCAGCGCGGCAGATTACAAGAGATACATGTGGGAGCAGCGCATAGAGCGTACAGGCGATTCCCTCTGCCACGCACACGGCTATCAGCTCCGCACGGAGATACCCGGAGAATTACTGCCTCATCACATTAAATATAGAGAGCAGATGATAGCCACCATCGATAAATCCATGAGGTATACTTATTCCCTTTCCACGCTCCCACGTGAGCCGCAGGAGTGGAACGACCCCGATTATTATTTGTGCATCGCAGGGCGCACAATCATATTACATAGAGCGGATAGCGCCTCATGGGATAATTCCGCCTCCTCGCATTGGCCATCCTCAAAATCCATCTCCCGTACTGCATATCTCCTCCGCGAGGGATGGGATGACTTAAGTAAGGATGGGTTGCTCGCTAATGCGCAGGCCGCGCAGCATGGCCTTGCTGGCCTCAGTGAGCGCAAAATTAGCTATGAGGCAAGGGGGAACTGGCTGCCCAAAATTATCATCGATTTGCTTGGCATCACACCTCAGCGTCAGCGGGAGTTGGCTCATATCCAGCTTGATCCTCATTACCGTGTAAGCCTTAAGCGCAAAATCGCAGGCATTGAGATATGGCAGCGGACACTTGCAGGCGAGATCATTGATTATTGTGCAGTAAGAGGCAAAGACACATACCACGCCTCAACACAGAGCGAGGCCGTAAAGGGTCTTGCCGCTAAACTTGCAACCCCTGGCAGTAGGCGAGAGGTCATTGATATGGACTATGCCCTATCGCTTGGGTTTTGCAGAACCGGAGTAGAGCAGTTTTGTGCTGATTATGGGCTTAATTGTACATGCGCATACCGCAGGTCAGAAGTGCAGGCCCTTATCGTCTCCGGCAATGGGCGTGCGAAGAAATATGAGCGCGAGTTAGTCAAGGCAGGTTTTACTGTTTGATTTTATGGGCGGACTATACCGCCCTATCTTTTTTTATGGAGGAGAACATGATGAGAACATGTGATGCGTGTCAGCAGGAGCAAGCCTCAATCAGCATCGGCGGGGCCATGCTCTGCCGCAGGTGCGATGCAGATATTAAGCCTGAGATAGACCGGTTACGCGCCGAGGGCAAACCGGTATCGGTAATTAATATCGCGCGGGCTTTTTTTGCGCGTAAAAATAACATCTACACGGCGCTCAAACATCTCAGCGAGAGCATTAAATTAATGGAGGCAACCAAAGGCGCGTTCAAGTCCGCGCAGATCGCCGAAGCGCGGAGCGAAGTCGAAAAAGCAAAAGAGATTTTGGAAAAAATGATGTAAGATTCCGGACAAGCCGGAATGACAGAAAACCATCTCAAGCCCCGAGCCGCTCGGGGCTTTTTTATTGTCTGCCTGAAAAAATAGTGTCAAATGTGTCAAATGTGTCAAATGTGTCAATGACAAAACTGCCTCCCGAGTGAAAAAATATATGCGTCATGGCAGACATCCCGACAACAGAGCCCTCCGACATCAGGGCAGGCGACACGATAAAATGGAAGAAAACCCTTGCCGATTATCCCGCATCTGAATACACCCTAAGCTATCGCCTAATCTCCGGCGCAAACACCATTGACGTCACCGCAACCGCAGACGGCGACACGCACAGCATTGAAATTGCCGCGTCTACATCTGACGATTACGTTGCAGGCGAATATGAGTGGTTTGCCTTTGTAACCAAAGGCAGTGAGCGCTACACCGTAGAGCGCGGCACGCTCACGGTGCTTGCGAATCCGGCCACGGCCACAGACTTCCGCACCGATGCTAAAAAAATTCTTGACGACTTAACAGCCGCGTATAAAACCTATATCGCCTCTCGCGGGCATATCGCAAGTTATTCAATTGCGGGCCGGGCCATGACCTTCCGCAGCGCGGAGGAAATTCTTAAACAAATTACCTTCTGGGAAACAAAAGTCAGGGCAGAGCAGGCTGCGGACAAAATTTCTCAGGGTCTGGGCAGCGGCAGAAAAGTTTTAACGAGGTTTAGATGAAAATATTCGGCCTTGAAATTAAACGCGCGCCATCCAGAAAGGTTACCTTCCGTAACTACGCGGGCGCAAAGTCAGACAGGCTCACGGCTGATTGGATTACAACAAACCTTGTCTCTGACGAAATTCTCAGGTGGCATCTTTCCAAACTCCGTTCCCGCTCGCGGGACCTCGCGAACAACAATGACTACATGAAGAACTTCCTGCGGAAGCTCAAGGTCAACGTCATCGGCCCGAACGGCATCGGGATGCAGTCAAAGGCCAGACTCCGCAACGGCAACCTTGATAAGCGGTCGAACGAAAAAATAGAGGAAGCCTGGCAAAACTGGACTAAAAAGGCGAATATATCGGTCTGCGGCACACTTACTTTCAAGGACTTTATTTCAACAGCTATAGAGACCGTAGCCCGCGATGGCGAAGTCCTCATAAGAAAAATCAAAGGCTACGACAATAAATTCAGCTATGCGCTGCAACTTTTAGAGGCAGACCATCTCGATGAAAACTTAAATCAAGACCTTGCCAACGGCAATAAAATCCGTCTCGGAATCGAGAAAAACAGATGGGGCAAACCCATCGCCTATCATCTCCTTGAAAAACATCCGGGCGAGACGCTCGCGTCAGGGCAAAGCTATGTCCGCATCCCCGCAGAAGAGATAATTCACATTTTTATTAAGGAGCGGCCGACACAGTCCCGCGGCGTGCCGTGGGCGCATACCGCGATTATCCGTCTCAGGATGCTCGGCTTGTATGAAGAGGCTGCGCTTGTCAACGCGCGCATCGGCGCAAGCAAAATGCAGGCTATTATAATGAGCGACAGCTCCGGAGAATTCACAGGCGACGGCAAGGACGCCTACAACAATGTAGTTGATGAGGTAGAACCCGGAATGCGCGAACTCCTTCCGCCGGGGACCACACTACATGACTTCAATCCGCAATACCCCTCTCAGGAATATGCGCCGTTCAACAAGGCCGCCTTGCGAGGCATTGCTTCAGGCCTGGGCTGTTCATACAATTCGTTAGCCAACGACCTTGAAGGCGTGAACTTCTCGTCGTTGCGAAGCGGTCTGCTCGAAGAAAGGGACGGATGGAAGGCGATACAAAGCTGGTTTATAGAAAATGTGCTTGAGGAAATCTTTCCTGTATTTCTTGAAATGGCAATCCTCTCGGGCGAATTAAATCTTTCTTACGCGGAAATCCAAAGACTCACGGCTCCGAAATGGCAGGGCAGAAGGTGGGAGTGGGTGGACCCGGAAAAGGATATCAACGCAAGGATTACCGCGCTTTCCGCCGGGCTTACGACAAGGACAAGAATCTGCGCCGAGCAGGGCGATGACTTCGAGGAGATACTTGAAGAACTGAAAGAGGAAAAAAAGATGATTACAGATTCAGGGCTTTCCTTTTTTCTTGACGCGATAAAAAAACCCGAAAACAACCCCGCAGAGCCGGAAGAGGACATGGCGTCTGCGGCAACAGGAGGCGACGGCAATGGAAAAAACCATTAAGCTCGGAAAATTGAGCAGGAATTTTACGGTAAGAGAAGGCGATATTGACAAGGAAAAGCGCACGGTCGCCCTTTCCTTCTCAAGCGAAGAGCCGGTTGAGAGATGGTTCGGAACAGAAATTTTAGACCATTCAAAAAACGAAGCAGTTGATTTAAAGCGCCTCAAACGCGGGGGCGCGCTGCTGATAGACCATGACGCAAGCAATCAAGTCGGGGTCATTGAGGAAGTATTGATCGACACGGCAGACCGCAAGGGCCGCGCAAGCGTGCGGTTCGGGCGGAGCGCCAAGGCCGAGGAAATCTTTCAGGATGTTCTCGACGGGATAAGAACGAATGTGTCTGTCGGCTATGTGATAGACGACATGATTCTTGAGAAAGAGGAAAAAGGCCGGCCGCCGGTGTACCGCGCGGTGAAGTGGATGCCATACGAAATTTCCCTTGTTTCCATTCCCGCAGACATCAACGTGGGCGTGGGCAGGAGCGAGGAAGAAAGAGAGGTAACAATCAGGATGGAAAAACCCGAATGCCACAACAAAGAGAACATGAAACCAATGGAGGAGTGCAAGGACTGTGAGGCCCGCAGCGATTGCAAAAACCCCATGAAAGATGAAATGAAAAAAACAAAGGAGGACAAGGCAATGGAAGTAAAAGTCATTCAGGACGAAGCAAGAAAGCAGGAAGCAGAAAGGGCGGCAGAGATACTTGCCATCGGCAAGGCGCACGGCGCGAGAGATCTCGCCGAGAAGTTCATAACCGAGGGAAAGACCGTAAGCGAATTCAAAACAGCAGTTCTTAATGAAATGAGGAAGACGGCGGACACGGCAATAGACACATCAGTGGATATGTCCAAAAAAGAGGCAAGGGAATATTCCTATGCCCGCGCGATAGGCGCGGCGGCTGAGATTGCGGAAGGCAGGCGCGTTAAATCGTTTGAGGCGGAAATATCAGACGAACTCAGAAAGAAAATGCCGCTGAACCACAGAGACCACGGCGGGATAGTTATTCCGCTTCAAAAAAGAGGCGGCCTTGACAGCGGCACGTCAACGGCGGGAGCAGAGCTTGTTTACACCGTATTCGGCGGTGAGCTCATAGAGCTTCTGAGGAAGAGGGCTGTATGCGCGGCGTTGGGCGCAAGGATAAGGGCAGGGCTTACAAGCCCGATTTCCTTCCCGCGCAAAACCTCAGAAGGCGCGGCAGCGTGGGTTGCCGAAAACCCCGGCATCGATGCAAGCGATACAGACGATGCGTATCAGACAGTAACCCTGTCTCCAAAGAGCCTCATCCGCTCAAGCTCCATTTCACGTCAACTTCTGGTTCAAAGCATCGTTGACGCAGAGGCAGATATCAGAGACAGCCTCGCAAACTCGATCTCCCTTGCGATTGACCTCGCAGGGCTGCACGGCACGGGCTCCAGCAATCAGCCCACAGGCATCTATTCCGCGAGCAGCGTAAACAGCAAGGCCATGGGCGGTGTGCCCACCTTCGGAAAGCTCGTAGACATGGTAACGGAAGTTGCCAAAGACAACGCAATCCTCGGCACGCTCGGATGGGTTACAACCCCCGGCATGGCAGGCAAGATGCTCCAGACGCTTGTCGCCTCTTCTGCGGGCAGCGACATGATATGGACAGGCAGAATTGACGAGGGCTTGATGGGCGGTTACCGCGCCATCGCAAGCAATCAGGTGTCAAGCACGCTTGGCGCCGGAAGCGAGCACGGCATAATCTTCGGCAACTGGACCGACCTGCTTATAGGGATGTTCGGCGGCATTGAGATAACCGTTGACCCATACAGGCTCAAGAAACAGGCCATGATTGAATACACCATGTTCGCAATGGCGGATGTTCTTCTGAGACATCCTGAATCCTTCTGCAAGGCAACAGGCGCGACAATAGCGTAATGGATTAAACGGTTCAAGCCGCGCGGCTTGAACCGTTCTTCCAAGAAAGGAGGATTTATGCAGGTAAAAGTTTTAAGGGGCTTTTGTATAGGAAACGGGGTTGACGTTCAACCCGGAGACGTTATAGAACTTTCCGAAAAAGAAGCGAGGATAAAAATCAAACAGGGCAAGGTTAAAAACGTAAACACGCCCGAAAAATCCAAGGCGGCCCGTGAAGCGGCAAAAAACCCCTTGCTCTACAAACTTAAAGAGGCGCTTGAACTTATATCCCTCGCGCAGTCAGAGGAAGAGATAAACGAAATCATCCAAGGCGATACAAGGGAGAAGGTTCTCGAAGCCGCAGAGAAAAGAAAATCCGAAATAAAAGGAGGCGATGAAAATGCCTAAAGAGGATTATTTTTCAGGCGGAGCCGTTCAGCAGGTTTTAAAAACTCCTGCGTCCGTCACCGCAGACAGCAACGCGGCAGGCGTTGACATCAGGGATTACAAAGGCGAGTGCATGGTTGTCGCAAACATTCTAAACACCGCAGGCACAGCCCCCACAATGGACGTAAAGATTCAGGCAGCCGAGGATGCGGACGTTATAGACACTGTTGGCTACACCGGCACAGGAGACGGCACCTGCACTGAGATTGAAGGCGGGCCGGACGCGGTTGCGGAAGACATAACCGTAACCTTTACCAGCGCGACAAGCGCGGATGTTGTCGGAAGCGTAACAGGAGCCATCGGCACGGCCACAGTGGGGACAAAGTTCACATCCCCGCAGATAAACTTCCTGCTCACTGCAGGCGCAACGGCGTTTGGGTTATCCGATGTATTCACTATCGGCGTGCTCGCTCGGACGTATACGAACAAGGTTACGTTCACGCAGGTTGCGGCAGCGGCAAGCATCCAGAAAAAAACAATCAATGTTGATGAGATAGGCAGGTTCATCCGCGCAAACTTCGACATAGGCGGCACGGGCCCGGCATACACCATCGGCATTGCCCTCTACGGGATGAAGTAAATGTTCGCAGAGGAGCTTGGCGCATATCTTGTTGACTTTGGTGTAACCGCCGCATTCTCTCACGCGGCAGTCTCGGCGAACATCTCCGTCATCTTTGACAACGACTTTTTGGCGTCTCTGGGCGTGGAGGCCTCCGCGCCCTCGGCGCTCTGTAAGGCAACCGATGTTTCAAGTGCCGTTCACGGCGACACACTCGTCATAAGCGGAACAACCTATTACATCACAGAGATTCATCCTGACGGCACAGGGATGACCCTCCTGATACTGAGCAAGGCAAATGGCTAACAAAAGGCAAAGCATAATCACGGCGGTAAAGACAAGGCTTCAGGGCATTCTTACAGCCTCCGGCTATAACTACAACCTCGGCTCTAACGTCTTCGAGTGGAAGGATAAGGCGCTTGCAGACGCGGAGCTTCCGGGCTTGATATTCCGCGACCCCTCGTTTGAGAAGGTCCTTGACGTTATCGGCCTGTTCACATGGCGGTTGAACATTGAAATTGAAATTCACGCGCAAAGCTCAACCGCTCCCGCAGACATGCGGAAGATGCTTTCGGATGTTTACAAGGCTATTGGAGTTGACGAGATGTGGGGAGGGCTTGCGCTTGCGTCAGAGCAGCCCGAAGGCGACGAGATGCAGGTGCAAAAAGACCAGAACATAACTGCAAAGGCGGTGGTGAGGTTTTCAATCCTCTACCGCACGCCGATGTGGGAGAACTGAAAAATGAAAAACATACTACTTGACGCAGGGCACGGCGGCGCAGACCCCGGCGCAGTGGCGGCGGATCTCCGCGAGGCGGACGTTACGCTTGAGATTGCTTTGCAGATGGCAAATCTGCTTAGAGACAACTACTATATATTCCTCACCAGAGACAGGGGAAGCCAATACATTTCTCCGTCACAGAGGCTCGCAAATATTAAGGACATCCATTCAAAAGTCAAACTCGATGCCTTTGTCTCAATCCATTGTAATGCATCGACAAACCCGCAGGCGCACGGCATAGAAACGATATACAGGGACGATAACGACTATCTGCTTGCGGCAATACTCCAGAGAAATCTCCTTACAGACACGGAGCTTTCAGACCGGAGATGCAAGCAGGATGTCCGGCAGCTTGCGGTGCTTAAAGCCCCGGAAGAGATACCGGCGTGCCTGGTTGAAGTCGGTTTTATATCAAATCCTTCAGACCATGAATTCATAGAAAACAACATTTCCGTAATCTCGGAATCCCTCGCACGGGGGCTAACCGAATTTTTAGGGGTGGAATAATGACGATTAAAAACTGCCTGAAAAGACTGCCGGAGATTTTTCTTGATGATTCGGGGAAGGTGTCAATCGCAAAGGTAATGATTGCTGCCATCGTCCTCATGATGTTCGAGATAGTGAACACTTATATTTTTTTTGCGGTCTATGAATTTTTCGAGACAAAGAAAATTCCTCAATGGCCTGTGGCAGTGGCAGGGCTTATAACGGCCCTCGGCGGGGTCATTGGCATTCTCTATGGAGCGAACAAGTTTTCTCCCACAATTCCATTCATCGGAGGGAAAGATGCCTGACAAGGAACTCATCAAAGAAGCCGTGCATGAAGCCCTGCAGGAAAGACTCGGCGAGTTCTTTATTGAGCGTGAAAAACATTTTGAGCACCATCAATTTATAGACGGAGTTATGCAGTTTTCCAATTCAGTAAAGTCAACGGCCTGTAAGACAGTTACGACAACTATGATAATCGGCGCGGCAACAATTCTGCTTTTGGGCTTGCTGGCCTGGGTTAGAAAACATTTGTGAAATGGAAAAACTTATAAGGATATACGAAGGCTCAAATCCGCAGGCGCGGATAGCGTTTCTGGCCGAGCTTTGCAGGCGCGAGCCTCATCTCATAAGCGCGTTGTTAGAGGCCGAGAACGGCGGCAGGAATATTAATTATGACGTTTTCAAAATAGGAGGCACAGACCCGGAATGAAAAAGAAGAAAAGGGTCAAAGGGTCAAAGGGTCATCTCCTCGGCGATTCGCCTGAGGCGAAAAGGGTCAAAGTCTTTCTGTTCTGCTGTTCTGCTGCTCTGCTGCTCTGCTTGAGCGCCTGCGGCGGAAAAAAAATAATCCAGAGCGTCATGCCCGTTGAGACAGAGACCAAGACAGGCGAGGTTATCGAGAAGATAGAGCCCGCCAAAACAGGGGAGAGAACGGACGTCCCTGTTGACGTTAAGCCCTCAGAGGTAGTCGCAAAGATAGAGACCAAGACAGGCGGAAAGGTCTGGATAGTGAAGAAAAAAAGATTTCTTCAACCCGCAAAGATTCAAGTGTATGAAAATAAGCAGGCGGTAAAAGAGCAAATTAAAATCAACAAGCCCGAGAAATCGTACAAGTGGCTTTACATCATAATCGGGATAATCGTTTTGTTAATTGCGGCAAATTTTGCCATGGAACGCTTCCTTGGCTTTAACCCTATTGCGTGGCTTGGAGCAAGGATATTCAGGAGGAAAAAATGAA
>Ga0172369_10009670_pt1 | contig 10617 bp, 11 predicted proteins | sample LakKiv25m_FD_114539 | JGI IMG/M metagenome (GOLD analysis project Ga0172369, IMG submission 114539) | Freshwater microbial communities from Kabuno Bay, South-Kivu, Congo - kab_022012_11.25m | ecosystem: Environmental > Aquatic > Freshwater > Lake | place: Democratic Republic of the Congo...
GCATCATCCTGATTGGCTGTCAGGCTTAAAGCATAATTTCTTAAGTTGTCGCTGTAACTTAAAATATGTTTATTGAATTCTATTACTGTCATAATTTTATTGTTTAACAAATACATTGAAAAGTTAAACAAAACTGATGCCATATTTTGAATCAGTCTGATTTTAACAAAAGAATTCTGAGTAAAATGTTCCTATTAATGTTACTGTCTGAATATTCTATTATTCTCAAATTCAATAATTTATATTTGCCTAAAAAAAATAACCCACAAGTTTTCACAGATGAAATACTAATTTTCGCGAAGATTCGGGTTTAAATTTGCGAATATTCGCGGTATAAGAAAAGGCTGAACAGTAATAATTTAAATAAATCGTCCATCATCAAACCTACTCATAATCTGATAAAAAGAGAAGAAATAAATTTTTATTATTTGGGGAATAACTGTTTTGGTGCCAAAAAAATCAAATATTTCTTATAACAATCCAATTGCCATCAGTTCAAATACCGGTCGAGATCGTGAATAACTTTCAGCACGCTGATATTTGGGGGTGTTTCTGATAATATTTCGGATGCCAGCTTACTGCTTATCAATATTTGCTGCTGCGGAAAAGATTCTGACAATTTTCTGGTATATGCAATAAAATCGTTTTGAACAAAGCTTGAAATATATGCAGTCATGATTAAGGAAGGCCTGATGGTTTCAGCTACCTGTAGTATATCTTCATGCGGAACTGATTGTCCCATGTAAAACACTTTGTAATTTCTCTTTTTTAGTAAATAATAATAAAACAGCAAGCCAAATTCATGATATTCACCTTCCGGTAAAAACAGCAATGCTGTTGATTTTGTCTCTGATGGGTTTTGCTTGATACTATCAATTGCTACTATCAGTTTCTGACGTATCAGATTGGAAATAAAATGCTCATGAGCAGGAATAATATGACCGGTTTGCCATAAAACTCCGACTTTGTCAAAAAAAGGATAAATGAGATTTACCACTGTATTTTCAAACCCATGACTCAGTGTATAATCATTCAACAACTGAATAAACTTAAGTTCATCTAAATCAATCATAGATGCAACCAATTGATTTATAGCAAATTCATTATCCTGTTTTGTCAGCATAAATGCTGTTACCATCTCCTGTAATTGCTCATTACTTTTTAATGAAAGCTTTGAAATTTTTACACCATGCTGGTTTAATACAGCAATATTCATCAGTCTTTTAAGTTCATCATCATTGTATTGTCTGATATTCGTTGATTTTCGTTGAGGCAATAAAATGTTGTACCTCTTTTCCCAGATACGAATGGTATGTGCTTTTATTCCGCTTAATCTCTCAAGGTCATTTATTGAATATAACGCCATAATTTTATTTTTTCATGAAACACAATAATAACATAATTTGTTCAATAAATAATTAAATTTATTAAACAATAAGTGGATTATTATGTATTTCTTTAACTTGTTTGGAAATATCTATTTTTTTTTACTTTTGAAGGCTTCAAATAACATGATTTAAACAGAAAATTATGCAAAGAGACAAATTGGTATTTGATATTATAAGAAAAGAAAAAGAGCGTCAGATGCATGGTATTGAACTGATTGCTTCTGAAAATTTTGTCAGTGATCAGGTACTTGAAGCCATGGGCTCAGTGATGACCAATAAATATGCAGAAGGATATCCCGGAAAAAGATATTACGGTGGCTGTAAACATGTAGATGAAACGGAACAACTCGCCATTGACAGGTTAAAGGAATTGTTTGGAGCAGAATGGGTAAATGTTCAGCCTCATTCCGGTGCACAGGCAAACATGGCTGTATTCTTAGCCTGCCTGAATCCGGGAGATAAATTCATGGGACTGAATCTGGCACATGGCGGACATTTATCGCATGGCTCTCCAGTAAATTCATCCGGAATATTGTATCAACCTGTTGCATACCATGTAGATGAGGAAACCGGAACGATCAACTATGATAAAATGGAAGAAATAGCTCTTCAGGAAAGACCAAAATTACTTTTAGCCGGTGCATCCGCTTACAGTCGTGACTGGGATTTTAAACGCATGCGTGAAATAGCTGATAAAATTGGTGCTATTTTAATGGCCGATATTGCCCATCCGGCCGGTCTTATTGCCAGAGGTATTCTGAATGACCCGTTACCCTATTGCCATATTGTTACGAGTACTACCCATAAAACTCTCAGAGGACCCAGGGGAGGTGTCATCATGATAGGAAAAGATTTTGAAAATCCCTGGGGGAAAACCACTCCCAAAGGTGAAGTCAGAATGATGTCGTCATTACTCGATTCAGCAGTTTTTCCCGGCATACAGGGCGGACCACTGGAACATGTCATTGCCGCCAAAGCAGTTGCTTTCGGAGAAGCGCTCACAGATGATTATATGGATTATATTATTCAGGTAAAGAAAAATGCTGATGCAATGGCCAAAGCTTTCAATGAACTGGGGTATAAAATTATTTCCGGTGGCACCGATAACCATCTGATGCTGATAGATTTACGCACTAAATTCCCCGATCTTACAGGTCGCAAGGCAGAAGATACACTTGGATTAGCAGATATTACCATTAATAAAAATATGGTTCCTTTTGATACCCGCTCACCATTTCAGGCTTCAGGTATCAGAGTAGGTACACCAGCTATTACCACCAGAGGATTAAAAGAAGAGCACATGAAACCTATTGTTGAAATGCTTGATACTGTTTTAGATAATATTGAATCAACAGAAGTTATTGATAAAACAAGAAAAGCTGTGAATGACTTAATGAGCAGTTTCCCACTCTTTTCATGGTAAAATAAACTTTTTATAAAAATGCCGAGGAATAAATTCCTCGGCTATTTTTTTTTTGAGCGGGAAACGGGGCTCGAACCCGCGACCCTCAGCTTGGGAAGCTGATGCTCTACCACTGAGCTACTCCCGCTTTAAATTTTCCTGCAAAATTATTGATTCTTATGCTATTGACAAATTTTTCTTAAGTTTCCAGCAAATCTCTGATAACCACTGAAGCAGCTACACATCCAAAAATTACTGGCATATATGAAATAGTACCAACATTTGTTTTTTTATTTTTTTCTTCATCCGTAAAAATCATTGATTCCGGTACAATTTTCTCTGACGAAAATACAGCTTTAAATCCTGAACGAATTCCATGACGTTTCAATCTTTTTCTGAGTTGAAATGCAAGATGACAGGTGTGAGTATTGCCTATATCTGCTACATTTACTAATAAAGGGTCAGTTTTTCTACCTGCACCCATTGAACTTACGATATTGAGATTTTGCTTTATGCTGTGAATAATCAGGTATGTTTTGGGTGAAAAGGTATCTATTGCATCAATCACATAATCGTAAGGATGGGATACTATTTCAAGCAATGCAGCATCTTTCAGATATAATTTTACAACATGGATTTTTAATAATGGATTGATATCGAGCAATTTTTCAGCAACTATATCAGCTTTAAAATGACCGATTTTGCTAAGTGTCGCAGGTAATTGCCTGTTCAGATTGCTCAGGTGGAAAGTATCATGGTCAACTATTGTCATTTCTCCAATTCCGGCTCTGCATAGCATTTCAGCAGCAGCAGAACCAACACCACCAAGTCCTGCAACCAAAACATGTTTATTTATAAGCATCTCATGCTTCTCTTTACCAAGTAAAAGCTCAGTTCTGGATTGCCAGTTTTCAGTTTCGCTCAGCATCAGGAAAAAGTTTAAGATAATTATTAAAAACTAATTTTTTCATTTCTTCCATAGAAATTTTCTTTAATTCTGAAGCTTTTTGATAAATCTCAAAAATTGGTATATCGGCATCATCTGTTTCAAAAAATACATTTTCAAGGGGAATCTGAAGAAATAACGCTTGTAATTTATAATTTGTAATCAGGTGTTCACCAAAAGATAAAAAGCAATTTTGCTGAATTAATTGCTCTGCAATTTGCCTGCTGCCACTAAAACGATGAAACACCCAGACTTGCTTGCATTGATAGTCAGTTCTAAATTTAATTATTTCATTGAATGCCTTTACGCAATGTATAATTAAAGGTTTTTTGATCTCTTCAGATATTTGTATCAATTTTTCAAAAACTTCAAGCTGAAGTGTAAAATTCTGATTTTTTACTTTATCCAAACCACATTCTCCAATTGCCAGAAATTTATTATTCAAAAAAACAGGGATTGCTTCAAGCGTTTTAGCAACTGATTGATCGTTAATAAACCATGGATGAAAGCTAATAGACACAGGTGAAACAAGCTTATTTAATTCTATACTTTCATTTATAAACAAGTTGTAAATGCTAATAACATCATCTTCTAATGACAATCTGTGTGTATGTATATCAACAAATTTCAAACTTATTGCTATTTTTATGCAAAAATACAATCCAGTTTTGATTGTCTGATGTGCTTACTGAAATTCCAGAAATTTTCTCTGGCTTCTATATCGGCATTTAAAAATATCTTTGCTTCAGATTAAAATCAATGAATTTAAGGTTAGGGGTTAAAAATCTGTTGTATTTATTCAAGAAGAATCTGATAAGCAGTTCTTCAGCTTTGCTAATTTTTTACCTTAGATTTTTATGGAAGCCTAAGAATCAGTTGGAAAAAATTTTAGATAATTTATTTAAGATAAAACCGGATTCTTATGTTTTGCAGGTTGGAGCAAATGATGGATTTGTGCATGATCCGCTTTATAAATTTGTAAAAAAGTACAAGTTAAAAGGAATTGTGGTTGAACCTCAAAAATATCCTTATAAAATATTGAAGAAAATTTATCACAAGGATAAGATTTCTGTTGTAAATGCTGCAATTGATATATTAGATGGTCAAAAAGAAATTTACAAACTATCCTTTACGAACGACAGATGGGCCAGTGGTTTGAGTTCATTTAGCAAAGACCATATTGAAAGTTGTATTTCAAGTGGATTGGTTGAAAAAAAGGCAAAGAAATACAAAATAAAGCTGCCGGAAAACAAATCGGATTGGATAACTGAAGAAACAGTCAAAACAATATGCTTTGCAACTCTATTCAAAAATGAAAAGGTCGAAAAAATAAATCTTTTGGTGTCTGATACTGAAGGATACGATTATGAGATTTTAAAAATGTTTGATTTTGAAAAATACAAACCAGAATTAGTCCTTTTTGAAAAAACACACCTGAACAAAGCAGATTATCAAGAATGTATAGGAAAGCTGTCAGACCTTGGCTATACGCTTTATGAAGATAAGGCTAATGCAATAGCCATTTTTAAAAACATGATTGAATACAATGTATAAATTATTAGTTATCAGTAACTATAATAATGAGACAAGCAGCAGGCCTGAAGCAGAAATCTTTATACACCTTGCTAAAGATTATGGTTTTGATATAAGTGTCATGACTTATGAAGGCTCATTCTATGCTCAAAAATTCAAAGATGCAAACATTAAAGTTATTGATTTTCATCCGATTAAAAAGTTTGATTCATCAGAAATTTCAATTATTCGTAAGGAACTTTTAAATGGGAACTATGATGTCGTTCACCTTTTTAATAGTAAAAGTATTATCAATGGTTTGCAAGCTGCACGAGGAATAAATACTAAAGTTGTGATTTACCGAGGCTACACAGGCAATGTTCATTGGTACGATCCATCAGCCTATTTTAAAGTATTGCATCCAAGGGTTGATAAAATCTGGTGTAATTCGTTATCAGTAAAAACACAAATAGACAAGCAACTATTTTTTAACAGAACAAAAACAATTGTAATTACCAAAGGGCATGATAGCAATTGGTATTCTGAGGTAAGCAAAGTTGATTTGTTGGAATTTGGTATAACTGAAAATGATTTTGTAGTTGTGACCGCTGCCAATGATCGAAAAATGAAAGGCTTGAAATATTTGTTAGCTGCAATTGAAATGATTGAAAGCCAAATTCCTTTGAAAATCATTATTATGGGGGGAAACTCAGAATTTGCTGATACCTACAAGAAATTATTAAAGTGTAATCAGGATAAAGTTATTTTTACAGGTTTCAGAAAGGACAATTTAGGAATTGTTAAAGCTGCTGACGTATTTATTTCCTCATCAATCAAAGGAGAGTCATTTCAAAAGTCTGTGGCTGAAGCCATGCATCTGGGTATTTGTCCAGTCATTACTGATATTCCTGGTAATATAGGGATGGTAAAGGACAAAGAATGCGGACTTGTGATACCAGCAAAAAATCCGGTTGCCATAAAAAATGCTTTACAATATCTTTATTTTAACCGTGATAAATGCAAAGAATTTGGCAACACAGCAAAAAAATATATTTCAGAAAATTATCATTTTAATATAACTGTAAAAAAAGTTGCAGATTTTTATCGGCAAATCCTGAAATAGTACTGTTAACTAAAAAGTCAGATTCAATGAATAGTGTTTTTTCTTTCATGCTTTTACCTTTTTCCTTTATACTTTTGCTTTTTAATAATTTATGGAATTGAAGTATTATAATAATAATTTTGCAGTGACCATTCCAATGGCAAACGAAGAAGCTGACTTTGTACCATTTATTGAGTCTCTTAAAGAAGTATTTGACCGACTTGGAACAGGAAAAGCATATTTTGTTATCGACAAAGTGTCACATGACAATACATTGGAGCTTTGCAGAGAACTTGAAAAAAAAGATTCACGATTTGTTACTATCTGGGCACCGGAAAACCGAAATGTAGTTGATGCATATTTAAGAGGATTAAAAGAAGCATATCTGAATGGTCACGATATAATCATTGAGATGGATGCCGGATTATCGCATGATCCACGTGCTATTATTATGTTTATAAGGGTATTAAACGAAGGAAATGAATGTGCATTTGGCAGCCGCTTTATCAATGGTGGTTCTATGGCTGACTCACCAATGAAAAGAAGGTTGTTGTCGAAAAATGGCACCAGATTGACTAACCTTTTACTGGGTTCCCGCATGTATGATATGACATCTGGTTTTCAGGCATTTCATCGCGATATTGTCGGACAAATACTAAGTTATCCTTTTTTGTCGAAAGCACACTATTATCAAACAGAAATGAGGTATTTGCTAAGAAAGAAACGTTATCGTGAAATACCTATTCATTACCGTGCCCCTTCAAAACGTGTATCTGAAAAAGCAATAAAAAATGCACTTTCTGTATTGTTTTATTATTTTATCAAACGCATAACATTTAATGCAATCTCCATCTGAAATGCTGAGCAAAAAAGTCGTTTTAACGGGTGTTTCAGGTCACTTGGGTTATCATGTTGTAAATGAACTTCTTGATAGAGGTTATGAGGTTCACTGCCTGATACGCAGAGAAAATATCAATGTGGTGAAGAGCAGGCAAAAGGGAGCAAACATATATCAGTGTGATTTGTTTAATAAAAACACTTACTTTCATGTTTTGAAAGATGCATTATGTGCTTTTCATATTGCTGCTGAAAACACCACCAGCAAAGCATTTCCTGAAAGAGTAATAAAAAACACTCTCCTCCTTACCAAATCCTTTACAGAAGCATGCCTTGAAGCAGGTGTTCATACAATTATCTATACCAGTTCAGTTGTGGTGCTTGGCAGAAGCAGAAAAAAATCAATATTGCTGAATGAGAATGACAGGACTTCATTTATTGAGAGTCCTTATGTGCAGGGTAAATTTGAAGCAGATAAATATATTGAGAAACTTATTGAAGAAAAAAATGCTGATATACGAAGGTTATATCCGGCATGGATTGTAGGAGAGAATGATCCAAGAATGACACCACCACATAAAATCATAACAAACTATGTTGAAAAAGGACAAATTTTCTTTTTTAAAGGTGGAATTTCAATTTGCGATGTTAAAGAAGTGGCAAAAGCACATATAAATGCATTTGAAAAAGGCAAGCCTTCTGATAGTTTTGTTTTAGGTGGCAACAATATTTCTTTCAAACATTTTTATAATACCTTGTCACTTTTAACAGGTCATAAAAAACCATTTATTTATCTTCCAAAGTGGGCGATTGTTGCAGGAGCATACTTTAGTACATGGATTTTCAGAATGCTAAGAATGGAACCAGTCATTGAACCTGCTTATGCAAAAAGTGTATTCGGCAATTATAGCTGGTATAATAGCAGTAAAGCAAAACTAATTTTAGATTATCATATTCTTTCTGAACAGGAGATATTGAAAAATGCTATATTTGAAGCTCGAAAACGACTAAATGGTTCGATGCAGCTTGGTTTCAGAAAAAATATTTTTCCTGAAAAAGCTACTGACGATGGTTTGTTGTTATTAACAGGTGCACCAGGCTGGTTGGGAAATCGAATGATAGATATTTTTATTAATGGCGATAAAAAAGGAAATTATTATACCAATCGGAAGATTCGCATTTTAGTTGAGCCAAAATACAAAGAAATGCTAAACCTTCCATCCAATTTTGAACTGTTTTATGGTGATCTTGGAAATAATGATGCATTATTAGAAGCTACCAAAGGAGTAAAAACAGTTTTTCACCTTGCCGGTGCAATTTATCCGAAGAAAATAAAAACGCTTTATAAAGTAAATACAGAAGGAACTAAAAATCTTGTTGATGCTTGTATAGAAAATAAGGTCAGACGAATTATTTATATGTCAACTGATTCGGTATGTGGACGTGGAATAAAAAACAAAAGGATATTTGATGAAACCAGTGTTGCAACTCCTTATAAACATTATGGCAGAAGTAAGTATCTGGCAGAAAAATATATTTTTCAAAAAACACAAGAAGGACAAATTGATGGAACAGTAATGCGGGGATTCTGGTTTTTTGGCCCTTTTGCTCCTCAGCGGCAGCTTAATTTTTTTAAAATGCTTAGTTTGCCCAGGCAGATTGTTTTTGGCAATGGTAAAAACTTCAGAAGTATTTCGCATGTCGATAACATTGTTCATGCATTTTTGGAAGCAGAAAACAATAAACAGACATTTGGGAAATGGTATTGGATTGGTGGTGACAAAACTGATTTAACAGTTGATCAGATGTTTAAAATGGTTTGCAATAATTTGAATATCCAATACAAACCATTGTATATCCCGGCTTTTTTATGCAGATTTTTTAGTACAATTGATCATATTTTAAGCAAATTTGGTTATCTAAATTCCTCTATTCATGCTGCTGGTAAATTTTATTATGACATTTCTGGTTCAAGTAATGCAGCAAAACGAGATTTTAACTATTCACCAGTTGTAAATGAAGAAGAGGCTATTGTTGAATTGTGTGAAATGTTAAATAACTAAGGATGACTGCAAATGCCAAAAAAGGACAGACTATCATCGCCAGAAAACCTAAATGGTATGCTGTATATGTAATGTCAAAGCATGAAAAAAAAGTAGCTGATTTGTTTGAAGAGCAGAACATTAAATATTTTTTACCACTTCACAAGATTCTTAAACAATGGAGTGACCGTAAAAAATGGGTGGAAGAGCCTATTTTTAAATCATATATTTTTGTAAGAGTTGCCTTAAGACAATATGAGAAAGTTTTATTTACTGAAGGTGTTGTCACTTTTGTTAAGTTTAATGGTTTTCCTGAACCTGTTAATGATGATGTTATTAAAAACCTGATTACCATTTTAAAATCTGAGGAAGAATTTGAAGTTACTGATGAACAGTTTGAATTGAATGAGACAGTAAAAGTAGTCAGAGGAGCATTAAAAGGTGTTGTCGGACAAGTGGCTGAGCTACACGGAAAATACAAACTGATAGTTCATATTGAAGTACTGGGAAGAAGACTGATGCTTAATGTTAATAAAAATCAGGTTGAAAAGCTGAAAATAATCAGTAAAACTTAATAACAATATTTTTGTCAATCCACTTTCTGTTTTCAAGAAATAATGGTTTATAAACATTGAGCCACCAGTAAACAAAGGTAGCTACAAGCACTCCTATCAGTGATCCTGCTGTGACATCAGGTAAAAAATGCTGCCCCAGATAAATTCTGGAATAACCGACAAGAAATGCAGTTAATACTGCTAAAAAACGATACTTTGATGGTATCATTATCAAAGCCAATATGCTGAAAACAGCAAAAGCGGTAGAAGTATGTCCGCTTGGAAAACTGTGGTATTTATATATCTTGATTCCTTCGACCAGATGAAATTCTATGTTTTGTAGTTCAAAGTATTTTAATGGTCTTAATAAATCAGGAAAAACAAAATTCTTAAGCCCCTGGCTTATGATGGCATCAGAAATAAATGCCATCAAATACATTAATGCATAGCGAAAGCGAATAAATAGCATGATTACAAATAACAGGATGTAGATTTTTCCATCCCCTAAAAATGTAATGATAATAAAAAGCCTATCTAAAAAAGGATTGTGTGAATTATTGATGTAAATAAAACTTTCAGATTTAGGGATGAAAATACATATTCCAAAAAGCACTAAAAATAAGATGAAATAGAATAGGTAAAAATCTTTAAACTTGATAAAAATCTGTTTCATTAGCAATTATTCAGAAGAAACAAATATAGGTTAAACTCAGATTAAGTGATAGAAAATTGAAAATTTGAAAAAGTTTAGAGTTTTTAAGGCTATTTGGGTAAAGATAAAACTGGCATTTGATGTAATAAAAAAGGCATGACTATAAAGCCATGCCTGAATAA
>Ga0172369_10009671_pt1 | contig 10616 bp, 13 predicted proteins | sample LakKiv25m_FD_114539 | JGI IMG/M metagenome (GOLD analysis project Ga0172369, IMG submission 114539) | Freshwater microbial communities from Kabuno Bay, South-Kivu, Congo - kab_022012_11.25m | ecosystem: Environmental > Aquatic > Freshwater > Lake | place: Democratic Republic of the Congo...
AATGAAAACCCCTAGTTAAAACTAGGGGTTTCTTTCTTGCGACATTCTGTCGCTACTACTTTTTGAACCAGTTGAATTTTTGTTGTACTAATTCAATTTGGTGATGAGATTGATTCATAATGTAGTTTTTTGTCTGGTGTTCATTAAGCCCGACAGTGGTTACATAATATCCTCTAGCCCATAGAGATCCTTGTGGAAATTTCTTGGTTTTCTTTTTGATCCACATTGATGTTTTACCTTTTAATACTTGAGCTATGTAAGCTACTGAATATTTTGGTGGTATAGATATATAGAGATGAATACGTTCTTCCCCAATATGCCAAGCATGTATTTGTAACTTCTTCCACTTTGCTATATACTTGAACATTTTCATTAATTCGAGTTTAATATATTTGTCACCTAATATCTTTCCTCGATATTTGGGACACCAGACAATATGGTAATCACATACCCACGTATTGTGGGATTGCTGATACAATCGTCTGTTCATACGTAAAATCACCTTAAGTTGTTAATTCGACCTAAGGTGATTTTAGCAAGAGCTTCGCTTTTAAACGCACACCCCAGCTAAAGCTGGGGGTTTATGACTGTGAATAAAAAAAGCCTGAAATTTTTTAAAAATTTCAGGCTTTTAATACATTTATTAAGAAACTTGTTTAAAAAAACAACAATTATTAAAAAATCTTTCATCAAACACAAGTTCTTCCCAAGCTCCTAAAACCCAACATTTATAAACAAAAGATGCTTGTACAGAAATATCCCGGCCATTTTCTAACTGTACATGGAAACGATTAGCAGAACCATTCACCAAAAGATTCCCTTTTTCTCCATTGTGTTGTTCCCATAACATTTTCCATAATATAGGAACAAATGTCTTAACATAAATTGATTTTGCCTCAATTATAAAATTTTTCTGTTCTACTCCCCCTTTAAAATAAATTTTATCTAACAACACTGGAGATATTAAATTAAGTCTTTTATCTTTTAATGGATCTATCACCCATCGCATAAAATTTTCAGCCATAAAGAGATTTATACCTATTAAATCTTTCGCTTCATTTTTGAATTTATCAGTTACGATAAACATACCAACAGAACCAACTTCTATTTTAGAAGCCAAAACACTTTTACTTTCCATTTGTCTTAAATTTTAGTTATTAAAAAGAACATAATATATAAGTGATATTCTACATAATTTTTCTCTTATGTCAAACATTACATACCCAATAGAGCTTTTACTCTAGCTTCCATAGGAGGATGAGTTGAAAATAAATTAGATATTTTTTTAGCGCCAAAAGGATTTGAAATAAATAAATGTGCTGTCGCCGTATTAGCGCTAGCCATTGGGCGAGAATAATTTGATATCTTTTTAAGAGCATTTGCTAAACCTTCTGGATAGCGAGTAAGGAGTGCCCCAGAAGCATCCGCTAAAAATTCTCTTTTGCGTGAAATTGCTAACTGAATGAGAGTTGCAAAAATTGGCGCAAGGATAGATAAAATTATTCCTAAAACTAACATCAATCCTCCACCCCCACTATCATTATCTCTACTTCTTGTGCCTCCAAAAAACATTGAACGTAAAAACATATCGGCAATGATAGAAATAAAACCAACTAAAACCACCACAACTGTCGAAAGTAAAATATCTTTATTCTCTATATGTGAAAGCTCATGAGCGACAACTCCTTCTAATTCATTTTTGTCTAAAATTTGTAAAAGTCCTGTAGTCACAGCCACAACAGCATGTTCTTTATTTCTTCCTGTTGCAAAAGCATTTGGTGAAGTATCATTTATAATACAAAGTTTTGGCATAGGCAAACCTGCTGTAATAGAAAGATTTTCAACAATATTCCAAAGTTCAGGATTTTCTTCTTTTTTTATTTGTCGAGCTTTATTAATTCTCAATGCTATTTTATCAGAATACCAATAGCTCATCACATTCATACCAATACTGAAAACTACAAAAAAATACAAAATATTTGGATTTCTATAATATTGCGAAAAGAAAAATCCAATACCAATAACTATCACAAAAAACGCACTCATTAAAAGCCAAGTTTTTGTAACATTTCTAGATTGATGTGTATATAACGTCGCCATTTAATTTTCTAAAGTAAATTCAAATTTAATTGAATTTGTCTCATTGTAATAATAAACTTTTAATTTACCATTTTTACAATTAATACTCTCTATTTCACCGAATTGACCTTTAAAGGTCTCTGGCTTATTAGCATCTAAGTTCCATCTATTAATAATCCTATCAAATTCTTCTCTATTAAATTTTTCACTATTTAATATCTCTACTAATTTATTTTTTGTCCAAGTAGCTCCACTTTTACCTTCAAAAGCCTGTGCAACCTTTTCTCCTAATTCAGGATTTTTTATAGGTGTCATTTTTGGTCTAAATTTATTTTCTGTCATAAATTTAATTATTGTATAACAACAGGAATTAAGATAAATTTATCATTTTCTGGAAGGCCTGAAGTATTGTCGTTGTATAATTCAATATAACCAGGACCCGTTGTAAGACCAGTAAAATCAAGATTTGTAGTAAACGATACAGGACCAGCAGTCATCCAAGATGTAGTCGCTGTTCCATAAGTATTTCTCAACACAGTTTTACTACCATCTAAAATTCTTACAATAATATTCCCTTCAAAAAAATATCCTCCTTGCACTGTTCCGGTAGCTATTTGTGTGCCAGAAACAGTAGATCCTACTGGTATTGAAAAAGAAACTAAATCACTTTTATTTCCAAGAACATTTACATTTGCAACAGGTTTAACAGTTGGTGCTATTGGTTTATTTTTAAGAACGTCTACGCTATCTGTCGCAGAATCTGGAGTAATATTTATACTATCATTTGTAATAGTTATATTGTCTCCTTCAACTGCTACATTATCCTCAACAACAGGGATTTCTGTTGCTGGAGTTTTGTTTAAAAAATAAATAGCTCCTCCTAATAAAACTACTACAACTAACGCTAACAATAATTTTCCAAAATTTGTCATAATATTTTTAGTTATTAATAATTAAAATTTAACTTCCACTGGATTTTGAGCCACATCATTGTCTGGTAAATCAAAGAATTCCATTTTAGAAAACTTAAATGTATTCGCTATCACATTTGAAGGAAAACTCTGAATACTAATATTTAAATCACGAACATTTGTATTATAAAATCTTCGTGCAGCTTGAATTTTATTTTCAGTATCAGAAAGTTCTGATTGTAAACTTAAAAAGTTTTGATTTGCTTTCAAATCTGGATAAGCTTCTGCTATTGCAAAAACTGATTTCAAAGCCCCTGTAAGCATATTTTCAGCTTCTGCATGACCTTTTGTAGGACCAGAAGCTCCCATAGCCATAGCCCTTGCTTTAGTTACATTTTCAAAAGCACTTGATTCATGATTAGTATAACCTTTCACAGTATTTACTAAATTAGGAATCAAATCATATCTACGCTTTAATTGAACTTCAATATCAGCCCAAGCTTCGTGCGATCTATTCTTTAAAGAAACAAAGCGATTAAATGCATAAACCGCCCATAAAATAACTACCCCTAAAATTATCCAAAAATACATCATAATAGTTTAAAGTTATAAAATTTGTAAAATTCTTAAAGAAGAATACAAACTCCAAACTTAATTATCTTATAAACTTTCTACTTCTTTTTAGCTTGTAACTCTTCCATTAAAACTAAAAGAGGAGAAGCCAAGAATATAGATGAATATGTTCCAAAGAACATTCCAGCTGTAAGCATTAAAGCAAAATATTTTGTAGATGTAGGACCAAAGAAAACAAGAGACAATAATACTAATATAACAGTCAAAGAAGTACAAACAGATCGCACATATGATTGTTCTAAACTTTTACCAACTATTTCATTAAAGGAAGTTCCAACTCTATTTTTTAGATTTTCTCTTATTCTATCAAAAATAACGATAGTATCAGAAACTGAAAGTCCTAATATTGTAAGCACTGCTACTACAAACAATGTATCTAATTCTGCTCCATAATAATGTGAAAGCATTGAAAAAAGTCCCACAGGAATAATAACGTCGTGCAATAAAGATATAACAGCCATAAAACCATATTTCCAAGAAGAAACTGGTTTAGAAACTTTTCTGAAGGCATAAGTGATAAAAAGAATAATTGCAAAAGAAACTAAAATGATAGCTACAATAGCTTTCTTAGTAAGCTCACGTCCAACTGAAGGTCCGATAGAATTAAAACTTTTTTCTTCTAAAGAAACTTTTCCATCTTCTGAAAGAGTTTTTAAAAGTAAACTGTGTTCAGTTTCATTCAAATCACGAGATTTCACAATATAACCAGTATCTCCTGTAGGTTGCAATAATACTGAACCAAAATTTAAAGCTTCTAGTGAAACACTTAAATCAACTTGTATTGGTCTTGCATCCTTATATACTACTTCAGTCAAAGCTCCCCCTTTAAAATCTATTCCAACATTTAATCCAAATACAGAAAGTGAAACAATTGAAAGTATAACTAATAAAATTGAGATACCTATAAATATTTTTTTGTATTTTATTATAAACATAATTATTTTGATAAACCTGAACTAAATAAAAACCTTGCAAATTTACTTTCTCCAATAAAACTAATTGCTGAAAGGAAAATCTTTGTAATAGTAATAGCAGAAAGCATTGATACTAATACACCCATACCCAAAGTTAAAGCAAATCCTTTAATTAAAGAAGTACCAAACCAAAATAGAATAATAGCAGTTATAATACTTGAAGTATTTGAATCACGAATAGAAAACCAAGCGCGAGAAAATCCAGTAGAAACAGAATCTGTAATAGTTCTTCCAGAACGTAATTCTTCTTTTACACGTTCAAAAATAAGCACATTCGCGTCCACAGCGATACCTATCGAAATAATAAATCCAGCGATACCAGCAGCCGTCAAAGTAACCGGTAAAAGTTTAAACAAAGTCAAAATAATAACAATATAAATACATAAAGAAAGTACAGCTACTAAACCTGGCAATCTATACCAAAAAATCAAAAATAATGCTACTAATAAAAATCCGATAATAGCTGCTTTAACACCAGAATTCATTGCATTGTCTCCTAGACTTGCACCGATAGTTTGTTTTGAAAGTAATGTTATAGGAACAGGAAGAGCCCCAGAATTTAATCTTCCAACAAGTTGTTTTGCTTCTGTTGGAGTAAAGTTTCCTGAAATTTGTGCTATACCACCTGTGATTTCTTCACGAACAACAGGAGTAGAAATAGGTGCTCCATCTAGATATATTGCAACAATTTTTCCAACATTATTTTTTGTTATTTGTGCAAACAATTCTGTTCCCTTATCGTCGAATTGCAAACCAACTTTTGGTTCACGAGTATTTTGATCAAACTCTAAAATTGCTTTCTTTAAATATCTACCTGTGAGTTCTGTACCAACAAATTGTTGTGACACATCAACTTTCGCTACACCATTTTCATCAACTACTAATTGTTGAGGTTGATCCTTAGGTGCTTCGGTTTTAAATTCTAAAAGAGGAGTCTGCCCTATCATAGCTGTAGCTTTCTCAACATCTGTAACTCCAGGAAGATCAACAATAAGCTTTTCTTCACCTCCTGAAACAAAACCTCCCTCTTGAATTTGTACTACTGGCTCAGAAACTCCAAAAAGGTTAACTCTGCGTTCTATAACATCACGAAGAGCATTCATAGAATTTGAAACTTCACCAGCTCCAATAGCAGAAACATCTGCTTTATAAATCAAATGACTTCCCCCAGAAAGGTCTAGCCCTAAACGAAATGGAGAATGTTTAAAAAATGAATTTTGATTTTCAAAATTTGAATTTAATTTAGGTTCAGATTTAAAAACAAAACAAGCAATTCCTGCTCCTAAAATAAGTATTATTAAAGCTAATATCCTTTTCTTCCACATAAATATGAGACTATTCTATATGTTTTCAAAAAAATATGCAATAGTTGTATAAATAACAATAAATTGCCTAATTTATAGACTTATAATAAAATAAATATATGGAAAACAATAAAAATTATATAATATTTGGTTTTATTTTAGGTCTCTCTATTATTATAAGTGCAGGATTAGGTTCTTTTACTTTTTATAAACTTCGTTCAATGGATTACATATCCACCACAGGTTCTGCTAGAAAATCTGTTATTTCTGATAAGGTGAAATGGACTTCTTCTATTACTCGTACAGTAAAAACTTCAACTATTAAAAATGGATATGTAAAAATAGATACTGATTTGAAAGCTGTAAAAAATTTCTTAGCCATAAATAATATTCCACTTGAATCTATAAACATCTCCCCTGTTTTTATGAATGAGATTTGGGACAACAATAGCCAAGCAGAGAAAAATTATAATTTAGTACAAAATATTACTGTCCAATCAAACGATGTCCAAAAAATTTCTGATCTAGCAAAAAATATTGGTTCACTTGTAACAAGTCAAGGAATGCTTTTTGCAACAACATCTTTAGAATATTATTATTCAAAACTTCCAGAAGCTAGAATCGAATTACTAGCAAACGCTGTGAATGATGCAAAAGCTCGTGCTCTACAACTTGCTAAAGCTGGAGGAAAATCTGTTGGTGTTATGAAATCTTCTTCAAGTGGAGTAGTGCAAGTAATGGCACCAAATTCAGTGGAAGTTTCTGACTATGGAATGTATGATACTTCTTCCGTAAACAAAGAAATAATGGTGACAGTAAAAACAAGTTTTGAAATAAACTAATAAAATAAAAGCCTAACTTATTTTTTAATCCCGAGGGTCCCACTCTGTACTCAGAGAAGGGGGCATGGATAAAAAAATAAATTAGGCTTTTATGTTCTTAATTTTTAAAAAATCCGTACCGATTAAAAATTTGTTTCTTTGTTTTTTAATAATTTTTGATGAAAATATTTTACTAAATAAGCAGTTAAAATTCCTAAAATAAATCCTCCTAAAATATCAACTGGAAAATGAACCCCAGCTATAATACGAGCAATACCTATTAATAATGCAAAAAACATAAATATATAACCTACTTTTTTATGACTAAAAAATATAGCAAAAGCTAAAGCCATATAGAAAGTCGCATGACCAGAAGGAAAAGAAAAATCATTCTTTTGTATAAGACTTACTACATTTTGAAATTCCACAACTGGTCTAGATGTATGGATTAAAAGCTTTAAAATTTGTGAAATACACCAAGCAAATATTCCAGAGAAAAATACTAAAACAATTTCTTTCCATTTTTGAGCAAAAACTTTAAAAGGATTTTTTGAAAGTAAAACATCATGATGAAAAAGTAAAAATATCCCAGCTAATAAAATTACAAAATAAGGAAAAATATGTGCCACAAAAACAACAAATTTATCAAAAAATTCTATTTTATGAGCTAAATTATAAAAAAAGAAAAAAATTATATTATTCATAATATGTTTTTTTTAAATTATTTTTTGCTACATTAACTATATTCTTTAATAACATAGCTACAACCATAGGACCTACTCCTCCTGGAACAGGAGAAATAAAACTTGCAACACCTTTTACTGAATCTAAATCTACATCTCCGATGATAGTACCATTTTCTTCAGAAGTCCCAGCGTCTATTATCACAACTCCATACTTGACCATATCCCCTGTAATATATTTTCCATTCCCCATTCCAGAAATTATAACATCCGCTTCTTTTATTAAAACCTCCTTATTCTCTGTTTTACTCGTAATAACTTCTACATTTAAACCACGCAACTTAAGTAAAAAAGTTACTGGCTTCCCTACTAATTGACCTTGACCTAATACTACGATTTTTTTATTTTTTAAATCTAAATCTAAAGAATCTAAAATCTCCATACAAGCAAGTGGTGCAGGAAGACCTAAATTTATATCTCCATTATAAAATTCTTTACTTCTTTCCTCCCCTAAACAATCAACATCAAGATTAGGATCTATTGCATCTAAAATTTTCTTTTTATCTAAAGATTCTGGAAGTGGAAGTTGAATTATTATTCCACACATATTTGGCATTTTATTTAAAATTTTTATTTCCTTAATAAGTTCATTTGTAGATATAGTTGAAGGAAAAACAACATCATGAAAACTAATTCCTATAGATTCTGCAGTACGCTTTTTCATTCTTACATATTGAGTAGAAGCTAAATCTTCTCCCACAAGAACATCACAAAAAATAGGTTCGAAATACAAAGAAGCTACTTCTTCTTTTAAAGAAATTAAAATTTCATCACGTAATTTTCTTCCATCAATTAAAATCATAGCTTTTAGCTTTTTAGCTAACTAGCTAATTAGCTAGCAAGCCAGGAAGCTACTTATTATACCCCTAAAAATTCATTTTTTAAATCATCTCTATGAACAGATCTCGCATAACCACGCATACTCATAATAATCCCAAGTCCTGCAAATTCTGTGATAAGGTGCGAACCACCATAACTCATAAAAGGTAAAGTTATTCCTGTGACAGGCATAAGACCTAGATTCATTCCTATGTTTATGAGTATATGACTCATTAAATAAATAGCAATGCCCATACCAAAAAGCATTTCAAAGTTTGACGCACCAAGCGAAGAACAATAAAGGACTCTCCATACCACCAGACCAAAAAGAATAAAAATTAAAAGTGAACCAATAAATCCCCACTCTTCAGCAAATGCAGCAAATATAAAATCTGTTTGATTTTCAGGTAAAAATTTCAAACGTGATTGTGTCCCGAAACCTAAACCTTTTCCCAATACCTGTCCTGAACCCACAGCAATAGTAGATTGAAGCGCGTTATACCCAGAACCATGAATATCAGCAAGTGGATTTAAGAAATTTGAAATACGAGCTTTTTGATATGGAGCAAAAGCAAAAACCCAAAGCAATGAAAACATTAAAGCTCCGGTTAAAAAAACTAAAAATAAATGCATTTTAGAAATTCCAGACACCAAAACCATCCCAAGCCATATAAGAAAAATAATCATCGCTGATCCGAAATCTGGCTGGAGTAAAACTAATACAAAAGGAATTAACGCATAAAGCCCAGAAATAAAAATATGTTTTATATTTTTAATTTCGACATGTCTGCGAGAAAAATATTTTGCCAAAAGAAGCACAAGCACAAGCTTCATCATATCTGCTGGTTGAAAAGAAAATCCCCCAAAATCAAACCAACTCTGAGCTCCATGAGAAATATGACCTAATACAAACAAAATCAAAAGCATTCCAGAAAATAATAATAAAAGAAAAACCAAAACTTCAGTACGTTTCAAAAAACGAAAATCAATAAAAGAAAAAACAAAAAAAACTATTAAAGATAATGCTACCCAAATAATTTGTTTATTAAAAAAAGTTTCATTGCCTTCAATAGAAGAAAATGATTTCATCGTAACAAGTCCAAAGATAATTATCGGAGCAATAAAAAGAACCAAAAGCCAATCTATTCTTTTAAAGAAATCTCTTATTCCCATAATTATTGCAACTTTACAGAAAAAATATTATACATAGGGATTATTTCCTTAGTGATAACACTTTTTAAAAATGGTTCAGGCCAAGTAAAAGTAACTTCCTTGCTCTCCTCTCCTAATAAAGTATCTAAATATGTTCGACTAGAATTTATAGCATTACCTTCTTCATCATATAAAATAGTAACAATATTCACTTCTGGTATTTGAAACAATGAAGTATTTTTTACAACAGCAGAAAGTTTTGGACTTGTGATTTCATTTTCTAATTTTATGTCTGAAACTAAGACTTTAAGTTGATCTATTTTCTCTTGCGGAACTTGAATCCAAACAGGCATTTCTGTAAATTCAAAACTTGTATAAACAGGAACAGAGTTACCGATATCTATTGCAGGTTCAAAAACCGCAAATTTTCCTGAAGGTGGAACATATGTCGTTCCTTCTCTTTTCCCTATATATACATTGTTTTTATCAGCAAAACGAAATCTATAACCAATTTTAAATATAGATGTATTTTTATTATGATTTTCTAAATACGCTACTGCATTGTATCGTCCATCAACAACTTTAAAAATCCTAGACCAAAGAATTGAAATTTCATCTACTTGAAAAGTGCACGCCAAAGGACAAGACCCCCCGCAATCTATCCCCGTCTCATCTCCGTTTTGTTTAGCATCTACACAAGTCGGTGCTTTATTTAATTTTGGATAAATAAGCCAAAAAACAAATAAAACACCACCGCCAATCCTGCCGCTGTCAGCGCATACGGCAACTGCGTATTGACATGATCCATCAAATCACAGGCGGTTGCCATGGAGGCGATAATGGAGGTGTCAGAGACTGGCGAACAGTGGTCGCCGAACACGCCGCCGCCCATGACGGCGCTGACCATCAGCGGCAAATTCAAGCCCATATTTTGCGCCAGCGGAACAGCACTGGGCATCATAATAGCAACCGTCCCCCAGGAAGTACCAGTGGCAAACGAGATAAAGCAGGCAACAATAAACACTAACGGGATAACTAGCGCTGGATGGATCGCTGCCGTAGCCAACGCCGAAACATAAGGTCCGGTTCCCATTACCTTGCAAGTGCCGCCCATGGTAAACGCAAACACCATTAACAGCCCCATCGGGATCAATCCGCCCATGCCTTTCATGACCAAATC
>Ga0172369_10009680_pt1 | contig 10613 bp, 8 predicted proteins | sample LakKiv25m_FD_114539 | JGI IMG/M metagenome (GOLD analysis project Ga0172369, IMG submission 114539) | Freshwater microbial communities from Kabuno Bay, South-Kivu, Congo - kab_022012_11.25m | ecosystem: Environmental > Aquatic > Freshwater > Lake | place: Democratic Republic of the Congo...
TGGGGGCCCTCTTACTCATATACATACTGCTGGTACAGCAAACAGAATCTTTCTCTGTCCCGCTGGTCATCATGGTTGCCATCCCCCTGACTATGATCGGTATCCTACCGGGGTTTGCCCTGTTGAACGGTGTGTTTGCATCCAAGATTGGCGGATATACCGACTCGATTTTTTTCACTGCAACGAGCATGATCGGGATGATAGCCCTTGCTGGCATCGTGGTACGGAACTCGATTATACTAATTGATTTCATACACCTGCGAATTATGCACGGCAGTTCCGTGGAGGAGGCGATTATAGATTCCGGCGCCGTCCGCTTTACCCCAATTATTCTCACAGCCGGCGCAGCAATCTTCGGTTCATGGGTCATAACATTGGATCCAGTATTCTCAGGGCTTGCATGGTCTTTCATCTTTGGGATTTTCGCGTCGACGGTATTCTCTCTTATGGTGGTACCAATGGTGTACCACCTGATTTATGGAAGGGGTTATGCAAGCAGGGCCAGTGATCCGAAATTGTGAGGCAACCACGAGGCCTCGAAGAAGAAAACATAAGAGGAAACCCGTGCGGAAAGGTTGTCAAAATGGTTCGTCGTGCATAGTCTAGTATGCATGAACACTAATTTGTCCAACAGGGGTAAGACATGATCAGCGACAACATGAAAGACGCCTTTAACAAGCAAATTAACGCCGAACTTTATTCATCCTATCTGTATCTCTCTATGTCCGCATATTTTGAGTCGATTAATTTACCGGGCTTTGCTAATTGGATGCGATGCCAGGCTCAGGAGGAACTTGTACACGCCATGAAGTTTTATAACTTTATGAATGATCGTGGCGGTAGGCTTTCATTGGCCGCCATCGATGGTCCTCCTGTGAAATGGGAATCGCCGCTGCATGCTTTCCAGGATGCGTATGCCCATGAGCAAAAGGTCACGGCGCTTATCAACAACTTGGTGGATCTAGCGACTGCAGGGAAGGATCATGCGTCAACGTCCTTCCTTCAATGGTTCGTAAACGAACAGGTCGAGGAGGAGTCATCGGCCGACAAGGTAGTCCAACAGCTTCACCTAGCAGGCGAGAATGGAAGTGGACTGTTTATGATTGACCGCGAGCTAGGAACCCGTACTTTTGTGATGCCCACATTACTGTAAAGGAGGACAATTGAAATGACCGAAGCGTCTGGACGCGGCTTGACCATGCTGAATGTAGCCCTTCAGAAGGAAGAAAAGGGGCGGCAATTCTATCAGGAAGCAGCGGCAAAATGTGCGAGTGAAGTTGGCAAAGAGATGTTTCGGTCTCTGATGGCTGACGAAGGCGTGCATATCAAGAGGATCAAAGAGATCTTCACCGCGCTGCAAAAAAGCGGCGGATGGAACTCGGAGTGGCGTAAACATCAGGTCGAAAATGAAGACCTAAGAAGCCTCATCAAAGAGAGGATAACTAAGCTTGGTCCGAAGGTTAATCTGGAAGCCAGCGACTTAGACGCCGTTAAGATAGCGCTGGAAATGGAGCAAGGTGCCATAAATTTTTACGAGGACCAGTTCACCAAAGCCACTGATCCCCTAGAGAAAGATTTCATCGTCAAGATGATTGGTGAAGAGCGGACCCATTTTGCGGCCCTCGGCGATGTAAAGATGTTTTTGGAAAACCCTGAATCGTGGTTCGCGGAGAAGGAGCGATCTGGCTTAGACGGGGCCTAGGCCACTATTTTAGGGGTCTTTTTAGATTTCAACTGATCTCCAAAATACTAGACGAGCCGAATGGATTTCAACTGATACCGCATGAGAACCGATGCGGATAAATGGGACGCGAAATACAGGAAACATCGGGATTCCGCGGCCGACGCCGACCCGTTCCTTGTGAAATGGTCCCACATGTTGAGAGGTGGTCGCGGCCTTGACCTCGCGTGCGGCAGAGGAGGGAATTCGATCTATCTGGCTCGGCTTGGCTACTGGGTAGATGCGGTGGACATCAGCCTTCAGGCGCTGCGGCAGCTCAGCGTTCAGGCAAAGGATCTGAACTCATCAGTCGGGTGCGTTGCCGCCGATCTAGATTACTGGCCCATACCTGTGGCTGCGTACGACCTGGTTGTAGTGTTTTATTTTTTTGCGCCTGAACGCACGTATGATCTCGCCGCATCTCTTCGACCAGGCGGGCTCCTATTCTATGTCACCTACAATGTTCATCATAAATCCGAGCAACCAGAATTCAACGAAGCGTATCTTGTTTCACACCACGGTCTCGCCCCCTATTTCGGCTCTCTCCACATTGTTTTGGACGAACCGATAGGCGGAGACTCAGGCAATATCTCTAGTTTGATTGCCCGCAAGCCATGAGGCGCGGTCCATGTCAAGAGAAAGGGCCAATTTTCCGGTTGGAGCTCAAGTGAAAATCTGGAATCAATCATAGAGGCGTTTTATATCGGTTGTCGAAAGCACGGCAATACTCGAAAGTAACCGCGAATCTCATGCATGACTCCCTCTGTCATTCCCGTCAAAACGGGTATCGAGGAATCCTGGATGCCCGATCACGTAGGGCGTAACAAGGCACATGACCTGAAGCGCTAATACAGCAAAGCGCCAATATACTAGCGGTCTCTTGAACGGCCATGATAGTCCGCGCAAACAGTTTTCGATTCCGACAGTACTTTAAAGCAAGACAATAATCGACAGCGTCCCCATCCACGTAAGGGAGCGCAAGGATAATGACGTTCCTGATATCCGCGTTTTTGTTCAGACAGAATTTTTGAGAATTCGTATATTTGACTTTAAACCGGTATATAGTGAAATTCATAGAGTATAACCTCTTTCGGCATAATGCTAGAATAGGAGCCGGTATCCGAATTCTCGATTACTTCGGAAAACCGCCATAGACACGGGCTTGCTTGCCAAAAAAGATGTAATATGGCTCATGTGTCTCCGAGGAAGGCGCTATGATCAACACCATGGACGGACTTGGCATTGCTTTGGGGGCGCTCCGTGTTAATTTTTTGCGTTCGTTTCTTACGATGCTGGGCATTGTAATCGGCGTTGGCGCGGTGATCCTCATGGTTGCTGTCGGGGCCGGCGCCAGGGAACTCATTGGCGACCAAATACGTTCCATAGGCAGCAACTTGATATTGGTCATCCCAGGAGCGTCTTCCCAAGGCGGCGTCCGGCTCGGATCAGGCTCTATTCATACCCTGAAATCGTCTGACGCCGAGGCTATCGTCAAGGAATGCTCCAGCGTAAGACGCGCCGCCCCTATGTGGGGTGAGGTAGCCCAAGTGGTCTATGGGAATAAAAATTGGCGTACCAGGGTGACTGGTACCACCAATGATTATTTCCCCGTACGGGAATGGACTGTAAGTTACGGAAGGACATTCACGGAAGAGGAGGAGCGCCACGCAGGTAAGGTGGCCGTCATCGGAGGTACGGTCAAGGACAATCTCTTTGGAGACGCCTATCCTTTGGGAAAGGTGATCAGGATCAAGAATGTGCCTGTCACCGTGGTGGGAGTCCTCGATAGAAAGGGTCAGTCTCCTAGGGGAGACGACCAGGATGACAATGTATTTGTGCCCCTCAAGACGTCTCAGTACCGGTTATTTGGTACGCCTTTTCAGGACGAAATCAATGCAATCCTTGTGCAGGCAAAGGATATACCGCTCATTAAGAATGCTGAAAAACAGGTGGATTTACTCCTCACTCGGCGGCACCGGATAGGTCGAGGTCAGGAAAAAGATTTTACTGTGCGAAACCTGACAGAAATTCTGGCAACAGCAGAAAAGTCGCTGAACATAATGACAACTTTGCTAGGGGCTATTGCAGCTATTTCGCTGTTAGTGGGTGGTATTGGCATCATGAACATAATGCTGGTGTCGGTGACCGAGAGGACGCGAGAAATTGGGATAAGAATGGCAGTGGGCGCCAAGTCTTATGACATATTGTTTCAGTTTCTCATCGAGGCAGTGTTGCTATCCATGGCCGGCGGCTTCTTGGGGATGGTCCTGGGCGTATCGGGTTCATACCTATTTACCCGCGCCAGCGGATGGCCGGCGCTTATCAGCCCCATGGCCATGGCAGTAGCCCTCCTCTTCTCCGCAATGGTCGGAACATTCTTCGGATTCTACCCCGCATTTAAGGCTTCCCGACTCCAGCCCATTGAGGCTCTTCGATATGAATGATCGTAACTGTTTGTCCCCGAGCGAGAAGTTTGTAGCTGAAGTCTAGAGTAAACGCGAGTTTCGTGCATAATTATGTCCGTCATTTCCGTGGAAACGGTAATCCAAGAGATCTGGATGTCCGATCACGTCGGGCATGACAAGTCTCCAGTTTTGTACCACTTGCCAAAATCAATGACGAGATTGCTTCGCTTCGCTCCCAATGACACCCGGGGGCCTTATTGTCATTGCGAGCACCCGAAGGCGACGACGCAACTTCAGCTCACATCAGTCGAGCCGACAAGCCTTGTCGAATTCGCGTCTAACATCTGGAACCGCTCTACACCCTCTGGAATCGTCTTACCTCCACTGGACAACAGGAGATTTTCTCGGTGGAATCCGATGATACTCGTACTTCCGGCGTCCTAGCATCATAGCGCCGAAGACCTGATGCCCTTCCGGGAGGCCAAGGGCATGTATGAGGGGCTGATAGGTGGCTGCGGCGGATGTAAAATAACCAGCCCAGCACGCCCCTAGGCCAGCTGACCACGCGGCCAATTCCAAATACGTAATGGCAATGATGCAGGCCGCTTGAGCCGGCATCAGGTTCTTGGGCGCGTGGGCTATTACCAGATGAGGGGCCCCTCGGAGAATGCGATCTCGACCTTTTTCGAACGCAGCCACTACGCTGTCAAAGTGAAAAATTCGTGCGACGGCTGGCTGATGATCGATCATGTAGCACATCCAATCGCAGACAAGTCTGGCAAGTCGGTTCACCTCGGCCTTGTCCTGTATCACCAGCCATTGGACTGGCTGAGAATTGTGCCCCGAAGGCGCCCTTGAGGCAATTCCGATAAGCTTCTCCAAGATAGACTTGTCTATGTTTTCGTCTTTGTAAACCCTTATAGAACGCCTGCTTTTGAGTAGATACTCCACCTGGGAATAAGACGGTGCGAGTGATTTATCCACGGGCTCGCAATCAGCAGGTCCTGCATGCGCGAGAGATATAGCTTCATGAGGGCATATCGCCACGCAGTGTCCGCACTTGATGCACAATTCATCAGCGCCAGAAACTGATACAGGAACCGACTCTTTTGTCGGCATCTCGATCACATAGGCAGGACAGACAGCAGCGCAGTAACCGTCTCGTTTACATTTCTTATCATCGACAAAGATATGGGACATAATTATTGCCTTCCTCCTAAGATAATTCCAAGACCTCTTTACCTGTCATCCTTTCTCGAAGCAAGAGGATGGCCGGCAGCATAGTCAATGTAAGGCAGACGGAGGCGGTCATGCCAACAATCATAGCCCATCCCAAAAATTCCATCGCATACAGTTGCGAAGCTAGCATTGCCACGAAACCACTAACGTTTGTAAGCGAAGTAAAAATGATGGGGCCAGCTATGTGTTGCAAGGTAATACGCACACCGCCTTTGTGGGATAGTGCGCCCATAACCACGTGCACCCCGTTATCCATGCCCAGTCCAAAAATCAGTGGGGCGACCCCAACCACTGAAAATGGGAGTCCAATTCCCAGAGTCGCCATTGTTCCCAAGGTAATGGCAAATGCGCCAACCATAGGCACAAGGCTTATAATTACGGCCAAGGGGCGCCGAAACACTGCTGAAAAAAAGATCAAGACGCAAACGACTGTGTACAGGGCGATCTTGACAAGTTCGCTCAATAACGTCGAGAGTATCTCATTCATGGCCTGGCGAAGCCCGATGACTTGGACCTTCACTGGAGTGGTTCCAAGGGCCTCCTTGATCCGGCTATCGATCAACGCGAGGTCTTCGGGGTTGGTGATGCTATGAACATAACGCACATGGGTAAGGAAACGATACGATCCCCCGATCTTTGCCGCATACCATAACTCTTCCAACTCTTTAAGGGGGGGCGCATCAACTGGTTCCGCAGACAACTTATGCAGAAGCCGACCAAGCGTGTGAAAAGAGCCTAACAGATGCCCCCCCGAGGATTCTGACAAATCTGATTCCTCGAGCATTGTTGAGAAGACTGTGGAGAGCTGAGGCCACTTTTCTACAACCTCACGAATCCATTCGATATTCCTGCTGCGTAGCGAGGCCGGCGATTTAAGGTAAGAAATAGAGTCCGCGCTTGCAATTTCTTTGTCACGCTGCATCAGGTCTGACAAGATTTCGTCAATGATTCGCTGTATGGCAAGCCCTCTGTCAAAGTCATCCACGTCAAATGCAATGAGCACTGGCTGACCAAAGTTTGTCCTGAACTTCCGAGAGATGAAGTCCGAAACATCAGTAGATTCCATGTTCCGGGCAAGAAAGACCTTGAACATGTCTCTCTCTCCCGTCACACGTGCCCCAAACCAAGCTCCAGCACCTATCACGCAGATAGAAACCACGACCGTTGCCCAGGGTCTTCTTTCATAGAGATGAGAGAATCGTGTAAACGAGATTCTCATCCTGGGGAGGTATTCCTTTCGTTTCAGCCCGACGATTGTCGCCAGAGCTGGGAACAGGAACAATGTCGAGCATAGGCTCAGAGTGAGCCCAATAGCGCCGACATAACCGAATTGAGCCATGGCCGGCTGATTCGAAAAACACATACAGAGGAAGGCTATTATGCACGTAAGGGCACCTAGCGTGACGGCAGGTCCGGCGCTCCTGTACACAGAGCGCACTGCATCTTCCATTGTGCCGGCTGTGTCGATTTCATTACTCAGTCTTGCCCATAGATGGACTCCATAGTCCGTCGCAAGACCGAACAGAACGCCGGCTGCTCCCATGACCACAGGATTCACTTCATCACAGACGAGCCATAACAAACCATAGTTCGGGCCGATACCGGCGGCAATGGGCAGCAATAGCAGGAGTGCGGACCAGAAGCTTCGATAGACAACCCACAAGAGCGCCGACACCAGAACCACCGAGACGATAAGGATTCTTAGACTTTCTTGTCGAAAGATCTCGTTGGACTCGTGATGAAAAACCGTTTTGCCGGTCAACCACCACTTGATGTCGGCGCTGTGCCGGGCTAACCCGGGCATTTGATCGAGAAGCGTGGAAATTTCTCGGGGAAGGGATTTTTTCAACTCATCAATGAGCACTCTGGCTCTTGTTATATCGCTGCTAGGGAACGTCGGCGTCACCTGAATCAGAAAAACGGTGCTGTCTGGGCTTGATATTAGGAGAAACATATCATTGAGGCTCACCGAGCCTAGTCTTTTCCGCATAGCCTCGGAGACAAAATGACCAAGCTCCAAGGGGTCTTCCAGTATTTTCTGTTTCACATCAGGATCTTCGATGAGGAAGAGCCGATTGCGAGTTCTTTTGAGTGCATCTTTAAGATGCTGTTCGCGAAAAAGCACTTGTATGTGCTCTTTCTCTTTTTCGTTGAGTCCAAGTAGGAAATTTGTGAGGAGGGCTTCCACGTGGGTCTTGTCTTGGGGGTCGAGGAATTGACACCTGGCCCTGTGCACGCCGGGGATAGCTGCTACTGATTGTTCTAGTCCGCGCAAGAAGGGGAGCCTCTCTGGCCCTGGGGGTTCGGGGAACTGGATTACGACAATGAGGGAATCCTGCTCTCCAAAGGTCTGAAGGCACTCCCAAGCTAGTTTGATGACAGGGTTGTCCTCGGCCACGCCAGCCGTCAGATCTGTGCTGATCTTGATGAAAGGCATCGCAGTGAAGCCGGCAATGGCTGCGAAGACGAAGAGGCTAATAATGGTTCTTGGATGGGCGCACGATAGTCCAGCAATCCAGATAAGCATTCGACGCAGGGATTGCATCAGGAGCCTCAAGACATGTCAATTGAGACTGTTGCGTCGCCTCTGACGCGACAGTACAGGTACTGGTCTGCGTCATCCGCCGCGATGCAACACGCTGCCTTCATTGTCTTTGGGGCCGGGTATAATCACGCACCTTGGTGCAGCCCGCGATTTCAGCACCTTCCGTGGAAGCGTACACTCACTCTAAATTTCCAGACCCACTACCGCCTTACCTGACATCCGATTTGTTGAAAATTTCCTTCACTTCACTGAGATGGCTGGAACGGTACGGAAAGATAGAGATCTTGCCCTTTTTGAACATTTGCCAGCCCAATTCCATATCGTTAAAGTATGTCTTGGTCTTCATCTTGTACATGCCTATCAAGAACAGCTCATGCACCCTGCCAAAGGTTCGAACCGTCTGCAAGAAGACCTTGTGGAAGATGGGCACTGCGTTTTCCCTTGGCTCTTTATGCTGCTGCAATACATTATGGCGAATGGGGTCCAATAAGGCCGGTACATCTATGCCGTTGGGACACCGAGCGCCGCACGTATGGCATGTCAAACACAGCCAGATACTCTTCGAGTTTACGATTCGGTCAATCTCGCCCATAACGGCCAGCCGCACCATTTGATGCGGCAAGAGGTCCATTTCCGATGCGACAGGACATCCTGCTGAACACTTGCAGCACTGGAAACACTGATTCACCACCGAGACAAGATCTGCCGAAGGAAGGCCCATTTTGCCTGAACCTTGCACGCTTGCTTGCTGCATATTCATCTCCTGATAACGAAAGATAATCTTATCAAAACATTGACGCCTTTTGCTGAGCTACTTTGTCAGGACGCAGCTTCCAACAAGGCGTCGATTTCCTGAATCACTTGGTCGTCTCTAAAGTGCTGGAGTTGGATGGCCTTACCCGGGCAGACAGACGCACAGATGCCACACCCTTGGCATAATGCCGGTACAATTTCAGCGACATGCTCCTCTGTTATACGCGGAGCCCCGTATGGGCATAGCCTCACGCAGGTCAGGCACACGGCGCATTTGTTTGGATCTACCTTGGAAATCACTCCTGGGAATGTCAAGGCTTCTTGGCTCAACACAAGGGACGCCCTTTGAGCTGCTGCAGTTGCCTGGGCTATAGCCTCATCTATGGGCTTGGGATAATGAGCCAAACCGGCCAAGAAGACCCCTTCAGTGGTGAAGTCAACCGGTCGCAATTTCATGTGAGCTTCAACGAAATATCCGTACGAGTTGACAGTCACTTTGAAAAGCCGGCCCAAGTCCCTATTAGTTGGAGCTGGGTCAATTGCGGCAGCCAAAACTAGAAGATCCGCAGGGACGGCGAGGTCTTCGCCCAAAACCGGTTCATGGAATGTGATGTTCACGCGATTTCCGGCAGCCTCGACTCGCGGCTTGTTTTCCGGCGTGTAGCGCACAAACAGGGTGCCAGCCGCACGCGAAGCGGTATAGAATTTTTCCAAGAGGCCGTAGGTTCTTAAGTCCCTATACAAGACGTATATCTTGGCGTTTGGGTTGATTTCCCGGAGCCGTTCCGAGAGTCGAACCGTTGATGAACAACACACCTTCGAACAATATGGTCGTTCATCACAGCGGGAACCCACACACTGCATAAATACCACATTTTTGACTTCCTTGAGCTTCGGGTCTCCTGCCATGATGCGCTCTTCGAGTGAATGGTGGGTCATCACCGCTTCATGTTCACCGTAAAGGTATTCAGTGGGTTTGGACTCGACAGCTCCTGTAGCAATAACAGCAGCGCCAAACTCAATCTCGGCAGCGCTGGCGTCTCCATTGCGTATCACTCCTCTGAAATGACCGACGTGGCCGGACAGATCCGAAAAAACCGCGTTCCTAAAAAGGGAGACCTTGGGATGATTCTCCACCCGACTCACAAGGTCATCCACAAACGGCTTCATGCTCTCCCCTCTTATTGTCTTTTCGATGGAAAGAGCATTACCTCCGAGCTTGTCACTTTTCTCCACGAGGTAAACCTGGAAGCCCTGATCGGCCAGATTCAACGCCGCTGTCATCCCAGCGATCCCGCCGCCAAGCACAAGACCGTTGGACACCACTTCCATCTTGGACTTTTGCAGAGGAGCAAGTCGCCGAGCCCGAGCCACGGCCATCCTAGCAAGGTCCATAGCCTTTCGGGTCGCTGCCTCCTTGTCTGTTGCATGCACCCAAGAGCACTGATCCCGAATGTTGGTCATGGTGAAAAGATAAGGATTCAAACCGGCCTTCTCCATGGTGAGTTGAAACATGGGTTCATGAGTCCTGGGGCTGCACGCAGAAACCACTACCCGATTGAGCTTGTGTTCCTCGATGATCTGCAGGAACTGCTCTTGCGTGTCCTGGGAACACGTGAAAAGTTTCTCGTCAGCAAAGACAACGTTCGGCAACGTCCTGACGTGCTCGACTACCCGTGGAACGTCCACCACGTTCGCGATATTGATGCCGCAACGGCAAATGAAGACCCCTATGCGAGGTTCCTCGCCTGACACATCGCGCTGCGCCGGGAATTCCTGTTTGGTGGTGAGCGTGTTGCGCGCTGACGCCAGGAGTCTCGACGAAGCGCCCGCCGCCGCGGAGGCTTCCATTACGGTTTGAGGGATGTCTTTTGGGCCTTGGAGCATACCTGCCACAAAGATCCCCGGACGATTCGTCTGCACAGGTTCAAAGGTGCTCGTGGAGCAGAAA
>Ga0172369_10009681_pt1 | contig 10613 bp, 6 predicted proteins | sample LakKiv25m_FD_114539 | JGI IMG/M metagenome (GOLD analysis project Ga0172369, IMG submission 114539) | Freshwater microbial communities from Kabuno Bay, South-Kivu, Congo - kab_022012_11.25m | ecosystem: Environmental > Aquatic > Freshwater > Lake | place: Democratic Republic of the Congo...
CAACGAACTACCCTGGTTGATACTGACATCTTCATCGGGAACTAACAAACAGAAAGTATGCGTCAATTCTGCCATCACCGATATTACATATTCGGTTGGCGGTTCGGCAACCGGAACTGGTGTCATCGGATTACCATCTGGTGTTACAGGATCCTACAATGCCGGCGGATATGCTATTAGCGGAACCCCATCAGTAACCGGCATTTTCAATTATTCAGTAACCACAACGGGGGGCGCTTGTGCAGCAGCTACGGCTACTGGAACGATTACCGTTGACGAATTACCAACCATATCATTGACTTCATCAGCAGGAACCAACACCCAAACTGTTTGCCAGAATTCAGCCATCACACCTGTGACTTATGCCATTGGTGGTTCAGCCACAGGAGCTGGCGTTACAGGACTACCTTCCGGCGTTCATGGCTCTTATTCTTCAAATACATTTACCATCAGTGGTACGCCTTCAGATTATGGTACATACACGTATACGATAACAACAACCGGAGGAACTTGTGCTGCAGCAACCGCAAGCGGGACGATAAATATTAATCCCCAGCCGGTTTCATCCATCATCGGAGATTCAAGTGTATGTAGAGGATCAACAACAATCCTGGCTGCGGGTGGCGGACCATGGGTAAGTACTGTCTGGAATTCAAGTGATCCGAGCATAGCTAAAATTAACAATGCAGGGCTATTATCAGGATTAAACCCGGGTATCGCGACAATTTCATTAACAGTTTTTGATGGCATATGTTCCAACACATATTTTCATCCAATGACCGTCAAGCAATCGCTTCCGGTAAGTATTTCGATCACAGAGTCAGCGAACCAGGTTTGCGCCGGGACCCAGGTCACTTTTACCGCTACTCCGGTCAACGGAGGGAACTTGCCGGTTTACCGGTGGAAGGTCAACGGTACCAATGCAGGAACCAGTACTCCGGTTTATTCGTACACCCCCGTCAACAACGACCTGGTCACCTGCGAGCTGACCTCCAACGCCACCTGCGCTACGGGTAATCCGGCAACATCAAATCCTGTGACCATGACCGTCAATCCACTGCTTCCGGTAAGTATTTCGATCACAGAGTCAGCGAACCAGGTTTGCGCCGGGACCCAGGTCACTTTTACCGCTACTCCGGTCAACGGAGGGACCTCGCCGGTTTACCGGTGGAAGGTCAACGGTACCAATGCAGGAACCAGCACTCCGGTTTATACGTACACCCCCGTCAACAACGACCTGGTCACCTGCGAGCTGACCTCCAACGCCACCTGCGCTACCGGTAATCCGGCAACATCAAATTCTGTGACCATGACAGTGAACCAGATCCCGGTCGTCACAACGACGCCGTTAACGAAAGAAATTTGCTCGGAAACATCTACCGGCATTCTTCTGCAATCCAATGTGCCAGGAACCTTGTTCGACTACACTGCTACACCCGGTTCTCCAAACATCACCGGATACAGCAACGGTTCCGGCAGCACAATTTACCAGATTCTTGTTAATTCAGGCTCGGTGATTGAAACGGTGACGTACACGATTGTACCTCATACGATAAATGGTTGCTTTGGAAGTCCGGTAAATTATACCGTCTTTACCTTACCACTGCCCGGCATTACGTTTCAACCCCCAAATCTTTTTATACCATCGGGTCAGACCACAAGTATCGTTCTTAGTTCAGGCATACCGGGCACAACATTCTCATGGATAGCTACAGCAAGTTCGCCCAATGTGACCGGTTATTCAAACGGGGCGAACGATACCATCATCCAAACGATTTTTAATCCGGACTATACCATTGCGAGTGTGTACTACCTGGTAACACCTGCAGCAAACGGGTGTATTGGATCAGATTCGATGTACACCGTTCAGATATCCCCATCTATTCAACAAAACATTGATCTTGAAGATATTACTCTTGTTTCGGGTCAGGACAGTTGTTACAATGCTTTCCAAACGATCACCGTCGCCGGAAATGGAACGGTGTTTATTGTCGAAGCCGGTGGCAATGCCACAATGATTGCAGGACAGAAAATTCTTTACCTCCCGGGCACACTGGTTGAATCCGGTGGTTATATGCTGGGATATATTGCTCCATCAGGTCCATTCTGCCTGACTTCTTCATTGCCTGAGGTCATTCCTGTAGAGGAGTATACTCCCTTAAACTCCCGGCAATCCTTATTCAACGTATATCCAAATCCAACAACCAGTACATTTACCCTGGAGTTAACGGGGCCAGAGCTATCTGAAGCAGTTTATGTTACAATATATTCCATGCGGGGAGAGAAGGTTTTTAACCGGAATATCAAAGATGGAAGGAAGCAAGACTTCTCGCTATCCGAATTGCCATCAGGGATTTACCTTATCCGTGTAATTTCGAATGGCCTCATGGAATCAGAAAGGATCATCAAATATTAACAGGATTCCGGAAGTTCCTACGGCTCAAGCGGATGCATTCATCCTGTCGTATTTTATGGATTTCCGGAATTTATGGACCACCCGGCTGGTAGGATGCATTGACATCTCCGGTACAAAGTCCTTTCAGCACAATTGTTGCAGTGGAGTTTAAAACGAAGGTTGTATCGGTAAATCTCCAGTTTCCTTCAGGATATGAGGTGAACTGATCAATGCTCCGCTGCAGGATCTGTTGTGCATCGGCATCAGTGACTGTGCCGCTATGGTCAACATCAGCTACCGAATCCTTCAGATTTTCCAGCGGATAGGCTCCAATAATGTTTAGCCTGACGATTAGTGCATCCGTAACGGTATTACCGCCGCTTGTATCGTTGGAAGCACCAGTGATCTGGTAGGTGCCGTCGGGAACATTCATAAAGAAGAAATATCCCGGCATGTTGGTGAAATAGTTGTACCGTGAGACTGTCTCTCTCAATAAACTGCCATTTTGGTTGCGAAGCTGAATGGGGATGCCATCAACACCTGTTTCAGGAAGGTTGTCATACTTGATATATCCGGTCAGGTTTGAATAGAATAAGATCGAATCGTGGCATTCGTAAGCGCCTATATCATTGGTGTCCTGAAAAGGTCTTGACCTTGACAGAATATCAGTTGTCAGATCAAATCCGGCAACTGATATCGCTGCATTTACAGCTAATGACACGGGAGACAGATCGTAATTATCTGTGCCTGAGTCAATAAACTGATCAGGAAGGAGAGTCGGTGTCAGGTAATTGTTCTGCTGTACGATGGTCGGTCCGTTAAAATAACCGGTACCCGGATCCATGATGATGTTATTTATTGCATGAATTGCCGAAGGAAGGTTGAAGGCACTCTCCAAACCAAGATTTTTCGGAGAAATAATGGTGTTGTATGCAACCAGAAACACAGAGTCAGAGTTCGTTGAGTCGTTGCCGATATATATTCCGTGTTTCCGGTAGGGATAGAGGAGTGAATCGGGAAAATACGATTGCCCTGCCCTGACGATCAGGTTGTTGAATATTTTCTGGCCTCCCAGCATAAATATATCCATCCCGTCGCCTTTCCCGTCAATGACCTGGTTATTGAAACAGTCGCAGTCGTCTCCCCCGCCGAGTAATAATCCGCTCATCTGATTGTAATCCGCCGAGTCACTGTCATACCTGATATAATTATTGTATACGTAACAACCAGAATCTGAGGAAGATACCTGAATGCCATCCCATCCTGCATGTTCCACCCGGTTGTTGAATATTTTTACCCCTTTGATCACATGCGGGAATACGATTGTATCTCTGCCATTGCAATAGAGTTCCTTCCCGAAATAAAACGAACTGCCAATGTAAAATCCTTCTCTTCCGGTTTCATGAATATAGGTATCATGGATGGAAAGATTACGCATGGTGTATTTATCCCGGGTACTGGTAAAGTCGCAATCCGGGTCCTCTTTTGCAAAGATCCCGACAAGTTCTACCTGGCTTATTTCGATCCCTTCCACTTCAATATCTGTACTTAATCCCTCTATCGACATTCCAGCGCCATTTACGTTGTGAATATGAATCCCGTAATTGAGGCTGGTGTCATTCCTGCCGGATAATTTTATATGTGAGCAGGAATCAATTCTGATCCCGTAGTAGAATCCGGTAACCTCAACCAGGCCGACATCGTTGACGATAATAATCGGAGCCTCAGCTGTTCCGTGCAGATACATGATCCTCATGTATTCACGCACACCGGATTCGATGCATATTGTGTCGCCTGGGTTTACTCCTGATGCATTTCCATGTCCGTCAATATCAAACTGGCTCAACGGAATGAACAGGCTGCAATCAGGATTCTGGCTCAGGCAGGAGTTAGCAAAAAGAGACATCACCAGGAGGCTAATCAAGGTTAATCGTTTATAAACCATGCACTGGTATGTCATCGGAATTTTTTCATAAAAGTAACTATTTTCTACTGATGCCTGTGAACCGTTAATTCTCAGGATTCGCATTCTCCTTGTAATGGTAGTTGATCTGAGGCGGTTTTGGTACCGTGGGATCATCAGGATGATAACCCGACCAGGGATCGTCTTCATCGTCATCATCCTCTTCCCAGTCATATTTCGGGCGTTGTGGTCCCTGGTTGCGAAAATAAACGGCCAGGATCGTTCCCGCCAGTAATCCCATCAGGTGCCCTTCCCACGAAATTCTTTCTTTTGGAAAGAACTGCGGGAAAACACCCCAGATCAATCCTCCGTAGAGAAAAGCGACCAGGAGTGTAATCGCCACCAGTTTGATTTCACGCCGGATGATGCCGCTGGTAAACAGGAAAGCTGCCAGGCCGTAAACTACACCGCTGGCACCAATATGAACAGATCCGGGCTTGCCAAGAAACCACACCCATAATCCGGATATAACATAGACCAGGATCAAGACTTTCCAGGCAATTTCGCGGTAAGAATAAAAGAGCAATGCTGCGAGCAAAAAGAGAGGGACAGTATTGGCAAACAGATGTTTCCATCCTTCGTGGATCAATGGCATTGTTAGAATTCCCGGGATGCCCTGCCATTTCAACGGGGCCAGCCCATACCCTGCAAAAGAGGTGTCGAGGATCACTTCCATGGCTTTCACGAACCAGATTATCAGAACAAAGATCGCCGGGAAGAACAAGCTTCTTATCAGTTTATTTCGTTCAGGATCCATAACCGCATCATTTCCATGTTTTAACAGTTAAAAGTAGTGAAAAAGGGTGAATCCGGGTGGATTCCTTAAAAAAAGCTACCTTTGTTCCCCTTAAAATAGTGATATCAAATCAACTATACAGATCATGAAAACCCCACCAATCTTCCATATGAGTACAATATTTAAAAAGCTGTTATTCCTTTTGTTTTCGCTACTATTGTTGTTTCCTGCACTCCTTTTTTCTCAGCAACCTGATCCCAATGAAGGACTCAGAAAGATACAGGTGGCATTACAGATCATTAATTACGCATATGTTGATACCGTTAATGAGGCGCAACTTGTGGATAAAGCAATCGTTGAAATGCTGAAAGAGCTGGATCCGCATTCGATATACATTCCAAAGGAGGAGTTGCAGAGGGCCAATGAGCCATTGCAAGGCAACTTTGAAGGGATCGGGATACAGTTTGAAATTCTTAAAGATACCATTGTAGTTGTTCATCCCCTTACCGGCGGACCTTCCGAAAAGCTTGGGATCATTTCGGGTGATAAAATCGTGAAGATTGATGGTGAGGATGTCATCGGAAAACATGTGAACAACCAGTTCGTCCTGGATCATCTTCGCGGAAAAAAAGGCACAAAAGTGGAAATTTCAATTTATCGCAAAGGAAAGAAAGGATTGCTTGAATATACCATTGTCAGAGATAAGATCCCTATAAACAGTATTGACGCTGTTTATATGATTGCTCCGGAAACAGGGTATATTAACCTCAACCGCTTTTCTCTTTCCACTACGCAGGAATTTCAGGACGCGATAAAAAAACTGAAAGGGGAGGGGATGAAAAACCTGATCCTGGATCTCAGGAACAATGCGGGAGGATACATGGCGCCTGCCATTGAGCTCTCGGATGAATTTCTCGGAGTGGGAAAAATCATAGTATATACCGAAGGCACGAAAAGCCAGAGAGAAAATTTCTACTCTACGTTCAGAGGTAACTCTGAAGATGGGAAACTGGTGATCATGATCAATGAAAACAGTGCTTCATCCAGTGAAATTGTTGCAGGAGCGGTCCAGGACTGGGACAGGGGATTGATTGTTGGCCGGCGTTCGTTTGGCAAAGGGCTGGTTCAGCGACCCTACAACCTGCCCGACAGTTCACAGATCAGGCTTACAACTGCCAGGTACCATACACCTTCAGGGCGTTATATCCAGAAACCATACAAAGATGGTGTGGAAGAGTATTATAATGACTTCTCGAACCGGATCCGCAACGGTGAACTGGTTCACGCCGACAGCATCAAGTTTCCTGACTCACTGAAATACCAGACTGCAAACGGAAGGACTGTTTACGGTGGAGGGGGGATTATGCCGGATGTTTTCATCCCCTGGGATTCTACATTCCTGACTGATTACTATCTCGACATGAGAAGGAACAACATCATCAATCCTCTGGTAAGCGAATACATTGATAAAAACCGGCAGGACCTTCTGCGGAAATATCCTGATATCACATCTTTCAAGTCGGATTTTGAGATCGGAGAACCGTTAATGGAGCTTTTTTTCAAAGCTGTTGAGGAGGCAGATATGGAGGCGGATGAAGAGCAATTCAAGATTTCTGAACCCTTGATTAAAACGCAGATCAAAGGATTGATCGCCCAAAAACTATACGATATCACTTCCTTCTATATCATTGCAAATGAAATGGATCCGGAAGTAATGCGGGCCGTGGAAATTATCCAGGATGACAGTCTGTTCAAGGAACTGGCAAAATAAGAAATTGCCTAAAATTCATGTTGCTATCCCTGTGATGGATGAAAGGGATTTCATCCCTGAGGTTCTGGAAGCTTTACAACGTCAGCACTATCCGTATTTCACAGTCACTGTTTGCGTCAACCAGCCCGATCACTGGTGGGGAGATCCAGATCATTTAACAACCTGCCTGAACAATGCCGGTACGCTTATCTATCTGAGGACGGTTTCCGGTTTTACGCTGGAAGTCATCGACAGGAGTTCACGGGGTTTGGGATGGCAGGGAAAGCAACATGGCGTAGGGTGGGCCCGCAGAACCGTCATGGAACATATTGAACGCAGGGCGGAACCGTCCGATATCATCTTAAGTCTGGATGCCGATACCCTTTTTTCTGAACACTACCTTGAGTCTGTGGCCCAAACCTTCATGGACTATCCGGAAGCAACAGCATTATCGGTTCCATATTATCATGAACTACCTGAAGACCAGTGTGCAGCACGGGCAATACTGCACTATGAGATATACATGCGTTATTACTTCTTAAACTTATGGCGGATTAAAAGCCCATATGCCTTCACGGCTCTGGGTTCGGCCATGGCTATTCCGCTTTGGGCCTACAGGAAGGTGGGAGGGATGACTCCAAAACTAAGTGGCGAGGACTTTTATTTTCTGCAGAAACTACGTAAAGCCGGAACCCTGGTATCCTGGACCCGGGAAAAGGTATTTCCGGCAGCCAGGTTTTCGTCCCGCGTTTTTTTCGGTACCGGCCCGGCCATGATCAGGGGAGCAGCAGATGATTGGGAAAGTTACCCGATCTACCCGTTCAGATTGTTCGACGAGATTGCATCAGGATACGACCGGTTTCCGGAGATGTTCATCCACGCTGTTGAGACTCCTGTTACGAAGTTCCTTTCTGAACTGTTGGATGACGAAGATCCGTTTGCCAGGCTCCGGAACAATTCCAGGGAGGTAAATCAGTTTATCAGGGCCTGCCATGAGAAGTTCGACGGATTGCGTATCCTTCAGTACCTCAAACAAAGGCAAGCCGCCACTAAGGAAACCGGGACAGAAAGAACCGTTGATGAAGAAAACCTCGTTGATTGGTTCGAAACATTTTATCCGGGAGAGATCCGGGATACGGGATCCGGGATGCGGGATTCCATCCAGATGAGTAAGAAATTAAGGTTTTCCTTTTCTGACAGTACAATCGAAGACCTGGACAGGATAAGGAACTTTCTGGCAAATGAAGAGGAGAGGATCAGAAAGGAGAATCCTCTGATTTGAGACAAGGAATAAGACGAACTGAATAAGGCCAATTAATTCAGGATTTGTGTCACCAGGGTGGCCGCTTCCTGAAGGGTTATAGCTGAATGAACCCGAAGTCCCGACTCATCAATCAGTTTCTTCCCCTCTTCGGCATTGGTTCCCTGTAGCCTGACGATGATGGGAACCGGGATATCGCCGATGTTGTGATATGCATCCACAACTCCCTGGGCTACCCGGTCGCAGCGAACGATACCGCCGAAAATGTTAAGCAGGATCGCTTTTACATTCGGGTCTCTCAGGATGATGCGGAATCCCTCTTCGACGCGCTTTGCATTGGCGCTGCCACCAACATCCAGGAAGTTTGCGGGTTCTCCACCTGAAAGTTTGATGATATCCATAGTAGCCATGGCCAATCCTGCGCCGTTTACCATGCATCCAACGTTTCCGTCAAGTTTGACATAATTAAGGTCGAATGCCGTTGCTTCCACCTCGATGGGATCTTCTTCATCAAAATCACGCATGGAAACAATATCCGGGTGACGGAACAACGCGTTATTGTCTATGGTAAGTTTGGCATCGGCAGCAAGGATCAGGTTGTCGGAAGTTTTGAAAACCGGGTTGATCTCTACGAGTGAGGCATCAGAATTAACATAGGTTGCGTAAACTCCGTTAACAAATTTGATCATGTTTTTATATGCATCGCCGGATAATCCCAGGTTGAAAGCCACCTTTCTTGCCTGAAACGGTTTCAGCCCGATAACAGGGTCGATCTCTTCGGTAAAGATCATTTCGGGCGTCTCTTCAGCTACCTTTTCAATATCCATTCCTCCCCTTGGGGAATACATCAGGATGATATGGCCTTTCTGGCGGTTCAAAAGGACGCTCATGTATATCTCCGCAGGTTCTGAAGGCCCAGGATAATAGATGTTCTGTTCAACATAGATTTTTCTTACTTTTTTCCCTTTTGCGCTGGTTTGAGGCGTGATGAGGTTCATCCCGATGATCTGTTCAGCATAAAACCGGACCTCGTCCAGTGTTTTCGCAACTTTAACACCGCCGCCTTTTCCCCTGCCCCCGGCATGTACCTGAGCCTTGATGACCCATCTGTCTGATCCGGTGGAATTCTGGATTACTTCTGCAGCCCTGACGGCTTCCTCAGGTGTGTTGGCCACCATGCCTTCAGGAACAAGAACTCCGTTTTTGCGAAGGAGCATCTTGCTTTGAAATTCGTGTAAATTCATATGATGTATCTGGGTTTTGCGAGGCCTCAAAAGTACTAACTAGCAACCGGATTTCAAAATAACATTAGTAACTTTGCCGTTTATAGCAGGAAAATGATCGTTGCAAGGGATATACACAAATCTTTTGGTTCGCTGAAAGTATTGAAGGGAATAAGCCTTGAGGTTAAAAAGGGAGAGATCATTTCCATAGTCGGAGCGTCTGGAGCCGGGAAGTCCACACTTCTGCATATTCTGGGGACTCTTGATAAAGCTGATCTGGGAGAGGTTACCGTGGGTGGTATTCCGTTACAGAAGATGAATGAGAAGAGACAATCCGCTTTCCGGAACCTGCAGATCGGGTTTGTATTTCAGTTTCATCATTTGTTGCCTGAATTTACAGCTCTTGAGAATATCTGCATCCCGGCCTTTATTGCAAAACGTTCCACTCAGGAGGCCAGGAAAAAGGCGAAGGAACTCCTTTCGTTTATGAATCTTGAAGAACGCGCTGATCACAAACCTTCAGAATTGTCGGGTGGTGAACAGCAACGAGTGGCAGTTGCACGGGCATTGATCAACAATCCCTGAGTCGTCCTGGCCGATGAACCTTCGGGAAATTTAGATTCGGCTTCGGCTGTTGAACTCCATACACTCTTCTTTGATTTAAGGGATCATTTTGATCAAACCTATGTAATTGTCACCCATAACCAGGAACTGGCCAACATGGCTGACAGAAAACTTACAATCAGGGATGGAGTTATCGTTTAATGATTTTCCAATAAAATTAATTTCCAGAATCAGCGTTGATAAGTTATGAACAGTCGTTTACGGAAGAATTCCAGCTCCCTCGTCATATCCATTTTCTTTATCGCCTCCTTAGCTTTCGCATACGAATTCCTTCTCCCGGTTAAAACCTTTCATCAGCGGGATATCTATCCGCCTGATTCAGTTTCTGCTTCGAAAAATGTATCGTCTGATTCAGTTTTCCAGTCGATGCTTGCATCCATTTCAGACCTGTTTAACCAGGAACGATATGAGGAGTGTCTTGTTCTGCTTAAAAAAGCCCAGGCGATAAAACCGGATATCCCTTCCATAAATGAACGTATTATTCGAGTGGAAGGGTTGATCGCCCAGCAAAAGAAGATGCAGGAGGAATATCAACGGCTGACCAGGATGGCAGATGAGTACTTCACAAACAAGGATTACCTCAATGCAAAGGCTTCATACCAGATGGCGATTGACGTTAATCCAAAGGACCCTTATGCCAGGCAGAGAATGAATGAAACCC
>Ga0172369_10009682_pt1 | contig 10612 bp, 6 predicted proteins | sample LakKiv25m_FD_114539 | JGI IMG/M metagenome (GOLD analysis project Ga0172369, IMG submission 114539) | Freshwater microbial communities from Kabuno Bay, South-Kivu, Congo - kab_022012_11.25m | ecosystem: Environmental > Aquatic > Freshwater > Lake | place: Democratic Republic of the Congo...
AAGTCATCCAGGATTGCTGCTCTTTGGTCGGCCATGCGCGCGCTATCGAGTGTGACCGCATTCGTTCGGCCAGGCTCCGCTGTGGCTGCCCCAGTCACACCTTCAACCAACAAAGGATCAGGGCATCCGCAAGATTGGCGGGCTAATAAACTGGTGGAGAGCGTTACAAGCTCAGGAACTTTTTCACCGCGGATCAATGCCAGCAGCGTGCGCACAGCCGTCCGGCCCCGCTCGCGCATGCGGATCGGGACGGTGGTCAAAGGCGGCGTGAACAGCCTGCCTTCCGGCGTATTGTCAAATCCAATGATGGCGACATCCCCAGGAATACTGACCCCATGCGCCTGCAAATATTCCATAGCGCCAACCGCCAGGCCATCATTGACACACGCCACCGAATCAAACGCAACCTTGCGTTCCTCTGTTAAAAGGCGCATCGCGCTGCTCCCCCAGGATAACGACCAGTCCTGCGGCGGGGTGACCAGGGCAGGATCATCATCAAGCTGAAATTCCTTGACCACATCGCGGTAAGCCTGATAGCGCAAAAAAGCTTCGCGATGGCGGTCCGGTCCGCGCAAGAAGGCTATTCGGCGTTTGCCATGTTCGCGCACCAAGTGGATCAGCGCATCGCGCATCCCCTGGTAGCTATCCAACACGATCGATGGAATGCCAGGCATCGGGATGCCAATCCCAACCATCGGCAGCGGGCGGAAGCGCTCGCAGTACTGTTGGGCGGCTTCGGAACCGATATAGGTTGCCATCGATGAAGCCCAGACGACCAGACCATCCAGCTCTTTGCGATCGACCAGTTCAAAGACCAGGTTCGCCTGGCGCAAAAATCCATCCGGGTTTAACAGCTCGCTGCCAGCAAACGTCACCAGTGCGGCGCCATTGTTCGCGCACTGCTCGTGTACCCCAGACCATAACATGCGCCCAGTGCCTTCACCGATCGCTGTGGTCAGGAAACCAATCGTCAGACCTTTTCGCTGTGAAGGTCCCGCGGTTGGCAGCAATTGTTCCATACACTCCTTTGACTAGTGGAAGCCGAAAGCGCGTTTCATCTCCTCGTCGGTAAAGGTCGCCTCGCGCACGACCTTCTGATAAGTGGAGGTGCGAATCAGTTCGTTTAAATGCTCAGCGTAACGGTCACCATCCAAAGGCAGATCGACTGCCTGGCGTGTAAACGACGAGTACAGAATAGCGTTGGCCAGGCTGGCCGAACGGATCCCTTCGACAGCCGGGGCGATCAGCGGCGCGCCTTTGAGGATCGCATCAGCGAAGTTTTGCAGCATCGTACGGTGTCCGGCTACGCCTGTCCGGTCGTACGCGACAATCTCTTTGGTGTGGGGCACTTTGTCCCAAAGTTTCTGGCTGGTTTGCGAGAACGCATGCATCGACTGGCTGTTGCGGAAGAAAATCAGTTCACCGTTCTCAAAAACCAGGCGGCCATTCTCGCCGGCAATTTCCAGACGGTTAACCCCAGGCGATTCGGCCGTGGTCGTCATAAATTGCCCTAGCATGCCATTTTCATGCTCAAACACCGCATTGACCACATCTTCCACCTCGATCTGGTGGTACCGTCCGATTCCGGCGATGCCGGTTACGCGCGCTGGCATGCCCACAAACCATTGATACAGGTCAAGATTGTGCGGGGCCTGGTTCAACAGCACCCCCCCGCCTTCGCCGCCCCAGGTCGCGCGCCAGCTGCCGCTGTCGTAATAAGCCTGCGGACGAAACCAGTCGGTGATGATCCAGGTAGTGCGGACCAGCCGCCCCAATTCCCCGCCGTCAATCATCGCTTTAATTTTGCGCCAGAAATTCTGCGTGCGCTGCTGGAACATCACCGCGAACACCAGGTCTGGGTGGTGCTGGTAAGCATCAATCATTTTTTGAGCGTCGCGCACATGTACCGCCAGGGGTTTTTCAGTCATGACGTGCAGTCCGCGTTCAAAGGCGGCAATGCTGATCGGCGTGTGATCGTAGTGCGGCGTGGCAATGGTGATCGCCTGAACGTCACCATCCCGAAACAGTTCGCGGTAATCGTAATAGGCCGGTACGCCATACTGCCCGGCGATCCGGTCCGCGGTTTCGCGGTTGGTGTCGCACACTGCGGTCAATTCAAAATCATGCAGTTCCGCAATGTCACGAACATGACCTGCGCCCATTTGGCCGACCCCTACCACCGCGATTTTTACTTTATTTTCCATCAAGCACTTCCCAGTTTGTTATACAAGTGATTATACATCTCACAGATTAAAATAACCCTTCGCCCGCTGGCTCAGGCCCCAACCCGAATAAGCCAGCTGGCATGCGCCGCCAGACTCACCCGCAGCGACGCCTGTTCGCCCAGGTCTTGCCTGGCCCACAAATCGCGAACTCGGCAGCTGACGAACTGAACGTCCAGCATCTCCCAGGCAAGATTTACCTGCTGCTCATCCTCGCCCAAGTTAAATACTGCCACATACCGGTCGCTGCTCTGCGGAATTTCAGCTGTCCACGCCAGAATATCATTCTGAAGATAAGACTGGTGGTTGCCTGCGCTGCGCTGGTTGACCGCCAGCACTTCCGGGTTGCTGATCAGCTCCAATGTCCACTCGTCGTTGCTGGGCAAATCGCCGCCAAACATCAGCGGCGAGCGGATGATGCACCAGGCTGACATCAGCGTGCGCTGTTCGTCGTGGGTGAAGTTCGTCCAGCGGTCATCGCCAACTTCGCCGCGAATGCCGATCCGCCCCAGCGGCAGCATATCGGCATCCGGCCACCCGCCCGGCCGGATCTCAGCCTGCCAGCGCCGGGCGCGCTCAAACTGGCGCAGCAGGGCCTGCCAGTCGTCCCAAAAATCGTTGGAAATCCGCCACATGTTGGCATATTGGCGCAAATGGGCCGCCTGCTCCAGCGGCGCCGGGCCAGGCGATAGGCTCAGGATGACCGGCCGGCCGCAGCCGCGCAAAGCCTGGCTGAGCGCGGCGATCTCAGCGGCATGGTATGGGTAAGCCGGGTCGTGACTCTGAGCGATGTCATCCGCTTTGACAAAATCTACCCCCCAGCTGGCGTACAGCTCGGCAATCGAATCATAGTAAGCCTGCGCGCCAGGCCGGCTGTGGTCGATGCCGTACATATCCGTCTGGTTCAACCAGGTGCATACGTGTACCCGGTCGGCGATGTCGGCCGCGCGCGCAGTGCTGCTTTTCACCGGCAGATTCTGCTCAACTGCCCAGCGTGGAATGCCGCGCATGATGTGAATGCCAAATTTCAAGCCCAGGCTGTGAACGTAATCCGCCAGCGCTTTGAAGCCCGTCCCGCCAACAGCGGATGGAAAACGGACCGGGTCGGGGATCAAACGGCCGTATTCATCGAGGATGACATTGTGCGGGTCGCCGATATAACCGTGGGTTTTGGTTTTCGGGGCATACCATTGGATATCCACGACCACGGTATCCCATCCGTGAGCAAGTAAATGCCTGGCCATGTAGTCGGCATTCGCCTTCACCTCGTCCTCGCGGACCGAGGGGCCGTAGGCATCCCAACTGTTCCAACCCATGGGCGGCGTTTGCGCGAGTTGTGCTGTGACGGGAAAAGTGTTCATCGGTTCCATTCTTGTACGTGTCCATTTCAATGCAAACAGGCAGGATATGCCCCAAAAAAGGCGTGAGAATAAACCAGGGTGCTGAAAGCTTATTTTATCTTGAATAACCCTCGCTGGTCCCAAAACAGGGTATGATTTGCAAACAACTCCCGAAATCAAAGGATTAGCCAGATGAGCAACGCATCGTATCCCTGGATCCGCCCTCCTGCCGCGCCGCTGATCACGCACGACCCTTATTTTTCGATCTGGTCGATGGATGATCGCCTGACCGATGGCTGGACCAGGCATTGGACCAGTTCCGAGCAGCGCATGCTCGGGGTCGCGATCATCGACGGTCAGCCGCATCGTTTCATGGGCGGCAATTTCCGCCAGCGCGCCCTGCCGGTGATGGAGCAGGTCTATCTGCATGTCTGGCCGACGCGCACCATCTACCGCTTCGAAGCCGCCGGCCTGCGCCTAGATGTAACCTTCATGTCGCCGCTGCTGCTCGATGACCTGGACCTGGCCTCCCGTCCAGTTTCGTACATCAGCGCGGCCGCGCAGAGCATCGACGGTTCTCCCCATCAATTGGAGATCTTCTTCAGCATCGCGGCTGTGGCCGCGGTTGAAAACCGGCGCGAAGAGGTTGTCTGGGCGCGCCATCGCCTGGGCGGGCTGGCTGCGCTTTCGGCTTCGGCCGCCCAGCAGCGCATGCTGGAACGCTCGGGCGATAACCTGCGCATCGAATGGGGCTGCCTCTACCTGGCAGCGTCAAGCGATGACGCCGATCTGTGGCCGGGTTTCTGGTATTCAGGGCTGTCTAGCCTGCTCGAGCGCGGCGTTTTACCGGCGGTGGACGACATGCGCCTGCCGCGTCAGGCCGATGACGAATCGCCGCACCTGACCGCCGCGCTGCGCTTTGGACAGGTGGAAGAGGAGCAGATCTGCCGCACGCTGATGGTGGTTTACGACGACATCTTCAGCATTGAATACCTGCATTCCCGCATGCGCCCCTACTGGCGCAAAAACGGCATGGACGCCGGGCAGCTGCTGAACGCCGCCTGGCAGGAGTTCCCCGCCCTGGCCCAGCGCTGCCAATCCTTCGATGAAGCCTTGATGGCCGACCTGGCCGCGGCTGGCGGCCCGCAATATGCCGTGCTGTGCGCCCTGGCCTACCGCCAGGCTATCGCCGCGCATAAGATCGTCGCCGGGCCGGATGGCACCCCCTGGTTCTTCTCCAAAGAAAATTTCAGCAACGGCTGCATCGCCACGATTGACATTACCTACCCCTCCGCGCCGCTGTTCCTGCTGCTCAATCCGCTCCTGCTCAAAGGGATGCTCTCGCCGATCCTGGATTACGCCATGAGCGATCGCTGGAAGTTCCCGTTTGCCCCGCACGACCTTGGCCGCTACCCGCTGGCCAATGGCCAGGTGTATGGCGGCGGCGAACGGATCGAGGAAGACCAGATGCCGGTTGAGGAAAGCGGCAATGTGCTCTTGCTGCTGGCCGCGCTGGCCGAAGTCGACGGCAACGCCGAATACTCGCGCAAGTATCTTCCCATCCTCAAGCAGTGGGCCGACTACCTGGTTGAAAAGGGCCTTGACCCTGAAGATCAGCTCTGCACTGATGACTTTGCCGGCCACCTGGCCCACAATGTCAACCTCTCTGCCAAGGCGATCCTGGGACTGGCCGGGTACGCCCGTCTGCTTGAGCGCCTGGGGGAGGCCGAACAAGCCCAATTCTACCGCCAGCAAGCCGAAGCAATGGCCAGCGCCTGGCAGGCCAACGCCGCCGACGGCGACCACTACCGCCTGACCTTCGACCGCCCTGGCACCTGGAGCCAGAAATACAACCTGGTCTGGGACGCGCTGCTCAAGTTGAACCTGTTCCCCGCCGAGATCGCCCGCCAGGAAGTTCGTTTCTATCTGCAAAAACAAAATCGCTACGGCTTGCCCTTGGACAGCCGCCGCGAATACACCAAACTTGACTGGATTATCTGGTCAGCCTGCCTCGCCGAAAACCAGGCCGATTTCCGCGCCCTGATCGCGCCGCTGCACACCTGGGCCAACGAGACCAGCTCCCGTTCCCCGCTGCCCGATTGGTACGAAACGGTCGATGGCAGCCAACACCATTTCCGTGCGCGTGCGGTTGTCGGCGGGCTGTTCTTCAAATTGCTCCAGCACCCCGCCGTCTGGCAAAAATGGCTTAAACCCGTCCGCTAAATGCCATCCCCCAGGGAGTTTTGGACGAAAGCATTCAAAACTCCTTGATTTTTCTATAAAGTGAACGTTCACGGTAAAATTCGCCGCATGTTCCTCAGTATCTTCATCAACATCACCCTGCCCGTATTTATCCTGATCGGCACTGGCATTCTGGCGGAGCGGACCCTGAAGATCGACCTGCCCACGCTGAATCGCTTGAGCTTCAATGTCTTGCTCCCCGCCCTGGTTTTTATTAAAACGCTGGACGCTAATCTCTCCCCGGCCGTCTTTGGCGGGGTCGCCGCCATCAACATCGCCCACACCCTGCTGCTGTTCGCCATGGCCTGGGGTCTGTTCAGCCTGCCTGGCCTGAAAGCCCACCGCCCGGTTGCGACCCTTGCGGCCGTCACCCCCAACGCCGGCAACTACGGCATCCCGCTCGCCGCGCTGGCGTATGACGCCACGGGAGCGAACGTGATGGCGATCATCGTCATGATCCAGATCTTTTTTACCATTTCGGCTGGCATCTGGATCGCCGATTCAGGCAAATCGGATCCGCGTCAAATCCTCCTGGGCTTCCTAAAAATTCCGCTGCTTTGGACCACCCTTCTGGCCCTGCTGCTGGCTGGGCTGCGCGTGCAGCTGCCGATCCCTTTGCGCTCCGCTGTCGAATTCCTTTCCAACGGCTTGATCCCCATCGCCCTGCTCACCCTGGGAGCCCAGCTGGCGCGCAGCCGCGCGGCCAGCCAGGTCAGCCTGCTGTCCCTGGTGACTCTGTTTCGCCTGTTCCTCTCTCCACTGCTGGCCCTGGCGATGCTGGCCGGCTGGACTGCCTGGAGCGGCGCCAGCCTGGGCGTGGCCGGGCCGGTGCTGGTCATCGCCGCCGGAATGCCGGTCGCGGTAAACGTGTATATCCTGGCTTCGGAGTATGGCCAAGACTCCCCGCTGGCATCTCAGACGATTTTCTGGACCACCGCGCTCAGCGCGGTCACGCTGACCGGATGGCTGGCCTGGCTCCAGGCAGCCAACTGGTCATGAGATGCAGCGCCCTCGGGCTGCGGCCCATCTGGCAGCCCGCGCGGCCTGACTTCACCCAAACAGGATAGGATTGACCTCTCTCCCTGCTCCCTCTTTATCATTCAAGCGCGTGGTCGCCACCTGGTGGCCGCTGGCCTTCAGTTGGCTGCTCATGTCGATCGAGGCCCCGATGCTTTCCGCGGTCGTGGCGCGCCTGGCAGACCCGACCATCCATCTGGCCGCGTATGGCAGCGTGGCAAACCCGCTCATCGGCATCCTGCAGGCGCCGATCCTGACCTTGCTCTCGCTTTCCACCGCGATGAGCAAGGATTGGGATTCCTTTATAAAGGGTCGAAAAATCATGTTCACCCTGGGCGGCGGGCTGACGGTTATCTACATCTTGATCGTATTCACGCCCCTGTTCGACCTGATCGTGCGCAAGTTGATCGGCGCGCCGGAAGAAATCATTGAACCGGCCCGTTGGGCGATGTACATCGGCGTGCCCTGGGCCTTTGCCGTGGCCTATCGCCGCTTCCACCAAGGCATGATGATCCGCTTTGGCCACTCACGCGCCATCACGGTTGGCACCCTGCTGCGTTTTGGCATGGACGCGATCGTCCTGGCCCTCGCCTGGCAGATACAGACCATCCCCGGCGCGATGGTCGCCTGCGGCATGATGGTCTGCGGCGTGATCACCGAGGCCGTCTACGTCGGCTGGCGCGTGCGCCCAGTCATCCGATCCGAACTGCGGCCAGCCCCGCCGCTCGCCCGCCCCATCCCGCTGCGGAACATGATTGCTTTTTTCGTTCCCCTCGCCCTGACGCCCTTCTTGAATATGCTCGTCCGCCCCATCGGCAGCGCAGCCCTTTCCAGGCTGCCAGACCCGGTCCAGACCCTGGCGATCTGGCCCGTTATCTCCAGCTTCTCCTGGCTGATCATCACGCCCGGGGCAGCCTTCAACGAAGTCGTCATCGCTTTGCTCGACCAGCCCGGTTCCAGGCGCAATCTGAAGCGTTTTTTGTGGCTGCTGATGAGCTCGCAGTGGGCGTTAATGATGCTGCTGGCCCTGTCTCCACTGGCGTATCTATGGTTCTTCAATGTTTCAGGGCTGTCTGAACACGATGCCCGGCTTGCCGCGCAGGCCTTTCCCCTACTGATCCCCTCCAGCCTGCTCAGCCCGCTCAACAGCTGGTTCGTGGGCAATATCGTTAATCAACGCAAAAGCCGGGCAATTACAGAAGGGATGATCATTTACCTGAGTGTATTTGTTGGCGGGCTGCTGTTGGGTGGCAATTTGTTCGATGCCGGCGGCATTTTCGTCACGCTCGGCAGCGCTTCGCTGGCCGGGATAACGCAAACCGCCTGGCTGGGGCTGCGCAGCAGACGCCCTCGCCCCAAACTGCAGCCACTCTCAACGATAGCGGAGTAGAATCAACCCCATATCGCTGGGCCGTGCCCTGCGCCCATGGGTATCATTCAGAGGATTCCGATGGAAAAAACGCCCCCCGCCCTGCCCCAAGGCATGACCGCCTTTATCGTGATCTGGATCACCCAGGTGATCTCGGTGCTGGCCTCGGCGATGAGCCATTTTGCTTTGTCGATCTGGATGTACCAGCAAACCGAGAGCGCGACCGCCATGGGCTTGATGCAGGTCTTCTTTATCACCCCCTTCCTGATCCTGTCGCCGTTCGCGGGGGTCATGGTCGATCGCTACAACCGCAAACTGATGATGGCGGTCAGTGATATGGCGGCTTTCCTGGCCACCGGCATGATCTTAATCCTGTCAGCCCTGGGCAGCCTGGAATTCTGGCATTTGTACATCGCGGCCGTGCTGAACGGGATCGGCAATACCTTCCAATGGCCGGCGTATTCGGCAGCGATCAGCACCCTGGTGCCCAAGCAGCATCTCGGGCGAGCCAACGGCTTGATGTCGCTGATGGAAGCCGGACCGGGCGTGATTGCCCCGCTGCTGGCAGGCGCGCTGCTGCCGCTGATCCAACTGACTGGCATCCTGGCTTTGGACGCCGCGACCTTCGGCCTGGCCATCCTGGCCCTGCTGGTCGTCAACATCCCCCAACCGAAAAAGACCGTTGAAGGCGCTGCTGCCCAGGGCAGTATGCTCAAAGAGGCCGCGTTTGGCTTCAAATACATATTCGCGCGGCCCAGCCTGCTCGGGCTGCAGTTGATTTTCTTTTTCGGCAACCTGTTCAGCGGCATCGCCCAAACCCTGTATGCCCCCATGATCCTGGCTCGCACCGATTCGAACAGCCTGATCTTCGGCTCGGTTCAAACCGCGGGAGCGCTCGGGGGAATCGCCGGTTCAATCATCATGAGCGCGTGGGGCGGCACCCGCCGCAAAGTCCACGGCGTGCTGGCCGGCTGGATCTTGACCGCGCTTTCAGGCATGATTCTCTTTGGATTGAGCCGGGATGTCATCGGCTGGTGCGTCTTTTCAGCGCTCAACGTGGCGATGATTCCATGGGTCAACGGTTCAAACCAGGCCATCTGGCAGGCCAAGGTCGCAGCGGACCTGCAAGGCCGCGTTTTCTCCGCCCGCCGCTTGATCGCCTGGTTTACCAATCCGATCTCGCCTCTGATTGGCGGCACCCTGGCCGATTACTTGTTAGAACCGGCGCTAAAAACCCCAACCAGTGGCCTGACTCAGATATTTGGCGGGTTGGTCGGCATCGGTCCAGGGGCAGGGATGAGCCTGTTGATCGTCTTTTGCGGGCTGGCCGCGCTCAGCGTCGGCGCAGCTGGCTATCTTGTCCCGGCCGTGCGCAACGCCGAGAAGATCCTGCCCGATCACGACAAAATTGCGCTGGCAGAAGAGTAATCCGAGGTTATTCGTATCACCTCCAAAATCAGGTATGTTGTGTATGATTTGGCGCTTTGCGCCAAATCATACACAACATACCCCTTTTTTGAGATGCTACGGTTATTCTTACTTCTTGCCCTTGGCCTCCGCGGGATGCAGGCGTTCCAGCCGTTCGGCGTGCTGGGCGCGCCCGGTCTCACGCAGACGCTGAAGATATTCAGGCAGGCAGCCGCGCGTGTGGAAAGCGCCACCTTCGCGCAGCACGGTCATCATCGGGTCGACGTCGCTGGTGGCGCTCAGCATCATCTCGCGTTCCCAATCCGCCAGCATCGCCAGCGCTTTATTGACCAGGTCCGGCCTGGACTGGCTTAAATCATGCTGTTCGTGCGGGTCCTGGGTCAGGTTAAAAAGCATCACCGGCTCAACCATCTTATAGCCGTCATGGTAACTGCGCAGGCAGAAATAGGCCTCGCCAGCATGGTTAAAACGCACCCCGCGCTGACAGGACCATGCCCCCTGGCTGACGACCAGGTAATCGCGGCCTGCCGCATCACCGGCCTTGAGCGACGCCGCGAACGAGCGCCCGTCCCAATTGTCCGGAACCTTACCGCCCAACATTTCGAGCAGGGTCGCGCCCCAATCAAAGTGGTAATGCAAGCCGTGGTCCACCCGCCCCTGCCCGGCCAGGCCAGGCCAGCGGATGATCAGCGGAATCCGGCAGGTGATCGCGTCCGCGGTTTGGTGATCGCCCCACACATTCAACTCGCCCAGGTTCTCGCCGTGGTCCGAGCTGACGATGACCAGCGTGTCATCCAGAACACCAAGCTGCTCCAGGGCTGCCAGCACTTTGCCCGCGTGTTCATCGGCGTAACGCACGCCGGTATCATAACCGTCGATCCATTTACGCACCGCGTCCATCGAATCGATCTTCAGCGGCACGCGTGGATAACGCTGTTCGACCCGCGTCGTCTCGCCTGGGAAACCAAACCCCATCGGTTCCTGGGCGCCATGCG
>Ga0172369_10009684_pt1 | contig 10611 bp, 8 predicted proteins | sample LakKiv25m_FD_114539 | JGI IMG/M metagenome (GOLD analysis project Ga0172369, IMG submission 114539) | Freshwater microbial communities from Kabuno Bay, South-Kivu, Congo - kab_022012_11.25m | ecosystem: Environmental > Aquatic > Freshwater > Lake | place: Democratic Republic of the Congo...
CGAGATAGACGAGCGACTCCGACAGCGTGGACCGCATCGACGCGAGCGTCTGCACATCGAAGCTCGCGCCTCCCTGCGTGTTGCGCGCGAACCCGGCGAGACGCGCGCGATGCGCGCTGAGCACGTCGCGCCAGGCGAGCAGCACGTGCGCCAGTTCCTGCGGCGCCGGCACCTGGCACAGGAAGCGCATGTCGTCGCGACCGATCCAAGGCACGCAGGGCAGCGGCACCTTCTCCGTTCTCCACGCGGCCTGCCCCTGCTTCGGCATCGCGAGCGGCTGCATGGCGCCGGGAATCCCGAGTTCCAGCAGGTGGCGGCCTGCGCGCGCGAGCCCCAGACACCAGGCCGCGAAACCGTCCTTCGACGCGAGCTTGCCCAGCGCGTCGAGCGCGTCGTCGTCTCGGAGGGCGAGCCAGTACAGCGCGCGTCGTTCGATCGGGGTCGCGCCGTCGCGCGCGAGGCGTCGCAGCTCCGCGTCGATCTCGGCGAGCTTGTCGTCCGGCACGCGCACCGTGTTGCCGGGGCCCAGAAACGAGAGCGCCTCGACGAAGCGCGACAGCGGGAGTCGCGCGCCCTTGTGCGCCGAGGCGCGCCAGCCGGCCATGAAGTCGACGTGAACGCGGGTCGCGTCCGCGCGGCCGAGCGCGGTCATCATGTTCGCGAAGAAGTCCTCGGGGGTCCGCGGATCCACGATGTAGCCGCCCGACTTCTCCAGGACATCCGCCCGCTTTTCGAGCGCGGCGACGCGCCTCTCGAGCGTCTCCAGCCGCACCTTCGCCGCCTGGAATTCGGGGTCCCGCGCGAGCGCGCGCTTGAGCGCCTCCGCCGCCGCCGCGTCGTCCTTGTTGTCGATCTTGTCGAGCGCGCTGCCGTACTCGAGGAAGGCCTGCACGTCTCGCGTGCCGCTCTTCGACACCTTGAGCTTGCCGAGCGGCGACAGACCCGCGCCAATCTTGTCGAGCAGCGCGAGCGCGATCGCCTTTTCGATGTCGAAGACGCGATCGATCTTGTCCGAGCTGCTCACCGCCGCCGCGACTTCGCCCGATGCCACGAGCACCGCGCGCGCGTCGATGCGCAGCGCATCACCCGACTTCGCGACCGTCCCGATTACGAGGAGATCGGCCGAGAGGCCCTTGCCGACCTTCGCGGCGGTCGACGGGTCGATGAAGGGGCTCTTCTGGATCTTCAGCTCGTCGAGCAGGGACTGGAGACGCTCGCGTTCGACCACGCGCAGCTCGGACGAGACCGAGAGATCGGTGACCAGCATGTCGGCCAGTCCCTTGCGCAGCGGCTCCAGCTTCGCGTCGCCGGTGTTGTTGTCGAAGTAGGTCACGGCCACGGTCGGTGCCGGTTGCGCGCGCGCGATCGCCGGCGCGAGCAGGAGGATCCCAAACAACAGCAACGCGGCGTGGCGCATGAGGACTCCTTGGGCGCGTGATTCGCCGCGCGTGCGCAGCGGGGGATGGCGCAGCACCTTCATCGGGTCGTCCTATCCATCGCGCAAGGCCCACATGGCGAAGCCAGCGGCGGTCGAGATCGCGTTGGCGAGCACCGAAGCCGCGAGCGCACGCCGCACAGGCAGGCGCGCCAACATCCAGAGCATGGCGGCCTCGAACACGACGACGCCCGTCTCCGCGAGGGCGAGACGCGCGTAGTAGCCCTCGTGCGACGGGTCGAAGGCGAGCCACAGCGCGCCGTGCGACGCCAGATTGGCGAAGAGCGCGACGCCGAGCACCCGAGCGATGGGCAACGCGCCCGCCATCCACATCACGACGGGCAGTTCGAGCAGCAGCGTGGTCGCGAGCGCAAGCAAGTAGTCCGTGATCATCCCGTCGAGCCCCCGCCGCAGGATCGTGTGACTCGCGAAAGATGGCAAGCCGCGCGCCGGCCCAGTCCCTACCCCAGTCGCCGCCGCAACGTCCAGCTCGCCACGCCAAAGAACCCGAGCCCCAGCGCGCCGAGCGCCACGAATTGCGACGCCACGTCGCGCACGCTCGCGTCCTTGAGCAGCACGGCGCGCACGATTTCGAGGAAGTGGCGCACGGGGTTGAAGGCCGTCGCGGGCTGAAGCCATGCGGGCATGTTCTCGATGGGCGTCATGAAGCCGGAGAGCAGCAGCGCCGGCAGCAGGATGAAGAAGCCGGCCATCAGCGCCTGCTGCTGCGTGCGGACCGCCGAGCTCACCAGCAGGCCCGCGCCGAGCACAGCGAGCAGGTACAGCGTGCCCGCGGCGAAAATGATGCCGAGGTGACCCCGCACCGGGACGCCGAAGATCCACGCGCCGGCCGTGACCACGAGGCCCAGCACCACAAGGCCGACCGCGGCATAGGGCAGCGTCTTGCCGAGGATGATCGTCGTCGGCGACATCGGCGTGACGAGGATCTGTTCGAGCGTGCCGGTCTCCTTCTCGCGCGCCAGTCCCATCGCGGTGATGATGAACGTGACGATGAAGAGCAGCGTCCCCGCCACGCCGGGCACGAAGAATACCGCACTGTCGAGGTGCGGGTTGAAGAGCACGCGCGGCTCGAAGCGCACCGGGACGAGCTCGATGGGCTGCCCTCGCACGCGCGCGAGGGCCTCCAGCCGCAGGCGCGCGACGCTCAGCGCCCGATTGAGGATGTAGGTCACGACGGCGTTCTGCGCGACGATCGCGCGGTTCGAGTCGCTGCCGTCGACGAGCACCTGCACCGCGCCGGCGTCGCCGCGCGCGAGGTGTTCTGCGTAGCCGCGCTCGACGACCACGACGATAGTCGCGCGCCCCTGCTGCAACGCCGCGAGCGCCTCCTGGCCATGATCGAGCGTTCCGACGCGCGTAAACGCATCGCCCGCGAGCAGGCCGTCGACGAGCGCTCGGCTCTCCGGCGTGCGGTCTTCGTCTGCGACGAGCGTCGGCACATGCTCGACTTCGAGGTGCACGGCAAAGCCAAGGATGATGATCTGCACTACCGGCAGCACGACGAGCACTGCGACCATGCGCTTGTCGCGGAAGGTCTGCTGCAGCTCCTTCAAGATCAACGCCATGAGTTGGACACGCATCGGACGACCTCACGCGACTTCGCGCTTGAAGCGCTTGGTGGCCGCGACGAGCAGCACGGCGAAGAAGACGAACATCGGCACGATGTCGGCCACGATCTCGGAGAGCGGCACGCCGCGCAGCAGGATTGCGCGCAGGCCATGCACGAGGTAGCGCGGCGGCAGGATCGTCGCGATGATCTTCAGCGGTGGCGGCATGGAGTCGATCGGGAAGATGAAGCCGGAGAGCAGGAGCGCCGGCAGAAACGTCGAGATTGCAGCCAGCTGCGACGCGAGCATCTGGTTGCGCGTCATCACGGAGATGAACAGCCCCTGCATCAGCATGGCGAGCAGGAACACGCTCGCGAGCACGAAGACGGCGACGAGGCTGCCGCGCACGGGCACCTCGAAGATGCCGACCCCCATCGTGAGCACGAGCAGCACTTGCACCTGGCCGATGAAGAAGTAGGGACCGAGCTTCCCGAGGATGATCTCGACGCGGCCGACGGGCGTGGCGAAGAGCTGCTCCATCGATCCGCGCTCGTACTCGCGCGCGACCGTGAGCGCCGTGAGCATCACCGCGAGCATCGTGAGCACCATGACCATGAGGCCCGGCACGAGGAAGATGGCACTGCGCAGCGCCGGGTTGAAGAAGGTGCGCACGCGCGCGTCGATGGGCGGCGCGAACGAGCCCACCGCGCGCACGATCGCTTGCTGCGAGGATGACAGCGCCACCGCGTTCGCGTAGCCGAGCGCGACCGTGGCGGTCGTGTTGTCTGCGCCGTCGACGAGGAGTTGGGCGACCGCCTCTGGGCCATGCAAGCTCGCGCGCTCGAAGCCCGCGGGGATGACGAGCGCGGCGCGGGCAGCGCCGGAACGAAAGAGCGTCTCTGCCTCCGACGGCTCGTCGAGACGCGCGACGATCTCGAAGGTCTTCGACGCCGTAAACGCTTCGGTGAGCTTGCGCGAGGCCGGCGTCCGATCCTGATCGACGAGCGCGAGCGGGAGGTTCTCCACGTCGAAGGAGACCGCGAATCCGAAGAGCAGGATGAGCATCACGGGCATGAGCAGCGCGAAGCCGAGCATCTGCGGGTCGCGCAGGATGTGCATCAGCTCCTTGTGCGCCATGGCGAGCGCGCGGACGAGGAAGCGCCTGCTCATGTCGGACCTCCGCGCGTGTCGCCGACGAGCGCGAGGAAGACGTCCTCGAGGGTAGCCTCGACCTTCTCGATGTGTGCGCCGCGCAGCGATCCGGCGTTGCAGTGCGCCGCGACGAGCACCTCGAAGCGCCGGGAATCTTCGAGCTCGCCGCGCACGCGGACATGGGCGCGCCGGCCGAAGGGCTCGATCTCGACCACGCCTTCGACGTCCTCCAGCGCGGCCCGGATCGCGCGCGGCCCCGCTTCGCACTCGACGGCCCACATCGCGCCGGGCACGTGCGTCCGTTTGAGGCCCGACGGCGTGTCGAGCGCGACGAGCCGGCCGTCCACCATGAGGCCGACGCGCGCGCAGTACTCCGCCTCGTCGAGGTGGTGCGTGGTCACGAACACCGTGGTGCCGCCGCGCGCGAGATCGCGGATGACCCGCCAGAAGTCGCGTCGCGCGGCCGGATCCACGCCGGCCGTCGGCTCGTCCAGGAACACGATCGAGGGCTCGTGCAGCAGCGCCGAGGCGAGCGCGAGGCGCTGGCGCAACCCGCCGGGCAGCTCGCGCGTGACTGTCGTGCGACGGTCGGAGAGGTTGGCGAGCGCGAGCGCGGCACCGACCCGGGCTTCGCGCCGCGCACCGGAGAGGCCATACGCGCCCGCGAAGAAGCGGAGATTCTCCTCGACGGAGAGATCGAGGTAGAGCGAGAAGCGCTGCGACATGTAGCCGATCGCGCGCTTGACCCGCTCCGGCGAGCGGGCGATGTCGGCGCCGGCCACCGTCGCGTGGCCTTCGCTCGGCGCGAGCAGACCGCAGAGCATGCGAATGGTCGTCGACTTTCCCGCGCCGTTGGCTCCGAGGTAGCCGAAGATCTCGCCGCGCGCGACGTCGAAATCGACGCCGTCGACGGCCGTGAACGCGCCGAAGCGCTTGGTGAGGCCCGTGACGTCGATGACGTGCTCGCCGCTCATGCGTCCGCCTCTTCGGGCGCGTCGTGCGGCGCTGCGACGAGCCCCAGGAAGACGTCTTCGAAGTCGGGCGCCATGGCCTCGAGCACCATCGGAACCGGTGCGGTCGCCGCCCACGCTTCGAAGGACGCGCGCGCCGCCGAATCGACGATGACACGCAGGCCGCTGCCCTGCGGCGAGTGCGCAATGACCTCCGGGCGCGCCTCGATCAGCGCCTCCGCGCCGTCGCGATCGGCTGCCGTAACGGCGAAGGCGGCGTGCACAAACGCGCGCACGAGCGAGGCCGGCTCCCCCTCGGCGATGAGGCGCCCATGGTGCAGCAGGCCCACGCGATGGCAGCGCGCGGCCTCGTCCATGTAGGGTGTCGCGAGCAGCACGGCCATGCCCTCGCCCACGAACTCGTAGAGGAGATCCCAGAGCTCGCGGCGCGAGACCGGATCGACGCCGTTGGTCGGCTCGTCGAGCACGAGCACGCGCGGTCGATGCAGCAGCGCGCACGCGAGCGCGAGCTTCTTGTACATGCCGCCCGAGAGCGCGTCGGCACGCCTGTCGCGGAAGCATTCGAGGCGCGTGACGGCCAGCAGCCGGGCCTCGCGTTCGGCCCGCTCGGCGCTCGTGAGGCCGAAGAGGCGACCGAAGAAGCGCAGGTTCTCCGCGACGGAGAGATCGCCATAGAGGCTGTACTGCTGCGGCATGTAACCCACCGCCTCGCGCGCGCCGGAGCCCGCTGTCGAGGTGTCCGCGCCACCGAACCGCACGGCGCCCCGGTCGGGCTTCACGAGCCCCACGAGCATCCGCATGGTCGTCGACTTTCCCGCGCCGTCGGGACCCACGAGGCCGTAGAGCTCTCCCGGACGCACGGCTATCGAGACACCGTCGACCGCACGCGTCTGCGCGAACGAGCGCACGAGCCCGTCCGCCTGGATCGCCGGGCCGGCAGTGTAGGTGATCATGGACGCACGCGCTCCGTGCCCGGGATCGCGATCTCGACCGGCATGCCGGGATGCAGGCGGTCGTCCGCGTTGTCGATGGCGACCTCCACCGCGTAGACGAGCCGGTCGCGATCCTCCCGCGTCTGCACGTTGCGCGGCGTGAACTCGGCCGTCGTGCTGACGCGCAGGATCCTGCCTTCGAAGCGTTGGCCCGGCAACGCGTCGGCCATGAACGTCACCGCGCGGCCCTGCGCGGCGGCGCCGAGCTCGGCGTTGGGCAGGTAGAACGTGGCCGTGAGCTCACGCGCGTCGACCAACGTCAGCACGCGCGTGCCGGGCAACACCACCTCGCCCGGCTCGTAGGCGCGCGTCTGGACGACGCCGTCGCGCGGCGCGCGCAGCACGCACTCGTCGACGCCCGCCTGCGCCCGCGCGCGCGTCGCCTCGGCCGCCGCCAGCTCCTGCGCGCTCCCCTTGCTGCGCGTCTCGGCGATGCGCACCTGCACCTCCGCCGTGCCCTTGCCGGTCGCGACCGCCGCGGCCTGCGCGCCTGCGGCGTCCGCGCTTGCGCCGATCGCGCGTATCTGCCGCTCCAGACCGCTCGATGCCGTCACGCTCGAATCGAGCGCCTGCTCCGACGTCGCGCCCGCCGCTTGCAGCTTCTGCACGCGCGCCGCCGCGCGAGCCGCCGCCGCGTGCTGCACCTCGAGCGCCGCCCGCTGCGCCTTCGTGGCCTTGGCCACCGCCATTGCCGCCACCGCTTGACGCGCCGCGCCGAGCTCGGCCTGCTCCGCGAGCTGCACTGCGAGCTTGGACGCCTCTTGCGCCACCTTCGCGCCGGCGACCGCCGCCTCCGCCTGCGCGAGCAGCGCCTTCGGCTCGTCGCATTGCAGCTCCACGAGCACGTCGCCCGCATGAACGGCGTCTCCCTCGCGGGCATTGATCGCCACGATGCGCGCGGCGATGCGCGCCGTAACGGCGACCTCCGTGCCTTCGAGCGTCGCCGAACCACCGGAGGCGCGATCGGCCTCCACGCGCTGCGCTCGCAGCTTCAGGTATAGCGCCGCGCTCAAACCGAGCACGAGCACCACGAACAGGACGGCCACCTTCTTCATCGCTTCGCCTCCCCGAGCCCGGTCGTCTGCAACGCCGCGCGTCCCTCCGCATGCCACAGCGCCCCGAGCGCCATCGCCGCATCGTATTGCGCCGACAACAGAGCGAGCCGCGCGCGATCCACACCGTCGTCCGCACGCCGGACGTCGAGCTGCGTGCCTGTACCCGCGCCCGCTGCTGTCCGTGCGATCCGCGCATAGACCTCGGCCGCCTCCAGCGCGCGCCTCGCCGCTCGCAGCGCGCCGTGGGAGGCCCGCAACGTCGATCGCGCGTCCGCACGCCGTCGCACCAGATCCTCGTCTGCCGCGCGTTTGAGCGCGCCGATCTCCGCCGCCTTTGCCTCGAGCTCGCGCTGCTGCTTGCTCCGCATCCCGCCGTCGAAGACGTCCCACGAAAACGCCGCGCCCAGGGCATACACGACGCCCGACGCATCGGTCTCGAAGAAGCTCTTCGGGTACTGCCACGCGACCAGTCCGAAGACGTCGAGCGCGGGCAGGCCCTGCCTCCCGAGCGCCACCGACTGCGCGCGCACACCTCGGCCTATCGCGTCGAGCCGTGCGATCGACGGGTGCGTACCGACCGGCTCCGTCGCGCGCAGGGTCGCGGCACCGGCGAGCTGCGCGAGCGTCTCGGTCGGGCGCACCGTCTCGTCCGCCCGTCGCCCGAGCAGCAGGGCGAGCGAATTGAGCGCCTGCGCGCGCTTCTCGCGCAAATCCGACTGCCGCGCCTCGAGCTCCGCGACGCGTGCGTCCACCGCCGCCAGCGCGAGATCATCCCCGAGGCCCGCCTGTTTGCGCAGCACCTGCTGTGCGCGATCCTCGTTCGCGGTCGCGAGAGCGCGCACCGTCACCGCCTCGGCCTCGCCGAGGAAGACCGCGCTCGCGTACGCCTTCCGCACCCCGAGCGCGAGATCCGCCGCCCGCTCGCCCTGCTCGGCCCGGCTCGCCGCCACGGCCTCGCCCGCCCCATCGACGCGCGCCGACCGCGCACCGAAGTCGAAGAGGCGGTAGCCCGCCTTCGCGCCGGCCGACACGTTGTTGAGCACGCCCACCTCGCGACGGATGGTCAGCGGTCCGCTCGCGCCCGGCGGCGTCAAACCAGTGTCCATCACCAGCACCGGGATGGGCCCCGCGAGCCTATACGTCGCGTCGAGCCCGAGCCTCGGCAGGTACGCCGTCTCGGCCTGCGCCCGCCGCGCCTCCGCTCCGGCCTCGCCACGTCGCGTCGCCTCGACGGCCGGGTGACGCGCGATCACCGCGCGCACGGCCTCCTCCTGCGTCATCGGCAGGTCCTCGGCCCACGCGTGGACCGGCAGCAGCAACGCCAACACCCACCAGCCCTTCCTCATGTCGCCCATCGCACGCACCCCCGGCGCCCGGAAGTCCACCCGCATCCATCGCAAGCACCGTGCCATCGCACTGGGGCCGCTCGCACCGGCGCCATGGCACGCATTTCGCTGGGTAGGCCGGACGAACGCGCGCGCGGCGCGGGCAGGGACACGATGGAAGCCGAGCGGGACGTGACAGGAGGCCGCCGCGACGCTGAGCGCGGCGTGCGTGAGGGCAGCGAGGCCGCGCGGAACATGTCAGGAATATCGACAGGGGTGTCTAAAAACCTTACAAGCGGGCTCGGAGACCCCACCATGCGCCCCGGCCCCGCTCAGCCCCCGCCCGCGCCGACCGAAGCAGAGCTCAAGGCGCTCACGTTGCGCGAGCTCGGTCGCCCCATGGGCGTGCTCCTGCGACTGCGGTGGGTAATGGTGTCGGCGGATCTCGCGCTCGTAGGCTTCTTCCTGCTCGGCGATCCGAGCACGTGGCGCGCGTGGCTCCTCGCCGCGACCGGCGCTGCGATCGGCCTGCTCGCCGCATGGGACCACCGCCGCAAGCGTGTCGAAGGCCTCGGACCGCGCGCCATCCTGTCGCTCATCGCGTCGGTCTGGGGCATCCACACGGCGATCATCGTGGTCACGGGCGGCATCGAGAGCCCGTTCATCCTGCTCTACATGCCGGTGGCCGCGGTCGCGGGGACCGCGCTCGGCGATCTCTCGCTGCTCGCGGTGCTGCTCGGTGCGCAACTCGTGACGGTGTGGACGCTCGCGACCGTGGCATCGCTCGCCGACGGGCCGCTGCTCGTGCCGGCCCTGCTGCATGGCGGCCTCACGTCGAACCCCGCGTGGCGCTGGACGATCTCCATCGTTGCGACGTTCGTGCTGCCGGTCGCAGCGACCTTCGGCCTGCGCATCCGCGCCGCGCTCGACAGGGCCGTGATGGCCGCCGCGCACGCGCGCCACGAGGCGCTCGAGAGCATGCGCGAGCGCAACCGCGCGCTGCTGGATCTGTCGGGTGCGCTCGCGCACGAGCTGAAGAACCCGCTGGCGTCCATCTCGGGTCTGTCGTCGCTGCTCGCGCGCAAGCTCCCCGAGTCGGGCCGCGAGGCCGAGCAGATGGGCGTGCTGCAAGGCGAGGTGCGGCGCATGGCGGCGATCGTGGAGGAGTTCCTCAACTTCTCGCGCCCGGTCCAAGCGCTCACGCTACGCGAAATCGCGGCGTCGAAGCTCGTCGAGGAGGTGATCGTGCTGCACGAGGGCGCTGCGATCGAGCGGGGCGTCACGCTCGCAGGGACGTGCGGGCCGGGCGTGTCATGCCGGTGCGATCCGCGCAAGCTCAAGCAGATACTGGGCAACCTCGTGGGCAACGCGCTCGAGGCCACGCCGCGCGGCGGACGCGTCGAGCTGCGCGCCTCGGAGCAGGACGGTGCGCGCGTCGTCTTCGAGGTGGAGGACACGGGCGTGGGCCTCGCGGATGCCGTGCGCAGTCGCCTGTTCACCGCCGGAGCGACGACCAAGGCGCTCGGCAGCGGGCTCGGCCTCGTCATCGCGCGGGCCATCGCGGAGCAGCACGGCGGAACGCTAGTGCTCGCGGATCGTGACTGCGGTGGCTGTGTGGCGCGCGTCGAGCTGCCGTGCGATCCGCCCGTCGAGGCGCCGGTCGAGGGAGGCTGAGATGGCGCCATGCGTGTTGGTGGTAGACGACGAACCCGCGGTGCGCTTCACGCTGCGCGCGATCCTCGAGGACGAAGGCGTCTCTGTCGAGGAGGCCGGCGACGGGCTCGCGGCGCTCGATCAGGTGCAGCGCGGCGGGATCGATCTGGTGCTCACGGATCTCCGAATGCCAGTGCTCGACGGGCTGGGGCTTCTCGACGCGCTCGCGAGCACACCCAGTGCGCCGCGCGCGATCGTCATCACGGCGCATGGATCCGAGCGAGTCGCCGTCGACGCAATGAAGCGAGGCGCGCTCGACTACTTCGCGAAGCCCTTCGACGCCGATGAAGTCGCCCGGGTGGTGCGGCGTGCGCTCGAGACGGCGACGTTGCGCGAAGAGAACAGGCGCCTGCGAGGCGAGCTGGCGCTGCGCAAGACGATGGTCTTCGAGTCCGAGGCG
>Ga0172369_10009687_pt1 | contig 10610 bp, 8 predicted proteins | sample LakKiv25m_FD_114539 | JGI IMG/M metagenome (GOLD analysis project Ga0172369, IMG submission 114539) | Freshwater microbial communities from Kabuno Bay, South-Kivu, Congo - kab_022012_11.25m | ecosystem: Environmental > Aquatic > Freshwater > Lake | place: Democratic Republic of the Congo...
CCCGGGCCCCCCACCCGTGACCCTGATGAGAACCAGTCCAGGCGGCGTCCCGCATGACCTGCCCGCCGTGCGAGCCCACCCGCCGGTTCACACGCCAGGACCCCGTACGAGCTTTTCAGCCCGGGAGAAACCACGTAGCCTTCCGGATGTGAGTGACCAGACCCGTTCAGACGTGGCTGTATTCGAGATGATTGGCGGTTGGCTGCGCGAGTCGCGCAACACAGTCGTGCTCACCGGCGCCGGCATCTCCACAGAGTCCGGAATCCCCGACTTTCGCGGTCCGCAGGGAGTTTGGACCCGCAACCCCGGCGCCGAACGCATCGCGACGCTCCAGCACTACATGTCCGACCGCGAAGCCCGTGTTCGCTCCTGGCGGAACCGCCTCGATGGCCCCATGTTGGGTGCCGCCGAACCCAACCCCGGCCATTTCGCCCTCGCCGCACTGGAAGCGAAGGGAAAGCTGCAAACGCTTGTTACCCAGAACATCGACGGGCTCCACGTGAAAGCGGGCTCGTCGCTCGCCCGCCTGATCGAAATCCACGGCAATGTGCGCGAATACGTCTGCATGAGCTGCGCTGACCGCGGGCCGATCGAATCCATCCTCGACCGTGTGCGCGGCGGCGAGGACGACCCGCCATGCTCCCGCTGCGGGGGCGTCGTCAAGACCGCCACCATCTCCTTTGGCCAGAACCTTGTCGCCGCGGACCTTGAGCGCGCCGAACAGGCCGCCGCCAGTTGCGAACTCTTCCTCGCGGTTGGCACATCGCTCACGGTTACCCCGGTCGCCTACCTTCCGGGCCAGGCTCTCCGGCGTGGGGCAAGACTGGTGATCCTGAACGCCCAGGAAACCCCCTACGACGACCTTGCCAGCGCCGTTCTCCGCGACCAGATCGGGCAGGCCCTGCCCGCCATCGTCTCCCTCGTCTGATCCGCGTTGCTCGCTCGGGCTCAGAGCGCGTAGAGCCTGGCCGCTTCCTTCCTCAGTTCGGCCCGCGAATCCGGGTGCGCGATGGAGATGAGCTCGTCGCAACGTTGGCGCACAGTCTTGCCCTTCAACGTTGCGATGCCCTGCTCCGTCACAACGTAATCGACGAATGTGCGGGGCACAGTAACCGTGGACCCCGGTGCGAGCTGCGCCACGATACGAGTATGCCGCTCGCCCCCTACAGTGGAGCCGGACGGCAGCGCGATCACCGAGCGGCCTCCCTCACTGTACGCTGCCGCAAGCGCGAAGACCGTTTGTCCGCCCGGCCCGCTGTAGACGCGACCGTTCAGGGTCTCCGCCGTGACCTGTCCTGTCAGATCCACCTGCAGCGCGTTGTTGATCGTCACGAAATTCGTCTCGCGAACCAGTACGCGCAGGTCGTCACTGTGGCAGAAGTCCCAGAGTTCGAACTTCGGGTTGAGGTGCGCGCGCCTGGCTTCCTCCGCCGGTATGGCCGCGAACGCCGAGCCGACCACTCGCCCCGGCGCGATGTCCTTGTACTTCCCCGTCACCACGCCCTGCTCGACGAGATCTACTGTCCCCCCTGGAATGACCTCGGTCTGGATGCCGAGGTCATGCTTGTCGCCCAGGTAGACCGCAAGCGCCGCCGTCACGTCGCCAAACCCGATCTGAAGCGTGTCGCGGTCGTTCACCAGTTCCGTGGCGATGAGCGTTCCGATGACCTCGGTTGCCGCAATCACCTCATCTGTTCGCGGCGGGATCGGCATCTCCTGATCGTGCGCTCTGTCGTGCTCGATGAGCGCGGCCACCTCTGACATGTGGACGTAGTTCTCGCCAAACGTCCGGATGAGCCGATCGTCTACTTCGCAGATGATGGTCTCCGCCACGTCGAGCGCTGTCCGGTTCGCCCACAGCGCGGTGCCCATGCTCAGGAAGCCGTTCTCATCTGGGGGGGACGTCTTCACGCAGGCCACGTGGAACGGCCGCACCGCATCTTTGATCCAGGATTCCCGAAAGTTCCCGAACGGCAGGTAGTCGCCCATGCCCGCCGCGATCTGTTGCCGGTCGGCAGGCGTCGTGAAACAGGTAACGAGCTGGAAAGCCTCGCTCGCCTCCGGCGTGGCCCAGACAAAAGGCGAGACGTAGTGGTGAATTTGCACGCCGTGCAGCTCGCCCCGCCGAGCGTAGAGCGCCCTGGAAAACGTGTCGGGGTTGCTCGAAAACATGCCCAGCCAGACCTTCTGCGCCGACTGCACCAGCCGGGCGGCCTCTTCTGCCGGGACCAGGCAATCCGCATAACGCTGCTTCCAATCCATCGAAGTCCTCCTGCTCGCTGCCACCGCTGCGACCCCCTCGCTGGGGCTGCGGGTGGGGCCATTCTACGCAGGCGGTGCAAGCCCCCACGCGCCAGCACGTCGCGGGACCTGAATCCGGTTCGACAAACTAGGGATCTCCCCACCTCTCAATCGCTCGCCCACGAGCGATACTGCGGCGACATGGTGTTTCACTCGCGGCGGCGCACCAGTTCCCGAACGGTCGCGACGGGCTAGATCGAATGTTCATCAGACGGCCCTCGGTCACGTCAATCGTCCTCGTCGCCCTTGCGCTGATCATGGCCGTCTCCGGGATTCTCGGGCGGGCCGTGTACGTCGAGTACCGCGATGCGAAGCGCGCCGGCGACGAGAACGAGTTGCATTCACAACGCGCAGCCCTTGTCCAACAGGCCGAGCGAGACCTCTTCAGCGAATTCGGAGCCCTCATCGCCGCCACCGTTTTCAACCAGCCGGAGCGCTACACCGACATCGAGAGCAGCGCTTCGGCTCTTGACGGCGACATCTCATTGCTCGCGCCACTCGTCCCCGCGGGCGACCCCCTCGCCGGCGATGTCGCGGAGGTCGAGGCCCGGATCACCTCAAGTGGTCCCCTCACAACTGAGGTCATCGCAATCGCGCGCTCGAACGGTCTTGGACCCGCCAGTACCCGTGCGCTGGAGGCGGACCTTCCCGGTCAGATCACAGCCCTCATGCAAGCGATCGAAAGAGCAAGCGCCACCGAGCAGGAGCTACTCCGGGAAAGCCAGGTCGCCGACCAGGCCGCCAAGGACAACATGGTTCGCGGTCTCTGGACCATCGCCGCCGCATGGGTCGTCGTCGTCATTTCTATCGTCGCCTTCACCCACCTGTTCTTCGTCCGGCCCCTGGTGAAGGTGAGCGCCGCGGCCAGGGCCATTGCCGGCGGCGCAACCGGCGCCCGCGCCCCGACCCCCGTCCTGCGCGAACTGGGCGAGGTCGGCGCCGCGATCAACTTCCTCACTGACTCGCTGACTCAACGGTCACAGGAGGTCCAAGACTACCTCGCAAAGAACCTCGAACAGCGCACGGCCGAACTGGAGGCGCTCTTCAGCGGCACCTACGAAGCGATGGTGCTGCTTGACCAGAATCTGCGTGTGCGAGCGTTCAACCCGGCGGCTGCTGCGTTTGCGCGGCAGCTGATGGGTATCGAGCTTGCCGAGGGCCTCTTCATTGTTCCCGCGTTTCGCGAAACCTTTGGCGACGAGGCCGTCTCCCGAGCGTTGCAGGCAGTCGCGGGAGAACGGGTCGAGTTCGAACGAGAGTTCGTCGATTCGACCAGCAGCCGACGCTGGTTTGACGTTTCCTACGGCACGGTTCGGTCAGGCGACGGTGCGGCTGTCCTCGGGATGGCCTTTGTGGCCCGCGACGCAACCGCGAGCCGTCTCGTCGAACAACAACTCGTTCAGGCGCAGAAAATGGAGAGCGTCGGCCGCCTGGCCGGCGGCGTGGCTCACGACTTCAACAATCTCCTGACCGCAATGATGGAGTACCACGCGCTGGCGGCGGCAGAGCTGCCTGAGGATAGCCAGGCACGCCAGGATATCGCCGAATCAACCAAGGCCGCGACCAAGGCGGCCGCACTTACCCGCCAGCTGCTTGCCTTTGCCCGTCGCCAGTTGGTATCGCCTCAGGATGTCGACCTCAACGGGATAGTCCGCGACATGGAGAAGCTCCTGGCCCGGCTGCTCGGTGAGGATGTGGCACTGGTTGCTGCCCTCTGGCCCGAACCGCTTGTCGTCCACATCGATCCGGGGCAGTTCGAGCAGGTCGTCATGAACCTGGCAGTCAACGCCCGCGATGCCATGCCCGATGGTGGAACGCTGACGATTGAATCCAGAACTATCAAGCTCGACGCCGTCTATGCAAACGCGCACGCCGAGGTCATTCCAGGTGACTATGCGGTCGTCGCTGTCACAGATTCCGGGACCGGCATTCAGCCGGAATACGTCGACAAGATCTTCGAGCCGTTTTTCACCACCAAAGATGTCGGCAAGGGAACAGGATTGGGCCTCGCCACTTGTTATGGCATTGTCAAACAGGCCTCCGGACACATGACCGTCTATTCCGAGCCCGGAAACGGAACCACCTTCAAGATCTATCTTCCGCTGAGCGCGACGACGGACGAGCTGGCGCACGAACCCTCCTTCACGGTATCCGCGCGAGGCGGAGGCGGCGAGAGCATCCTCCTCGTGGAGGACCAGGACGAGGTCCGCGAACTCATCGACCGCGTCCTCCGGTCCGCCGGGTACAACGTCGAGTCAACCGCCGAGCCCATGAAAGCCCTGGAAATCGCGGCGAAGCTTCGATCTTTTGACCTCATTGTCACCGACCTCGTCATGCCCGGCATGGATGGCCTCGCTCTCATCGACATGCTCACCGGGCTGCTCGGGCCTATGCCAGTGTTGCTCATGTCGGGGTATGCCGAGGAGGCTGCGGTCTCCCGGGCCACCAACCGCCAAGGTGTGGAATTCGTCGCCAAACCCATCAGCCCCGACGAACTTCTCGAGAAGGTCCGCCACGCCGTTAGCGTCCGCAAGCCGGCCCTCCCACCGTCCGAGCGCTAGCGTTCTCAGCACGACGGCTTGACTTCCGGACTACGCTCACTTTGTTCGCCCCACCGCAAGCAGCACAAGGCACGAGCCTGGCGGAGTTGCCACCCCCCCCCGCGCTTCGCGTGAATCAGCCGGAAGGGGCGGGTACACCCCGGGAAGGAGCACCACGATGACCCGACCACGACCCGCGCGCGTGGGCAATTACGACCTCCTGGAGGACTTCGAATCCGACGATGCGACCGTTCGGGTGCTGCGCTTGGCGCCGGACGGTCAATCCATTCAGCCGCACCTGCACGAAAGAACGACTCAGATTTATGTCGCGCTTGAGGGCCGGCTGAGGGTCGAGGTCGAGGGCCAGGCCACAGACCTCCACCCCTACCGGGCTACCGTCATTCCCGCCGGGATGGCCCACCGGGCTGTGGCGATCGACGAGGCGGCGGTCCTGATGAACATCTCCATTCCGCCCCTGGCCGCCGACGATCAGATTGCGCTACCAAAGTTCGATGCTTCCGGTGCGGGTTAAGAGCAACGCGCCGCCAGCCTGCCGAGAGGCGAAGATGAGCCCGGCCGCAGTCACCGGCCCCGACCCGGATCTGGTCGCTGCACTGCGGAAGCGCTCGTTCTATCCTGGCGCCTCGGCGCCGGTGGAACTCCGTGAGACCCACGCTTCCTGCGTCTTTCTCGTTGGCGACGACGTCTACAAGCTCAAGAAGCCCGTGAACTTTGGGTTTCTTGACTACTCGACGCTGGCCCGCCGGCGCCGGATGTGCCACCGCGAGGTTGAACTCAACCGCAGGCTCGCCCCGGACGTGTACCTCGGCGTTCTCCCCATCACCGGCGGACCGGATGGCCCCCGGCTCGGCGGGCGCGGGGCCGCGATCGACTACGTCGTCCACATGCGCCGCCTGCCCGACGACCGGACGCTCCACGAACTCGTGCGGCGCGACCAGGCCTGTGAGTCCGATGTCCGCGCCGTCGCCAGGCGCATCGCCGCGTTTCACGCGAACGCCGGGCGCGGCCCTCGAATCGACGCCTTCGGATCCCCCGCCGCAATCTCCAGCAACCACGAAGAGAACTTCCGCCAGGTCGCGCCGTTCGTTGGCAGTGCCCTCTCCCGCGAAAGCTACGAGCTCGTCACGGCCTTCGTGCGGGACTTCCTCAGCGGCCATCGCCAGGTGCTCCTCGACCGCGTTCGCCACGGACTCATCCGGGACGGGCACGGTGACCTGCGCACCGAGCATGTCTACCTCATGAACACCATCGAAATCATCGACTGCATCGAGTTCAACCAGCGCTTCCGCTACGCGGACACGGCCGCCGATCTCGCCTTTCTTGCGATGGATCTCGATGCGCTCGGCGCACCGGACCTGTCCCGCACACTGATCGACGAGTATCAGCGGGTCTCGGGTGAGGGCTTCGAAACGGTGCTCGACTTCTACCTCTGCTACCGGGCATTCACCCGCGGCAAGGTCGCCTGTCTTCGCTCTGTCCAGGCCGGCCAGGGCTCCAGCGCACACCTTGCCGAGGCCACCGAGGCGCGGCGCTTCTTCCACCTTGCGTCGCGCTACGCCCGGCACGACCGGCGACCTGTTGTGGTAGTTATGGCGGGCCCCACAGCCACCGGAAAGTCCACGCTCGCGGGTGCGCTCGGAGACACGCTGGCCGCTCGTGTGGTTTCGGCCGACGAGGTGCGCAAGACGCTCGCTGGCCTGTCGATTGTAGACCACCGCGATGACGCCATCGACGCCGGCCTTTATGCGCCGGATGTCAACAGGCGGGTCTACGCTGAGATGGCCGCGGAAGCGCCCCGCACGCTCGCACGCGGGCGAAGTGTCGTGCTCGATGCCACCCACCGTAGGCGGGCCAACCGGGACGCAGTTCGCTCGCTCGCCGCAGCGGCGGGTGCTCGATTCCTTGTGGTGGAGTGCGTTGCTCCGGACGACGCCGTGCGAGAACGCATCGACAAGCGCCGCGCCTCCGGCCAAAGTTGGTCCGACGGGCGCTGGGAGGTCTACATGGATCAGCGCCAGCGTTTTGAACCCCTCATCGCAGCAGAAGGCGACTCCGTGCGCGTGGACACGACCGCGCCCCTTGAACAACAGCTGGACCGCGTTCTGAGCGGGATCCAATGCCGCTCGGGCTAGATCGCAATCGACGGTTCCCTGGCGGCCACGTGCCGCACGAACCAGTCCACCGTTAGCGCCACCGCCCGCTCAAGGACGCCGGGCTCCTCGAAAAGGTGCGACGCCCCCGGGACTACCTCCAGGTGAACCACGCTCATCCCTTCCACTGCGGCGCGGATGCCCCGCAAGAGCGGATCCAGCGAGCCGACCACGACCAGCGTCGGAACACGGATGCCGCGGAGCTCCGATGGCGACACGGGCGGGGCGCGCAATACGAGCGCCGCAGGTTCAATGCGCCCCGATGCCACAGCATCCACGGCCACCACTCCACCCAGGCTCGACCCCGAGATGCCGATGCGCGTCCGGTCGATTTCTGGCTGGCGGGCTACCCACGTGAACGCCGCCGTCACATCAGCTGGCATCCCCGCCGCCCCTTCCGGATCGCTCGATGACTCGCCGTGGTTGCTCAGGTCAAACAGCAGCGCGGCGACACCTCGGTCGACCAGCGCCTCCGCGACTACCACGTTTCGCGGCGAGTCTTTGTCGCTTCCGAGGCCGTGCACGAAAATGACGCACGGAAATGGGCCCAAACCTTCGGGCGTGAGCAGTCGCGCTGCCAGTCGCACCTGTTCACGCGGAATAACTGCGGTCCGCTTCATAGCGAAACCTTCCTTTGCGCGGCAAGGTTAAGTGTCTGCCTGACCTCCGCGTCTTCCACCGGGTGAAAGTCAACGTAGAACTCCCCTATGGCGAAGAAGTCCTCTTCGACACACGGGCACACAACCTCATCGGCTTCCTGCCTCATCCTCTCGACCGACTCGGGCGGAGCAACCGGCACCGCGAGAATCACCTTCGCTGCACCGCCCGCCTTCACTGCCCGGATGGCAGCCAGTGCTGTTGCCCCGGTCGCCAGGCCGTCGTCCACAATCACAACCGTCCTGCCAATTGCAGATGGCCGGCGCCGACCATCAAACGCCTCCTCCCGTTCCCGGGCCTGCTCCGATTGAAACGCCGTTTCCCGCGCAATGTAGTCGTCGTCAGCATCTGCCTCGCGCGCGAGCGGCAGGTTCACCCAGGCTGTCCCATCCGCAGCCACGGCTCCGATCGCAAGCTCCGGCTGATTGGGCGCCCGCAGTTTGCGTGCCACAACCACGCCAAGGTCACCGCCGAGCGTGCGCGCAACCTCGGCTGCAACCGGGACCCCACCACGAGGAATGCCAAGCACCAGCGCATGCTCGATATGCAGTGGTTGCAGCGCTTTCGCGAGTTGCCTTCCTGCGTCTGCGCGGTCACGGAACAGCGTCATCCCTCATCCCTCCGGGGCGTGCTGCCTCGCGGCGACCATATGCCCGTCGCAAACCCCTCACAAGGCCGTTAGTGCCCGTTTCCCTGCGCCGTGCGGACCCCTTCTTCTACAGGATCACCCCGTTGGCACGCAGGTGATCGATCTCCTCCGGCGATAGGCCGGCGTGGATAAGCACCGAATCCGTATTGCCGCCGAGCACCGGGCTTGGCCCCTGCGGCGCCAGCGGCGTCTCCGACATTTGGAACGGTGGCCCCACCATTCGCAGGTGCCCGAGCAATTCGTGCTCGATGTCGACCACCAGCCCGTTCTCGATCGTTTGCGGGTGGTCGAAGAGTTCCTCAATGAAGTGCAGGGGACCTGAAGGCACGCCGTTCTTCTCCAGAATGACGCCCCACTCCTCTGTTGTCTTCGACATGAACAGGTGCTCCGCCTCGGCCACGAGGCGTGGGCCTTCCTCATCCCAGCCCTCCGGCGCCACCACGAAACTGCCGTCCGCCTTGAACCGCGGATCCTTGAGTCCCGTAGCGGCGAGCACCTTCAGTCGTAGCGAGTGGCTGAGCGCGCCCACCGCAATGAATCCGTCCGACGTCTGGTAAATCCGGTAGTAAATGTTCCCCGGCGCGACCGGCCGGTACTTACGGTGAACCTGAACCTGTTCAAGGAACGACTGCTTGTCGAGCCGCGCCTGGTGGAGGTGCTGGAGCATCGGCGGGATGACCTCGCTGTCCCAGGCATCGATGAACATGAACTGCATCGTCTGCAACGCGATCGCAGTGCCCATCAACGTGCTGTCGATGCGTTGGCCCTTCCCCGTCCTCTCCCGCGCGAAGAGCGCTGCACAAATGCTGTTCGACATCTGGATGCCAGTGGCAAAGTCCGCCACCGCCGGGTAGATGTAGGTTGGTACCTCCCCAAGCATCTTCCCTTCACCCGCCATCAGACCCGTCATCGCCTGCACCACGAGGTCGTACCCTCCCCGCTGCGCAAGCGGCCCCACCCGTCCATAGGCGGTGTTTTCGCAGTAGATCAGCCGGGGGTTGATCTCGCGGAGCGTGTCGTAGTCGATGTGAAGCTGCTCGGCCACGCCGGGACGGTAGTTGATGACAACAACGTCGGTGTCCTTCACCATCCGGTGGATCACGCCCTGAGCTGCCGGACTGTTCATGTCCATCGCCACGCCCTTCTTCCCGCGGTTCAGGCTCGCGAAGACGCGTGATTCCTTGGGCACCAGTTCTACCATCAGCCGCCATGGCTCGCCTTCCAGCGGCTCAAACTTGGTCACATCCGCTCCCATGTCAGAGAGCAACATGCAGCAGAATGGACCTGCAATGATCTGCGAGAATTCGAGGACCTTGATTCCCGAAAGTGGACCCGACGCCATACCAACCCCCTGAAAAGCCGTATCCCTGGTTGTTGGGGCATTCTAACGTCCGCGTGAGGGTTCGCGCTCGCCCGGCTCATCGAGGAGAGGTCAGTGGAGATCTTCGACATCACCGTCCCGGTCCGCCCCGGCATGCCCGTTTACGAAGACGACCCGCCGGTGACCATCGAGACTGTGGCAAGCATCGCTGCCGGCGATTCGCTCAACCTTTCCCGCATCGCCTTCGGTCTCCACACCGGCACCCACATCGACGCCCCTCGCCACTTCATCGAAAGTGCACCCGGAGTGGACCAGCTACCGCTCGATGCGCTGGTGGGCTCGGTCGAGATCGTCGACGCAACCGCGTTCGTTCACGACATCGACGCGACCGCGCTCGCGACCCTCGGCATTCCGCCTCGGACCGAACGGGTACTGCTCAAGACCCGAAACTCGCGATTCTGGGACCTGGATCCGTTCTCGCCGAACTTCATCGGCCTCACGGAGGGTGCAGCAACCGAGCTGGTGCGCAGTGGCGTGCGTCTCGTAGGAATCGACTACCTCTCGATTGCGCCGTTTGCGGACCCCGCGCCGACACACCTCGCGCTGCTGCGGGCGGGCGTCGTAGTTGTGGAAGGGCTCGACCTCCGCGGGGTGGCCCCCGGTCAATACACGCTCGTCTGCCTTCCGCTCAAGATCGTCGGCGCCGACGGCGCCCCCGCGCGGGTCATACTCACGCGGCCATGACATGTGCCTGCCCACCGCGACCGCTGGCACCGAACAACCTGCCAGGCAGCCTACTTACACTTCCGCGCCCCCAGGATCGGCCATTCGTCAACCACCTGGCCGTCGCGGACGACGTGGTACCAGTCGTGCAGGTTCAACGTGGTGTCGCCGTGGCTTGGGACCAGCTCGATCTTGTCGCCGACGTGAAGGCTAGCGAACCCGTCGCCCTTGAGGTGCGCATGCTCCTC
>Ga0172369_10009692_pt1 | contig 10607 bp, 6 predicted proteins | sample LakKiv25m_FD_114539 | JGI IMG/M metagenome (GOLD analysis project Ga0172369, IMG submission 114539) | Freshwater microbial communities from Kabuno Bay, South-Kivu, Congo - kab_022012_11.25m | ecosystem: Environmental > Aquatic > Freshwater > Lake | place: Democratic Republic of the Congo...
CTTATCGCACCCTCATCCTGCCGCACTTGCGTTTCATCGACGAGCGCACCGCCGGCGCATTGCTGCGCTACGCGAAGTCCGGGGGACGGGTAATTGCCGTTGGCCGCATGCCGAAGGCGCTGTCCCGCGACCTGAACTCGCCGCAGCGGGAGTGGGCGGATGATGCCATTGAATTCGTGCCATCCGCCGAGGATCTGGCCGGCCTGGCGGGTTACGACGTGCGGGGCGAAGGCGCCGGCGACATCTTCGTGCTGCGGCGGCAGAAGGATGGCCGGACGCATACCTTCGCGTTCAACCGCCGAGAGCAAACCTTCACCGGCAGCGTGGAAGGCACGGCGGTGGAAATCGCGCCCAGAGGCAGCGTGCTGATTACCGACGGCAGCATCGTCACCGGCGGCGTGCCGGCGGCGAAGGAAACGCTGGCGGGATATGCGACGGATTGGGATGTGGAATTCGAGCAGAATCAATTGCCGCTGACCTACTGGCACGTCGAGCGGGCGAGCGAGCCGAATTGGGAAGACCCGTTCCAGTTCAAGCCGGGCTTCGACCTGCTGATCCGGGAAGCGGATCCCCTGTCCGGCGACGACGCGGCGAACTATTACTGCCGCTTCATGCTTACCGGCGACATCCCCGATGCGCGCCTGGTGATGGACGATGCCAGCCTCGCCGGCGAGTGGACCCTCTACGTCAATGATGTACTTATCACCGACTGGCGGCCCGTGGTCGAATATGATTGCCGCAACCTCGAGGCTCATATCGGCCATGCCCTGCGCGCCGGCACCGCGCCGGCGCTGAACGTGATCAAGGTTGAGACGAAGGGAACGAACCGCGGGGTGAAGTGGCCCATCTACCTGTATGGCTCCTTCACCGGCGAGTACCGCTACAGCCACCTCTCCTTCCCGTTCGTGCAGGGGGCCGGTCTGCGGCGGCGGGTGGACAACCTGCAAACCTGGGACACGCTCGGCTTCCCCACCTTCTCCGGCGCGGCGACCTATCGGAAGACCATCGACATTCCGAAGTGCGCCACCACCCTCGACCTGGGCCGCGTGGAAGATGTGGCGGTGGTAACCCTCGCCGGCAAGCAACATATCCTCGCCTGGCCACCCTACCGCCTGTCGCTGGATGGTCTGACCGGCACGCACGAAATCGCCATCGAAATCCGCAACGCCCCCGCCAACCGCAACCGTGCCATGCGCTTCCCGGCCGGACTGCTCGGGCCGGTGCGCGCGATGCGCTAGGATTTGACACCGCAAAAAGCCGCACAATACCGCATTCCCTCACAGTTTGAGTGTACAGCAGGCTGCCGAACCGGGATGCTCCATAGGACCGGTAAACTTTTCCTGCGTGAACTCGATGGGCGGCAGGCATTTTACAAGAAACGGTGAATATTGAAGAAAGAGATGAGGAAGACGGGAGTGGATGAATGCCGGATGACAGCGCGGCCAGGCCGCTTCATCATGAATTGATAATCGCGGGTTTCGGTGGACAGGGCGTGTTGAAGATGGGCCAGACGCTGGCCGAGGCTGCAATGCGTGAGGGGCGCGAGGTGGTCTGGACGCCGGCATATGGGCCGGAGATGCGCGGCGGGCCAGCGTTCTGTACGGTTATCATCTCCACGGAGCCGATCGGCGCGCCGGTGGTGGCGCAGGCCGACACCGCGATTATCATGGACCAACCCTCGCTGGCGAAGTACCAGCAACAGGTGCGTCCCGGCGGGAGCATCATCATCAACAGCTCGCTGGTCGATCCCGGCCAGGTGCGGAAGGATCGGCGCTGCCTGCCCGTCCACGCCAACCATATCGCGGAAGAGATCGGTGAAGTGTTGATCGTGAATATGGTCATGCTCGGGGCTTTTCTCGAACTGACGCATCTGGTGTCTCCGGACAGCGTGGTGCAGGCGCTGCGTGAAGCGCTGCCCGCGCGGCGCCACCACCTCATCCCGTTGAATGAGCAGGCGCTGGCGGCAGGCGCGGAAGCGGTGCGCACCGCGACCGGTTGCAGCGGCTGACGGCGCCGTTGTGAAAAACCCCGCAACATATCCCAGGAAAAGGGGAACAACCACTTGACGAAAGTGGTATAATAGAGAATGGCTCCTTATGAAACCGAGAGGAGCGACGCGGATATGCACTCCGAGCGTAGGAGGAAACCAATGACGAAACGCATGATATTTGGGCTCTTCTTGAGCGGGCTGGTGCTGTTGGCCCTGATGGCGCAAGCGCAAACCGCGCAACAGCGCATCGCCTTTCAGCGCACCCTGCCGCTGGCGCCCAGCAACATCATCGTCATGAACCTTGACGGCAGCACCCGTGAGGAATTATTCACCTCCGAGGGCATCAACGGCAGGCGCGTTACTCCCGCCCTCTCGCCGGATGGTCAGCTCCTCTGCTTCGCCGCCCAGGTTGGCGAGCGGTTCCAGCTTTTCCTCTGGCGGTTGGATGAAAGCAATAAAGCCGTTGGCAATCCGGTCCGCCTGACGCAGGACGATACGGTCGATGCCAAATTCCCTGCCTGGTCGCCCGACGGCACGCACCTGGCCTATCTGGGCACCGAGGCTGGTCATTCCACCTTGCGGATGATCAATCGCGACGGCACCGGAATGAAAGTGCTGCTCGATGTCAATTACAGCGGCGCCACGCCCTCCTGGGGCGACGATGGGCAGTGGCTGTTGTTCATCGATAAGGTCGGCACGCGCACGGTGTTGCGGCAAATCCCCGTGACCGGCGGCATGGTGCAGGACATCCGCTCGCAATCGACCATCTCCGCGGCCAGCTACTCTCCCGACGGCACGAAGATTGCCGCGCTGATTCGCCGAGCGGATGGGTTGTCCGACCTGTGGGTCCTCACCCCGCCGGGCATTACCGGCAATGTCGTCTGCAGCAAAATCAACGGCGGCAGCAACCTGGCCTGGGCGGACGCGCAAACCATCGTCTTCAACGCCATTAAGGTCGGCAGCAAAGCCGGCTTTCCGTTCTGGACGATCAATACTAAAAATCACAGCCTGAACAGTTTCACCGGCTACAGTGACCCCAAGCAGGTGTCCTTCTTCTCCGTGCAAAAGGTCACGCCGTTGGACGGCACGCTGTCGGTCGCCGATATCAACAACGCCCTCGGCCCCACGGGCACCGCGCCGCAAGAACGCGTGCCGCAAGGCCCGGTCACCATCGTGCGTCCCTTCCAAAAATCCATCGTGCGCGGCACATCCTCAATTATCATCAACGCGCAGAAACAGGTCAGCGCGATCGTCATCCGCGTGAACGGCCAGTTCACGTACTCGACCGAGGTGACGCCCGGTCAGGATAACTTCACCCGGGTAACCTACGACTGGAATACCGAGCAGTTAGCCGCGATCGATCCCGCCCGCGGCAGTGGCATTCCGAGTGTCTACCAGGACGCGAAACGGATCGGCCCGCAGTTACGCAGCTACCCGGACGGTGACTACACCCTGACCGTGCTGGCGCTGGAGCGCGATAACCAGGGCCGCGATCAACTGATCGGCAAAGACAGTATCACGATCACCGTGCAGAACGCTCTCCCGGACAGTGAACTGCCCGACAACTTCATCCTGCAGTACCGATACAGCGATGTCGACCCGGATGAGGAGTTCAAGCTGCACGGCGAAGGCACGCTGTTCGGATCGGACTTGCAGTCCATCAACGATCTCAACGCCACTTTCAATGGAATGCTCCGGCGCTCGCTGGTCGATATCCGACCCAACGGCAACTACGACCTGCGCGCCAGTCTGCTGACCACCGGACGAACCAATACATACCCGCTTACCTTTGGCTCGAGAGCGGTGCTGGGCGTCCCGGAAGAGAATATCAGCGCGTTATACACCCTCGCGCCCACCGGGAGCCTGGCCGTGGTAGCGCAACTGCGCCAACTGGTCTACCTGCCTCTCGCCCAGGTCGGCTTGACCTTCCAGACGACCCCCATCCATGTCGGCTCCACCTGGAAAGGCTCGATGTGGGTGGTGAACGATCTGCTGGGCCGACAGGGCGTGAAGGTGGATGCGACCAGTGAGGTGGAAGGATTGGAGTGGATCGGGGATCGGAAAACGATTCGCATCCGCTCGGATTATACCCTGGGCACCAACACCAGCACCGCGAATACGGTTTTGCCGACCCTGCCCCTGCAACCGACATCGCATTTACCGGGCAACTTCGACAGCAAATCCGTGACACCGCAACCGCAGCCGACCACTTCCCTGCCGGGCAACGCCAATCAACCCGCGACATTGCAACCGAAGCCCACCACTAATTTGCCGGGCAACTTCAACGGATCATTCGCGGCGCCGCAGCCACAGTCACAGCAGTCGTCGGACCTGAAAGTCGATAAAATCGAGGGGAAACGGTATAGCTGGTATGACTTTGAGCACAATCAAATTGTGCGGGTCGAGGATTATATCCTCTACACCTTCCCACTGGCAAACGTGGCGTCGTCGCTGACCACTCCGGGGATGCAGCCCTACGGCGCTCCTTACTCGGGGATGACCACCCCCGGCGCCTATCCGCCCGGCACGTATCCGGCCGGCAACTATCCTGCCGGCAATTATCCCCCCGGCGCCTATACTCAACCCGGCGCCTATCCGCCTGGAACATATACTCCGCCCGGCACGTATCCTGCCGGTATGAATCCTGCCGGCATGAACCCCGCGGGCGCTTATCCTCCAGGAACTTATACTCCGCCCGGCGCTTACACTCCGCCTGGCGCGTATACTCCGCCCGGCGCCTATACTCCGCCCGGCGCCTATACTCCGCCCGGCGCTACCCCGCCCGGCGCGTATCCGCCCGGCGCGTATCCGCCCGGCGCCTATCCACCCGGCGCGTATCCGCCTGGCGCGTATCCGCCTGAAGATCCATTGGAACCGCGCTCACGACTGGCACCGGCCGTTCCCGGCTATGGCGGTTATGGCGGCGGTTATGGTTATCTCCAGCCCGGTATGGCGCCCGGCGCCTACCCGCCGGGGGCATATCCGCCGGGGGCATATCCGCCCAATACGCAGCAGCCCGGCACGCTTCCGACGGGCGGGCAGTCAAACATCAGGGGAGGAGCGGCGACCAATCCCGGCGCTGCTGTTATCAAACCACGTACCGGCAACGGCTATTATCTGGTGCGCTGGAGCTATCTGATGCCCCTGGACGAGCCTGCCGATAATTAACGAACACCGGGGCCGGGGCATTCCCCCGGCCCCGACTGGTTGGCATGGCATGGTGCGAGACGTCCTCACGGCCTGCCTGTCCCCGGTCATGCGGCGGCCCGTGCTCTGTGCCGCGCTGCTCTGGATCGCCGGCACGGCACTGGCCAGTCACCTGCAACTCCCCTGGCAAGGCTGGACGCTCGCCGGCACAATCCTCCTCGTCGCCTGGTGGCTCGCCGGCCGGCACCATATCCGCCTGGCTGTCCTCACCCTCGGTCTCGCCTTCGGCTGCCTGGGCGCGGCGCGGTATGCCTGGCAAGCACCGGACCCACGGCCTGGTGACCCGCGCTATCTACCGCTCGGCGGAGTCACGGTTATCGGCTATCCGCTCGCACCGCCGATGACAACGGCAGCCGGCTGGCACACCACCTTCCGCCTGCTTGCCGCGCGTCAGACCGGCTGGCGGCGGGCAGGCGGCGATGTGTACCTGTATGGCGCCGGCCCGTCCCCTGCCGTCGGACAGTGCTATCGAATTCTGGGACGGGTGACGCCCGCGGACGAGCCCGGCAATCCGTTCGGCTTTTCCTGGGGCAGCTACCTGCGGGAACAGCAATTGACCTGCACCATACAGGCATATTCGCTCACGGCAACGGGCGCCGGCGCGCCTACCTCCCGCGTCCAGGCCATCCGTGTCCTCCTGGCCCGGCGCCTGGACGCGACGATGACACCGGCATACGGCGGCCTGTATGCCCGATTGCTGAACAGCCTGCTGCTGGGCATCCGCGGCGCCGCCCTGCCGCGGCAACTCACCGAGCAATTCCGGCGGGCAGGCACGATCCACCTGATGGTCGTCTCCGGCAGCCAGGTCGCGCTGCTGGCCGCTTTCCTGCTGTTTCCGCTGTGGTTCGCCCCGCGCGGGCGCGTGGGCGCCACCTACCCGCTCCTGCGCATGGGATTGCTGCTGCTCTCGCTGCCTGCACTCGGGTTGTATATCCTGATCGCCGATCGCGGGGCGTCAGTGGACCGCGCGCTGCTGATGGCGCTGCTGACCATGCTTTCCGTGTTCCTCGGCTTCTCCCCGCTGGCGCGCCGGCGCTCATTCCGCCCGGATGGCCCCACCCTGCTGGCCGTTGCCGCGCTCGTCGTGCTGCTCATCAATCCTTTCCTGCTGTTCAGTCCAGGCATGCAGCTTTCGTTCGCCGCCGTGCTCGGTTTGCTGGTCATTACGCCGCTGATCGCGCGCCTGCTGTATCGTCCGCTCGGATATGTCGGGCTGATGCCGGCTGCCACGCTCGGCGCGCAGTTGGCAACCGCGCCCATCCTCGCCTGGCATTTCGGCGCCATCCCGGTGCTGGGGCCGCTCACCAATCTCGTCGCCATCCCACTCGTCAGCGCGCTGATGCCGCTGGGTCTCGTCACCTTGCTCTGCGCGCTGTGCCTGCCGGGCCTGGCCGTCCTGCTCAATCATCTGAATGTCTGGCTGCTATGGGGATTGCTCGCCGTCAGCGCGCTCGCTGCCCGCGTGCCCTGGGCGGAGGGGCGCTGGGTGGTACGATCGGCCTGGCCGGTGGCCGGATACCTGCTGGCATTGGCCGCCGTTCTCTACTGCGTGTCGCGATGGGCCAACAGTTTCGGAAGAGATTGGACGATTCCGGCAGGGAGAGAGCCGCGTATGTGGTAAATAATGAGGAAAGACCAATAACTATGAAAAATGCTCTTTGAAAAAATGTTATATTGCATTGTCGCGAAATAGCCAGCTGAGAGTTGAGGAGGCATCGTGGCCGAAAACACGCCTGCCATGAGCATCGCAGCGGTCACCGAGAAGGTGGAGCGCATCGCGGATAATATCGAAACGGTCATTGTCGGAAAGCGGACGGCCATCGAGCAAACGCTGGTCGCGCTGCTCTGCGGCGGTCATGTGCTGCTGCAGGATGTGCCGGGCGTCGGGAAAACGATGCTGGCGAAAAGCATTGCCGTCACGCTCGGCTGCATTTTCAAGCGCTTGCAATTCACGCCCGACCTGCTGCCCTCCGACATCACCGGCGTGAGCATTTTCAACCAGCAGACCGGCGAGTTTCACTTTCTGGAGGGGCCGGTCTTCGCCAATATCGTGCTCGCCGATGAGATCAACCGTGCGTCCCCCAAAACGCAGGCCGCGCTGCTGGAATGCATGGAGGAGCGCCAGGTCACCATCGATGGCGTCACGCGGCAGTTGCCGAAACCCTTTTTCGTGCTTGCCACGCAAAACCCCATCGAGTTCGAAGGCACCTATCCGCTGCCCGAGTCACAGCTCGACCGCTTTTTATTGCGGCAGAGCCTCGGATATCCGGCTCGCGAGCAGGAACGCGAGATCGTCGTGCGCCAGAAGACGATCAATCCGCTGGATGTGCTGCAGCCGGTGACCGGAGCGGAGGAGTTTCTTGCCATGCAGGAGGCCGTCAAGCAAGTGCTGGTCAGCGAAGCTGCGCTCGACTATCTGCTGAACGTGGTCGAAGCGACACGCTCGCACCACGACCTGTACCTGGGCGCCAGCCCGCGCGGCTCCCTCGCGCTGTACCGCACCGCGCAGGCGCTGGCCGTCGTTGATGGGCAGAACTATGTGCTTCCCGACCATATCAAGCGATTGGCGGCGCAGGTGCTCGGGCACCGCGTCATCGTCAGGCCGGAAGCCCGCATCAGCGGCGTTACCGCTGATGACGTGATCGCGGAGATTCTCGAATCGGTGCCGGTCGATGTCGCAGCATAACCCAACGTTCGCCAGCCGGCTGCGTAGCGGCATCTTCGCGGCGTTCGGCATAATCCGGCAATACCCCATCCTCATCCCGCTGGGGTTGATCACGCTGCTGGCGGAGATCACCTACTCGGGGATGAACAACGTCACGCTGCACCAATACGTGCTGCGGCTCGGTGCTACCGATAAAAACGACGGCATCATCGTCGGGTGGATCACCGCGACGTTTCTGCTCTCCGAGACCTTCCTGCGCGTGCCGTTCGGCTGGTTGTCCGACCGATTCGGCCGCGCGAAAATCGTCATCGGGGCCATGCTGCTGTCCGCGCCGTCCTTCTTCGCCGGCAGCCTGGTACCGACATATGGCTGGCTGTTTCCTTTGCGCTGGTGGGACGGCATGATGGCGGCTGCGCTGTGGCCGTCACTCTTCGCCCTCGTCGGCGATACCGTGCCGCAGCGCGCGCGCGCCAATGCCATGGGCGCCATCAACATGATGTATATGCTCGGCATCCTCGCCGGCGGCGCGCTGGCAGCGGTGACACTGAAAGTGACCGGCGCGCCGAACGCGTATTTCGTCTTCGGCAGCATCGTGATGGCCGTTGGCGGCATCATGGCTTTCAGCTTTTTCCGCGTTCGTCCGCAAATGGACCAGCCCCACCCTGAAGTGCATCTGGAGGATGAAGAGCACGCCGCGTTGTCGATCCTGCATCATGTGCCACTGCTTGTTATTACCTTCGTGCAGAACTTCGCCATCCTGGTGCTGGCGCCGCTGATGTTCGATTATATGAATAAAGACCTGGGCTTCTCGCTGAAGGACCTGGGCTTGATTGTCGGCGCGCCGGTGGTCGGCATCGCGTTGTTCGCCTTGCCGTTGAGCCGTGTCGGCGATGTTATTGGCAAGGTCGCCATTGTGCGGTTGGCTTTTACCGCCATCGCCGTGGCATTATGGGCATTCGCTTTCAGTAGGATGCTCATCGGACTGGCCATCATCACCACGGTTATCGGCATTGCCTTCGCCATGGGTATCCCGGCCTGGCTAGCCATCATCACGTCGTTGTCCGGACGCAAAACGCGCGGCGTCACCTTCGCCAGCTACGGCACCGTGCAGGGGCTGGCTGCCGTCTTCGGCCCCATCGCCGGCGGCGAGATATGGAATAAAGCCGGGCACTCTTACATTTTCATATTGAGTGCCGCCGCCATCACGCTGGGCGCACTGCTGACATGGGTTGCGCTTCCCGAGCCTATTCACCGCCGCCACGGCAGAGTATAATAAGGGAGTGACTAGTGTCCGGCTCACGGTAACCGGTGCTGGTGTTTCAGCACCAATCACTAGCCACTAGTCACTTTTTGACAGGATACGCTCATGATTGATCCCAAACTTGTGCGCTTCACCCCGGAGGTCGTGGTCGACGCCATGCGCCGCCGGCATAAGGAGCTCGACCTCGATGTGCTCACCGCGCTGGAGGAGCGCCGCCGCAGCGCGCTGAACAAGGCGGAGACGCTGAAGGCGGAGCGCAATACCGTGTCGCAGAAGATTGCCGCGCTGAAAAAGCGCAAGGAGGACGCCGGCGGGCACATCGAAGCGATGCGCCGGGTGGGGACGGAGATCAAGCAGCTCGATGAAGACGCCCGCGCGGCGGAAGAAGAATTCATGCAGCTCATGCTCGCCATCCCCAATGTCCCCGACGCCAGCGTGCCGGACGGCGCCGGCGCCGAGGATAATGTGGTGGTGCGCATCTGGGGCGAACCGAACGCGCCTGACTTCGCCAGGCCGCACTGGGAGGTAGGCGGCGCGCTGGGACTGCTCGATTGGGAGCGCGCCGCTAAAATTGCGCAAGCGCGCTTTTCTCTCTTTCTGGGCGCCGGCGCGCGGCTCGAACGCAGCATCATGCAGTTTATGCTGAATCTTCACACGGGGCAGCACGGCTTCACCGAGGCCTGGCTGCCGTTTCTGGTCGCCGCGGAGTCGCTGCTCGCCAGCGGGCAGTTGCCGAAGTTCGAGGAAGATCTGTTTCGCCTGCGCGAGGGGCTATACCTGTCGCCCACTTCGGAGGTGCAGCTCGCCAACCTGCACCGGGACGAAATCCTGGAGGCGGACACGCTGCCGCGCTACTACACCGCTTATTCGCCCTGCTTCCGCGCGGAGGCCGGCGCCGCCGGACAGGAGTCGCGCGGACTGATCCGCCAGCACCAGTTCGACAAGGTGGAGATGTTCAAGTTCTGCGCGCCGGATACGTCGATGGACGAGCTCGAGTCGCTGGTCAAGGCTGCCGAGGACGTGCTGCAGGGGCTCGGTCTGCCCTACCGCGTGGTGCTGCTCTGCACCGGGGACATGGGCTTTGCCGCGGTGAAAACCTACGACCTGGAGGTGTGGATGCCGGGCATGGGGAAATACGTGGAGATCAGCTCGTGCAGCAATTGCGGCGATTTTCAAGCCCGCCGCGGGCAGATCCGCTATCGCCCCGAACCGGGCGCCAAGCCCGAACTGCTGCACACCCTCAACGGCTCCGGCCTTGCGATAGGCCGCACCTGGGCCGCCGTGGTGGAAAACTACCAGCAAGCCGACGGCACCGTGCGCGTGCCGGACGCGCTGCAGCCGATGATGGGGGTGGAGACGATCTCCCGTATGTAGTAAGCCTAAGTATGTAGTAAGTTACCGATGAACCATATCGTTCATCCATGGGCATGAAAATGAGTGGTAGGCGGAATTCCTATCATACCGTTCATACCATTCTATTTTCA